>Ga0207667_10000035_pt1 | contig 301056 bp, 282 predicted proteins | sample KBSCornC52_FD_184301 | JGI IMG/M metagenome (GOLD analysis project Ga0207667, IMG submission 184301) | Corn rhizosphere microbial communities from Kellogg Biological Station, Michigan, USA - KBS Corn C5-2 (SPAdes) (version 2) | ecosystem: Host-associated > Plants > Roots > Rhizosphere > Soil ...
CCGGCGCGAAGCTCCTCGGCATGCATGAGAGTGTAACTTCGCCCAAAGCGTACAGATCTCGGCGTGCGGTTTCGGCTGCGCGGTGATGCCGGCGTCGTGGAGCGGAGCTATGCGGACGACGTGTGGGTGTAAGCCCTAGGGGGTAACCCCCGGCCAAGACCGCGGCTTCGGGTCGGCATCGCGTGGGGTGGCCCCGGGCGATGCTGGAGGGAAACCTTCAGGGGCTTGGGTTTCCAAGCCACCCGCCAGAAATTCCGCGGCCACCGTTGACCGGATGCCTGCGCACAGGATGGTTGCAGGCAGGCATCTGAGGGTCCCAAGCCCCAAGGTCGACATGCACCATCCCCGCAGCCGAAGAGGTGGCGGAACCGCGCCGGTCACACCTGCTTGCCCTCAAGCCATGGGAGACATGCGCCCAAATCCCATCCCCCATCCCCCATCCGTCATCCCAGCGAAAGCTGGGATCTCAGGAGGCAGCGGATCACCCTCATCCCACTCACCCCCGTCATGCCGGACTTGTTCCGGCATCCACTGGGAGGTCGCGGCCAAGCCGCTGGATGGATCCCGGCCTGCGCCGGGATGACGGACGGAAGATGGTGACCGCCAGACCCGCCTCCGTCATGCCTCCCCGCCTCCCGGTCATGGCTCGGGCTCTTCGGCGGATGCGGGTCTTTATTTGCCCTTGCCAGATATGCCCGAGAGCATCGAGCAGAGGTCCATTCCCTCCTTCGCCTCCGCCTGGGTGACCCTGGCGTCGTGATTGGCATCGAGACACGCGAAGCGGACCAGTGGCTTAGCCATCAGCTCGTCGAGTGTGAGCAAGCCGTCCTTGTCCGAATCATTCTGGTCGAAGCCCGCGATCAACGCGGTGCGCAGACCGTTACGCTGCGCTTCCGACAGACCCTGTGACTGGAGCATCGGCGAGGCATCGACCATCACTTCCCATTCGGCGCGGCTGACCTTGCCGTCATGATCAGTGTCGATGCGTTTGAACATCGCGTTGTAGCTCGCGATCAGCCCGCTGCGCGTCGATGTATCGGGAGCCGCGTGCGGTTTGGCGTGGGCGGCTGCCGCCAGAAAGAAAAGTGCGATCGACATAAATCCCCCTCGGTCGATCCGTAAGCGCGCATGATGCGGCTGTGAAGGCGCGGCGCGCAAAGCGCCTTCGAAAGGGATGGAAAAGGCGCGGCCCCGCTTTTGGGGACCCGGGGCCGCGCGGTTACAATGCTCCACAGTTACTATGCGGATAGGGTTGTGGCCCCCAAGGGTCGGTTGCGGATCCGCGGGTCAGGAATAGAAGCGGCCGGCACTGCGGGATATGCGTAGATTCCCGGAAGTGCCGCGGGGCGCTTCAGCGATTGATCATGGCTTGCGTCGCGGCGGAGTAACGCGCGCCCTCGATCGTCACGCTGTCGGCCGCGCGGTTGATATCGGTAAGATCATCGGCGCTCAGCTCAACCGATGCGGCGCGGATATTCTCCTCCAGCCGGTTGAGCTTGGTCGTCCCGGGGATCGGCACGATCCAGGGCTTTTGCGCGAGCAGCCAGGCGAGCGCGATCTGTGCCGGGGTGGCGAGCTTGCGCTTCGCGATCGCGGCGATCAGGTCGACCAGCTTCTGGTTGGCGGCGCGCGCCTCCGCGCTGAAGCGCGGCAGGTTGTTGCGGAAGTCGCTGCTTTCGAACTTCGTGTCCGCGCCGATCTTGCCGGTGAGGAAGCCGCGGCCGAGCGGGCTGAATGGCACGAAGCCGATGCCGAGCTCTTCCAGCGTCGGCAGTATCTCCGCCTCGGGTTCGCGCCACCACAGGCTATATTCGCTCTGTAGCGCGGTCACCGGCTGGACGGCGTGCGCGCGGCGGATCGTGTCGGCCCCCGCTTCGGACAGGCCGAAATGCTTGACCTTGCCCTCGCGGATGAGTTCGCCGACCGTGCCCGCGACGTCCTCGATCGGCACGTTCGGATCGACGCGATGCTGGTAGAACAGATCGATCACGTCGGTCTTGAGCCGCTTGAGGCTGGCCTCCGCGACCGCGCGGATATGATCCGGGCGACTGTCCACGCCATTCTGCTTGCCGTCCTCGATCCTGAAACCGAACTTGGTCGCGATCACGAGCCTGTCGCGGATCGGGGCGAATGCCTCGCCCAGCAATTCCTCATTGGCGAACGGGCCGTAGACTTCGGCCGTGTCGAAGAAGGTCACCCCCCGCTCGACCGCGGCGTGGAGCAGCGAGACCATCTCCTTGGGATCGGGCGCGATGCCGTAAGCGAAGCTCATCCCCATGCAGCCAAGGCCGAGCGCAGAGACTTCCAGACCGTTGCCGAGCGTGCGTTTTTGCATGGGATTACCTCCTGAGACGATTGCAGGCGGCCCATCTAGTGGCTCGGGCGCGCGCCGATTAGACCGTGAAACCGGCATGAACTTATGAGATGAGCTCATATATGCCGCGCACCAACGTCAACGATCTGCTCGCATTCCTCGCGGTCGCGCGTGAAAGGAGCTTCACGCGTGCGGCGGCGCAGCGCGGCGTGTCGCAATCTGCGCTCAGCCACTCCGTCCGCGGACTCGAGGAAAAGCTCGGCATCCGGCTGCTCACCCGTACCACGCGCAGCGTCGCGCCGACCGAGGCCGGCGAGCGATTGCTCCGCAACGTCGGGCCCCATTTCGAAGAGATCGATGCCGAGATCGACGCGCTGAGCGAGCTTAAGGACAAGCCGTCGGGCACGATCCGCATCAACAGCAGCGAACATGCGGCCGAGACATTGCTGTGGCCGAAATTAGCGCAATTCCTGCCCCATTATCCTGACATCAGGGTCGAGATCTGGGCGGATTATACGCTCGCCGATATTGTTGCCGAACGGTTCGATGCGGGCGTGCGGCTCGGCGAGCAGATCGCCAGGGATATGGTCGCGGTCAAGATCGGGCCGGAGGAGCGCTTCGTCGTGGTGGGCGCGCCCGCTTACCTCGCGCAGCGCGAAATACCACGTCATCCGCGCGACCTGGTGCAGCATCGCTGCATCAATCTGCGCCTGCCGACCGCGGGCGGGCTCTATGCCTGGGAATTCGAGAAAGACGGCCAGGAATTGAAGGTGCGCGTCGACGGGCAACTCGTCTTCAACGCTTTACCGCCGATCCTGAAGGCGGTGCTGGCGAGCTTCGGTCTCGCTTTCCTGCCGGAAGAATTGGTGCGACCGCATATCGCGGCGGGACGACTGACCGCGCTGTTGACGGACTGGACCCCGCCCTTTCCGGGCTACCATCTCTATTATCCCAGCCGCCGCCAGCATTCGGCGGCCTTCGCGCTTCTGGTCGAGGCGCTGCGCTATCGCAGCTGAAGCGGCGCGTCCTCCTTCGCCCAATAATAAGAGCCGTCGGGAAGTTGGATGGTGCGGTGTGCGATCTCGCTCGCCGTCCATGCCTGTTCGAGCCTCTCCTCGGCTTTCTCGCACAGCAGGCGCATCATCACGCTGTCGGCATCGCGTTCACTCATGCCGGGCAAACGCGTCAGATGCCGGTCCGGTCCCAATTAACGGCGTTTTGGGTGAAATTTCGCCCCGGCGGACCACGCCCGCGCGTCAGGCGGCGTCCAATTCCGGATAGTGCCGGAAGATCCCATCGGAGAAAGGCAGATGGCGATCGCTCGCCAAATATTCCTGCAGCTCGGGCAGCTCGGCGACTGCCTCACGCAATCGCATCACCCGGCGATAGCCGCCACCGACGGCTTTCATCCGTTTGGGAAAAGCGAAATCGAGCCCCTCGACCAGGTGGAAGAGTGATAGGTCAGCATAGCTCCATGCCTCACCCGCAAGCCAATTGCCGCGTTTCTCCAATATGCGTTCAAACCATGCCAGATATTTGGGGATGCGGTTGGCGCGGAAATCCTCGCTGCGGCGCTTGGCCTCGGTTTTCTGCTCCTCGTAATAATCGTCAAGCGCGACCGGATGGTGCGTGTCGTGCGCTTCGGTCACGACGTCGGCGATCGTGAGCTGGACCTGGTTGACCCATAACCGTCCGGCGGGATCGGCCGGCGCCAGGCCGTGCTGTTCCCCGAGATAGAGCAGGATATTGGCGGATTGCCCGATAGTGGTGCCGTCCTCGGTGACCAGATAGGGTGGCGCGAAGGGCGGATCGTCGCGGGCCTCGTCCATATGCGCGGAAAGCGCCTCATAGCCAGCCTCGCCGGCCTCGCGCGCCATGTCGCGATAGGCCAGTCCCCCCGCCTCCAGCGCGAGACGCGGAAATTCGCCGCGCCCCGGGATCGAAGGCCAATACCAGAGCTCGTACATGTCCGCCCTCCGATCGAGGGTGTCACGCCTCTTCCGGCGCCCTCGCGACGATCGCCAGCGCGTGCACGCGCTCGGCCAGGAGCGAGGCCAACGCCTGATTGACGAGGCGGTGCCGCGCGACGCGGGACTTGCCCGAAAAAGCGGCCGAGACGATGTCGACCGTGAAATGGCTCTCGCCGCGCGGATCATGTCCGGCATGGCCACGATGCTTGGCCGAATCGTCGATCACGGCGAGCCGTTGGGGAGACAGGCCGGCGCGCAGCCTTTTTTCGATTTCGGCCGCGATGGGCCCGGTGCGGGTTTCGTTCATCGCTCCTATATAGCCAAGTTTGCGGGAGGATCACGCGTGGCAGATGCCAGGCCAAGACAGCCACGTTTCCATGGCCGCGTGCCGGGCGAGCGCCAGTGCAGCGAGCCGGGATGCGCCGCGCCCGGCGAGTTCCGCGCGCCGGCGGAAGAAGGCGCGCGCGCGGGCTTCAACGGGCCCGGCGAATGGCGTTTCCTGTGCCTCGATCATGTTCGCGAATTCAACGCGCGCTACAATTTTTTCAACGGCATGACCCCCGACGAGATCAGTGCGCAGCAGCGGCCTTACGCCGGCTGGGAGCGCGAGACGCGCGCCTTTTCGCCTGGCGCGGGCGGCACGCCGCGCTGGTCGGACTTCCTCGATCCGCTCGACGCGATCCAGGCGCGCTACGGCACCGGCCGTCATGCCGCGCGCCAGGACGGCAAGCCGCTCAGCGACCCCGAACGGCGCGCGCTGCGGGTGATGGGTCTGGACGCCGACATCGATCGGCGCGCCCTGCGCCAGCGTTATTCGGAACTGGTCCGCCGCTATCATCCCGACCGCAATGGCGGCGACCGCAGTCACGAGCGCAAGCTGCAGGACGTGATCGAGGCCTATACCCTGCTCAAAAAGGCGCAAGCCTTCGCCTGATGCGCGAAATGGCCGAACTCTTTTCTTCGGAAGCCTCTTCCGTTACGCCGATGGCTGGTTGGGGGCTTTGTCTCGTTCATGCGTGATCTTCGGATACTCGACTGCGGAGATGGCCCGCCCGATCGACACTGGATCGGGCCCGTCTACAATCGGCAACCCGAGCTCGCGTGGGATCATATCTCCACCCATCGGGGGAAGCTCACCAGTCGCCTGCCCGGCCCGCATCTCGGCCGGATCCGAGCCGGTTTGCAGGCGCGCTTATGGCTGGCGCGCCGGGCGTTTGATCTTGTCGTGAGCCATGGCCCGCGGACGAGCCATTATATTCAGCAGATCGCGCGCCCTGCGCCTCCCCATCTCGCCTGGTCGTTCAACTTCACCGATCTGCCGACGGGGTACCGGCTCGACGCGATGCGTCGCAGCTTCGCGAATATCGATCGGTTCGTCAGTTTCTCGCGCGCCGAAGGCCCGCTCTACTCCAGCCTGTTCGACGTGCCCGTCGATCGGTTCACGTTCGTCCATTGGGGGGTAAACCCGCCAATCTCCTCTCCCCGTCCGCGAAAAATCGCCCGGCCATATTTCGCCGCCCTGGGTGGCGAGGCGCGCGATTATGTTACTTTGTGCGAGGCGGCGCGGCGCATGCCGCATCTGCATTTTGCCGCCGTCATGCGTCCGCACAGCCTCGTCGGCCTCGATGTGCCGGACAATATGGAGATTTTCGTCAATCTGCCGTTGCAGGAGGCCTGGTCGATCGTCTGGCACGCCACGGCGGCGATTGTCCCGCTGCGCGACGGGCAGACGCCGAACGGGCACGTGACGCTGGTCGGCGGGATGCATCTCGGCAAAGCCCAGATCGTAACCGACTCGACCGGCGTTGCCGATTATCTGACGCATGGCGAGACGGCGTTGCTGGTTCCGCCGCGCGACCCCGCCGCGCTCGCGCGAGCGATCGAGGAATTGGCGGATAATCCCGGTCTCGTCGAACGAATTGGCCGCGACGCACAGGCCTTCGCCGCCCGCCATTGTTCCGAACAATCGACGATCGACGCCTTCCACGAGCTCTTACTGGACCTGGTCCCCGCGGCACGCGCCGACGCATAACGAAGCCCGCTCGGTCAGCGTATTTGACTTCGCTGGAACTCAGCTTTCCTGCTTCATCTTCTCCTGGCGGCGCTTCTCGGCCTCGCTCGGCTCGTTCATCTGAAAGCTGCCGATCGGAACCGCACCCGCGGGTTGGTAGCTCGCCATGATCACGCCCGTCGTCGAGACCTGATAATCGAGCATCTTCCAAGCGCCTGATGGAGTGCCCGTACCGAATAATCGTTTGCCCTGACCGAGCACGACCGGGAAGGTCATCAGGAACAGCTTGTCGACCAGGCCCGCGGCGAGCAATTCGGGGTAGAGCGTGGTGCTGCCCTGGATCAGCAGATTCGGGCCATCGCTCTGCTTCAGGGCGGCGATTTCGGTGATGTTGGCAAGGCGGTGACTGTTGATCCAGTCGAGCGGTTCGTCGCCGCGCGAGAGCACGTATTTTTGGGCCTTGTCGAACAGCGGACCGATCGGATCGTCCGCGCCGACATAGGGCCAGTGCGCCGCGAAGATGTCGTAGGTCTTGCGGCCGAGCAGAAGGTCGAAGGGCGCAGCGAAAATGTCGCCCATCGCCTGACCCATCGCGTCGTCCCAAAAGCTGACCGACCAGCCGCCGAGCGTGAACCCCTGCGTCCAATCCTCGGTCGGCCCGCCCGGCGCCTGCATCACGCCATCAAGCGATTGGAAGATTCCGCCGACGATCTTACGCATCGACCTGTTCTTCTCCACTGAACGCACGCTCCAGCGCAGCGATGTCGATCTTCACCATGCCCATCATCGCCTCCATCGCCCGCTTGGCGGCGGCCTTGTCGGAGGTGGTCATCATGTCGAGCAGCCGCTGCGGCGTGATCTGCCAATTCAGGCCGAACTTGTCCTTTATCCAGCCGCATGCGCTGGGCTGGCCGCCGGACGCGATGATCGCGTCCCAGTAACGGTCGGTCTCGGCCTGATCCTTTGTGTGGATGATGAACGAGACGGCCTCGTCGAATTTGAACATCGGGCCGCCATTCAGGCCGAGGAACTTCATTCCCATCACGGTGAAATCGACGGTGAGCACATTGCCCGCCTTGCCGTTGGGATAATCCGCTGGCGAGCGATGGACCGCATCGACCGACGAATCCGGGAAGATCGAGGCATAGAGATTGGCGGCTTCCTCGGCATTGCCGTCATACCAGAGGCAGGGGGTGATGCGGGTCATTGTCTCTCTCCTTTGTATGTCGTTCAGCGCAGCAGCACGCGCAGACGCGGGTCGCGCAGGTAAAGCCCGATCCACAGCAGACCGCCGAGATAGGCGCCGAACAATATGTGGCTGAACAGCGGCGCGCCGATCCGCACCTGGGTCGCGACCGCGCCGCCGAGGAAAGCGGTGAGCAGGACCGCTCCCAGCACCGCCGTGCGGCGGAACGCATAGAGCGCGGTGGGGACCAGGATCATCGCCCCGAGCAGACGCATCAGCGCAGGATCGGTCGGCCAGCCGAGATCGCGCATCGTGTCAATCACCGGCTGGATCGGCACGAGCTTGATCGTGCCATCCATGACGAGGAACAATATTGCGATCCCGCTCACGATCCAGCCGGCGACGGTCTGCCGCCGGGTGGCCTCGGAGGGGGCGGCCATGACGCCGCTGCTCACTTGCGCGGTCCGACGACGGCGAAGGCGGCGCCCTGCGGATCGACCGCTTGCGCGATCCAGGCCCCGCCGGGCACCTCGATCGGGCCATGGCGGATGGTGCCGCCATTGGCATTGATCGTGGCGACCGCCTCGTCGATGTCGGGTGCCCCGAAATAGAAGAGCCAGGCGGTGGGAGCACCGTCGGGCGCCTTCATCATGCCGCCGATATCGACGCCGTCGGCCTGGAACAGCTGATAGTCGCCCATCTCGCCCATCGGCATGGTGCGGCCCTTGGTCCAGCCATATTGCCCGGAATAATAATCGAACGCGGCGGCAAGGTCGGTCGTATAGAGTTCGTGCCAATTGCCATGGCCGGGCAGCGCCTGGTTGAAGGCCTCGCTCTTCCGGTCGCTATAACCCTGGATCAGCGCGTAGCCGACATTCTGGGGATCGCTGACGATCCCGATCTTGCCGACGCTCGGAATGTCCATCACGCGGTGCACAGTCGCACCCGCCGCCTTCGCCTTCTCGATCGCGGCATCCGCATCGGCAACGCCGACATAGCCGAGCCAGAAGGGATGGGTCAGGCCCTCGGGGAGCGGCATCAATCCGCCCACGCCTTTGCCGGCCATTTCCAGGATATGGTAATCGCCCGCGCCTTCGCCTTCAAAGCGCGTGGCGGTCCAGCCGAACAGCTTGCCGTAGAAGGCTTTGGCGCCGTCGAGGTCGTTAGAGCACAGTTCGTACCATACGAAATTGTCGGTCATTGTCTCTCTCCCGTAATTTGGAGGGCGTCAGCCGGCGTTGGTATCCAGCACCACTTTGAAGCCGCCGAAGATCATGCGCTTCATGTCGAAGGGCATTTCCTTGGCCCCGGGTTTCATCCGTTCGTCGGTCATCACCTTGGCCATGCCGGCATCGCGCGCTTCCTTGGACGGCCAGACGATCCACGAAAATGCAACCGCCTCCTCCTCTTCCGCCGCGACGGCGCGGTAGAAATCGGTGACCTTGCCGTGCGGCACGTCGTCGCTCAGCGATTCGACCACCTGGGTCGCGCCATGCTCCAGGAAGATCTTGGAGGCCTCGCGTGCCATCTCGGCATAGGCTTCGCGCTTGCCCGGAAGGACCGGCGCCACGAATCCGTCGATATAAGCCATGATGTCTCTCCTTAGCGTAGATTCAGGCCGCGATCGGCGGCTGGTCGGCGAAGTCTGCAAGATGCGCGGCCAATGCCCGCTGGTAGGCCGGACGCGCCTGGCAGCGCGCCAGATAGGCAGCGAGATTGGGATAAGGGTCGAGCAAGCCGGTGCCGGATAGGCCGTGCAACACGCAGGCCATCATCAGATCGCCCGCGGTGAATTCCCCCTCGAGATAAGGCTTGTCGCCCAACCGGGTGGACAGGTCCTGAAGCCGGCCATGGACGCGCTTCTCGCTTAGCGGGCGGCGGTCGTCGGCCCAGGGCTGGTCGCGCTCGAACACGTTGACCATCGCAAGATCCTGGATCGCGGGCTCGACCGAGGTCATTGCCGCGAAAACCCATTGCTCGGCATGCGCCCGGCCCGCCGGATCGGCCGGCAAAAGGCCGGGATATTTGCGCGCGATATGCAGCAGGATCGCGCCCGATTCGAATAAACGTATCCCGTCCTCTTCATAGGTCGGGACCTGGCCGAAGGGCTGGAGGCTGCGATGCTCCGCCGCCTTGGAGGTCACATTGTTCAGCAGCCGCACCCGATAGGGCTGGCCGACCTCTTCCAGCGCCCAGCGCACGCGCATGTCGCGGACGTGCGATTTGACGAAATCGGGCACCCAAATGAAGGCGGTGATGATGGGGTTGTCGCTCATTGTCGGCTCCTCTTCCGCTGTTTGTGACAAGTCGGTTCAGGCGTCTTGCATCGGTTTGCGTGCGGCCATGGCCGCCGCGACATCCATCCACACTGCTTCCCAGATATGGCCGTCAGGATCCTCGAAACTGCGCCCGTACATGAAGCCATAATCCTGTGATGGCATCGGATCGGCACGGCCGCCGGCCCAGCGCGCGGTGTTGGCCATCCGGTCCACCCCGGCGCGATCCGCGCACGAAAGGCAGAGCAAGACCTGGCTGCCCGTGCGCGCATCGGCGATCGGCTTCGGCGCGAAGCTGCTGAAACGCGCATGATCGAGCAGCATCACCGTGATCGTATCGGTGAAGCGCATCATCGCGCTCGATACGTCGCCGAAAAGCGCATCCGGCTCCGCGCCCAAAGCGGCGTAGAAAGCCGACGAGGCGACGACGTTGGTCACCGGCAGGTTGATGAAGATCTGGCGTTCCATGGGTCTTCCTTCCTCCGTGCGAATCACTTGGCTTGCATTGGATGCGCTCTTTAGTTATAAAAAACAACCATGGAGTTAGAAAAAGTAACCGAGTCGGAGCAGTCGCCCCCCCCGACACTCCCCCGCCGCCTCTATGATGATGCGTGCGGGATGGCGCTGGCGCTCGAACTGGTGGGTGAACGGTGGGTGCCGTTGATCCTGCGCGAATTGATGTTCGGCCCGCGTCGCTTCGGCGAAATCAAGCGCGGCCTGCCGGGGGTCAGTGCCAATGTGCTCACCCAGCGGCTGGAAAGCCTGGAGGCCAACGGCGTATTGATCCGCCGTAAATTGCCGCCTCCCGCCTCGGTTCAGGTCTACGAACTGACCGAATGGGGCTATGAAGCCGAGATGCCGCTCGCCGCTTTAGGCCGTTGGGCGGTGCGCTCGCCGCTGCACGATCCGCGCCTGCCGCTGAGCGGCGCGTCGCTGATGATGTCGTTCCGTACGATGATCGATAGTGCACGCGCCGGAGGCCTCGAAGCGCGGATCGGCTTTCGGATCGGGCCCGACCCCTTCACCGCGCATCTGCATGACGGCCGGCTCGACGTCATCCGCGCGGAGGCCGAAAATCCGGACCTGTCGATTGCTTCGGCAGATGCCGCCCTGATCGCGGCGGTGGTTTATGGCGGCCAGCCGCTCGCGGCGATGGAAGAAAGCGGCGCGATCAAGATCGAGGGCGATCATGCGCTGGCCGAGCGCTTTATCACCTGGTTTCCGCTACCGTCCAAGGTGAGCTGAAAATCCCCAAAAGAAAGCGCCGCCGGTCGAATGACCGACGGCGCCATTTCTTCATTTAACCGCGTTTCAGGCGAAGCGCACCGCGGTCCGGCGACGGCGCAGCGCGCCGCCGATCAGGCCGAAGCCGCCCAGCATCATCGCCCAGCTCGCGGGCTCGGGGGCGTTGGAGACGCCGACCACGGTTTTGCCGTTGGACAGGAGGCTCGAAAAGCCACCATAGCCGGGATTGTCCAGAGCGAACTGCGGATCGGCATCGAAGAAGCTCAGCGTGAAGCCGAGGGCACCAAAGTGATCCTGACCGTAGGCTTGATGCGTCCAGCAACCGACCGGCCCAGGCTGGGTAAAGCCATTGGTGATGCCCAGCGCCGTGACCGCTTCGCCATCCGTGCAGCTTGGGCCTGACAATGCGCCGCCGACGCCTGCGACGAACGCGCTGTTACCGCTCCCGCCGGTCAGGAAATCCCATCCCGAATTGCCGTCATAATTGCCGATTTCGACCGTGCCACCGGCATTCACGTAGGCAGCGACGTCCGCATCGCGGCCGGCCAGAGCAGCCGGATTCGAGTCGCAACAGCCAAAGCCCGGCACGAAATAAATCGCCACATACTGGTTGAGCGCGCCGGCCGAACTCAGGTCGTCAAAGGACACCGTCGTATGCGACGAACCGCTGACAAGATTTCCATTCACGTCACGTCCGATAACTGCGATCGAACGCGAATCCGCGCCGCCAAGCGCGCTGAAGGTCTGCTCCTTATACTGGCATGCGGTTGCCTGGCCGAATGCGCAATGAAACCCGATCGCGTCGCTGCCCTCGAGAATGACGGTGCCGGCCTGCGCTGCAGTGGCCGGGACAAAGGTGGAAGCCGCAAGTGCAACCGCCGCGCCCGAGCAAGTCTTCAGAATCGTGCTGATTTTCATGTTCAGTACCCCATCCTAGAACATTTTTATGGTCGCAAGCCCGACTCACACGTCCAGCCCCCGCCGCCGACTCTTGTAGGTTAATCTAGCGTTAAGCGATATATCTTTTGTTAGTCAGTTCTGACCTTTCGCTTAACTCATTCATTTCCTGCGTGTCTCGGCAAGTGCGAGCAATGTTGCAGTCGGATCGTCGACCGATTACCGCCAAAATCAAACCCGCCCTTTCCGATCCGATTGCATACCGAGAGCGACGATGGCCGATCTGTCCAATATCCAGCCCGACAGCCGTTCGGACACGGTGATGTCCGCGCCCGATCAGATGAAGAAGGTGCGTGACCTGTTCGGAATCGATTCCGACATGGAGGTTCCGGCCTTTTCGGAAGCCGACGAGCGCGTGCCCGACCTCGATCCGGCCTATGTGTTCGATCCGGACACCACGCTCGCCATTTGCGCGGGGTTCGCCTTCAACCGGCGCGTGATGATCCAGGGCTATCACGGCACCGGCAAGAGCTCACATATCGAGCAAGTCGCGGCGCGGCTCAACTGGCCGATGATCCGCATCAATCTCGACGCGCATATCAGCCGTATCGACCTGGTCGGGCGCGACGCGATCGTCCTGCGCGACGGCCAGCAGGTCACCGAATTCCGCGAAGGGCTGCTGCCCTGGGCGCTGCAGACCCCCTCGGCGCTGGTGTTCGACGAATATGATGCGGGCCGTCCCGATGTGATGTTCGTGATCCAGCGCGTGCTGGAGACCGAGGGCAAATTGACCCTGCTCGATCAGAATCGGGTGATCCGGCCCAACCCTTATTTCCGCCTGTTCGCGACCTCGAACACCGTCGGTCTCGGCGACACGACCGGCCTGTATCATGGTACCCAGCAGATCAATCAGGGCCAGATGGACCGCTGGAACATCGTGGTCACGCTCAATTATCTGCCCGCCGCGACCGAAGCGCAGATCGTGCTCGCCAAGTCGGGCGAATATGACAAGCCCGGCGGCAAGCAGACCGTGGACAACATGGTCAAGGTGGCAGAGCTGACCCGCCAGGGCTTCATGGCGGGCGACATCTCGACCGTGATGAGCCCGCGTACCGTGATCTCGTGGGCGCAGAATGCGCTGATCCTGGGCGATCTCGGCTTCGCCTTCCGCTTGTCGTTCCTCAACAAGTGCGACGAGGCGGAGCGGCCGCTGGTGGCCGAATATTATCAGCGCGTATTCGGCAAGGATTTGCCCGAAAGTATCGTCGGCAAGGCCTGATGGCCGAACAATCGCCCCTCGACGCGTTGCGGTCCGTGCTCGCCGGCGCGGCGCGCGCGATGGCGCACGAGCCCGGGCTCGAATTGAGCTTCACCACCGAGGCGCCCTCGGCCTCGCTCAAGCAATTGCGCGTGCCGATGCCGGGCCGCAATCTGCCGCGCGAGCAGGTGGCTGAGGCGCGCGGCTTCGCCGACGGGTTCGCGCTGCGCGAACGGCATCATAATCCCAAGCTCCATGCCCGGATCGCGCCCGCCGACGCCAATGCGCGCGCGGTGTTCGATGCGGTCGAGCAGGCCAGGGTCGAGGCGCTGGGATCGCGCGGAATGGCAGGCGTGCGCGCCAATCTGGGGCATGCGCTGGAGATGCGGCTCCGCTCCGATCCGCTCACGCGCGCGCGGATACGCACGGAGGTACCACTCGCTTCCGCGCTCGGACTGATCGTGCGCGAGCGGCTGACCGGCGAGAAGCCGCCCATCATCGCGGAGGGCGGTCTCGCGCTGGTGCGTGACTGGATCGAGGAGAAAGCGGGCGCCGACCTCGATGCGCTCGGCCTCACGCTCGACGATCAGACTGCGTTTGCGCGGCTGGCGACGCGGCTGCTGGAAGATCTGGAGCTGATCGAAGCGCAACCCGAGGCGACCGACCCTGAAGAATCCTCGGACGATGAGGGGGAAGAGCCCGATCAGGGCGAGGATGGTGAGGAAGGCGACCAGGATCAGCCGGGCGGCCAGACCGACGGCCAGATGGACGTGCGATCCGAATCCTCGTCCGAGAGCGACGAGAAAGGCGAAACCCGCGAATCGCAGGAAGGCGAGTTCGAAGGCGAGGGCCAGGAAGGCGATGACGGCGAGGAAGGGATGCAGCCCGTGCGCCCCAACCGGCCGATGGCGGACTCGCCCGGCTTCCTCGATTACAAGGCCTATACCACGCGCTTCGACGAGATCGTCACCGCGACCGAATTGTGCGACGAGGAAGAGCTGACGCGGCTGCGCGCCTATCTCGACCAGCAGCTGGTCCACCTCCAGGGCGCGGTCACCAAGCTCGCCAACCGGCTCCAGCGCCGGTTGATGGCGCAGCAGAATCGCTCATGGGAATTCGATCAGGAGGAAGGCCTGCTCGACGCCGCGCGATTAGCGCGCGTGGTGGCGAGCCCGGCGCATTCGCTGTCCTACAAGATCGAGCGCGACACCGATTTCCGCGACACGGTCGTGACCCTGCTGATCGACAATTCGGGCTCGATGCGCGGGCGGCCAATCTCGATCGCGGCGATTTCGGCCGACATTCTGGCGCGTACGCTCGAGCGCTGCGGCGTCAAGGTCGAGATTTTGGGGTTCACCACGCGCGCCTGGAAGGGCGGCCAATCGCGTGAGGCCTGGCTGCAGGCAGGGCGGTCGCCCGCACCCGGCCGGCTCAACGACCTGCGCCACATCGTCTACAAGCGCGCCGACGATCCGTACCGGCGCGCGCGCAAGAGCCTTGGCCTGATGATGCGCGAAGGACTGCTCAAGGAGAATATCGACGGAGAAGCTTTGCTGTGGGCGCACAGCCGGCTGATCACGCGCCAGGAGGAGCGGCGCATATTGATGGTGATCTCCGACGGCGCGCCGGTCGACGATTCGACCCTGTCGGTGAACAGCGGATCCTATCTCGAAAAGCATCTGCGCCAGGTGATCGCCTGGATCGAAAATCGCTCACCGGTCGAGCTGGTCGCGATCGGCATCGGCCACGACGTGACGCGTTATTATCAGAAAGCGGTCACAATCATGGATGCCGAGCAGCTGGGCGGTACGATGGTCGAGCAACTCGCCGGTCTGTTCGACGCGGATTAGGGGTTTGGTTTAGCTTCGCCGAGCGTCACGGTTCAGCCTGGCTGAACTCGATTCTAGTCGCAGTCGCGGTCCGCGTTGTGCGCCCTCGACGGGCCACCACGGCTGCCACCCGCGCTATCGCCGAGCAAGCCGCCGGCGATCGCGCCGAGCAAGGATCCCGCACTGTCCCGGCTGCACCGCTCGCGCCGTTCCCGATCGGCCGGGCGCCGTGGCGTCGGCTTATCCTCATAATAAGTGGCGTCGCGGGCGTAGCCGTCGCGGCGCGAACCCGGGCGGGGATAGCCGTCGCGGTCACGCGGGCCATCGCCATAGGCCAGGCCGACATAAAGAGGGGGTGCGGTATAGCCGTTCTGGGCGCTCACCGCAGCGGGGGCCAGTAAGGCTGCCGCGATTATCGCGGCTCCCGCCAGTCTGAGCGTCCGTAACGCCATTCCACTCTCCTCAACACATGGCGATACATCCGCCGTCGGGAAGGCTTATGCGGGTAACCCGCTGAGTGGAGACTGAATAAGGCTGTTAGCCAGGGTTCACCTTGGCTACGCAGTCACTTAGGCAAAGAGGGCAGGCACGGCGGCCTGCCCGATCGTGCAGCTCAGGCGGCTGCCGATGCCTTCTCGATCTCACGCTTCAGGCGGCGTGCGCGCAGCGAGAGCGTTTCCGACTTCGACTTGAGCAGCCAATTGTCGAGACCGCCGACATGCTCGACCGAACGCAGGCCGTGGGTCGAGACGCGCAGCTTCACGCCCTTGCCGAGCTTGTCCGAGATAAGCGTGACATTCTGCAGGTTGGGCAGAAAGGTCCGCTTGGTCTTGTTGTTGGCGTGGCTCACATTGTGGCCCACCTGCCGGCCCTTGCCGGTCAGCTCGCAAATACGCGCCATGCGCTCAAAATCCTGAAATCGATGGTTCTGGAAAGAGCGCGCCGATAACCGCACCCCGCAGATTCGTCAAGTTTGATGGCCGGATTTGCGTGGTTTTGCCCTCCGGAACCCTCACATGACCATAATCGACGCCTGCCGGGCGCCCGCGCCCGTGACATTGCGCGCATCGCGACAGCAACCGATTCGGCCGGGTGGAGCCCCGCTTCGCCCGATGCAACCCCACGCGGTGAAGCACGTTAGCGGTGCAGAACAGTGGGAGAAAATGTCATGCGAGCGGTTGTCACCATCCTAGCGATCGTCGTCGTGATCGCGATCATCGCGGTCGCCACCGGCTTCGTGAACCTGCACGGCAATTCCGGCTCGCTGCCGACCGTGAAGGTCGAAGGCGGCCAGGCGCCGACGGTGAAGGCGGACGTCGGCAGCGTCGATGTCGGCACCAAGAACGCGACCGTGGCGGTGCCCAAGGTCGATACGGTCGACAAGACCGTGAAGGTCCCGACCGTCGCGGTGCATAAGGCGCAATAACATGGCAGGACGGCCGAGCGTGGCGGCGGTGATTGCGGCTATATTGCTGCCCCCGCTCGGCATTTTCCTCGCGCGCGGGCTGGGCCCGGAATTCTGGCTCGGCACGCTGCTGACCATCCTGTTCTGGGTGCCCGGAATCCTGTTCGCGCTGGTGGTGGTACTGCGCCCGGCCCTGTTCGCTCGCGCCTGAGGCCCGTGCCCGCTAAGGGAAGGCATGGCCTTCCCTTTACCCCAACCGATGCGCCTCGCGCTCGACCTTGCCGCCGCGGCGGCGGCCGAAGGCGAGGTGCCGGTCGGCGCGGTCATTGCGCGCGGCGAGGAGATTATCGCCACCTCGGCCAACATGATGCTGGCGGGCAACGACCCGACCGCGCATGCCGAAATGGTCGCGATTCGCCGCGCGGCCGAATCGCTGGGGCAGCCGCGGCTGGACGGCCTCGACCTGTGGGTGACGCTGGAGCCCTGCGCGATGTGTGCCGGCGCGATCACGCATGCCCGAATCGCGCGGCTTTATTATGCGGCGGATGACCCCAAGGGCGGTGCGGTGGCGCACGGCCCCCGATTCTTCCAGCAGCCCACCTGCCATCACCGGCCGGAAATCTATTCGGGCATCGGGGCGGAGGAGGCCGCAGGCCAGCTTCGGGGCTTTTTCCTGAACCGACGCTAGGCCTGTCCTTCGATCGGCCTTTCATGGCGCAGGATTGCGGTTAAGATCGCGATGGAACGGGGAAAAACATGCTTCGCTTGGCTGCGTTTGCTTTGGCCTTTCTGGGCGCTTCGGTGCAGGCGGCGACGCCCGCGGAACTGCTTGTCCACGACGAAAAGTCGCAGCCGGAGAGCCTGACCCTTCGGCCCGATGGGGCGCTGATCGTTGGGAGTGCCGGTTCGCCCTACGTCTATCTGATCGGCAAGGGCTCAACCACGGCCGAACGCATTGTGGATGCGAGCGCGGAGGGTCCTGGAACCTTCTTCTTCGGCCAATTGGCGGATGCGGCAACGGGCACGCTCTGGACCTGTCAGTTGACGCCCATACCGGGGACGACGCCGGTCGCGCGCCATTCCGTGCTGCGCGGTTTCGACCTCAAATCCGGCAAGGAAAAGCAGCGCTGGACGCTTCCCGGCGCCAACAATGTTTGCAACGACATGACCGTGGGCCCGGATCGGGCGCTCTACATTTCCGACACGATCGGCGCCAAAATCTACCGGCTCGCGGCCGGGGCGTCAGTGCCTGAGCTGTTCCTGGAAAATCGCGTGCTGACCGGGGTCGACGGCATCACCTTCCTGGACGGCATACTCTACGTGAACAACGTGTTCTTCAACAAACTCTACCGCATTCCGATCGATGCGTCCGGCAAGGCCGGCACGCCGGTCGACATCTGGATGGACGCCCCGGTCAAGGGACCGGACGGCATGCGCGCGGCTAACGGCAAGCTGCTTCTCGCCGAAAACGGCGCCGGCAAGATCGATATGCTCACGATCACGGGCGACGTCGCGCATATCGCCGTGATCGCGGACGGGCTGAAAACGCCGACGGCGGTGGAGCCGTCCGGCGACATGGTCTGGTTCACCGAACGCGCGACCGGCAAGGTGCACTCGATCCCGATTCCGAAATAGTCCCCCGGGGGGGGGGCGATGCGACGCGGCCGCCTGGCCCGGATCAGTTCAGCATCATCCGGCTGTTGCCGCGCGCGATCAGGCGGCCGATCGCGTCGAACAATTTGTTCATGGCGACGGGCTTCAGGATCACCTCGTCCGCGCCCTGGTCGATACAGTCGCGGCAGATGTCGAGCGCAGTGTCCGCGGTCACGACGATCACGGGCACGCTTGCTTTCTCGTCGGTGCGCGCGCGGATATGCTTGATCGCGGTCAGACCATCCATTCCGGGCATGCGCAGATCCATCAGCACGATGTCATATTCGTGGGAGTCGATCATCTGCAGCCCGCTCTCGGCATCGTGCGCTTCGTCCATGGTCGCACCGGCGACCGTGAGCATGTCGCGCACAACCCGGCGATTCATTGCGTCGTCCTCGACGAACAATATGTTCATCTCACAGCTTCTCCGCCCCGCCGCGCGTCATGCCGCAATATTCCGGCTCGCAATTGGTTCGCCATAGACTCTATTCATTTCGGAGAGAAGATCGGGCGCGGTGATCGGCTTGGCAACCACATGTGTCACGCCCTCCTTAGCAAATTCGTCAAGCATCTCGGGTGTAGGCTCCCGCCACAATAAGGTGAAGCGCGCTTTGGCTGCGGTGCAGGCAGCCGCCAAAGCGCCGGCGCCAGCCGCATCCAGGCCAAGCGACGTCCCTTCGGCCAGTACATGATCGATCGCCCCGGTGGCGAGCGCGTCAAGCGCCTGCGACACTTCCGTCACAAATTGCACGCTCGCGCATTCGCCGGCCAGCAGCGCGCGCATGATCCCCTGGCCGAGCGGATTGGGCTCAATCATCAGCAGGTTCGCGGTGGGAAGGCTCATCGCGGCGACGCGATCTGCGGGTGCGACGTCGGCCGCGCCGCGCTCCAGCGGCAGGGTCAGCGTGAAGGCTGAGCCCGCGCCGAGCGTGGAGATCACGGTCACGTCCCCGCCCATGGCGCGCGCGAGATTACGGCAGATGGCAAGGCCGAGCCCCGTCCCGCCATGCCGGCGGGTAACGCCGCCATCAACCTGGCGGAAGGATTCGAAAATCTCCTCGACCCGATCCTGCGGGATGCCGATCCCGCTATCGGCAACGCGGATCACGAGCCGCTCGCCGTGGCTGTCATCGTCCGTTTCGGAGAATGCGGCGAGCCGAACCTGGCCGCGATCGGTAAATTTGATCGCATTGGACATCAGATTGAAGATGATCTGACGCAGGCGAACTTCGTCGGCGATGATCTTGTTCGGGCAATGCTCCAGGTCGAACTCGATCCCGATCCGCTTGGTTTCGGCCTGGCCGGTCCAGACGGTGACCGCATCCTCAAGCAGCCGCTTCAGGTCCATTTCGGCGGTCTGGATGCGCAACTCGCCGGTTTCCATCTTGGCGACGTCGAGAATGTCGTCGACCAGCGCCTTCATCGTCTCGCCCGCGCCCTGAACCAGCTCCATTCGGCCGCGCAAGGTCGGATCGAGCTGACGGCCCGCCAGGATCACCTGGGTCATGCCAAGAATGCCATTGAGCGGGGTGCGGATCTCGTGGCTGGTGGTGGCGAGGAATTCGGTCTTGGCGGCAAGCGCCTTTTCGAGCGCGACATTTGTGGTCAGCAGGGAGGTGTTGGCCTCACGCACCTGGTTGCGGCTGCGCCGAATCGAGAGGAATCCGATCAGCAGCAAGGTGGAGATGACGGCGGCCGCCGATAGCAAGGCCAACTGCATGCGGTTCTGGAACTGCGCTTGCGCTTTGTTGTAGCGCAATTCCTGATTGGTGAATTTGAATTGCGCATTCATCAGCGCAGCGCTGGTCGAGGCAGCGAGCGCACGCTGCTCGTCGTCGAGCTGACGGAAGGCTTCGAGATGTTTAAGCGCTTCCGCCTGGTCGCCCCGATCGCGGAAAATCTCGTAAGCGGTCTGATGGATGTCGCGCATCGGCAGATTGGCCTCCGCGCCGACCGCGTCGGTCAGGGCGCGCTTAATGAGATCGGCCGCGCGGTCGAGCTGCCTTTGGCGCAGCGCGACGCGCGCCGCGACCGCATAAAGCGCCGCCCGCGAGCTCGCCGCAGGACCATTGTTCGAGATGCGGAAGGCTTCGTTCAGCGAAGCCTCGGCCGGGGCAAACTGCTTGGCCTCCGCCCGCGTTGCGGCCAGATTGCGCAGAATTTGCGCTTGGAGAAGCTGGTTGTTGAGCTGGCGCGCGATGCCGAGGGCTTGCCCGAAGGAGGCGGCGGCCCCTTGGTAGCGTTTGAGTTCGAACAGCGTGTTGCCGACATTGTTATATGCGGACAGCAACAGGTTCGGATCGTTCGCGGAAACGTCGAGCGATTGCTGAAAATAGCGTAGCGCATTGTCGTAATCATGCGCATCGGCATAGATCGAACCGATGCTCTGCAGCGCGACGGCCTGCCCGCGCTGGGCGCCGGCCGCGCCGAACAGGCGGAAGGCCTCCTGATAATCGCGAAGCGAATCCTCGACCCGGCCCAGCATGCTCGCCACGCCGCCACGTGCGAGGATCAGGTCGCCACGCAACGCCGGGTCATTATCGGTCCCGTCCATCGCCTTGAGCGTGTCGCGAATAAGAGGAAGTGCCTCGCGGGGGCGATTCATGCGGATGAGCGCCTCGGCCCGCAGCCAGTCTGCGGTGGCGCCGATATGCGTGCGCATCTGAACGCTTGCGTCTTGCGGCGTCAGCGCGCGCAGCCCGGGCGCTTCGACAAGCACCCGGCTGGGATCCTGCATCATCTCGCTGCGTAGGGCCGAAACGCGTTGGTCGAAGCCGGCAGGCGCGTTCGCGGCGTGCGCCACCCCGACGCCGCACGAGGCGAGCGCAAGGGCCGTTAGCAGCCGGATCAGGCCAGTCATCCGCACAACCCCGCCAATAAGCGCGCAAGGTTAACGCTTTCAATGCGCGAAGCGCAACGACTCCGGCGGCTAATCGTATCGGAAACGAAAAAAGGGCCGGCAAACGCCGGCCCTTCGAAATTCGGGTAAGATGTCAGATCAGGAAGGACGGATCGGACGGATCTGCTCCAGCGAAGGGCGGATCGGACGGATCTGTTCCAGCGACGGCCCAATCGGGCGGATCTGCTCAAGGGAAGGACGGATCGGACGGATCTGCTCAAGCGACGGCCCGATCGGGCGGATCTGCTCAAGCGCGAGGGCCGGCGTTGCTGCGGCCACGCCCATCGCCAGACCGGCGGCAATGGTGAGGATTTTGGTCGCCTTGAACATAACGTCTCCGTCGCGTGCAGCAGGCAAAATGCCGCTGTGTCGAGGAGATAGTTACCGGGTCCTTTACCCTTTTTCAAGTATTATTAATGTGTTGTTAACTATTTAGCGGCCACTGTTCGCACAAGTGTTACGCAGGCGTTATCAAGCACGGTCTGCACGTCCCAACCAGTTGAATCCCAACGAAGATTCCGGAGACGCGTCTTCGCGCGCGTCCAAGAAGGTGCGGAGGTCCCCCAGTGCCATCGGCATCGCGATCAGGAATCCCTGGATCACGTCGCACCCCATGACTTTCAGCAAGGCGAGTGCTGCGGGCGAATCAACACCCTCAGCAGTAACTTCCATGTCGAGTGCATGGGCAAGATCGATCGTAGAGCGCACCAGGAGCGGGTCGCGATGGCTCGACGACAGGCCGGAAATGAACATCCGATCGATCTTGAGCTCGTGCGCGGGAAGCTGTTTCAGATAGGCTAGCGACGACAGCCCGGCGCCATAATCGTCGATCGCGATCTTGATGCCCGCGTCGGCAAAAAGATGGAGGTTGCGCAGCGCGCCTTCCGGGTCGGCGATCATCGCGGTTTCAGTGATCTCGAAACCGATTGGACCGGAGGCGGCACTGACCGTCGCCAGCGCCCATTCGGCGAAATCGCGATCCGGCAGCACGCGTGCGGAAATATTTACGTTGAAGGTGACGTTATGGCCGCAGGCGGACAGGCTGGCCTGTTCGACGATGCTCTGGCGGATTACCCATTCGGTGATGCGGCGCATCTCGCCGCGTTCCTCGGCCAGCGCGATGAAATCGTTGGGGCCAATCAGGCCGCGGGTGGGGTGGCGCCACCGGATCAACGTCTCAACCGCCTGCACTTCGCCCGACCGCGCGCGCATCTTCGGTTGGTGAACGAGGAAGAATTCGTTGCGGGTGACGGCCTCCGCCAGATCGTCAGCGAGAGAGGCGATCGCTGGCGGAAGTGGCGTCCCGGTTTCCTTGGCGGGCTTGGCCTGGCGCGGAGCGGCCTGACGGCGCCAGAGGGCGGCCGCGACTATGCCTGCGATCGCGCCAAGAGCCGCGAGGCCGCCGAAAGCGAGGCCGAAAGGGAGCAGCAGGGCGAGCATCGAAGCCACGATGGCACTTATCCACAAGAATATAAACAGATTGTTAAGGCTATTCCGAGGGACTCTGGCAACCGAAAAACGCCGCGGAACCGTTTTCAGCAGATTTGCTTATCACAAAGCCTGCGCGATAGTTAATAATCCACGAGAGGTTGAGGAACTTAACCCGGGCATGGTTGCCACCCTAGAAAGGTATTTGGCGGTCACGCGCTAAGGCGCGGTTCAGCCGCGAGCGCATAAAGCGCAGCGGAAATGAAAAGGACGACGACGATGCGCACTCTGTCACTTTGCCTGACGGCCTTGCTCCTCGGTTCGGCGGCGCCCGCGCTCGCGCGCCAGTCCCTGCAAGAACGCGGCGAGGCCGATCTTGCCGCGCAGTTGAACGGACGCGTGCCGGGCAAGCCGGTCGATTGCCTTTCGCTCAACCGGATCGAAGGGCAGACGATCGTGGACGGCACGGCGATCGTCTATCGTGAAATGAACTCCACGATCTGGGTCAACCGCCCGCGGGGTGCACAGATGCTGCACGAGGACGATGTGCCGGTGCAGTTCGTGTACGGTTCTGAACTCTGCAAGCTCGATCAGGTCAGGTTGCTGGATCGTGGGACGCGCATGCAGCGCGGCTTCGTCGGTCTGGGCGAATTCGTGCCTTACACCAAGCCTGGCAAGGCGTCGCGCTAACCGTTTTTTCAGTCCCGCTTATCGCCGCACGCTCTTTTCACGCGGCTTTCACGCTCCCCGTCACGAGGGTTTGACGCACGGCCGCGTAATCCAAGCTCGAATCGACACCGTCCGGGACGGGTTGGAGGAGCGGCGATGGCGTACGTGCAGACGGAAACAACCCTGTGGCTGGCAGCCCAGACGCCGGCGCGCGAGATCCGCCTTGGCGCCGCCGAGCGACAGGTGATCCTGCAGGCCCGGCGTGATGCGCAGGCGCATCGGCGTGGCAAGCGCATTGACGATCCCCGGCTCGAGGCACTGCGCCTGTATGCGATGCTCGGCCGCTATCGGCGCGATGCGGTGCGGCCGTTGCTGGCGGCGGGTTTTTCGCCGGCCGAGCGGCGCGTGGTCGATGCAATGCTGGATGCCTTGCCGTCGCGGAGGCGGCCGGCACGTCCCACGACTGGGCGATTGGTCTGCGCGCTGCTGATCCTGTTGCCCCTGTTGGGCGCGGCCGGGATCTACGGCTGGGCCAGCCTCCACCTGCAGGACCGGTTGATCGCGGTGGTGATGGGCGGACTCGCGATATTGCTGATCACGCCCTTCGCCAGCGCGCTCGCACCCCGCCGACCCGCTTAGGGTTTGATTTGGCTTTGCCGCGGTTCAGCTCGGTTGAGCCCGCCTAACGGAGAAAATAGCGCACCGTGACCGCCACATGCTGGGTTGCGGTCGCGTGGTCGAAGGCGGCGACCGAGAAGCGCGGATAGGTGATATGCGCCATCGCGTCGTTGGAGAAGCCGATGCCCTCGCGCGGAAGGCCGAACCAATAACGCTGAAGCTTCCCGTCATCGTCGGCGTCGTGGAACGCCTGCACCGCATATCGCCCTGCGGGAACGTCGGGCACCGTCACGCTTACCGCGCCGATCCGGGCCGGCACGGATGCGAACCAGGGACAATCGCCCAGGAATTTGTCGCGCGGACAGACGCTGACGCGGACCATTCCCTTGTCGGAACGAATGCCCGAGACATCGACGATGATTGCCCCGTCCGGTGGTGGAGGCGCCGCCCCGCTCAGCAAGGGGAGGAAGAGCGCCGGCCCGATCGTCAGGTGCCGGCGGCTCACCCGGCGACGCCTACCCCGAGATCGTTGTGGCGAAGCGCGCCGAGCACCGCTGTGACCATGCCGTCGGCATCGAGCCCTGCCTCGGCATATTGGCGCTCCGGCCTGTCCTGCTCCTGATAGCGGTCGGGGAGGCGGAGTGTGCGCAACTTGAGCCCCGCGTCGATCAACCCTTCATCGGAGGCGAAGGTCAGCACATGCGCGCCGAAACCGCCGACCGCACCCTCCTCGACGGTGATGGCGACCTCGTGCGTGGTGAGCAGGCGGCGGATCAGCGCTTCGTCCAGCGGCTTGGCAAAGCGCAGGTCGGCAACCGTCGTCGACAGCCCCAGCGCGTCGAGCCTGTCGGCGGCCTTGAGCGCTTCCTCGAGCCGGGTGCCGAGCGACAGAATGGCGACGGTCTTGCCTTCGCGCACCATCCGCCCCTTGCCGATCTCGAGCAATCGCGGCTCGGCCGGAATCTCGATACCCACGCCGCTTCCGCGCGGATAGCGCACCGCGATCGGGCCGGCCTCATGCGCCACCATCGTATGGACCATGTGCGTGAGCTCGGCTTCGTCGGCAGCTGCCATCACCACCATATTGGGCAGGGTACAGAGATAAGCGAGGTCGAACGAGCCGGCATGCGTCGCCCCGTCCGCCCCGACCAGCCCCGCTCGATCCATCGCAAAACGGACCGGCAGATTCTGAATGGCGACATCGTGCACGACCTGATCGTAGGCGCGCTGCAGGAAGGTCGAATAGATCGCGCAGAACGGCTTCATCCCCTGCGCGGCGAGGCCCGCGGCGAAGGTCACCGCATGCTGCTCCGCAATGCCGACGTCGAACGTGCGGCTGGGGAAGGCCTGGGCGAAACGATCGATGCCGGTGCCGGAGGGCATCGCGGCGGTGATCGCGCAGATCCGCTCATCGCCTTGCGCTTCGCGGATCAGCGCTTCGGCGAACACATTCTGGTAAGCGGGCGGGCCCACAGGCCCCTTGTCCTGCTTGCCCGAGACCACATCGAACTTCTGCACGCCGTGATATTTGTCGGACGCGGCCTCGGCCGGGGCATAGCCCTTGCCCTTCTTGGTCACGACATGGATCAGGATCGGGCCTTCGGAAGCGTCGCGGACATTCTCGAGCACCGGGATCAGATGGTCGAGATTGTGACCGTCGATCGGCCCGACATAATAAAAACCGAGCTGTTCGAAGAGCGTGCCGCCCATCGCCATGCCGCGCGCGAACTCGTCGCTTTTGCGGGCGGCGTCGTGGAGCGGGCGCGGTAATTTGCGTGCGACCCGGCGGGCAATGTCGCGGATCGACAGGAAGGGCTTGGACGAGACCAGCCAGGCCAGATAGGCGGAAAGGCCGCCCACCGGCGGCGCGATCGACATATCATTGTCGTTGAGGATCACGACCAGCCGGTTGCCCGCGGCCTCCGCATTGTTCATCGCCTCATAGGCCATGCCCGCGGACATGGCGCCGTCGCCGATGATCGCGATCGCCTTGCCGGGCTTGCCCGAAAGCCTGTTGGCGGTCGCGAAGCCCAAGGCGGCAGAGATCGACGTGGACGAATGCGCCGCGCCGAACGGATCATATTCGCTCTCGCTGCGGCGAGTGAAACCGGACAGGCCCCCGCCCTGGCGCAGCGTGCGGATGCGGTCGCGGCGTCCGGTCAGTATCTTGTGCGGGTAGGCCTGGTGGCCGACATCCCAGATCAGAACGTCGTTCGGCGTGTCGAAGACGTAATGGACCGCGGTCGTGAGTTCGACCACGCCCAGGCCCGCGCCAAGGTGGCCGCCGGTCGAAGACACCGCGGAAATGGTCTCGGCACGCAATTCGTCCGCCACCTGTCGAAGCTGCTCCGGCCGCAGGCGGCGGAGGTCGGCTGGCGCGTGTATCGTATCGAGCAGGGGAGTCGCAGGACGATCAGACATCGGCCCGGTTTAGGCCTTTGTTGCGCGAAGGCAAAGCCACCGCGCTTCGAATCCCCGTCAAATACCGGTCAATTTCCGATGCAGTTGCGGCATCGGCCGGTCACTTCGATCACCGGGCGCACCGGCGTAAAGCCCGCCGCATCCGCCGCCTTGCGTACCCGATCGGTGAGCGCGTCGTCGTCGATATGCGTGGTCTGGCCGCACGCGTCGCACACCAGGAAGATGCAATCGTGGCGGCAGGCGGGATGCGCGTTGACGACATAGGCATTGGCGGTCTCGACCCGTTGCGCCAGATTCTTCGCCACGAACAGATCGAGGATACGGTAGACGCTGTTCGCGGCGACGCGGCGATCTTCCGATTTCGAGATCGAATCAGCGATGTCGTAGGCGGATGCGGGCCGATCGAAGCCGGCGAGCGCGGAAAACACGGTCGCGCGCATCGGCGTCCACTGTTCGCCGGCGCCCTCCAGCGTCGCCTGAGCCTCGGCTTCCAGCTCCGCACCATCGGCAAGCTTATGTTCGTGGACGTGGACCATGAACCCGAAAATAGGCTTGTGGAACGCAAGCGGCAAGGCGCGCACAAAGCGAAGCAAGGCGAGCCCTCAAGAATGGAGCTGGAGCTTGTACCTGTTCGATCGCCTTTTCCGTTCGATCGTCCGCAGCGGGACGCTCACCGTCATTGCCGCCGATGGCCGCAGATATCTCTATGGCACCCCATCGGCCGAGGTCCGGCCGGTCACGGTCCGCTTCACCGATCATGCCACGCCGCGCCGGATCGCGCGCAACCCGGCAATGGGCGTGGGCGAGGCCTATATGGATAAGCGGCTGATCGTCGAAGAGGGCGACATCCGCCAGTTCCTCGACCTGATCGGCTACAATCTGCGCTGGGATGCGGACAATCCGGCGCGCACCCGGTTGTGGCGGCCGCAGCGTATCGCGGCAATGCTCGACACCTGGAACTGGGAGCGGCGATCGCAGCGCAACGTCGCGCATCATTACGATCTATCGGCGGGCCTCTACGACCTCTTCCTCGATGCCGATCGCCAATATAGCTGCGCCTATTTCGACCAACCCGACAAGTCGCTCGACCAAGCGCAGGCGGACAAGAAAGCGCATATCGCCGCCAAGCTCGCGCTCAAGCCGGGACAGACAGTGCTGGATATCGGCTGCGGTTGGGGCGGGATGGCGCTCTATCTCAACCGCGTCGCCGATGTCGACGTGCTCGGCATCACGCTGTCCGAAGAGCAATTGAAGATCGCGCGGGCACGGGCCGACGCGGCGGGCGTCAGCGAGCGCGTGCGCTTCGAATTGATCGACTATCGGCAGGTGACAGGCAGGTTCGACCGGATCGTCTCGGTCGGCATGTTCGAACATGTCGGACCGCCTTATTACCGTACCTTCTTCGCCAAATGTCGCGATCTGCTGGTGCCCGACGGGGTGATGCTGCTCCACACGATCGGGCGTGCGGACGGGCCGGGCGCGACCGATCCCTGGCTCGCCAAATATATCTTCCCCGGCGGCTATGTGCCCGCGCTCAGCCAGGTGATGCCGGCGATCGAACGGTCCATGATGTGGGTCACCGATATCGAGGCGCTGCGGCTGCATTATGCTTATACCACCGCCGCCTGGTACGAGCGCGTTACCGCGGCGGAAGCGGAGATCACCGCTCTCTACGACGCACGTTTCTTCCGCATGTGGCAATTCTACGTGGCGGGTGCGATCGCCGCTTTCCGCCACGATGGCCATCTCGTTTTCCAAATCCAGCTCGCCCGCAAGCGCGACGCAGTGCCGATCACACGGACCTACATGGAGCGGGAGGAGGAGAGATTGCGCGGAGAAGGTTGAGCCCGCCCGGATTGCGCCCGAGCGCGGCAACCGCCATAGCCCTTGCGTGGCTCGTTCGTTTCGTCCCCAGCCCCGCCCGCGCCTGCTCGGCTTCTGGCTGCTTGTCGTCGCGATCCTGGTGTTCGGGATCGTGGTGGTCGGCGGCATAACGCGGCTGACCGAATCCGGGCTTTCGATCACGCAATGGGATCCGATCCTAGGCGCGATCCCGCCCTTGAACGCCGCGCAATGGCAACGGGCCTTCGACGGGTACAAGGCGATCCCGCAATATCACGCTTTCAACAGCGGCATGACGCTTGAGGACTTCAAGCACATCTTCTTCTGGGAATATCTGCATCGGTTGCTGGCGCGCGCGATCGGCACGGTGCTGGCGATCGTTCTGCTCGTCTTCTGGTGGAAGAAGTGGATTCCCAAGGGGTTCGGCTGGCGCACCTTTCTGATCCTCTGCCTGGGCGCGCTCCAGGGTTTCATCGGCTGGTGGATGGTGGCCTCGGGGCTCGAGGTGCGGACCGAAGTCAGCCATTTCCGGCTTGCGATCCATCTGCTCGCGGCGATGCTGATCTATTCGGTACTGATCTGGACCGCGCTCGACCTGTTCGCGCTCGACAAGGGCATACGCCGGGTCCGGCTGAAATTCTGGCCCTTCGTCGCGATCCTGATGTTGGGGGTGCAGCTGATGCTGGGCGCGTTCACCGCGGGCTTGCGCGCGGGCTATGCCTTCGCCTCCTGGCCGAAGATGGGCGAGGAGTGGTTCCCCAGTGGAGGCTGGACCAGCGGCAAGCCGGCCAGCTTCAATCTCGCGTCCAATCCGATCGTGGTGCAGTTCGAGCATCGCTGGTGGGCGTGGGCGGTCGCGGCCGCGACATTCCTGCTGGCCATGGCCGCCTGGCGCGCGCGGCGGCCGGTGCGCAGCGTGGTGCTGATGCTGCTGGTCGCGATGCAGATCAGCCTGGGCGTCGAGACATTGCTGTCGGGTGTGCAGCTATCGATCGCGGTGGCGCACCAGGCGACCGCGGCTTTGCTGCTCGCGGCGATGGTGTGGGCGGCGCATGGTGTCGGCCTGCCGTCGCGAGGCCGGCGCTAAGGCCATGGTCCGTCATGCCAGCGAAAGCTGGCATCTCAGGCAGACTGAGGGCTTTAGCCTGCTGAGACCCCAGCTTTTGCGGGGGTGGCGTCAGAAGAAAAGCCACGGGTATCATAATACCTCACGGCATTTCGGCGGTTTTGCTTGACTTTTCGAGGTCGAATCGACATTTGGCCCGCATCGACGCCGCTCCGTTGGGGGCGGCGCGTTTGTTTTCGGGCTTGGCCGCACTGGCTGCCCACCAACCAAGGGTCAAGTCCATGAGGGCGCTCTCGAAGCAGACCAAGCCGGCTACGCCGTCTACGGTCGTCAAGAAATGGCATCTGATCGATGCCGATGGTCTGGTCGTCGGCCGCGTTGCCACGCTGATCGCCAATATCCTGCGCGGCAAGCACAAGCCGAGCTTCACCCCGCATATCGATTGCGGTGACAATGTCATCGTCATCAACGCGGACAAGGTGCGCTTCACCGGCAAGAAGCTCGACCAGAAGGTCTATTACAAGCACACCGGTTTTGCCGGCGGCATCAAGGGCGTGACGGCGGGCAAGGTGCTCGACGGCAAGTTCCCGGAGCGCGTGCTTGAAAAGGCTGTCGAGCGCATGATCCCGCGCGGTCCGCTCGGTCGCCAGCAGATGCGCAACCTGCGCGTCTTCAAGGGCGCAGAGCATGACCATGCCGCGCAGAACCCCGAGGTGATCGACGTCGCCTCGCTGAACCGCAAGAACAAGGTGGGCGCATAATGTCCGACACCCGTCAGTCTCTCGCCGATCTGGCGACCCTCACCGGCCAGGAGGCGCCTGCCGCCCCCGCGCCGGTTGCCGCCGCCACCAATGCCGCTCCGGCCGCTGACGAGGCGCCCGTTTCGCATTCGGGCCCGGCGCCAGCGCCCGTGCCGTTGCGCGAGCAGCAGATCGACAAGCAGGGTCGCGCTTATGCGACCGGTCGCCGCAAGGACGCGGTCGCCCGCGTGTGGATCAAGCCCGGCTCGGGCAAGATCACGGTCAATGGCCGCGACCAGGAAGTCTATTTCGCGCGTCCGACGCTGCGCCTCGTCATCAACCAGCCGTTCGGCGTCGCCGAGCGTGATGGCCAGTATGACGTGATCGCAACCGTTACCGGCGGTGGCCTTTCGGGCCAGGCCGGCGCGGTCAAGCACGGCATCGCCCAGGCGCTGACCCGTTACGAGCCGGTGCTGCGCGCGCCGGTCAAGGCGGCCGGCTTCCTGACCCGCGACAGCCGCGCGGTCGAGCGTAAGAAGTACGGCAAGGCCAAGGCCCGCCGTAGCTTCCAGTTCTCGAAGCGCTAAGCGTTCAGGCTACGAACAAGAAAGGGCGGTCCCGGGATACCGGGGCCGCCCTTTTTTATGGCGCCACGAATTCCGTGGCGGCACCGCTTTTCTCGAAAGTGAGATTGACCGATCGCGCGCCTGCTGGCCGGGTCCGATGGATCGTGCCGCGCGGAACTGTGAGCATCTGGCCGGGCGCGAGCCGGATCGCGCTCTCTTCGAACTCGATGATGAGATCGCCGTCGATCGTCAGGAACGTCTCGTCGGAATCGGGATGGCGATGCCAGTCATAAGGCTCAGTCATCACGCCGATCCGAACCTCATGGTCGTTGACCTGCGTCAGCGGACGATTGTCGTAGGGGGCAGTGATCGCGCGGCTCAGCGCCAGCGGATCCAGAACATTTTCCAAGGTCATCGGCGATCCTTTCCGCCTATTCTTGGCCCGCTTCGCAAAGGCCCACCAGCAAATCGTCACGCCTGTCCAATAAGCCTGGCTTATGCTGATGCAGGCCAAGAAAAAAGCGACCCGGTTTCCCGGGTCGCCCAGTGAGTGTGGAGAGGAGTGGCTATGCTTAGAAGCGAAGCTGGCCGAACAGACCAAACTCGTCATAGGTGCCGCGGCCGCCGGTAAGCGTCCCGGTCGGATTGGCGCCGCCGATCGTGCCGTTCTGCGTGCCGATCGTTCCGTTGAGGGCGCGGTCATGTTTGTAGACCAGCGCCAGATCGACGATCTTAACCGGCTCCCACTGGAGGCCGATATTGTAATAATCGTCTTTCAGATTGTCGTTGGTGAGCTTGGTCGGCTTAACCCGTTCATATTTGCCGAAAACGCTCCACGTTTTGTTGAAGTTGAAATTCCCATAGGCGGACCAGCCGTCGGCCTTGTCCTCGGTCGTGGAGGTGACGTTGTTCCAATCCTTGGCGTGGAAATATTCCAGGCCGAGGTTGAACGTCTTGTTCTTGTAGCCGATCAGCGCGTTCTCGCGGCTGGCGGTGTTCGGGGTCGAGGCGCCCTCGACATCGTTGCCGCGCTTGCCGCTATAGCCGCCGACCGCCGCGTAGAAGCCCTTATAGTTCAGGGACACGCGACCCTCGACATCGACCGCGTTGGTCACCTTGACGTTGCGGTAGCCGCCGCCGTCGACGACCGAAACCTGGTAGCTTACCAGCCCGCCAGCGAGATCGCCCAGAACGTGGATACCCCAGTCGGCCGAGGTGCCGAAATTGGTGCGGTCGACCAGGACGTTTTCAATATGGCGATAGCCATACTGGCCTTCGACATAGGGGACCCAGGGGAGGTCGGCCGCGCCGAGGCGGACGATGAAGGCGGGGTCGAGCTTCGCCTGCAGATAGGCTTTCTTGATATAGAAACCCTTGCCGACCAAAGCCGGCTGGTTGCTGCCCGCCGGCGTGCCGGTCGAGGTGAAGTTGGTGTTGCTGGTCTGGCCGACGACGTTCGACACATCCATCGTGACGTTGCCCGCGAAAATCGGGCTGAACGTGTGGTCGATGCCCAGATAGAAGCGCTTGATGTTGAACCCGGTGCCGTTGACCGATCCGGCGCCGGTCGGCTTCAGGCCGTTGACCTTGGTGTCGACGTTGGAGAAGTTGAAATACATGCGGCCCGAAATAGTGGTCGAATCCCACCATTTGCCCTTCTGGAAGCTTGCCAGCTCGGTCTTGACGGCGGCGGGCACGGCTTTCTTGGCGGTGTCCGATGCGTCCGCGGCTGCGGTCTGCGCCTTGGCAGCGGCGGTTTGCGCCTGCGCCGCCTGGGTCGCGGCCGACGAAGCGGCAACCTGCGCATTGTTGACGTTGGCGACGGTCTCGCGCTGCGCCGCTTCCTGGACGTTCAGACGCGCGCTCAGGTCCGAAACCTGATCCTGCAGTGCCTTTATCTGCGCGATGAGCGCGCTGTTGGCGGAAGCCGAGGCTTTTTTGTGGTGGTGGGCCGGAGCCTTCGCGAGCGACGGCGTAGCGACAAGCGCGAGCGCGCCAAGGCCTGCGCCGGCGAGCAGCGTGCGACGGAGTGTCATGCAAAATCCCCTTGAGCCGACCCCTGTGGCCGGCGGCGAATCCGTACGACGTTTTTGTGACAGTGATGTGAAGGCGGGGCCTTCGGACCCAACCGGATCAGCGTCCCCAAAACCTACCAATCATGCGATGTAATGTTTCAATATTGTGACTTAAGGGAAATAGAAAAACCGTAATAGCTATTTCGCAGTTCCGTAACGGAACCGTCTTAATCGGCCGCTAGCTGGCCCCTGTAGGGAATTCGGGGATTCCCAATCCATAAGGGGCAAATATAACATGCATAAGATCACGGGTTTCCGCCCGCATTTGTTGTTGGGCGTGGCCTTGCTCGCCTTGAGCGCGTCCGGCGCCACAGCGGCGACCGCCGACGCGCCCGCGCCGGTGGCCGATAGTCCCGCAGCCGATGGCGAGGGCGGCCTCGGCGAAGTCGTCGTGACCGCGACGAAGCGTGAGACTAACCTTCAGAAGACGCCGATCGCGATCAGCGTCGTCGATACGCAGACGATCAAGGACCGCCACGTCGAAAGCCTGTACGATCTCGCCGATGGCGGGATCCCGAGCTTGCGCGTTGCTACCTTCGAGGCGCGCCAATCCGCGCTGACGATCGGCATTCGCGGGATCGTCCCGCTCGATGCCAACCAACCCGCGCGCGAACAGGGCGTCGGTATCTATGTCGACGGCGTCTATCTTGGTCGCCAGCACGGGCTCAACGCGGCATTGTTCGACGTCCAGCGCGTCGAGGTGCTGAAAGGCCCGCAGGGGACGTTGTTCGGCCGCAATACCGAAGGCGGCGCGCTATCGATCGTGAGCCGCGCTCCAACCGGAAAGTTCGGCGGGCGCATTGAGGGCGGCGTCGGCAACCTCGGAACCTACAATGGCGAAATCCACCTCGACCTTCCCAAGGTCGCCGGCTTCTCGATCAAGCTCGACGGCGTTCTCCAGCATCAGGGGGCGGTGACCAAGAACCCGCTCGCCGATCAGGCGGGTTGGGGATATTATCATCGCAAGGGCCTGCGCGGCGCGGTCCGGTGGGAGCCGATCACCGGCATTACCGACGACTTCGCCTATGATGTGGCGCGCGACGACAACACGCCCTTCTATAGCCAGCTGCTCAACTATAATCCGGATGGCTGCGTCAGTGGCGGCACCAACGCCGCACCCCTGGCTCTCCCCGCCGGCAGCGCATGCAGGCTGCCGGGCACCGCCTTCACCGGCACTGCCGGCACGATCAAGGCGCTGCTTCCCGGCGTCGTCGTCAACGGCGACACGCTGATGCGCCATGCCGATATCGGCGTTCCGCAGAAGAAGAGCTTCGACAAGACGCATGGTTTCACCAACACGTTCAAGTGGAGCGTTTCGCCGGAGATCGAACTGCGGTCGATTACGGCGTGGCGCGGCGTCGACGTGCAACAATGGGACAATTCGGGCGGCGCGCATCGCGTGCCCGTGGTCAATCTGACCGCGTCCTGCACCGCGGCCGCGCCCTGCGGGTTCAGCCGTTACAGTCTCGCCGACCTCCATCAGGACCAATTCAGCCAGGAATTCCAGGCGGTCGGCTCGGTTGGCCCGGTCGATTATGTCGCGGGCCTCTATTATTTCAACGAGCGCGTCAGCGACGATGCGGCGACCCCCAATTCGGTCGGAGCGGTCGCGACGATCACCGGCGGCGCTGTGACCGGCGCAACCTACGTGCCGATCCCCTTCTGCACCGCGTCGACCCCGCTGTTCGTCGGACAGGCCGTCAACGGCTGCTCGGTCGACCGCGCGTCGGAGGTACGCTCACGCAGCTATGCGGCGTATGGGCAGGCGACCTGGAACGCGACCGATGCGCTCCATATCACCGTCGGCGGCCGCTATACCGAAGACAAGAAGCAGGGCATCCTGACCTTCTCGCGCAACATCAATTACCTGGTCAACACCACCGCGGCGGCGGCCAATGGCTACAAGCCGCTCGACAAGACCTGGCATCGGTTCAACCCGATGGCCATCGTTGCCTATGATCTCAGCAGCAATGTCCACGCTTATGCCAAATATGCGACCGGCTATCGCGCCGGCGGCGCCAGCTCGCGCACGGCCAATTATCAGGCATTCAACCCCGAAGACGTGAAGAGCTTCGAGCTCGGGTTGAAGACCGATTTCTGGGATCATCGCGCCCGCCTGAACCTCGCCGGATATGTCATGCGGCGCGAGGGCAGCCAGGTCGATCTGAGCACGATCCAGCCGACGGCGACGGGCAATTTCAACAACCTCGTCACGTTCAATGCGCCGGGCAACACCAAGATTCGCGGCATCGAAGCCGATCTGTCGGTCGCCCCGGTCGAAGGGCTGACGCTCAACGCATCTTATGCCTACACCTACACCGACATTCCGCCGGTGCCCGTTACCTACCGCGAGTTCACCGCGGCCGGCGCGGCGACCGGCAACGTGACGACGGTGAACCAGAAGTTCTACATCGTATTCACGCCGCGCAACGCGGCGAGCGGATCGATCGACTATAAGTTGCCGATCGGCGGCGGCGAGGCCTCGGTGAAGTTCCACCTCGACGCCAATTACGCACAGGCAACACAGACCTTCGATCAGTTCGCAACGAAGGCCGACGCATCGTTCATCGTCAACGGACGCATCTCGCTTGCCGACGTGAAGCTGGGCAGTGGGGAGCAGAAGGTGACGTTCGGCCTATGGGGCCGCAACCTCTTCAACGAGCACCACGTCTATCGGCGCGATCCGTCGAACAGCTTGCCCGCCGTGCAGACGACGGCGGCAGCGGGTGTCCCCAACATCCTGCTGGTCGGCAACACCGGCAATATCCTGGGCGATTACGGCAATTTCAACGTGCCGCGCACGTTCGGGATCGACGCCACCGTCCACTTCTGATTTTCCTCGCGGGGAAGAGAAGAAAGGCCGTCGGGCGAAAGCCCGGCGGCCTTTTCGTGGATGCAGAATAGCCCGCCGCTCAGCGCCAGAGCGACTCGATGATTCCCGACTTGGGGTAAGCGACCAGCATGTCGGCGCCCTCGTCGAGCGTGAGCACGGTTTCGCCGTCCGCCAGCCAGACGCCGCCCGCTTCGAACGGCCCTCCGTCGATCTCGCCCTTGCCCGAAAGGGGGATCAGCCACAGCTGGCGCCCGTGGCTCCGCAGCGTGCCGCTGCCCGACTGGCGCCAGCGTTCGAGCACGAATTTTGGGCCATCCGCCAATATCTCGCGCCCGGGCGAGATTTCGTGCGCCTTGTAGGCGGCGACGTAGGGGACGGGATCGGCCGCCTCGACGCCCTGGTCGAGATGCAACTCGCGGCCGCTGCCATAATCGTAGAGGCGGTAGGTCAGGTCCACATTCTGCTGAATCTCGACCAGAGTCAGGCCGGGCCCGATCGCGTGAATCGTCCCTGCCGTTGTGTAGAAGCTGTCGTCCTTCTTGACCGCCTTCCAGTCGAGCAGGCTTTCGATCGATCCGTCGAGCGAGGCGCGGCGCAATGCATCCTTGCTCATCGCGCTCAGCGTGCCGAGCGCGATCGAGGCGTGGGGATCGGCCTGAAGGATGACCCATGCCTCATCCTTGCCGCGCGGATAACCCTGGCGTTGCGCGGTCGCATCGTCGGGATGGACCTGAACCGAGAGCCGGTCGCTGGTGAACAGATATTTGATCAGCAGTTCGGGACCGTCCTTGCTGCCATCCTGAGCGCCCGGCACCTCGAACCAGATCTCGCCGACCGGCTCGCCGCCTTCGGGCACGGATTCGAAAGCGGGCCACAGGTCGCGCCGGCCCCACGGCTTTTCGACACGCTTGGTGGTCAGGCGAACGGCGGACATTCTCTCACTCCCCGGAAGCATCGGCGGCGAAACGAATGCCGCCTATGCCGTCGAACGTCGGGGAAGGCGATGGCGTTCCGGGGCGCGGGTGTAAAGATTCCGCGCTCGCCGCTCCGGCGCAAGGCCGGACGGCGCGAGACTCGAAGTGAACGCTTGCCGCCTAAGATCCCGGCGTCTGCCGGGATGACGCGCTGTTGGGGCGCGTCAGTTCGGCAGCGGCTCTTCGATCTTGTCGACCCATTCCGGATAGAAGCAGGGCTGGCGGCTCGACCAGCCCGGCGCGGTCGCGGCGGCTTCGCTGATCGACTGCAGCAGCACGCGGCGCTTTTCCGGATGCAGGTGCGGCAAAGCCGCAGCGGCGCAGAAGGCGCCGGGCAGCCAGGGCCGCACACCGCCGCCGACCAACCGCTCGTAGAGGAAGCGATAGGCGGCGAAGCTTTCGAGCCGGCCCTGGCCGAGATCGAATGCGGTGACCGTCACCAGCGGCGAGAAGAAGGGCTCCATCTGATCGAGCCCACTATCGTCGGGGAGCACGTCGCGGATATGATCCAGCCGGCTGTAGATGCGGGCCTGCGCCTTGATGCTCGCGGCCTCGACCACATCGCGCGGCCAGCGCCGCATCGCATCCTGCCGGGCAAGCCCAATATCCAGCGAACGCCGGATGTACCGCTGCGTGCCTGCGGGGAAACCCGCAAATTCCTTCATTTCGGCCAGGGCCATCGCCCCGTCGGCCGGTCTCATCTGAACGCCCATTACTGCCCTCCCGCCTAGAGAGAAGACATAGGGCTAGCACGGCGATGGTTTCCGGGCCCTTAACCCTGCGTTTTCGCTCTATTCAGGAGAGAATCACGGATGCTGCGCGCGCGCAACGCGCATTCTTCTAGGAATAGACGAAATGCGACGAGTCGAATGCCAGATATTGTGAATCTGTGGCTTTCGGGATTCAGTGCGCCTGTCTTCAGGACAATGTAGCGCGTCGCAAATCTTCATGACCGACGCCACCTAGTCAGATAGTCCGCGCGCGAGAAAGGAATCTGCCTTGCTGATACTCGCTCTCGCTGTTGCGGCGGCCACCTCCGATATCGCCGCGGTCCGCGCCGCGGAGGACGGCTGGAATGCCGCTTACGTGACCGGCGATACCGGCTTTCTCGATCGCCTGCTGGCCGACGATTATGTTTCGGTCGGCGCGACCGGATCGGATCACGACAAAGCCGCGAACCTCGCATCCGCACGCGCCTATGCGGCGGCACATCCCGGCGCCGCGAAAACCCCGTTGCCCGCCAGCTCGACCATCGCGATCACGGGCGATATCGCGATCGTGCGGCATCACGGCGCGAAGGAGGTCTCGGTCGACATCTTCCAGAAGCGCGACGGCCGTTGGATCGCGCTCTATTCGCAGCACACGCCGCTCCCCGTCGCTGCGGGCTGACCGGCGCCGGATCGATCCTAGCTGGCGCGCTTCGCCTCTTCGGCGATATCATAGCCTGACGATGGCGCCGGATCCTTGCCCTTGCCCGGCTGGGTATTGGATGGCGGGTCGGAGGTGGGGAAGCTTTCGTCGAGCGCGACGTCGAGCTTGGCGTCCTCGTCCGATGGATTGCGCTTCAGCCGTTTGACATCCTCGGCGTCGATCGCCGTGCGGACCTTGGGGGCCTCCGGGGCATTTGCCGTATCGATGGCTTGGTCGGTCATGGATGGTTCTCCTCACGCTACAAACGTCCACGCCTGCCCCCGCGTTCCTGCTTGCCGGGTCTGCGCGGCTCGAACATGGTGCGCGTAACTTTATGACTTGAGAGGGGGCCCGTTTCCGATGCGCACCAGCCTGATCGCCGCTCTTCTGCTGACCGTGGCCGCGCCCGCCTTGGCGGCTGACGAGAAACCCGCCACGCCCGAATTCGCGCCGCTGCCGGCCGACAAGGCCGTCCGCCAGAGCGCGGTGATCGCCGGCAAGCCGGTCGCCTATGACGTGACCGTCGGCACGATCCCGGTGAGCGATGCCAAGGGCAAGAAGATCGGCGAGGTGGTGTTCACCGCTTATACCGTCCCGAACAAGGGTGGCGCCCGGCCGGTAACCTTCGCCTTCAATGGCGGGCCGGGCGCGGCGTCGGCCTTCCTCAATTTTGGCGCGATCGGGCCCAAGCGCGTTCAGTTCGGCGCGCAGGGCGACGCGCCTTCGGACAGCGCGGTCGCGCGCGACAATCCCAATTCGTGGCTCGATTTCACCGACTTGGTCTTCATCGACCCGGTCGGTACGGGCTTCAGCCGCAGTCTGGAGGATGAGGCGGGCAGCAAGCGGGATTTCTTCACTGCGCAGGCCGATATCGAATATCTCGGCCGCGTCATCTTCGATTGGCTCAACAAGAATGGGCGGATGACCGCGCCTCATTATCTGGTCGGCGAAAGCTATGGCGGGTACCGCGTGCCGCGCGTCGCGTATTTCCTGCAGAGCCGGCTGGGCGTCGGCCTGAACGGGATCACGATGGTATCGCCCTATCTGAACCCGGGCGCGGTCGACAGCGGGCAGAATGCGCTGTCGCCTCTGCCCTACATGATCTCGCTGCCCTCGATGGCGGCGGCGAACCTGGAACGGCAGGGCAAATTGACCGGCCCTGCGGCTTTGGCCGAGGTCGAGAATTACGACCGGACCGAATATGCGGCGGACCTTTTCCGCGGCCGATCGGATCCCCAGGCGATCGAGCGCATGACCGCGAAGGTCTCGGCCTATATCGGGCTCGATCCCGTGATCGTCCGACGCAGCGAAGGCCGGGTCGATATCGGCACGTATTTGCGTGAGGTGCATCGCGCGGAGGGCAAGATCGGGTCGGTCTATGATTCGAACGTGACCGCCTACGATCCCTTTCCGGGCGCGCCGCAGCAGCAATCGAACGATCCCATTCTCGACGCGATCATCGCGCCCGCGACCGGCGCGGCGGTCGATCTGATGACCAACCAGGTCGGGTGGAAGGTCAATGCGCGCTACAATCTGTTGTCCTACGAAGTGAACGGCGCCTGGAATCGCGACAATAGCGATTCCCCGGTCAGCGACCTCAGGAAGGCGATCGCCAACGATCCCAAGATGCAGGTGATGATTGCGCACGGCATGGACGACCTCTCCTGCCCCTATTTCGCGAGCCGGCTGATCATCGATCAGATGCCGGGCTTCGGTGTGGCGCAGCGGGTCAAGCTCAGCCTCTATGCCGGTGGGCACATGTTCTACAGCCGCGGCGATAGTGCCGCGCAGTTCCGCCGCGATGCGATGGCCATGTATGTTCGCTAGCCTCTAAACCCGTCATGCCAGCGAAAGCTGGCATCCATCTCGCAGCCGTAGGGCGCAACCAGCCGGTTGGGAGATGGACCCCAGCTTTCGCTGGGGTGACGTGACTTTTTCTATGGCGGTTGCGGGTTGACCCCCCGTCGCCAAAGGACCATCTGCCCAATCGGAACGAATCAATCCGATTTGAGCAGATGCGCCTTTCGAACCTTGCCGATTATGCGATCGTGATGCTGGCCGCTGCCGTCCGCAAGGATGGCGCGCGCCTTAGCGCGACCTGCCTCGCCGAGGAGACGGGCGTGCCTTTACCGACCGCACAGAAACTGGTGGGCCGGCTGGCGGCGGCTGGACTGATCGTCTCGTCGCGGGGCACCGGCGGCGGTTTTCGCCTCGCGCGCTGTGCGTCGGAGATCAGCCTGGCCGATATCGTCGAGGCGGTCGAGGGGCCGATCGCGATGACCGCCTGCGTCGAGGCGGGCAAACATGATTGCGGGGTCGAGCAGACCTGCCGCGTCAAGCCGCACTGGAATGCGGTGAATGATGCCATGCGCGGCGCGCTGGCGGGCGTAACTCTGGAGAGCCTCGCGGCCGAGGCGGTGCACTGATGGCGACCAAGAATGCGGTGGCGCATGCCGCCGTCGACAAGGCCTATGAATATGGCTTTTCGAGCGACATCGAGCAGGAGTTCGCGCCCAAGGGCCTTAACGAGGATATTGTCCGCTTCATCTCCGCCAAGAAAGGCGAGCCGGAGTGGATGCTCGACTATCGGCTCAAGGCCTATCGCCACTGGCTGACGATGGAGAGCCCGGACTGGGCCAAGCTCAAAATCCCGCCGATCGATTATCAGGACGCATATTATTATGCCGCGCCCAAGGAGAAGCCGAAGCTCGGCAGCCTTGACGAGGTCGATCCCGAAATCCTGCGCGTCTACGAGAAGCTCGGCATTCCGATCGAGGAGCAGAAGGTGCTCGCCGGCGTCGAGGGCAGCCGCAAGGTCGCGGTCGACGCGGTGTTCGACAGCGTCTCGGTCGCGACCACCTTCCGTGCCGAGCTCGAACGCGCGGGGGTGATCTTCCGCTCGATCAGCGAGGCGTTGAGGGAATTCCCCCACCTCGTCCGCAAATGGCTCGGCAAGGTCGTGCCGATCCAGGACAATTATTTCGCGGCCTTGAATGCGGCGGTCTTCTCCGACGGCACCTTCGTCTATGTGCCGGAGGGTGTGCGCTGCCCGATGGAATTGAGCACTTATTTCCGCATCAACGCCGCCAATACCGGCCAGTTCGAGCGCACCCTGATCGTCGCCGACAAGGGCGCCTACGTCTCGTACCTCGAAGGCTGCACTGCGCCGATGCGCGACGAGAACCAGCTCCACGCCGCTGTGGTGGAACTCGTCGCTCTCGACGATGCCGAGATCAAATATTCGACCGTGCAAAATTGGTATCCGGGCGACGCCAGCGGCAAGGGCGGCATCTACAATTTCGTGACCAAACGCGCGCTCTGCCAAGGGCGGAACAGCAAGGTCAGCTGGACGCAGGTCGAAACCGGCAGCGCGATCACCTGGAAATATCCGAGCTGCGTGCTCGCGGGCGAGAATAGCGTGGGCGAATTCTATTCGGTCGCGGTCACCAACAATTATCAGCAGGCCGACACCGGCACCAAGATGATCCATCTTGGCAAAGGCAGCCGATCGACGATCGTGTCGAAGGGCATTTCGGCGGGCAAGTCGGACAATACCTACCGCGGGCTGGTGCGCGTCGGCCCGACCGCGGAGAATGTGCGCAACTTTACCCAGTGCGACAGCCTGCTGCTCGGCTCCGAATGCGGCGCGCACACCGTGCCCTATATCGAGGTGCGCAACCCGACCGCGCAGATCGAGCATGAGGCGACCACCAGCAAGATCAGCGACGACCAGCTTTTCTACGCGATGCAGCGCGGGCTGGATCAGGAAGCGGCGGTCGCGCTGATCGTCAACGGCTTCGCCAAGGAAGTGCTGCAGCAGCTGCCGATGGAATTCGCAGTCGAGGCGCAGAAATTGCTGGGAATCAGCCTTGAGGGGTCGGTCGGGTGATCAGCGTCCGCCCTGTATCATCGTCGGACGCCGCCGAGCTGGCGGAGCTGCTCAACGCTATTATCGCGCGCGGTGGCACTACGGCGCTCGAGACTCCCTACACGCCGGAGCATCTGGACGAAGTCTACCTGACGGGCCCCGACGTGCTCTGCTGCTTCGTCGCGGTGGACGAGGCGACCGGCCGGATCGAGGGCTTTCAGACGCTCGGCCGGGCCGATCATCTCGATGCGGACTGGGGCGATATTGGCACCTTCTCGCGGCTGGGCGGGACACAGCGTGGAATAGGCACCGCCTTATTTGAGGCGACCAAGGCGGGCGCGACTGAACTCGGCATGGCAGGCATCAACGCCACGATCCGCGCCGACAATGAAGGCGGGCTCGCTTTTTACGCAAAGCAGGGATTTGTCGATCACAGCGTTGATCGCGCGGTGCCGCTCAAGGACGGAACGCCGATAGATCGGATCAACAAACGTCATCGCCTTTCCGTGGAACGGGACCATGCGCGGGAACGCGCTTTTCGGTTGGAACGAAGTGAATGCTGAAGATTGAAAACCTCCACGCCGAGGTCGACGGCAAGCCGATCCTTAAGGGCCTCAGCCTCGCGCTGAATGCGGGCGAGGTGCATGCGATCATGGGGCCGAACGGCGCGGGCAAGTCGACGCTCGGTTACGTCCTGTCGGGCCGGCCTGGCTACGAGGTGACCGAGGGCTTGGCTACGTTCGACGGTGCGGATTTGCTGGGGATGGCGCCGCACGAGCGCGCCGCCGCGGGTCTGTTCCTGGGCTTTCAATATCCGGTCGAGATCCCCGGCGTCTCCAACCTACAATTCCTGCGTGAGGCGCTGAACTCCCAGCGTCGGGCACGCGGCGAGGAGCCCTTGTCGGGCGGAGACTTCATCAAGCTCGCCCGCGCGCAGGCCAATGCGCTGGGTCTAGATCCGGAGATGCTCAAGCGCCCCGTCAATGTCGGTTTCTCGGGCGGCGAGAAGAAACGTGCCGAGATGGTGCAGATGGGGATCATCGATCCCAGGCTCGCGATCCTCGACGAGACGGACAGCGGGCTCGACATCGACGCGCTGCGCGCGGTCGGCGCGGGCATCAATACGATCATGCGCAAGCCCGACAAGGCGGTGCTGCTGATCACGCACTATCAGCGGCTGCTCGACTACGTGAGGCCCGACTTCGTCCATGTGCTCGCGGGCGGGCGCATCGTCCGCTCGGGCGGGCCCGAGCTGGCGCATCAGCTTGAGGCAGAGGGTTATGCGGAGATTGCGGCGTGACGTCGCTCCCGACCAAGCGCGACGAGGCTTGGCGCTATAGCGACCTGGAAGCGCTTGGCCGCGTGTGGCCGGTGCCCGTGCCTGACAAGATCATCGTACCGGCGGGTGAAAGCCGGCAGGTCAGCCTGGTCCAGGATGCGCCTGCCGATCAGGTGATCGTGCGCGATTATACGATCGAGGTCGGCGTCGGCGCGTCCTTCGCGATGCAGCTGGTGAACGCCGGCGGCAAGCTCGGGCGCGTCGCGCTCGACGTGACGCTGTACGAGGGGTCGTCGTTCGATCTCGATGCGGCTTTGATGGGCGGGGAGGGGCAGACGATCGAACTGGTCACCACCCTTCGCCATTTCGAGGCGAACGCGACCAGCCGGCAGACTGTGCGCGGCATCGCGGGCGCCAAATCTACGCTCTCCTATCTCGGCAAGGTCGCAGTCTCGCGCGACGCGCAGAAGACCGACGCGATCCAGTCCGTGAAGTCGATGCTGCTCGATCGCAGCGCGACGGTGAACGCCAAGCCCGAACTCGAAATTTACGCCGATGACGTGAAATGCGCGCATGGCGCGACGGTCGGCGAATTGGACGCGCAGGCATTATTCTACCTCGCCAGCCGCGGCCTGCCGCCGGCCGAGGCCAAGAGCCTGCTGCTGCGGGCGTTCGTGAGCGGGTTGTTCGACGGGTCGGACGACGAGGCCAAGTTCACGGCGGCGATCGATGCGGCATTGGAGCGGCTGCTGTGAATATCCTCACCCAGGCACGCCCGCTCGATCTCGTCTCCGATTTCCCCGCGATCCCGCGAGGCTGGGCCTATCTCGATACCGCCGCGACCGCGCAGAAGCCCAAGCCGGTGCTCGACGCGATCGCGCGGGCTTATGGCGAGACCTACGCCACCGTGCATCGCGGCGTCTATCAGCGCTCGGCCGACATGACGCTCGCCTATGAGGCGGCGCGGCGGCGGGTGGCGCGCTTCATCGGCGCGGGCTCCGAGAACGAGATCGTCTTCGTCCGCGGCGCGACCGAGGCGATCAACCTGGTCGCGCAAAGCTGGGGCGGGACGTTCCTCAAGGCGGGCGATCGCATCCTGCTCAGCCAGATCGAGCATCATTCGAACATCGTGCCGTGGCAGCTGCTGCGCGATCGGACGGGAATCGAGATCGACGTCGCGCCGCTCACCCATGACGGGCGGATCGATCTCGACGCAGCCGAGGCGATGCTGACCGAGCGGCACAAGCTCGTCGCGCTGGCGCATGTCTCGAATGTGCTCGGCTCGGTGCTGGATGTGCGTCGCGCCGCCGATCTCGCGCACAAGGTCGGCGCGAAATTGCTGGTCGATGGATGCCAGGCGGTGCCGCGGCTGCCGGTCGATGTGGCCGCGCTCGGCTGCGACTTCTACGTTTTCTCGGGTCACAAATTGTACGGCCCGACCGGGATCGGCTGCCTGTGGGCGCGGCCCGAGACGCTCGACGCGATGCCGCCTTATCAGGGCGGCGGATCGATGATCGACAAGGTGACGTTCGCGCGCACCACCTACGCCCCGCCGCCGACGCGGTTCGAGGCGGGGACGCCGCATATTGTCGGTGCGCTCGGGCTGCATGCCGCGATCGACTATGTCGAGAGCATCGGGCTGGAAGCGATCCATGCGCACGAGACGGCCCTGGTCCGCCAGACGCGCGACGCGCTGCGTAATCTCAACAGCGTGATCCTCTTCGGCCCCGAGGATTCGGCCGGAATCGTGAGTTTCGCGGTTGAGGGGGTTCATCCCCACGATGTCGGCACCATATTGGACGAGAGCCGTGTGGCGATCCGCGCCGGCCACCATTGCGCACAGCCGCTGATGGAGGCCCTGGGCGTCCCGGCGACCGCGCGGGCAAGCTTCGGCGTCTATAACGGCCCGGCCGATGTGGACGCGCTGGTCAAGGGTATCGAGCGGGTAAGGCGTATCTTCGGATGAATGAGGAACGGAAAATCGAGATCGAGGACATCAGCGAGGCCCCGCCCGCGCCGCCCAAAGCGCGCGTGGAGGATGCGGACGTACATCCCGCCGATGCGTCGCTCGAACGCGAGAAGGATTATCTGACCGGCTTCCTCAAGCCCCAGCCCGCGCAGGCGCCGGGCGAAGTGGGCGGCGATCTCTACGAACGCGTGATCGACGCGCTCAAGGAGATTTACGACCCCGAAATCCCGGTCAACATCTACGATCTCGGGCTGATCTACGGCGTCGACATCACCGACGATGGCCATGTCGCGGTGACGATGACTTTGACCACGCCGCATTGCCCTGTCGCCGAATCAATGCCGGGCGAGGTGGAATTGCGCGTCGGATCCGTACCGGGCGTAGGCCTGGCTGACGTCAGCCTCGTCTGGGATCCGCCATGGGATCCGCAAAAGATGTCCGACGAGGCCAAGCTCGAATTGGGAATGCTCTGATGACGACCACGCTTCGCGCCCGCCCCGCCGCGCTCACGCTGACGCCCTCGGCCGAGGCGCGCATCGCGAACCTGATGAAGGACGCGCCCGCCGACGCGATCGGGGTCAAGCTCTCGACCCCCCGCCGCGGCTGTTCGGGTCTGGCTTATTCGGTCGACTATATCAGCAGCGCCAATCCGATGGACGAGAAGGTCGCCACCCCCGGCGGCGACCTCTATATCGACGGACCGAGCCTGCTTTACCTGATCGGCAGCCGAATGGACTGGGTGGAAGACGATTTCACCGCCGGCTTCGTCTTCAACAACCCCAATGCCAAGGGCAGCTGCGGCTGCGGCGAGAGCTTCACGGTCTGACCTGAGCCGTCACCCCAGCGCAAGCTGGGGCCCATCTCCCAATCGTCGAGCATAGTGCCACGGCAGGAGATGGATGCCAGCTTTCACTGGCATGACGAACGGGAAGGATGGCAATTTCAGCGCATCTGTCGCATGGCGCGTCCCGAGTGCCGGCCTAGCTCAGCTGGTAGAGCAACCGCCTTGTAAGCGGTAGGTCGTCGGTTCGAGTCCGACGGTCGGCACCATTCAGGCATCGTCCGATATCGCCACGTCCGTCGATAACGTTTCGTCGGCCGGTTCGGCAGGCGCGATCGCGTTGCGGACGCTCATCGCGAGGCCGATCCAGACCAGTCCGATCCCCCAACCCGCCATCACGTCGCTTGGCCAGTGCACGCCGAGCGCGACCCGCGTCCAGCCGATAAACAAAGCGGCGAGCAAGGCGACCAAGATCGCGCCGTCGCCGCGTCCGAAAAGCAAGGCAAGAGCCACGCAGGTCATCATCGTCCCCGCGCTGTGCGAACTCGGAAAGCTCCACGACGCGACATGGTCGAGCCAATCGTCGACCGGAGGGCGTGGGCGGCTCAGCACCAGCTTGAGCGCCTCGATTCCCAGCCTGCCAATCGCGATCGTAAGGAAGAGCCAAGCCGCGTCCGCGCGCCTTTTTTGCGCGAGCAGGAAGGCGAAGCCGACCAGGCCGATCGGAATCATGACGGCGCTCCCGCCGAGCGCGGAAAGACGGATGACGGCGGGCGCGAGCGCCGGCGACAGATGCATGCTGTAATGCAGCCGCCAGTCGACCTGGAACCACCAGCAGGTGAGGCCGGCGGCGACCATGAAGATGCCGCTGGCGATCAGTAGCGACGCCTGCTGGTCCTCAGGCGCTAGTCTCATGCCGCGGGTTCTCGCGCCGCGCCTTCAAGCAACGCACCGCTGCCGGGACGGTGTTTCACGAATGCCTGCAGCGGGAAAGGTTCGCCATCGCGCCGATCTAGCAGCAAGTGGCCGCCAGGTCAGTCCTTTCGCAAAGGCTACCCGCTCGCGCGCTTGCGCCGGGTTTCCCAGCCTTTCCTGGCTGCGTCTGAACGGTCGGCCGCGGGGCGGGCGGACGAGGCCGCGCCACCCTTGCGTCCGCCCTTGCGCGACGATTCGTGGTTTTCCTTCTTGCCGCGGCCCGAACCCGATTTCTTGCCGCCGCCGCTTTCGCTGTTCACGGTCGCCCAGGCGCGGCGTTCGGCCTCGTCTTTCGAGACGCCGCGATCCTCATAGCCTTCCTCGATATGCTCGGCCTTGCGCTTCTGCTTGTCGGTATAGGCGCTTTTGTCTCCACGCGGCATGACAGGATCTCCTTCACCGCCGTGAAGAACGCAGAACAAAGGGTCCGGCTCCGTTTCCGGAGCCGGACCCTTGTTTCAAATCCAGTCAGCCCGGACGGGCTTATTCGTAATCGGCGCCCAGATTCTGGGTGCGCGGCGGCGCGGCGGCGGTGAGGCGCAGCGCCTCGGCCGACGCGGCCAGCGAGCCGATATCGTCCGGCGTGTCCTCTTCGTCGACCTGCACGCGCTGCAGCCCCTGGACGACGGCCTCGCTCAGATCGTCGGGAACGACCGTCTCTTCGGCGATCTCGCGCAGTGCCACGACCGGATTTTTGTCCCGGTCACGATCGATTGTCAGTTCGGCGCCACCCGAAATCTGGCGGGCGCGCTGGGCTGCGAGCAGCACCAGATCGAACCGGTTGGGAATCTTGTCGACGCAATCTTCGACGGTAACGCGCGCCATTCTGAACGCTCCGCTTGACCAAGCATTTGGTGTGTTGGAAGGCGGGCGAGATAGGGCGAGCAGGTGCCAGAGTCAACGAAAACACCGAAAAAGCCGAGCCTCGGCCGCAAGAAGCACTTCACGGTCGAGGGTAATCGCCTGACGCCGCTGATCGGGGGTCCCGAAAGACTGGCGGCGCTGATCGGCCTGATCGACGGCGCGAAGCACAGTCTGCGGCTGCTTTATTACATCTACACCAATGACGAGACCGGCCGAATTGTGCGCGCCGCGATGGAGCGCGCTCTCGATCGCGGCGTCAAAGTATCTTTGATCGTGGATGGGTTCGGCAGCTCGGCCAAGCCCGATTTCTTCGTCCCGCTGGAGGCGAAGGGGGCGGACGTCTGCCATTTCCTGCCGCGCTTCGGGCGTCGCTACCTGCTACGCAACCACCAGAAACTGGCGCTGGCGGATGAGGCGACCGCGATCGTCGGGGGCTTCAACGTCGAGGATGGCTATTTCGACGACAAGAAGGGGTGGCGCGACCTTGGCATTCGCGTGGAGGGGCCTGCCGCCAGGCGTCTGGCGGGCTATTTCGACGCCCTCGCCCGCTGGACGCACCAACCTAAAGCGCGGCTGCGCGAACTCAGGCGCGCATTATCGAGGTGGAGCAATCCCAAGGGCGGCAAGGCCTGCTGGCTGCTGGGCGGGCCGACGCGGCGACTAAGCCCCTGGGCGCAGTCGTTGCGGCTGGAGGTGCGCAAGGCACGCCGCCTCGACATCATCGCTGCCTATTTCGCCCCCACACCCCGCATGATGCGCGCGATCGAAAGCGTGCCCAAACGCGGTGGCCAGGCACGCGTGATCACGCCTTCCAGGACCGATCATGCGATCGCGATCGCGGCGGCGCGCCACACCTATCACCGCCTGCTCTCGCGTGGGGTGGAGGTGTTCGAATATCAGCCGCAGAAGCTACACACCAAATTGTTCGTGATCGACGACGTGGTCCACATCGGCTCCGCCAATTTCGATGTGCGCAGCCTGTTTCTCAATCTGGAGATCATGCTGAGGGTCGAGGACAAGGAATTCGCCGACCATATGCGGCGTTATTTTGATGGCGAGGCGGCCGATTCGCGCCAGATTCGACCGAAGATCCACGAACGCGCGGGCTGGCTCACCCGGCTCCGCTGGGCGCTGGCTTATTATCTGATGGCGGTGGTTGACGCCTCGGTCACGCGGCGCCTGAGCTTCGGCGTGGATCGGTGAGCGATCGGTCATGCCAGCGAAAGCCGGCATCTCAGGAGGTTTGCGTTTGCGTCCCGAGATCCCAGCTTTCGCTGGGATGACGCGTGTCAGCTATGGTGCGGCGTGCGCTCCGCACGCCGACTTCGGCCTGTCGCTGATCGGCCTCAGTCCTTCCAGGCCCAGTAAAGCTGGGCCGGCGGGATGTTGATCGGCTCGAACGCATGGTCGATGCGGTCGAAGCTCATGGCGATGAAATCGCGCACCTTGGGCGAGAATTGATAGACCAGGAAGGCGCCATCCTTGCGCAGCGCGGCATGCGTCTCGGCCGCGATCTTCGGACCGACGCCGGCGGGCAGGGTCGAGAAAGGCAGGCCCGAAAGGATGTAATCCGCTTTCTCATGGCCGTGATCGGCGATGATGCGGCGGACGTCGGCGGCCGAACCCAGCACCGGCACAAACCGGGGGTCGACAATCGTGCGGGCCAGATAATCGATGAAGTCGGGATTGGTGTCGATCGCGATATAGGTTGCGTCGGGGCCCATGCGGTCGAGGATCTCCTGGCAGAACGTGCCCACACCCGGACCATATTCGACGAACAGCCGGGTGCTGGCCCAATCGGTCCGCGATAGCATGTGACGGATCAGCTTCTTCGAGGATGGGATGATCGACCCGACCATCACCGGATGCCGGAGGAATCCCTTGAAGAACATTGCAAGCGGGCCTGAGCCTTTGCTCACATGGCGGCGCTCGACACGCTTGAGCGCCTGCTCGGCGACCGGAGAATTCATGCCAAAACGACCCCTTCAACCCTATACGTCATTGATCCGTCGCAAAACTGACTTGGCTTGGCAAGCGATGAGACTCGTTCTCGGGTCCAAAAAGGTCAGCTCAACCCGCGCTTCCTGAGACGAACCGTGGCCGCGCCACGATAAGCGCCCGCGGCGACGGCAAAGACGCTTGCGGCCGAAAAAAAAGGGCCGGTACCCGAAGGCGCCGACCCTGAAAGTTTTAGGAGAGGATGCCTGAAAGGCAGGTTGACTATGTTGATATCGCTATCATTGTGCAATTGCGAACGAATATTTTGCAGTTGCGAATTGCGCAATTCGCATTCACAATTCGCCTTGTTAGGGTATGATGTCGGCGCCGCTGCGCGTTTCCGGCGAGCGAGGAGATGGGTATGCGTCGGCTTCCCCCGCTTACGGCCGTCGAGGCTTTCGTTCAGGTCGCGCGCCTGGGCTCGGTGAAGGCAGCAGCGGAGGAACTGGCACTTTCTTCGCCTGCGTTGAGCCGGCGCATCCAGAGCCTCGAGCGTTTCGTCGGCCGGCCCCTGTTCGAACGCCGCCATCAGGCGATGATCCTCAATAATGATGGCGAGCAGCTGCTGGCCCGTGTCGCCCCCGCGCTCGATGCGCTGGCCATTGCAATCGACGCAACCACGGGCGAGGCGGATTTGCTGCGCTTGCGTTTAAACGTGCCACCGCTTTTTGCGTCGCAGCGGCTGATCGGCAAGCTGCCCGAGCTTCGCGCCAAACATGAAGACTTTCATATCGACATCGATACCCAGCCGCATGCGCTGGCCCGATTGGGCGAAGGGTTGGACGCCGCGATCGTGATCTCGCGCGAAATCGATCCCGCGCTCTACTCGCGCAAGATCGCGCAGAGCCGCGTTGCCGCGATCGGGTCGCCCAAGCTGAAGGACGGGCCGAACGCGATCCTCGAGCCCGACGATCTCGGCCGCGCCACCATCCTGGTCCATCGAGACATGCAGGAGCTTTTCAATATCTGGCGCGAATCGATCGGCCGGCCCGATCTCGAACCATTCGCGATCGACCATTTCGATTCGGGCCAGCTGATCCTCGATGCGGCGGCGCAGGGGCTGGGCGTCGCCTTCATGCTCGACGAGCATGTCGAAGGTTCGCACGACCCGCGCCTGGTCCGCATCTTCGACCATGTCGCGGACGCGTCCTACAGTTACTGGTTCGCCTCGCGCCGCACCGGCCTGTCGAACCGCGCGGTCCGCATCTTCCACGACTGGCTGTTCGCGACCATCGCCGATTAAGTCCGGCTACAACCCATACCGTCATGCCAGCGAAAGCTGGCATCTCAGGAGCGAGACGACACGCCCCTGTTGAGACCTCAGCTTTCGCTGGAGTGACGATCGGGAAGGCGACTGGAAGAGAGCTTAAGCGACCGTCGCCTTCACGATCTTGCCGGGGCTGCGCGGCGGCTCGCCTTTGGGGAGCGCGTCGACATGCTCCATGCCTTCGACCACCTCGCCCCACACCGTATATTGGCGATCGAGGAAGGTCGCGTCGTCGAAGCAGATGAAGAACTGGCTGTTGGCGCTGTTCGGATTGGACGAACGCGCCATCGAACAGACGCCGCGCACATGCGGCTCGGCCGAGAATTCGGCCTTGAGGTCGGGCTTCTTCGATCCGCCCATGCCGGTGCCGGTCGGGTCGCCGCCCTGCGCCATGAAACCCGGAATCACGCGGTGGAACACCACGCCGTCGTAAAAGCCCTCCTTGGCGAGTTCGACAATCCGCTCGACATGGCCCGGCGCCAGGTCCGGGCGCAACTTGATGACGACGTCGCCGCCCGTATCGTTGCCGGTGTCGAGGGTGAGCGTCAGCGTTTCGTCGGCCATTGATGTTCTCCAGGTTCAGAAGCCGTTCGTGCTCAGGGCGAACGGAGGGAATCGGGTTGATCGCGCTTAAGCAGCCTCTCTCGCAGGCGCCAGCCCATATTCGGCGGCCAGGAGCTCGTAGGACCGCCGACGCGCCGCATGATCGGGTAGGATATTGACCAGCATCAGCTCGTCCGCGCCATAATCGGCGGCCACTTGGTCGAGCCCATGCCGCACCTCTGCGGGTGTGCCCAGCACGGTCCGCCGGCTGCGGCGATTGGCGTGGGGATTGGCCTCGAGCCAAGCGAGAGCCTCCTCGACCGGCGGCACCGGGATCGGCGTGCCCGCGATCAGATGCGCGAACATCATCCGCGCGGGCGCGGCGAGGCGCTGGGCATCTTCCGAGGTCTGCGCGGCGATGGTCCAGGTCGCGACCATCACGTAGGGCTCGGCGAGCCGTGCGGAGGGCCGAAAGCTGCGGCGATAATGCTGTGCGAGATGTGCGCCGTCCGAATTGATGAAGTCCGCGAAGCAATAAGGCAGGCCCCGCTCCGCCGCCCAGCTCGCGCTGTCGGGCGACGATCCGAGCATCCACAGTTCGTGTAGGCCACCCCCGGTCGGCATCAGATGCTGGAGCGCGGCGAAAGGATGGTCCTCCGGCATGGTGCCGTCGAGATAGGCGGTGAGTTCATCGAGCTGTTCGGGAAAATCGCTCGGCATCCGCTTCGACCGATCGCGCTGGAGCGCGAATGCGGTGCGCTGGTCGCTGCCCGGAGCGCGGCCGAGACCGAGATCGATCCGCCCCGGCGCCATCGCCGACAGCATCGAGAATGTCTCGGCGACCTTGAACGGCGAATAATGGGGCAACATCACGCCACCCGATCCGACGCGGATCCGGTGCGTGGCGAGCGCGACCGGACCGATCAGAGCCTCGGGCGCGACACCCGCGAGCGAGCGCGAGGCATGATGCTCGGCCAGCCAATAGCGATGATAGCCGAGCGCATCGGCCGCGCGGGCGAGGTCGAGCGTATTGCGCAGCGCCCGCGCGGCGTCGCTGCCCTGCGCGATCGGCGACTGGTCGAGCACGGAAAGACGGTAGGTCACGCCTGCGTATATGGTGCGCTTTTCCTGCCAATGAAGGGCTGACAAGCCGGACGGAGCGGCCTAAGGCCCCACCCGCGTAAGGGAGGGTGGCCATGAGCGAGCGCGAAAACGACATCGCTGAGCCCACGGAAGCCCTCCATGAGGAGCCGGCGACCGAAGCGGATCATCCGGTCGAGCCCTCGCATGACGAGGATGATCGGCTGACCCCGGACTTCGTCGATGCGGTGATCGAATGCGTCGAGGCGGGCCAGGTCGAAACGGCGCGATCGCTGGTCGAGCCGCTCCACCCGGCGGACATCGCCGACCTTTTCGAACTCGCCCCCGCCGACCAGCGCCGGCCGCTGGCGGAAACGCTGGCCGACCTGCTCGACGGCGACGTACTCGCCGAGATGAACGACTGGGTGCGCGAGCAGGTGCTCGAGGCGCTCAGCAACGAGCAGGTCGCCGATCTTGCGTCCGAGCTCGATACCGACGACGCGGTCGCGATCATCGAGGACATGGATGTCGAGGACCAGCGCGAAGTGTTGCGCGCGATGGAGCCCGACGACCGCGCCGCGATCGAGGAAGCGCTCTCCTATCCCGAGGAATCCGCCGGCCGCCTGATGCAGCGCGAGCTGATCGCGGTGCCCGAACATTGGAATGTCGGCGACGTCCTCGATTATCTGCGCGGCAATGGCGATCTGACCACCGATTTCTGGGAAATCTTCGTGGTCGACCATGGCCACCACCCGGTCGGCACGTGCAAATTGTCGTGGATCCTGCGCTCGCAGCGCGACGTGGCCGTCGCCGAAATGATGCAGCAGGAGCAGACGCTGATTCCGGTCGACATGGACCAGGAAGAGGTGGCGCTTCGCTTCCAGAAATACGCGTTGATCTCGGCCGCGGTGGTGGACACCAACGGCCGGCTGGTCGGCATGATCACGGTCGACGACATCGTCCACATCATTCAGGAAGAAGCTGGCGAGGACGCACTCCGTCTGTCGGGCGCGGGCGACGGCGACATCAACGAGCCGATCACGCTGACCGTGCGCACGCGGCTGATGTGGCTGCTGATCAACCTGCCGACCGCGATGCTGGCGGCAGTGGTAGTCGGCCTCTTCGACAGCGAGATCGCGCGTTACGCCTTGCTCGCGGCTTTGATGGGGATCGTCACCGGCATGGGCGGCAATGCCGGCACCCAGACGCTGGCAGTGGTGGTGCGCGCGCTTGCGACCAACCAGCTTACCGATTCAAACACGCTCCGCATGATTGGGCGCGAATTCCGGATCGCGGGCGCCAATGGCGTGATGCTCGGCCTGTTCATTGGCGGCGGCGCCTATCTTTATTACCATTATCTCGCGCTTGGCCTGGTGTTCGGGCTGGCCATCCTGATCAACAATCTGGTCGCGGGGCTGGCGGGCGTGCTGGTGCCGCTGACGCTCGAGCGGATCAAGGTGGACCCAGCGGTCTCGTCGGCAGTGTTCGTGACGATGTTCACCGACTGTATGGGCTTCTTCTCGTTCCTCGGCCTCGCGGCAGTCTTCGGGCTGCACAGCTGACTTGATCCGGCGCGCCGTTGCGCCACATGGGAATGATGCCGCTCAACATCACCAAGGTCGCGGTCGGTTGCCCCGATGCCGACACGCTCGCGCAGCGCCTGTCGGGGCGCGCAGTGGAGGGCAAGACCTATATCACGACGCGCTATCGCCCGACCCGGCATCCGGAGCTGATCGGCGGATCGCTCTTCTGGATCGTGAAGCATCAGCTGATCGCGCGCAGCCTTATCCTGCGCTTCGAGGAAGACGAGCGCGGCCATTGCCTGATCCGGCTCGCCGACCCAATCGTGCCCGTGCGCGTGCGCCCCAAGCGCGCGCATCAGGGCTGGCGCTATCTGGCCGAAGCGGATGCACCCGCCGATCTGGGCGGCGGCGAAGCCGATGACCTCGCCACTTTGCCGATCGGCCTCGTGCGCGAGCTGGCGTCGCTCTACCTGATCTGACGCATCAGCTGGATAGGGCGATCCACCCAGCCAGGCCAAACGCGCTTATCGCCCTCACCCGCAGTGGACGTCGCCGGGGCCGCTCTTGTGCACCGAGCAGCGCGCGCCGCCCTGAATGTGGACGTCGCCAGGCCCCGACAGGCGCACGTCGGCGGTGCGGGTGACGGTCGCGTCGATATCGCCCGGGCCGCTCAGGGTCACGTCCGCTTCGCCCAGATTGAGCGAGCTTGCATGGATATTGCCGGGCCCGCTCAGGTGCATGACCGCGCGGTCGGCATGGCCGGTAATGTGGATATCGCCCGGCCCGCTCAGATTGAGCGTGATCCCGGCGGCTTCGACCGAGCCGACATTGATGTTACCCGGCCCCGACAGATGTGCGCCGAAGTCGCGCGTGCGGACCGTATCGACATTGAGATTGCCCGGGCCGGCCAGCGACACCTCGCCCACCATCGGCACGGTCACGTCGACTCGCAGACGCTCGCCGCGGCCCCAATGCCATCCGGAGAACCAGCTGCCCGACTTGGTGCCGACATGCAGTTCGCCCCCGCGATTCTCGATCTCGAGCCGGTCGAGGGCCTCGTCGGTGCCGCTGGCATGGACTCCGGGCGCCTTGCCGGTGTGGACGTAGACATCGAATGGCGTGCTGTTGGACACGGCGTGGAAATCGCCGCCGGTCGGGAATGTGCGTTCGGCGGCCTGTGCCGCACCCGCGCCCGCCAGGGCGACAGCAGCGGCGGCGAATAGGATCGGACGGGGCATCATGCTCTCCTTCTTTGGCGGTCTCAGCCGCAATGGACGGACCCAAGCCCGTTTTTATGAACCGTGCAGCGCGGACTGCCGACCACGTCGACGCTCCCCACGCCATTCATCCTGACATCGGCAGGGCCATCGACGCGCGCCTTGATCGATCCCGTGCCCGACATGTCGAATTCGCCCGCACGCGCGGCGAGCCCGGCCAGTTCGATTGCACCGAAGCCGCGGACATGCGCTTCGACCGATCCCGCCGATCCCGCGGCCGTGATCTTGCCCGCGCCGCCCATTTCGAATCGGGCACGGTTGGCATGCAGCACCGGCAGGTCGATCGTGCCTGCGCCGCGGATCGTGGCCGCGAAGTCGGGCCCATCTGCCCGGTCGACGGTGATGGTCCCCGCGCCCGACAGGGTCGCTGCCGCGATGCGCGGCATCGAAACCTGGATGCGGATCGGGTCGTGCCCGTTCATGTTGACCTGCTGACGGTTCCAGCCGATCACCAGCGTGCCCTGCACCACCCTGATGTTGAGCAAATCGAGCCATTTGGGGTCGCCGCTCGCATGGACCGCGAATCGGGTGCCGGTATGCACGTCCACCTTGGCCGCGGCGGCGAGATCGACCTTGTCGAAGCCCGCATTGGGGAAGTCACGCTCTGCCGCGCACGCGGGCGCTGCGGCGCTTAGCAAAAGGGCGGCGAGGATGAGTCGGCGCATCGGCATTCCTCCACTGTGTTAGTGGAGCGATACACTTATATTACAGATGTAGTCAAGCGCTCGGAGTGAAGTCCGCCAACAAAAAGGCGACGCCCGTTGCCGGACGCCGCCTTTCGGTTCGCTTGGAGGCGAAAACGCGTATGTTAGGCGGGCACGGCCACCTTGTTGTGGATCGCCGCCGCAGCGCGGAGGATGTCGAGGATCTTCACCTGCGCGGTGGGCTCGTCGACCTGCTCCATCGCGGCCAGCTCGCGGGCGAGTCGGCTGCAGGCGGCTTCGAAAATCTGGCGCTCCGAATAGCTCTGCTCGGGCTGGTCCTCGGCACGGAACAGATCGCGGACCACTTCGGCGATCGATACGAGGTCGCCCGAATTGATCTTGGCCTCATATTCCTGCGCGCGGCGCGACCACATGGTGCGCTTGACCTTGGGCTTGCCCTTGAGCGTGGCGAGCGCGTCCGACATTTGGGCGTTGGACGACAGCTTGCGCATGCCAACGCTCTCGGCCTTATTGGTCGGAACGCGGAGCGTCATGCGCTCTTTCTCGAAACGGAGCACGTACAGCTCGAGTTTCGCACCCGCGATTTCCTGGCTCTGGAGTTCGACCACGCGGCCGACACCATGCTTGGGATAAACGACATAATCGCCGACGACGAAGCTCAGCGCCTTTGCAGCCATTTAGAGAGACCTTTCTGCTCAAGCGAACCGCAGGGCTCCATCAAGTCCGTTCAACGAGAACGGCCTGGTGGCAGCAAGGGCGGTCGGAAAATGTTTCCTATGTGAAACGCCCGCATGACGCTCACTTCTTGTCGAAGCTTGTAACAGAATTACAACCGGAATGCCAGCTTTGCGTAAAAGCCGGATTTGGTTAACGCCGCGGTCGGCGTCGTTACGCCGATACGGCGGCGATATGAAGATTAAAGGTCAGTCGCCTTGGCCGGGTTCCGGTGAGAAGTGATTCTCATATTTATCGGCCACGCCCTTCCACTCGTCGGCATCGGCGGGCGCCTCGCGCTTGCGGGTGATATTGGGCCATTGCGCCGAGAAGCTGTTGTTGAGCTCAAGCCATTTCTCGAGTCCGCCTTCGGTATCGGGCAGGATCGCCTCGGCGGGGCATTCGGGCTCGCACACGCCGCAATCGATGCACTCGCTGGGGTTGATGACGAGCATATTGTCGCCTTCGTAGAAGCAATCGACCGGGCACACTTCCACGCAGTCCATATATTTGCAGCGGATGCAGGCGTCGGTGACGACGTAAGTCATGTCATGCTCCTCGGGACGCGCGGCGAATATGGCGCGGAGTCCTGAGCGTCAACTGGGAGCGGGAATCGGGCGCCCGGAAATTTTCTTTTGTCGCCCCAGCGAAAGCTGGGGCCCAATGCCGGGCGTCGCGGCCAGCTTTCCGGGGGGAAAAACAAAAACACCAGAAACGAACTTGATGATTTGCAGCACGCCGAGCACTCGGTGGGATGAGGCTGGGGGGTTGAGAAAGAGCCTAAACTTCAGGACGCCGATCGCGCTGACGCAGGTCGTACGCTATACACGTACACCTGTCAATCGTCTCTTTGGCTAATGGCCCCTGTCCAAGTCGGCAGCGGCAGGTGGACTAAGGCCGCTCACCGCCGGGCGCGCCTTCGTTGAGCGACCGGGCGACGATGAAATGCCATTCCATATCGCTTCCCGGCAGACGGGCCGTGCGTTCGACCACCCTGAGCGGTTCGTTCGGGAATTGGTTGGAATCGTAGGAGATCGGATCAGTCGATGCTTTGCGGCCGCTGATCCGGAGCTTGCGCCCTCTAAGCGAACGTGACGCGAGGTCGTCCTTTCCCTCGCCGCTGATTTGCCAGTAGAAGCCGCTGTCCGGTTGGAGGAAGCGCTGGTCGCCCATTGAGGACTGCAGGAAAACCTCGCCGTACGGCCCGATCCCGGCACTGGAGATCAAAAGGTCCAGCGCGGTGTTGATCTGCCGATCAAATTCGCGCGCGAGCAGCGTTCGTTCCGTGGGAGCGGACGTTCCTGCGCCGGATTGCGCAAGCAGGGCGAGGAGTGCGGCACCGATAAGGCTCATTGCGATCGCTCCGAAGATCAGTGGTCGGGTGACCACCGGCTGGAGCGAGCGGTTATGGGACGGAAGGTCCGGCGGATGGGCTACCGTCTGACCATACGCTTCCGCCTCCCCCAGCATGCGCGCGGCGTGCAGGGAGGATGTGGCATCGAGCTTGATGCGCGCCATCTTCAGCCGCTTCTCGACCGCATGGTGCGAAATGCCGAGGTCGGCCGCGATTTCCTTGGCGGACTTGTGATGCAGCCATTGCCGCAGGCACTGCTTTTCCCGCTCGGTCAGTCTGGCGAGCCTGTCACCCTTGTCCATTCGCAACTGGATAAGATTGGTTTGGGCGGAGCGATAGTACGGTCCGCTGGTACCTTAGGCAGAAGACAAGAATTCGCTGGCCGGCCTTTACCCAAATAGGAGCATTCGCCCAGGATCAGGGCTCAGGAGACCTGCGGCGCAAGGTCGGTATAGCAAGCCCGCGCTTCGGGGGCGGGGCCGCGGCGCACGGGCATTGCTTCCACCCGGATCACGCGTACCCGGTCGTTGAGCGGGAAGGTCAGGACGTTGCCGACCTTCACCTCGGCGTGCGCGCGTTCCACGACGCGGCCGTCGATGCGGAAATGGCGGTTCTCGACCAGTTCGTGGGCAAGGCTGCGCGTCTTCACGAGGCGAACGAAGAACAGATATTTGTCGATCCGCATCCGGGCGCTTCAGCCGCGCAACGCGGCGAGCGCGGCGAAGGCGTTGCCGGGGCGCGGCTTTTCGGTCTTCTTCTTGTGCTTTTCCGGCCGCTCGTTCGTGCGCTTGCCCTTCCACACCCAGCCTTGCTCGGCGGTGCGGAAGCCCAAAGCGAGCATCAATTGCGCGAAACTGGCAGGCATCAGGCCGAGCGAGGTCGCGAGCGCGGCGTCGGGGGCGAAGACGGTGCGGCCGGATCGCGTATCGTGCGCGTTGCGCGCCAGCCGCTCGACCTGGTCGACGCGCAGCATCTGTGCGCCCAGGGGCCGGAACCCGGACATGACGAAGGCTTGGCAGGTAGGGGCGTCGCGCGGCGTGGGCGCCGAAACCGCGCCGATCGGCGGCAGCGTCGGCATTACGCCATTATCCTGCGCGGTGGCGAGCGCGACGCGCCAGCGCGCCGGCTCCGGCTTGATCAAAGCGGGCACGAAGATGTCGAGCGTGCCGATCCGGACGCCCAATTTGCTGACCGGGCCGCGCTGCTCGCGGTCGAGCATGGTCAGCACATCCTCCAGCGCGCCGCGCGCCAACACACCGCCCGCCTCGCTCAACGGGGCGAGCAAGGCGCGCACCGCCGCGGGCTGCTCCGGATCGCGCGCGCCCGCCGCGATATCCGCAAGCGGGCCAAGATGGCGAGCGATCTGGTCGTCGAACCAGAGCTGGAGCCGGCGCGCCACCGCCTGGCGATCGTTGGGGGCGAGCGCATCCAGCGCCCGATGCAGTTCGATCCGCGGCGAGAGCAGGTTCTTGCCCTTCGTCAGCCGTGCGACCACGTCGCCCTGCCAGAACAAGGCGACCGGGCGCCCGGCGTCGGTCGCGAGGCTGAAGCCCGAATCCTCGTCGATCGACAGCGCGCGGGCGCGCTGGCCGAGTTCGACGCCCAGCCGCCGCTCGGCTGCCGCCATCAGCCGTTTCATGTCGCCATGCCGGGCCTGCGGATCGGCCTTGAAGCGGAAGCCGATCAGCACGCCGATCGCCTCGCCGTCGACCGTGACCGCCCCGTCCTCGGAGACCTTCATCGGCAGCAGGTCCGCGCCCTTCGCGCCCAAATCGCGCATCAGGACCGAGGTACGGCGATCGACAAAGCGCTGGGTCAGGCGCTGGTGGAGTGCATCGGACAGCTTCTCCTCAAGCGCGCGGGTGCGCTCGGCCCACCGGCCGGGCTCCGCCAGCCAGTTGGGGCGGTGTGCGATATAGGCCCAGGTACGGACCGCGGCGAGGCGGTCGGCGAGCGTTTCGACATCGCCCTGGACGGTGTCGAGCCGGGCGAGCTCGTCGGCGAACCAGTTCACCGGCAAGTGGCGATCGCCCTCGCTCAGATGTTTGAACACGCGTCCGACCAGCCGACTGTGCGGTTCGGCCCCGGTCTTGCGGAAGTCGGGCAGCCCACATGTGTCCCACAGCCGCTTCACGGTGGCCGGGTTGTTTGCGCGATCGCGTATCTCGGGCTCGTCGGCGAGGCGCTTGAGCACGGCCAGGTCGATCGCCTGCGGCGCGGCGCGCAGTACCTGGCTGGTCGGGCGCCGTTCGAGATCGGCGATTAGCGCATCGACCGAGGCCAGGCTGGGCTGACCCTCGCGCCAATAGAGGTGATCGAGCGGCGGGAAGCGATGCTCCTCGATCGCGAGCACTTCCTCATCCTCGAACTGCGCGGTCTGGCCGCCCTCCAGGCTGAGCGTGCCGAACGTGCCGTCGCGCTGGTGCCGCCCCGCGCGGCCCGCAATCTGCGCCATTTCCGATACGGTCAGCCGGCGCGCCTTGCGCCCGTCGAACTTGCGCAGGGACGCGAAGGCGACATGCGCCACGTCCATGTTGAGACCCATGCCGATCGCATCGGTCGCGACCAGATAATCGACCTCGCCCGCTTGGAACATCGCGACCTGGGCGTTGCGCGTGCGGGGTGAAAGCGCGCCCATCACCACCGCCGCGCCGCCGCGGAGGCGGCGCAGCATCTCCGCGACGGCATAAACTTCCTCGGCAGAGAAGGCGACGACGACCGAACGTTTGGGAAGGCGCGAGAGCTTGGCTGGGCCGGCATAGGTCAAGGTCGAGAAACGCGGACGCGTGATGATCTCGGCGTCCGGGGTCAGGACTTTGAGCATCGGGCGCAAGGCTTCCGAGCCGAGGATCATCGTCTCCTCCCGACCGCGTGCACGCAGCAGCCGATCGGTGAAAACATGGCCGCGTTCCGGATCGGCGCTCAGTTGCGCTTCGTCCAAGGCGACGAAGGCGAACTCCCGATCCAGAGGCATGGATTCGGCGGTCGTCAGGAACCAGCGCGCCTTTTCGGGGACGATCTTCTCCTCGCCCGTGACCAGGGCGACCGACTCCGCGCCTTTGATCGCGACGACGCGATCATAGACTTCGCGCGCCAGCAATCGCAGCGGGAAGCCGATCAGCCCGGACGAATGGCCGCACATGCGCTCGACCGCCAAATGGGTCTTGCCGGTGTTGGTCGGGCCTAACACCGCGACCAACGGCTGGGCGGCGAAACGCGTCATACCGTTGGGGAATGTGGCGCAAGCGGTGACAAAAGCAAGCGACTAAGGTGGGGTGGCGGTTGGGGTGGAGCGCGGGATCGGTTCCGCGGCCTTGCTCCCAAATCTAGCCGTTCACAGGCGATCCAGCGGTTCAGATACCGGCCCTTAATTCATACTATGCCCCGGCATATACGCCTTGCCCGGGTCATCGGTGCGTCTGCGCCGAAGTAGGAGCAGATACCCGCTGTGCCGTCGACAAAAGGCGCGACGGCTGAGGGTCCGCAGCCCACAAGCGGGGTCAGCGATGATAACGCAGTCCGGCTCCCACGTCAGGAGAACGACGAAGTGCCTGGTGCCCGACCATGAGACGAATTGAGCAATCGCCGGAAGCCGGCATTTCCGCAAACCCTCGTAGGTTGCTTTAACACCTTGCTGCCAAAGGCCGATCCGGGATGCCGCCTGGGATATGGTGTAAAGGTCGGTCCCGTCGGGATCGAGATTCATCGTGTCAATCAGGGTCGCATAGTCAACGGAAATGCCATGACACGCCGCGGCGGTCGCCAGAGCGGCGACCCCGCAATCGTTGCACTGGCGTTGCCGGACGACCGAGAAGCCCAATCAAACGGCCCTCAGAACCTGCCCTTGTAGGCGATCCAATTGGCGCCGGCTGCTACGTGGTTCTTCACCCATTTGGCAGCCTTCCTAAGCCACCCCAATAATCCTCCTCTGATCTGGCTGAGCTCTTCGTCGCTTACTCGCCGGAGGGTTTGCAAGTTTTTCAATGTCCCATTCCTTCATGCTGCCGCCTGAATAGATGATGTCGGCATTCATCAGGCGATAAAAACCCGGTAGTGCTTGCTGGCTGGACATTTCAGAATGCAGTTCAGGCGCTTTTCCAAATCGTCGATGCCGGTGCATTTCTTGAGGCAGTCCGCCTCGTCGGTTCCCAGAGAATTGTCGCGGTGTATGGCCGCGAGCGGCACCGCAACGACTGTTCGGCCATCCCCTGTCGCGATGACGATCTGGATATTCTGGTCGTCATCGTAGAGTGTCTTGAGGGACAAGCCGCTTATCTCTCGATGATCAACCCCGGCGGTCCTGGCGTGCTTCATCATAGATCAATCCCCGAGAGAGTGACCTTTAATATTTACGTACCCTCCGCTGCGCATACTTATCTTTTGATTGCGTGTTGGCCTTTTGATTTCGAGGCATCGCGGATCCAGCGATCCGCTAAAAAGAAACTCGTTACCTGCCCTTCCGCCCCGGCTTTGTTCCCTATCCCGACTCGATTCGCCCGGAAAACGACTCGGTTCGCCGCGCCTTTGCCCTTGAATCCAATGGATTAGTTTGACTTTAACCATTGTTATCCACAGTCCTGCTGCCCTGTCGGCGCAAGACCGACCTGTCAGGGTAGGAACGGGGCGTTTTGAAGATTTTGCCGGAAAGCGACGGATTCGGGGGCGGGGCGGTTGCGCTCGCACCGGCACGCCCGCTCCGCCTGTTCGATCGTGGCGCGCTCCGCCGCGGCATCGAGCGCGCCGCGGACACCGACCTGGTCGTCGATCTCGGCCAGCGCATCGGCAGCCGCGAATGGTGGCGTGGCCTTGCCACCTGCACCATTCTGTGCGGCTTCGCTATTTCGTTCGCACCCGGCTTCGCACCACTTCAGGCCCCGGTCGCGCCCGCGCTGGGCGAACGCCAGCAGCAGGAAATGAAGGCGGAGGCGATCCAGCCTTCGGCTTATGGCGCGGATACGGGGCGGCGCATGGCGCCGACCGGCCTGGTCGAGAAACTCGCCGACACGCCCGAGCGCCCGCAAATCCAGGTTACCGCGACGCTCGGCACGGGCGACGGCTTCGCGCGCGTGCTCCAGCGCGCCGGCGTGGGCGCGGATGAGGCGAAGTCGATCGCGGCGACGGTCGCCAACACGACCGAGCTGGGCGACATCAAGGCCGGCACCAAACTCGATCTCACGCTCGGCCGCCGCCCGAACAAGCAGGTCGCGCGCCCGCTCGATCATCTCGCTTTCCGGGCGCGGCTCGATCTGGCGCTTTCGCTCGACCGGGTCGGCACCGATCTCAAGCTCACGCCCAAGCCGATCGCGGTCGACGACACGCCGCTTCGTATCGAGGGCAAGGTCGGCGGTTCGATGCTGTCTTCGGCGCGCTCGGCCGGCGCCCCGGCCAGCGCGATCCAGGCCTGGCTGCGCGCGATGGGGCAGCATGTCTCGATCCAGGGCATCCATTCGAACGACAAGTTCGACATCATCGTCGAGCATCGCCGCGCCGCCGACGGCATGAGCGAGACCGGCGGGCTGCTGTTCGCGGGCCTGCAGCAGGGCAAGAGGGAATTGCGGCTGCTCAAATGGACGCTGGGCGGCAAGGAGCAATTCTTCGACGCGGCCGGCGTAGGCGAGACGCGCGGCAACATGCGCGTGCCGGTGCAGGGCCACCAGACGTCGAGCTTCGGCATGCGTTTCCACCCGGTGCTGGGCTATAGCCGCATGCACAAGGGGATCGATTATGGCGCGCCGATGGGCTCGCCGATCGTCGCCGCGACCGACGGCACGGTCAATTTCGCGGGCTGGCACGGTGGCCACGGCAATTATGTGCAGCTCAAGCAGTCGGCCAATTTCGGCACGGGCTATGCGCATATGAGCCGGATCGCGGTGCGCATTGGCGAGCATGTACGCGCGGGCCAGATCCTCGGTTATGTCGGCTCGACCGGCCTCTCGACCGGCCCGCACCTCCATTTCGAGGTGTTCGTCAACAATGTCGCGGTCAATCCTGCGGGCGTGAAATTCCTGCAGGCGGCGACGCTGACCGGCGCGGAACTGGGCCGGTTCAAATCGACCCTCGCGCACCTGATGGGGCTGCGCAGCCAGGGCTGAGGCCACTGCCGGCGACGGCATGTTTGCGTCTGGCAAAACGCCTCCTATCTTGAGGAGCGATGCCGCCCACCGCCGAGACCATCCCCAATCCCGAGAACGGCTTCGCCGCGCTCCGCCGTTTCCTGCCCTATCTCTGGCCCAAGGACCGGCCCGGCCTGCGGCTGCGCGTCCTGATCGCGATGGCGCTGGTGATCGGCGCCAAGTGCATCACGCTGATGATGCCCTTCGCGTACAAGGGCGCGATCGACCATATGGCCAAGGGGCACGAGGCGGTCGGCCTCGCCACGGCGTTGGTCGTTGCCTACGCCGCCGCGCGTTTCGGGGGCTTGCTGTTCGACAATCTGCGCAACGCGATCTTCGAGCGCGTCGGCCAGGAGGCCGCGCGCCGGCTGGCGATGGAGGTGTTCGCGCATCTCCACCGCCTGTCGCTGCGCTTCCATCTCGAGCGGCGTACCGGATCGCTCTCCAAGGTGGTCGAGCGCGGCACCAAAAGCATCGACACGATGCTCTATTTCCTGCTGTTCAATATCGCGCCGACAATCTTCGAACTGTCCGCGGTCTGCATCATCTTCTTCGCCAAATTCGGCCCCGGCCTGGTCGCGGCGACCGCGGCGATGGTGGTGGTCTATATCTGGTTCACGCGCACGATGACCGAATGGCGCATCGGGCTGCGCCGTGAATGGGCTGCGTCGGACGGCGAGGCCGCGCAGAAGGCGGTGGATTCGCTGCTCAATTACGAGACGGTCAAATATTTCAACGCCGAGGGCGTCGAGCAGCGCCGCTATGGCGAAAGCGTCCGTCACCTGATCGACACCACGACCAAGCTCGAGGTCAGCCTCGCCTGGCTCAATATCGGCCAGGGCTTCATCACCAACGCGATGATGGCCGCCGCGATGGCCTATAGCGTTTGGGGGTGGAGCAAAGGCCAGTTCACCACCGGCGACGTCGTGTTCATCAACACGATGCTGTCCCAGCTGTTCCGCCCGCTCGATTTCCTGGGCATGGTCTATCGCGAGATCCGTCAGGGGCTGATCGACATGGAGGCGATGTTCACTTTGGTCGATACGCCCGAGGAAGTGGTCGACCAGCCCGGCGCGCCGGCGCTGGTAGAGCAGGGCGGCGCGGTTCGGTTCGATCATGTCGATTTCGCCTACGATCCCGACCGGCAGATATTGCACGGGGTGGATTTCGCGGTGCCGGCGGGTGGCACGCTCGCGGTCGTCGGGCCGTCCGGCGCGGGCAAATCCACGCTCGCGCGCCTGCTGTTCCGTTTCTACGACGCGACCGGCGGGCGCATCCTGATCGACGGCCAGGAGATCACGAAGGTGAATCAGGCGTCGCTGCGGCGCGCGATCGGCATCGTCCCGCAGGATACGGTGCTGTTCAACGACACGATCGGCTACAATATCGCCTATGGCCGCGAGGGCGCGACGCAGGACGAGGTCATCGCGGCCGCGCGCGGTGCGTCGATCCACGATTTCATCCAGTCGCTGCCGCAGGGCTATGACACCAAGGTTGGCGAGCGCGGGCTCAAGCTTTCGGGTGGCGAGAAGCAACGCGTCGCGATCGCGCGGACCTTGCTCAAGGATCCGCAATTGCTGATCCTCGACGAAGCGACCAGCGCGCTCGACAGCCGTACGGAGGCGGCGATCCAGGATACGCTCGGCCATCTCGCCGAGCGGCGTACAACGATCATCGTCGCGCATCGCCTGTCGACCATCGTCCACGCCGACGAGATCATCGTGCTCGACAAAGGCCGCGTCGTCGAGCGCGGCACGCACGCCTCATTGGTGGCGCAGGGTGGCCTTTATGCCGAGATGTGGGCGCGCCAGCAGGCGGAGCAGCGCGAGGCCGAGGAAGCCGCCGAGGTCGAGGCGGCCTGAGACTCCTTTGCTGGGTCGGCCCTGGCAGGCCTCGGGCCTTGACGGGCGCAGGCCCCACCCATATGTGCGCGCCTTCGTTTGCGATCGGCCCCTTCGTCTAGCGGTCTAGGACGTCGCCCTCTCACGGCGAAAACACGGGTTCGAGTCCCGTAGGGGTCACCAGCGATTTCAAAGGCTAGCGGCAAAAACGTCGTTCCGCAGCCGCGCTCGTCCAAAAATTCGTCCAATGTCATTTTGGGACTTATGTGGGTATGCTCCTCCACGAGAAGCGCGCATTCGACACCACATGGCGGCCGTGGCGGTCATTGTGTACCCAATCGTTCGACCAGGCTGTCCCTCTGTCCTTTCTGATTGACCTCCAGCATCTTGCTCCCGTTAACATCGAGGCGGGGCGAAGGCGGGGGGCGCCGGTGTCAGCACAAGCTGAGACTGACCTTAAGGGGAAGAGCATGCAGATCGCACGTAGGAGCTTCTTGAAACTCAGCGCCGCCACGGCAGCAACCTTTGCCGTACCCGACCTCTTGTCGGCCGCCGGGGCAGCGCGGGCGCCCATCATCGATGTCCATATGCATGCGTATCCGGCAACCATGAAAATGCCGTTCCCGATCGTGAACCCCATTACGCGCGTGAAAAGTCCGATCACTACCGGTGCTGAGCACCTCACCGCCTGCCTCGAGCAAATGAAGCGGTACAATATCGTGCGAGGCGTTGTCAGTGGCGGCGATGGCGACAGGCTGCAGGCGGCTTATGACTGGCACGCGCGCGATCCCGGCCGCTTCATCGCCGGCGCTGGCGTCCGCGGCTCGGACGATACACCGCTTCCCCCGATCGAGATATTGCGCGAGGCATTCGCCACCGGAAAGCTGAAGGTGCTTGGCGAAGTTACCGCCCAATATGCCGGTCTGTCGATCAGCGACCCACGATATGATCCTTATCTCGCGCTGGCGGAGGCGTTCGACGTGCCCGTCGCCATTCACTTGGGGACGATGCCCGCGGGTACGACGTTCGACCCGTGCTGCACCTCCGCCCGCGCCGCTTTCGGGCATCCCGAGACGGTTGAGGGGGCCCTCAACCGGCACCCCAAGCTGCGAGTCAACCTGATGCATAGCGGCTGGCCGTACGTCGAAGAGGCCGAGGCGATGATGATGCTCTACGACAACGTCAACGTCGACACCGGAGCCCTTTCCTGGTTGCTGCCACTTCCAGCCTTCCATGACTATCTGCGCCGCCTCGTGGACGCGGGGTTCGGCAAACGCGTGATGTTTGGATCCGACCATATGTACTGGCCTGACGGGATCGGCCTGGCGGTCGAACATGTCGAGGCGGCGACCTTCCTGACCGAGGATCAGAAGCGCGACATTTTCTATAACAATGCGGTGGCATTCTATAAGCTGGCCGCCACCTAGATGGTACGCCGGTCGACAGGGTCTCGCTAGGCGCCAGCTCCAGGTCTCGACGGGTTCGCCGGGACCCGAACCATCCTCGACATTGGACGCCGGGTCGGCAGCAGTCAGCCCTGCCCGACCATCTGCCGCAGCCGCGCATTCTCGCGCGCGACGTCGATCGCCCACGAGGCGAGGCCGAACCGCTTCACGTCAACCTGCCGCCAGAACAAGCCCGGGTTGCGCGCCCAGAGATGGCGGTTCGCAAGCGCATTCGCGCATTGCGAGCCCATGTCGATCACCTCGGCCAACTCGGGCAGATAGAAAGGCAGAAGCCCGTCGCCGGTGCCGAGCTCCTTGAGATGATCGCCTCCGGCCGCCTCCAGCGCGATGTCCACGCCGCGCTGGAACCAACCCCAGGCCGCATCAGGATCATTCTCGGCCAGCGCTATGCGCCCCGCGAAGAAGGCAGCGCCAACGGCCTTGGTCGCCAGAATGTTCGAAAAGCGCTTCCAGTCGTCCCGCGTGGCAAGACCGTACCAGAGCTTCGCCGCCTCGCGCTCGCCCGTCAGCTCCGACAATCGCCCTGCGAGGAAAGCCAGGGATATGCGCCACCGCACGACATGCGGTTCGTCGCCGCCCTGGCTCCAATAGGCCTCGATCGCACCTACGAGCATCGGCACGACATCGCGCGCCCGGTTCTCCAGCACCCGATATCCCAGCACAGCGAGTGCGGCGCCCTGATCGGCCGATCCCGGCCGCGCGTTCGCTGCGACATAGTCGGCCAGGCGCGCCAGCTTGCCATCATCGGTCAGCCGTTCGCCCATCTGCACCAGGATGCGATACAGCCAAGGATTGTCATATCCTGCGGCGAAATCCACCACCGTCGCCTCGGACTTTCCGAAGGCGGGGTGGACGTAGGTTTCCCGCTCCGCCTCGCCCCCGATCGGGTTCATCGCCGCGACAGCAAATCGCCAGCCGGGCCGGAACCCGTCGTCAAGTGGCACCGGCCGCGGCACGGCTTGGCCGGGCTGCTGCACGAAGCGGCTCTCGATCAGATATTCGTCGGTAAGGATCGCCTCCAGCGGCTCCCAGGCCTCGGGACCATCTTTGCTCGAGTCCGGCCAGCCGATCATCAGACGGCCGTCGAGTTTGAGAAGCTGCGTATAATCGCCGAGTTTCGAGGCCCAGGATCCGGGCGGATCGAATGCCGCCACCAGATCGAAGCTGCGCGCCTCATACTGGTTGGTTGCCTGCTCGCTCGCCTCAACCGCATCTGCGCGGGACAGCGCCTCGACGATCGCCTTGCCTTCGCTCGCGCCGGGACCGCACAACAGGACGCGATCCCCGGCGCGCGCGAGCTCGGCGGCCATCGCCCAGCGGCCGATTTGCGCCGCCGACATGTCATCGCGACGGTTCAGGATGCCGTTATAGCCGGGGGCCGCACGCTCATAGAAGCACGCCCCGGGAAGGCCGCCCTGCTCCAGCTGCGCCAGCATGGCGAGCGTGGCCGCACCCGGATGCCGCCGCCAGCCGGCAGCGAAAACCGATGCCTCGGGCGCGGACGATGTCGGATCATTCGGGATGATGACGAGCGTGTCCGCCGACGCATATGGCGCGAGCCGGACGGCCAAGTCGTGCGATCCCGAACTCGGCCACTCGACCACGATCATGGTGGCCGCATGCCCGCTCACGTCGCAACCGAGCAGCGCAAGCTCCCCCGGCAGCGTCGGAATGCTCGGCGTGTCCACCGTCATTCGGCCGGGGCCGAGCTGGCCCACGATCGCGGACGCAAGCTGTATCGTCACCAATTCTTCTCCACTGGGCCGGCGTCGCCAGCGTACCCAGGCTCTAGCATGGACGGATGGCTCAGGCGGCCACCTGAAGCGCAACCTGGTCGTCGCGGGCGCGGATCGGGCGGAACGCCAGCGACAGCATGAACGGTTCCGAAATGCCCGAAGGCAGCACGAACAGCAGCCCTTCGGGCGACACGCGATAGAGATCGGTCGCGACCTGCTCCATCCGGTCGGGCACGGCCTTCAGCGGGATTACGCGCCGCTGCAGGACGTCGGGATTCATATCCGCCACCGGCACGGCCTCCACCGCCTCGACCTGGACCCAGCTGAAAAGCTGGCCGAGCTGGATACCCACGCCATGCTCGCCCGACGTGACGGGGAGCTGCAGTCTATAATAGCCGTCGACGGTGCGCGTCGCGGCGTAATTCCGCAGCAGGTGATCGGACCCGGCGATCGTGATGACCGGCACCTCGATGGCGCCGGATTCATAATCGACCAATCGCACGTCGAGGTCGAAACGGGCCGCGGCAAACATGCCGAGGCCGGTCGGAATACCCTGTTCCTGCAATTCCGCCGAGAAGAAGGAGCCGCCCCTCCGCGCAGAACCGAAACTGACGCCGCGACGACGAAGATCGCCGTCGCTGCTCGTGCGATCGATCAGGCGCTGGCTCGACGCCGCACCCATATTCATGTCGAAGTCGAGCTGCTCGAACAGCTTTACTTCGCTCGCGCTCGGCAGGAAGAACAGGCGGGCGAGCGATGCGGCGGCCGCCTGGCACCGGACATCGAGCGTGTCCGACTCCGGCACGCGATAGAGGCCTTTGCCGGCCTCCTCGATATAGGTCAGGCAGGCAGCCTGCACCGCGTCGCGGAACGTGCTGTGCGCCGCCTTGGCATCGAGGCCCTCGCGGATGGGCGTGCCGTCCGCGGCCAGGTCGACGGTCGAGCCCTGCGCGAGATTGCACAGCTGCTCGATGACGATGACGCTGGTGGACAGCGCGTGCAGCGCGCGGAAGTCGTAATTGCGGATGTCGAGCATCCCGCGCTTGTCGAGCGACGTGAGCTGCGTTTCGCGCAGGAACAAGTAGCGGCCGAGCACGTCCAGGTTCATGCATTCCTGCAGGACCGGGGTCAGGATATTCTGGACAGTGCCGTTATAGCCGATGTCGACCAGCATCACCGCATCGCCCTCGCCGACGCCCAAGCCATTGAGGTGAGCCACCAGTTTCCCCGTGAAGGCGCGGCACCGCTCGACGATCTTGGCGCGGATCTCCGGCTTGCGGACCGCACGCGCGAAGCTGAACCGCAGCTCCTCTTCGGTGTCGCCCTTCACGAACTTCGCATATTCGTGCTTGGCCAGCATCAGCTGCTTGGCCATCAGGTAGACGGGCAGCTGCGAGGCCCACTCGGTCAGATAATAATCGAGCGTGGCCGCGTCCTTGATGCTGGCGCGAAACGCGACGAAGCGGCTGAGCTCAACCTTGGCCGCGCCCGCATCCGGATACATCTTGTCGAACGCCAGGAAGGGCAGATAGCCGTCGCGCATCACGAAGAGCGGGCGGACCGGCTTACCGAGCGTGGCGGAAGCCGTGTCGAGCTCTGACTTCAGCCATAGCGCGAATGAATGCATCACCGGGCCCATCACATCGTGGCCCAGTGCCAAAGCCGGCTCGCACGGGCCCCGCAGCGCAACCTGCGCGCGATGCATCTGGCAGATCGGCTTGGTCGAGCGCGCAGCCGGATCGAGCATGATCGCGGCGGTCGCCTCCATCCGGAAACGCTGCTCGGCTTCGCGCTCGAACTGCTGGAGGTGAACCGAATGGATGCCGTAGCGGGACGGCGCGACATAGTCGGCGTTGCGATTATCGCCGACGTGGATGATCTTCTCCGGCGCGACCTTGAGTTCGGACAGGACGTGCTTGAACAGGCCGTCGCACTTGCCGACCTTGAATTCCGAAGACACGAAGATCCGGTCGATGTCCGCGAGCAAGTCCTCGCCCGCAGTCGCGGCGATATGCGCGCGCAGCTGCGGCTCGGTCCAATACATGTCGGAGACGATCACCACCTTCAGCCCGCGCTTCTTCGCTTCGCGGATCAGCGCCATCGCCGGAGCGAAGGCAAAGGCGTGCTTGCGCTCCTGGTTCAGCTCATGCTCGACCGCCTGATCGATCGTCGCGGCGTCGGCCGAGGGATAATGAAACTCGTAAATCTCGCGAAGGTGGATTTCCTTGGCACCGGTCGTAGCCAGGGCGCGCAGCCGCGCGGCATGCTCGGCCAGCATGCGCCCACCCATGCCGCTCCCGGTCAGACTCAGATCCGCGAACACATCCACCGGGGCGCTGGTGCCGCGCCAGATCAGCGTATCGAAGCAGTCCAGCGACAGGATTTCCACGCCATCCGGAATCCGATCCAGAAGCTCCTCAAGCTCATAGGCCCGCACTTCGAATTGCATAGATCGATCCCGTGGTTTGAGCACCAGAAGATGAAGGGGAACGGTTACGAAGACGTTAAGCAATCGTTCCGCGGGCGATCAGGCGCCCATGTGAGGGAGTTATGGATTACAAAATCCTAAGAAAATCCCGCCCTGAACATCTGGCGCGCCGGCGAATGCGCCCGATCGAGGTGAGTGCCTTCGGACAGCGCGCCCGATAGGGCCTGTGGCGGACCGCAAGCCGGGTGTCGGCGGCCTCGCCTTGAATTTTGCGTTCGCCGACGTTTCGCCTATTCGAAACTTGCCCTATAGCCATATGGGATTTGGCTGGATCGGCAAGGACGCGTCTAGGCCAAGCCCTTGTTTAACGAGGTTCCCCAGTCGCCCAAGCGCGTTTTTTCCGAGGCGCTCTCACGGCGAAAACAGAGGTTCGACTCTCAAGGGGGCACCATCAACGGAAGCTGGCGCATATGATGCGGATCGGTCTGCTCGGCGCCTCCAGGATCGCACCCCGCGCAATCATCCAGCCGGCGGCGGACCATCCCGATGCGGTCATCACCGTGGTCGGCGCGCGCGATCCGGCCAAGGCCGAGGCTTATGCTGCCGAGCATGGCATCCCCGCGGCGGTCGGTTCCTATCAGGCCCTGGTCGAGCGCTACGATGTCGACCTCGTCTATTGCGGCCTGCCGCCCTCGGTTCATTCCGAAACGTGCCGCGCCGCATCGGCGGCGGGGAAGATGTTGCTGATCGAGAAGCCGTTCGCGTTCGACGCAACTGCGGCGCGCGCCATCGTCGCCGCGGCTGATGCCGCCGGCCGGCCGGCGCTCGAAGCCTATCATTACCGCTTCCATTCGCTGTTCGGGCGGTTGGAGGCGCTGCTGAAGGACGGCGCGATCGGGCGCGTGGTACGCGCGCGCGGCGAGTTCGAGGCGGAGATAGCGCGCACGCCCGGCGAATTGCGCTGGATGCGCGAGATGGGCGGCGGCGGGACGATGGATCTCGGCTGCTATGTCCTCCACGCCTTCCGGACCCTGCTCGGCGAGGGCGAGGTGCTGTCGGCCCGCGCGGACATGATCGATGGCGTGGATGCGACGCTCGAAGCGGATCTGCGCTTCGGCGAAGTTCGGGCGTGGATGCGCTGCTCGATGCTCGCGCCCCGCAACGATTGGATCGAGATCGAGGGCACGGGCGGCACCTTGCGCATGAACCGCTTCGTATCGCCGCATTATGGCGGGAGCCTGGTGCTGGCCACGCCGAAGGGTAGCATCACCGAAGAGCCGGCCGGGCTCTCCACCTATGCCGCGCAGCTCGACCATGCGGTGCGCGTGTTCCAGGGCGAGGCCGATCCGCTCACCGGCGGCGCGGATGCGATTGCGACGATGGAATTGATCGACGCCTGCCGTGCGAAGGGCCGCGACGGCGCCGCCGGCTGAGCGTCAGCCGCGATAGCGGCGTTCGCGCTGCGGCGTCTTTTCCATGACACCGATCACGATCGCGAAGATCATTCTGAACATTGGCCCGTCCCCCGATTGAGCGCGATCCTTATCGCAATCTCTTGTTTCGGCTTGATGACGGACCTCAGTTCTCGATCGTGCCCCCGGCGGCGCGATAGGCGTCGACGAAGGGCTGAAGATGCTCGCGATAGGGCAATGCGACGCCGATGCCGCTGCGATTGATCGGTCGGCGGACCTGGAGCGCGCTCGCGGTCGCAACCACGCGCTCGGTTTCGTGGAAGCGATGGACCTGCTCTTCCTCGGGCAATCCGCAATGCGACAGGATGCGGCGCGTCCAATCCTCGGGCGACTCCACCAGGGCCGGATAGGGCACGATCAACAGCCGGTCGCCCAGCGTTTGCTGCCAATATTCGACCAGCTTGTCTTCGAGCGCGAAGTGATGCGCGATGTCAGCCAGGTCGTAGCTCCAGGCGACACCATGGATGAAGAAAGTGCGGAAGCAGGACCAGGCGGAATCGAGCGGATCGCGCCGCATCCAGATCAGGGGCGCATCGGGGAGGGTCGAGGCGATCAGGCCAAGGAAACGGCTATTGTCGACCGTCTTGTCGACGATCCGCCCTTCCGGGCCGAAACGCTCCTCAAGCAAATGCAGGTAGAGGCCGCCCATCGCCGCAATCGACCCGCCTTTGCCAAGATGAGCTTCGATCGCTTCGCCCGAAGTGCCGCCGGCCGCGACCGCAACATGGTGCGCAAGGCTGATCTCGCCACCGTCCGCGACCGCGCTGTGGCTGGTCAATATCTGCTCGACCAGGGTGGTGCCGGAGCGCGGCAGGCCCGTCACGAAGATCGGCCGGCCGGTCGCCAACTCCTGCTGGGCGTTCCAGCCCTCGATCCGCCCCGGACCGTAACCGGACATTGCCGCTTCCGCGCCCGCCTGATTGCCGCGGCGGCTATAGGGAAGTCCGTCGCGCAGCAGGCCGGCGCCCCTGGCGAAAGCGGCGAAGGCGCGCTCATGCTCGCGCCGATCGTGGTGGAGCTTTCCCAGCGCATAATAGAAGCGCGCCCGGTCGCCGGGCGACTGGCGCTCGGCGGCCTGTTCCTCGGCCAGAAGCCGATCGCCAAGCGGATCGGTGGCAAGATCGACCGCTGAGGCGAGCGTCAGCCAGGCCGGGCCCCAGCCGGGCCGGCCCCTGACCACCTTTTCGAGTTCGGCCTTGCCTTCGTCGACCAGCCCCAGCGTAAGCGCGGTATTGCCCAGGACATAAGCGCGTGCGGCCGGGTCCATTCGCTCCGCCGGCATGGCGGCCAGCAGGTCGTGCGCCTCGCGCAGCCGCCCGGTCTGGGTGAGCAGGACGACCTTCTGATATAATGCCTCGGGCGTCTCGCCGGCACTGGCGACGAAGGCGTCCATCGCGCGATGTGCGAGACGGATTTCGCCGCTTACCCGCATCAGTTCGGCGATCCGGCGCCATTCCGGACCTAATTGTGCGCGCGCATCGAGTAGTCGCTTTACCGATTCGTTGGTCGCGGCGCGGTCGCGCCGCGTCACGGCGTCGCGAAGTCCTTCGATGAGAAGATTTTGGCCGGTCACGCTCCTTCCTAGCTGGCGGCGGTGTGGCGACCAAGCATCAACCCAGATCGGAACGGGACCGATATGATCGCGGATTTGCGCCTTTTTCGCCGCAGAGAACGAAAAAAGGGCCGATCGTTAACCATCAAAATGGTGCCAACCGGTCTGAATTCTTGACAGAATATGAATATAAGAGGTTAAATCTTCGCAACTTGTCTGGATACAGACTTGTCCTTTTTGGGGGTTAACGCCATGAAAATGAAGGCAATTCTCGCGTGCGGCACCGCGGCGGCAATTCTTGCTGCCGGCAGCGCTCAGGCTGCCACAATCAATCTGGTCGATCTGGGCGGCGTCTCCGGCTCGGTCGCGGCGAAGGACTTCAATATCGCGGCCGCCTATTGGGGCCACCTGTTCACCAACACTGCGACGATCAACCTGGGCGTCGCCTTCGGCAGTTTTGGCGATCCCCGCATCATCGGAGCGACCGGCAGCGCCAAGCAGGACATCCTGACCGCCTCTTGGGAAGCGGGCGTCAACGCCACCAAGAGCAACTCGAACATCGATCACAATATCGTGCTGCCAACGCTCAACGCCGGCTTTTTTGCGCCGATGATCACACAGGGCACCGATGCCTCGGGCGGCAACGATACGAACAGCCAAGTCTTCACCAATGCCAGCTATGCCGGCGCGGTGTTGTATGAGAATACGGCGGTCGTAAAAGCGATCGGTGGCACGGCCACCTATGCCGCCAGCAATCCGCTTCACTTGGATGGCTCGGTCCAGTTCAGCAGCGACTTCGCGTTCGACTTCGATCCGACCGACGGTATCGCCGCAGGTCATATGGATTTTCTGGGCGTGGCGATCCACGAGATCGGACATGCTCTGGGCTTCACCAGCGGCGTCGATTTCTTCGATTATTACGGCGCGCCGGATGGTCCCGGTTATTCGCTCGGCTACGACCTGAACGACACCTCGATCTTCACCGCCCTCGACATGTTCCGGTACAGCAACGATCCGCACGGCGTCGGCCCGGGCGGTCCGCAGCTGGACGAGACGGTCGGCACCGACAGCTATTTCTCGATCGATGGCGGCCTGACCGCGCTGTACGGGAATCATTTCTCGACCGGCGCCTATAACGGTGACGGCAACCAGGCCTCGCACTGGAAGGACAGCGCAACGTGCGATGGTGCTGCGCAGCTCGGCATCATGGACCCGACGTTCTGCTATGGCGAGGCAGGCGTGGTCAAAGGGCTCGACCTGGCGGCATTCGACGCAATCGGCTGGAACCTGAGCGTGGCGGCAACCTCCTCTTATTCGAGGACTACTGCGGAGATTTACGCAACCGGTGGCGTGCCTGAGCCGGCAAGCTGGGCCTTGATGCTTGGCGGCTTCGGCCTGGTCGGCGGGGCAATGCGCCGCCGTCAGCGGACCGCGATCAGCTTCGGCTGATAGAAGCTTCCCGAGAGGGGCAAGAAAGCCGCCGACCTTCGGGCCGGCGGCTTTTTTCTAGACCTTGATAGAGCCTGATTCACGCTTTCAGCGGAGGCGCGAAGCTTCCACCAAAAACGACCAGGCTCTAGGCTCAGGTCCAGCTGAGGTTGGTGAGTGAGCTCGCCGGCAGCGCGATCTCCATCATGCGTCCGCCATTGCGGATCCGAATATTGCGCGCAGGGCCGGCATTGGTGAGCATCACGCTTTTGCGTCCGTCGGGGTTGACGAAGGCGACGTGCGCCAGCCGGTCGATCCGGCCAGCGGACCCGATCACGGTCGACCCACGCGGCGCGACATGGTTGAGATGCTTGATCGCCCAGTAATTGGGGCCGCGCGCGGTCACCTGATGCGACGTGGAATCGATCGTCAGGGTCCCCTTGAGATCGAACGGGCCGATATTGGGATGGCCGGTCTCGTCGAGCACCACGTTCCAGTCGATCATGCAGCGCACCCAATTGCGCAGCGCGTGTGTCGCCCCCATGCCCGATTGGACGATTGCCGCCATATCATCGAGCTTCGGCGCCGTCGCGGAAGCACCCGCCTCCTCGGTCATCGGCCCCGGCGTGGCTGCGAATTCGATCGTGCCCTTGCCCGCGGCGAGTTCGAATCCGCCCTCGGTCCAGTAAGCGCTTTTGGTCGGGTAAGCGTTGTGGATGCGCGTCATCGCCTCGGCCGCGCCGACATAAGGATGCCAGGCGATGCCTTCGGCATATTTGAAGACGTTGGGGTCTTCGAGCGTGTTGAACACGCGACCCCACAGATTGAAATTGTGGTCGAGCAGCCAGATCTTCGTATCGAGCCCGGCTTTCTCTATTGTCGGGCCCAGATGCTTGCCGACGAACGCGACCTCATATTCCTGCGCCCAGGCGCTCGCCGGCATGCGTCCCGCCTGATCGGTATCGGTTTCATTCTGGGTCGTGATCGCGTCGATCGGCACCCCGGCCTGCGCGTAGGCCTGCAGGAACTTGACCAGATATTGCGCATAGACCGCGAAGTTGGTCGGCTTGATATTGCCGCCCAGCATCGACCCGCCATTCTTCATCCAGCCGGGCGGGCTCCAGGGGGAAGCTAGCACGAACAAATCGGGGTTGATGTGACGCGCGGTCAGCAGCTCGGGCAGGACATACGCGCGGTCGCGGTCGATCGAGAAACGTGCGAGCGTTGGATCGGGCGCGCCCTCATCATAGCTGAACATCGCGGTCGCATAATCGCTCGAGCCGATGCAGCAGCGCGTGACATTGATGCCGAGGCCGTCGGCCGAGAACAACTCATGCATCAGCTGCGCGCGGGGCGTGGGCGCCATCTGGCCGATGAGCCAGGCCGATGCCTCGGTGAAGGCGGCGCCGAAGCCCAATATCTCCTGGAAGCTGGTGGTGGGGTCCAGCGTGATGGCATTTGCCTCGTCGCCGGCGTCGGGCTGCCAGTTCAGCCCGGCGATGGCGGCGAACCGCCGAGCTCCCGCGGTCTGGCGTACACGAACCGCATCCGCACCGCGCGCGACGGCCGGGATCGCGCCGGCCGCGGCCAATCCGGCACCGGCGCCCAGGAATCCGCGCCGTGTCGTGCTCTCCATTTTTGTCCTCTCTGACATCGTTATCAATTGTCGGATAGCGCAAGCGGAGGCAACAGGCAAAGGGGCGTGCCGATCGTTTGTAACCCAAAGGAACGGGAGCGGACGTGTCGTTGGCGCGAACCCGTCAGCGCCCGCGATGCTCCTCGAGCGCATAAGAGAGCCAGCGCAGGAACATGCCGACGATCGAGGCCGCCATCCCCAGGATCAGGCAGAGCCTGAGCAGCGGATGCTGGCTGGTGCTGTGCCAGGAGACGAAGCCGAGCAAGCCGACGCTCGCGGTCGACACGATGTAGCCGCACGTCTTGATGAAATGCGGTGCGATCATCGTGTCGCCTGCGCGATCAGGGCACAGGCACGCGCCGGATCGCTAATCGCGCTTACCTGGAAGTGCTTGCCTTTGAGCGCATTGTACGTCTCGAAGAAGCTGGTCAATTCGCTCACCATGGCCCCGCCGAGGCATTCGAGATCATGCACATCGGCATAGATCCGCGTCTTGTGGATGCGGCCTATCAGCCGATCGTTGCGGTTCTGCCGGCCATCACGCTCGGTCTGGCAGGCTTCGATCACGCCCAGCAATTTCACGACGGCAAGGCAGCCGACGGGGAGATCCTCGTCCGCGAGGATGATCACGTCGATCGGGTCGCCATCGTCGCCCAGCGTATTTGGAATGAAGCCGAACGCCATCGGGAACGCCATGCCCGCAGGCAAAACGTCATGAAGCGCGAACAGCCCGCTTTCTGGATCATAATCGAACTTGGTGCGGCGGCCGGATGGTGTTTCAACGATTGCGCGCACGGTCATGGCTTCGCGGTCGAGGCAATGCGGCAAGGAGAACAGATCGGCCAAGGGGACTCCAGGACTTGTCTGTAGGTTCAAGTCCCGGAGGGGCGGAACGATCCCTGTGGTTCGTCCGACGTCGGGATTTTCGCAAATATCAGCGGGCGTTCAGCCGCACGTGATCGGCCGAGGATGCGATCAACACCGGGCTATCGGCCGGCGCCGGCGGCGGCGGGTTGGCCGTGGCCTGACAGTTGAGCAGCAAGGCCGCAGTGCCCAGCAGGAAACCGCCGAGCCCGCACAATAGATCGGGTCTGATAATGCGCAGCATCGCCCGCTCAATTCCGGCAGCGCGATGCTGGCGCCTGGTCGGCCGCGTCGACGCAAGCCTGCGGTGCCGAAACGCCGCTCTCACTCCGGTCGGGGTGTTGCGGCTCCATTGCTGCCGCCTGGGCCATCACCCGGGTGCCGGCAATCGCGCTCCCGAGAAGGATAGCGGTTAGAAGTGCGCGGCCAGTCATGCGTGAGTTCCTAAATAAGTTGCGCCGCCGCCCCCAGCCTCGGGAGGGGAGGAAAAACGGAAACGGCGGCGCGTTCGCTGTCCAGGCCCCATTAGTCCAACGCCGTTCGTCCTCCGTGATGACGGCCGTGAATCTTGCGTGAAAAAGGGCCGATTTCTGCATATTCACGCGGGCAGGGGGATTTTTGTGGCGATTCGCGGCTTACGCCTGTTGGGAGAGTTGGCGCTCGATGTGCCGGGCGGCGGCGCCGTGCTGCGTACGCGCAAGGCCGTCGCGCTGATCGCCTATCTCGCGCTCCAGCCCGATCGCCGTGCCCGACGCGAGCAGCTTGCGCATATGTTCTGGCCGCGGGTCGACGGGGACGCCGCCCGCACAAGTCTGCGCCAATTGCTCGCGGGCATACGCAAGGCCGGGACGGGCGAATTGATCGAGGCCGATGGCGAATGGCTCCTGCTAGCGGCCGACGTGGAGGTCGACGCGATCGCTTTCGAGCAAGCGTGCATACGCGGCGACATAGGCGGCGCCGCGGAAGCGGTAGCGCTTTATCGTGGCGGTCTGATTGCGGACGGACTGCCGGTCGATTCAGCGGCGTTCGACGACTGGCTCGACCTGGAGCGCGCCCGCCTCTGCCGACTGGCGGTGGCCGCGATGGAACGCGTCGCGGCGGCAGCGATCGAAGGGGACCATGATCAAGGCGAAGGCCTCGCGGCCGCGGAGCGCGCCGTCGCGCTGGACCCCTATAACGAGCATGCGCATCGACAGCTGATGACATTGCAGGCCGCGGTCGGCCGACCCGATCTGGCGCTGCTTCACTATATTGCGCTGACCGAGATCTTGCGCCGCGAGCTGCAGGTCGCACCCGATCCCGAGACACAAAAGCTGCACGAGACGATCCGTGCCGCGCGCCGCCCCATGCGCGCTGTCGAGCCACGAACCGAGGGCTCGCCGGCAGTTCCGGATCAACCCCAACCCCAGGGCGTCCCTCCGGCGGGCATCGCCGCGCCGTCCGCGCCGCCGGGCCGGTCCCGCGCGCTCGCGCCGGCCGCCTTGGCAGGAACCACCGCCGCGTTATTCCTGATGGGCGCGATCGGGGTGCATCGCTGGATCGCGCCGTCGCCGGTAGCGCCCAAGGTCTCGCGCCTTTTTCCCGTCGCGGCCGATCCTTCGGTCGAGCAGCGCCCCGCAATCGCCCCGGACGGCAACCGCGTGGTCTTCACGGCCCGGTTGCAAGATCCGAAGAATGTCGATCTCTATCTTGTCACGATCGGCGACCAGACGCCGGTGCGGCTGACCAGCGACCCCGAAATAGACGACAATGCGGTATGGACGCCCGACGGATCGGCAATCGCCTTCACCCGCGCCTTGCGCGATGGCCATAGTCCCTGCGCGATCCTGATCATGCCCGCGACTGGCGGACAGGAACGGATGGCGGGCCATTGCAAATCCGCGCTCGCGTCGCGGCTCAGCTGGGCACCCGACGGCCGCATATTATATTTTAGCGATGCCGAGGCCCGCGGCGCGGTGTCGCGTATCTATCGCCTCGACACGACCACCAGCATGACCGTCGCGGTGACCGACCCGCCTCCCAATATCCAGGGCGACGGCGAGCCGCAGGTTTCGCGCGACGGCAAGACGCTCGCTTACCTGCGGACCAAGGCGTGGCAATCGGTGGAGGTCGAGACCCAGGACCTGGAGAGCGGCGCGCACCGTGCGCTCAGCCATGACGGCAAGACGGTGTGGGGCCTTGCCTGGGGGGCCAAGGATCAGGGCCTGATCTTTTCGTCGGATCGCGGCGGCGACACCGGCTTGTGGTGGATCGCCAAGGACGGATCGGGCCTGACCCGGCTGGCATTGGGCGACGTCGAATATCGCGCGCTGAGTTTCGCGCGGAACAAGGATCGCCTCGTCTTCGAGGCGCTCAAGGACCATGCGAGCTTCCAGGAAGTCCCGCGCGACGCCACGCTCGCAACCCAGCCGCAGTCCATCGCCAATTTGCGCACGAACATCTTCGACCGCTTCTACGTCGAGGCGCGCAATGGCCGCGCGGCTTTCGTCTCGGTACGCTCGGGGCCCGAAAATCTGTGGGTCGCGGACAAGGGCAAGCCGCCCCACCAAATCAGCTTCACGCAGAACATCTTCTATCAGGAGCCGGCCTGGTCTCCCGACGGCAAAGGAATTGCCTATGTCGGCGTCTCCAGCGATCAGAGCGACATCTTCCTGGTCAGCGGCGACGGCGGATCGCCCCGCCCCTTGACGCGCGATCCGGCGGTGCAGCAGTCGCCCGCCTGGTCGCCGGACGGGCAGCATCTCTATTTCACGTCGCGCACATCGGGCGCGTGGCGCATCTGGCGGATCGATCCCCAAAATGGGAAACCCGCGATTGCGGTGAGCGGCGACGGGCCGCGTACGGTGCGCGCCAGCCCCGATGGCAAATATCTCTATTACGCGCTCGATGGCGTTGCGGGCGTACGGCGGCGCGCGCTCGCGTCGGATGGCGCGTCGTTGACCGGGCCGGAAGAGGTGGTGACGAATGCGCTCCATCCGAGCGACTGGCGCAACTGGTGGCTTGCGGACAATGCGCTCTTCTACGCCCGGCGCAGCGGCGGCGACCCTTCCGGGACGATCGTGCGCCACGACCTCGCGACGGGCGCCGAACGCGATGTGACGGACGCGACCGAATTGCTGTGGTCGGCCAGCTTCTGGGCGCGGCCCGACGGCAGCCTCGTGCTGACGCATCGCGATCTGCAAATCGACGTCAACGGCGTGGATTTCTGAAATCCAGGCCCCATAAGGGCCGCCGGATGACTCCCCTCGACGCGCTTCACGACACGTTCGGTTTCCACGAATTCCGCGGCCGCCAGGCCGAGGTGATCGATCGTGTGATGGCAGGCGACCATAGCCTCGCGGTGATGCCGACCGGCGCGGGCAAATCGCTCACCTATCAGATTCCCAGCCTGTGCCGCCTGGGAACGGGGCTGGTCATCTCGCCCTTGATCGCGCTGATGCACGATCAGGTGCGCAGCGCCGAAGCGGCGGGTATCCGGGCCGCCGCGCTCACCTCGGCCGATTCGGACCGGGACGAGACGGTGCGGCGCCTGCGCGATGGCGAGCTCGATTTGCTCTATGTGGCGCCCGAGCGCGCCAATACGGACGGCTTCCGCCGCCTGCTCGATCGCACCCGACTCGCATTGATCGCGATCGACGAAGCGCATTGCGTGTCCGAATGGGGCCATGATTTCAGGCCGGATTATCGTCAGCTTCGCAGCCTGCTCGACGCGCATCCAGAGGTGCCGCGTCTCGCGCTGACCGCGACCGCGGACAAGCATACCCGCGCCGATATCCTCGCCCAGCTCGGCGTCCCGGCCGACGGGTTGATCCTTGCGGGCTTCGACCGACCCAATATCCGCTATGCGATCGCCCCGCGCGACGGCCTCGCCCGACAGCTCGCCGATTTCCTGGCGGAAAACCCGGGTCCGGGCATCATCTATGCGCAGAGCCGCGCCGAGACCGAGCGACTGGCCGAGGCGCTGCAATCCACCGGCCGGCCGACCCGGGCCTACCATGCCGGGCTCGAATCCGCGCAGCGTCAGGCCAATGCGCACGCCTTCGTCGCGTCGGAGGATATGGTGATGGTCGCGACCATCGCGTTCGGCATGGGGATCGACAAGCCCGACGTTCGCTTCGTCGCCCATGCCGGCATCCCCAAGTCGATCGAAGCTTATTATCAGGAAACGGGCCGTGCCGGCCGCGACGGCGATCCCGCCGCCGCGATGCTGTTCTGGGGCGCGGAGGATTTCGCCCGCGCGCGCCGCCGGATCGAGACCGAAGTCGAAGACTCACGCCGCGGCGGCGAACGCCAGCGGCTCAACGCGCTCGCCGGTCTGGTCGAGGCGACCGGCTGCCGCCGCGCGATCCTGCTCCGCCATTTCGGCGAGGATCCGCCGCCAACCTGCGGCAATTGCGACAATTGCCTCAACCCGCCGCAGGCGCTGGACGCGACCGAGATCGCGCGCAAATTGCTCTCCGCCGCTTTTCGGACCGAAATGCGGTTCGGCGTGGGTCATCTGACCGATGTGCTGGCCGGCAAGGAAACCGACAAGATCTTCACGCTGAACCATCATCGGCTGTCGGTGTTCGGCATTGCGAACGAGGAGGAGGTGCGGCTGATCAAGCCGATCGCGCGCGCCTTGCTCGCGCGCGATGCGCTGCGCGCCGACGATTTCGGGGGCCTGTCCTTCGGCCCTGCCGCGCGTGCGATCCTCAAGGGCGAGGAGCGTGTCTCGATCGTGCTGCCGCCCAAACGGGAACGCAAACGCCGCGCCGCCCGCGATTCCGGTCCCGCCGACCCGCTGTTCGATGCGCTGCGCGATCTGCGCCGCGAACTCGCCAAGGAGCAAGGCGTGCCGCCCTACGTCATCTTCCACGACGCGACGCTTCGCGAAATGGCGGCAATCAGGCCGGGCGACCGCGGCGCCTTGTCCGAAATCACCGGCGTCGGCGCGCGCAAGCTCGACGCCTATGGCGACGCGTTTCTCGGCGTGATCCGGAATTTCTGATGCTGGGGGCTTGTCGCGACCAGCGGAAACGGCTGGCACGCAATGCGCGACGCTTGGCATTTTCGACCATTTTCGACATGGAGGCGGCTTGCGGTCGGGCGGTGGCCTATGCCACGCTTCGTTCCTGAAAGGGCGAGTGGACGAATGGGCCAGTGGTCATCCAGAAACGATCGGCTCGACGCCCCGCGCTCGGATGCGTGGTTCGGCGACCGGATCGTTGAATTTGACGAACTGATCCGACCTGAACGCTGGGCCGATCTGTTCCGCGGCACCACCATCGCCGGATTATTGTTCGGCATCGTGGGGCCCTATGGCAGCTTCCTGGGCAAGCCGACGTCGCGGCTCTGTTACTGGACGATGCTGTTCTGGGCCGGGACGTTGATCCTGTGGCCGGCAGTGGTCGCCGGGCTGCGCATCGGCGTACGTCGCGGCTTCCCGCCTTGGTTTACCGGCGCGGTCGCTGTCCTGCTTGCCAGCATCCCCCTCGCCGGGGTCGCGGCGGCCGGATGCTACATGTTCTGGCCGGTTCATGCGTCCGGAATCCGGCCGATCGAATGGTATGTGCAGACGATCGTGATCGCACTGCCGGCGGTAACCGTGGCGCTGTGGTACGAGGCAGGACGGCCCCAGCTTCCGCGCATGGCGAGCGGCTTGGGATTCACGCCGCGCCGTGAAAATACGAGCCGTCCGGCACCGATCCGGGATGGCGCGCTGCCCTTGCATTTGATCGAGGCAGCGCTCTGCCTGCAGATGGAAGACCATCATGTGCGCGTTCACACGGTCGGCCGTTCCTATCTCCATCTCGTGCCGTTGCGTCAGGTGGCCGAGGAACTCGGACCGGACCGGGGACTCCAGGTCCATCGATCATGGTGGGTCGCCCGCGCGGCTGTCCTTGATTGGGAAGAGGCGGACCGTTCGGTCGTGCTCACGCTGACGAACGGCATGCGTGTACCGGTCGCGCGCAATCGCGTGGCCGTGCTGCGCGCCTCGGGATGGCTGGACCGCCCGAAGACCGCGGACGGAAGCCACTAAGCGGGCGGAAGCATCGGCTGGTCGATAGAAGGTTCTTTATCGCGGTCGGCCCGGCTAGGCTTGCGGCATGTCCCGCGAGCGCGATTTCATCGAACGACTGAAGCCGTTGGCGCGTCATCCCGCCGCCCGCGGGCTGATGGACGACGCCGCCGTGCTCGGGCTCGGCAAGACCGCGATCGTGCTGACCCACGACATGGTCGTCGAGGGCATCCACTATCTTCCCGACGATCCGGCGGAGGACATTGCATGGAAGCTGGTCGCGGTGAACCTGTCCGACCTCGCCGCCAAGGGCGCGCGGCCGCTCGGCGTTCTGCTCGGCTATGCGCTCGGGGCGACGGAAGATCAGGACGCGGCTTTTATCGCCGGTTTGCGCGAGGTGCTTGACGCCTTCACCGTGCCTTTGCTCGGAGGGGATACGGTGCGGATGCCCGACGGCGTGCCGCGCGCGCATGGGATGACCGCGATCGGCACCGCGCCACCCCATGGCGCGCCGCACCGTTCGGGCGCGCGCGCCAAGGATGTCCTTTACATGACGGGGCAGGTAGGCGCGGCCGGGCTCGGCCTGGCGGTCGCCAAAGGCGAACGGGAGGGGCCGGCCGAATGGCTTGAGGCGTATCGCCGGCCGCGGCCGCGGCTTGCCGAGGGCCAGGCGCTTGCGCCGCTGGTGCATGCCATGGCCGACATTTCGGATGGGCTGCTGATCGACGCGCAGCGCATGGCGGAGGCAAGCGGGCTTGCGGTCGAAATCGACCTCGACGCGGTACCGGTCGCCGAGGGCGCGAACCGCATGGATGCGATTACGGCAGGCGACGACTATGAACTGCTGTTCGCGGGGTTGCCCGGTTTAAGGCTTTCGCAACCGAACCTCGCTAGGATCACGCCGATCGGTCGCTTCGCCGCCGGGCGCGGTCTGACGCTCAAAGATGGCAATGGCCCCGTGCCGCTACCGCCAAGTCTTGGATTCGAACATGACGCGCCATGATCTCCGCAGTCTGACCATGTTGCTGATCGGTCTCGCCTGCGGCGGCTTTGCCGCGCTTGGCATGCAGCATTTCGCGGCCTGAACATTTCGGCCTGATTGCATAGTCGTTAACTGGGTTTTCGGTCGCTTGCCGAAGACCTGATCTCCCTTTAAGCCTTCTCTCAAACCCCGTCGCAAATAAAGCGACGACCAATACAGGGGAACGAGAGAGAATGCTGATTGTACAACTGGCCATAGCCTGTGGCCTGCTGGCGGTTCTGTACGGAATCGTCACCAGCATGCAGGTGTTGAAGCAGCCCGCGGGCTCGCAGCGCATGCAGGATATTGCCGGCGCGATCCAGGAAGGCGCCCGCGCCTATCTCGCACGCCAATATACCACCATCGCCATCGTCGGCGTGGTCGTCGTGGCGCTTGTCTTTTACTTTCTCGGGACCGTCTCGGCGGTCGGTTTCCTGATCGGCGCCTTGCTGTCGGGCCTGACCGGCTTCATTGGCATGAACATTTCGGTCAAGGCCAATGTCCGCACCGCGGAGGCGGCGCGTGGCGGCCTGCAGGGCGGCCTCACCACGGCGTTCCGCTCGGGCGCGATCACCGGCATGCTGGTAGCCGGCCTCGGCCTGCTCGCGATCTCGATCTTCTTTTATTATCTGGTCGGATTCGCGCACCATGCGCCGACCGACCGGGTCGTGGTCAACGCGCTGGTGGCATTGTCCTTCGGCGCTTCGCTGATCTCGATCTTCGCGCGTTTGGGTGGCGGCATCTTCACCAAGGCGGCCGACGTCGGTGCCGACCTGGTCGGCAAGGTCGAAGCCGGAATTCCGGAAGACGACCCCCGCAACCCCGCCGTGATCGCGGACAATGTCGGCGACAATGTCGGCGATTGCGCGGGCATGGCCGCGGATCTGTTCGAGACCTATGTCGTGACGCTCGGCGTGACGATGGTGTCGATCGCGCTTCTGGTCGGCGCATCGGCCGACGCGCTCGCCTTGATGAGCCTGCCTTTGCTGATCGGCGGCGTGTGCATCATCACCTCGATCATCGGTACCTTCATGGTCCGGTTGGGCGGCGGATCGATCATGGGCGCGCTCTATAAGGGGTTCTGGACCTCGGCGATCCTGGGCATTCCTGCCATTTATTTCGCCGCGCAATATACGTTGGGCGATCTCCACCGGACGCTGTTCGCGATGCCGGTCACAGGCAAGGAAGTGACGGGCATGAGCCTGTTCTGGTGCTCGTTGATCGGCCTCGGCGTCACCGGCGCTCTGGTGTGGATCACCGAATATTATACCGGAACCAACTATCGTCCGGTCAGGTCGATCGCCAAGGCGTCGGTCACCGGCCATGGCACCAATGTCATCCAGGGCCTGGCGATCAGCCTGGAATCGACCGCATTGCCCACGATCGTAATCGTGATCGCGGTGGTCGCGGCCTACCAGATTGCGGGCGTGATCGGTATCGCCTTCGGCGCGACCTCGATGCTGGCGCTCGCCGGCATGGTCGTGGCGCTCGATGCTTATGGTCCGGTCACCGACAATGCCGGCGGCATCGCCGAAATGGCGGGGCTGGAGCATGAGGTGCGCGAAAAGACCGACGCGCTGGATGCGGTCGGCAATACCACCAAGGCGGTGACCAAGGGCTATGCGATCGGCTCGGCCGCGCTCGCCGCGCTCGTATTGTTCGGCGCCTATACGTCGGACCTCAAGGAGTTCTTCCCCGGCCTCACGGTCGATTTCTCGCTGAGCAATCCGTACGTCATCGTCGGCCTGCTGCTCGGCGCGCTGCTGCCTTACGCATTCGGCGCCTTCGGCATGACCGCGGTCGGCCGCGCCGCCGGTGCGGTGGTGGAGGATGTGCGCGAGCAATTCCGCTCCAACCCGGGCATCATGGAAGGCACCAGCCGTCCCAATTATGCCCGCACGGTCGACCTCGTCACCAAGGCCGCGATCAAGGAGATGATCGTCCCCTCGCTGCTGCCGGTACTGGCGCCGATCGTCGTTTATTATCTGGTGACGGCGGTCGCGGGGCAGAGCAACGGCTTCGCTTCGCTGGGCGCGCTGTTGCTCGGCGTGATCGTCTCGGGCCTGTTCGTTGCCATCTCGATGACCTCGGGCGGCGGCGCGTGGGACAATGCCAAGAAATATATCGAGGACGGCAATCACGGCGGTAAGGGCAGCGAAGCCCATAAGGCTGCGGTGACCGGCGATACGGTCGGAGATCCCTACAAGGACACGGCCGGCCCGGCGGTGAACCCGATGATCAAGATCACCAACATCGTCGCGCTTCTGCTGCTCGCCGCGCTCGCGGCGCACGGCGGCTAAGTCGTTCGCCCGGCGTCGCTTTCGGGCGGCGCCGGGCGCTTTTCCAAAATTCCTATCCCTCGCCGCCGGAGCGTGTATCGTTCGGGTCAGGTTTGAGGGGACTGTTTAGAACATGACCGGTCATTTGCTGAGCCTCGCGGGGATCATCCTGATCCTGGCGGTGGCCTTCGCGCTTTCGTCCAACCGCAAGTGGATTCGGCTGCGCGTGGTCGGCGCGGCCTTTGCGCTGCAGGCGGGGATCGCGGTGCTGGTCTTGTACGTACCGGCCGGCAGGGCCGTGATCGCCTGGATGGCGGGCGGTGTCAGTGCCCTGTTGAGCTACGCAGGCAAAGGCACGGAGTTTCTTTTCAGTCCCCTGACTGAATCCCCGCTGGGGAAGAGCTTCGCGTTTCAGGCGCTGCCGGTGATCATTTTCTTCGCGAGCCTGGTGTCGATTCTCTATCATCTCGGCATCATGCAGCGCGTGGTGCGTTGGCTTGGCGGCGCGATCGAATGGGTGGTCGGGATCAGCAAGGTGGAGTCGCTGTGCGCGGCGGCCAACATCTTCGTCGGCCAGTCGGAATCGCCACTCGTGATCCGGCCCTATCTGGCAGCGCTGCGGCCGAGTCAGCTTTTCCAGGTGATGGTCAGCGGCATGGCGGGCGTGGCCGGCACGATCCTCGCCGCTTATGCCTCGATGGGAATCCGGATCGAATATCTGCTTGCGGCGAGCTTCATGTCCGCACCGGGCGCGATCCTGATGGCCAAGATGATGATGCCAGACGATCCGTCGGAAACCCATCTGCCGATCCATGAGATGGTCGACACCAGCCGCGGCGACGAGGATGAGAAGCCCGCCAACGTGATCATGGCCGCAGCCCAGGGCGCGCAATTGGGCGTGCGGCTGGCGGTGATGGTCGGCGCGATGGTGTTCGCCTTTGTCGGCCTGGTCGCGCTCGCCAATGGATTATTGTCGGGGATCGGCGGCTGGTTCGGCATCGCCGACCTCACCTTCCAGCGCATCCTCGGCTACATCTTCGCACCGGTCATGTATTTGATCAGCGTGCCGTGGGATCAGGCGGGCCAGGCGAGCGTCGCGGGCGGCCTGTTCGGCGAGAAGATCGTGCTCAACGAATTCGTCGCCTACATCCACTTCGGCAAGATCGCGTCGACCCTGAGCGCGCACAGCCAGGCGGTGGTGACCTTCGCTTTGTGCGGCTTCGCCAATTTCAGCTCGATCGCGATCCAGATGGCGGTAACCGGCGGGCTCGCGCCGAACCAGCGGCCGCTGATCGCCAAACTCGGATTGAAGGCATTGCTCGCCGGCAGCCTGGCCAACCTGATGTCCGCCGCGCTGGCGGGGATGCTTATTTCCTGATCATTTGAACCAGCGCGCGGCGACGAACCAGGCGGTGATCGCGACCGCAACCGCGACGCAGAAGCCGCATACCGCGCCGAACGCCCAGGGTTCGCGCGCGAAGGGGATGCCGTCGACGTTCATCCCCAGCAGGCCGGTGGCGAAGGTCAAGGGCAGGAAGATCAGCGCTACGATCGAGATCAGCAATGCGCGCTTCTCGAGCAACTCGGACCTGAGGTCGGTCAATTGTTCGTGGATCAAGGCCGAGCGTTCGCGCACCGCCTCAAGATCCTCGGTCATGCGCGCGAAGCGATCGGCGGCTTCGCGCAGATGGAGGCGGTCGTCATCCTCCAGCCACTTGGCGTCCAGTTCGGCCAATTGGGTCAGCGCCTGACGCTGCGGCGCGACGAAGCGGCGATAGGCGATCGCGTCCGAACGCGCGACCGCGATGCGGCGCCGCGTTTCGAATGCATGATCGGGCTCGAGCCGCAATTCGCAGTCGTCGACCAGATCGTCCAGCTCGCTGATCACCGGATCCACCTGCTTGGTGATGATCATCGCAAGGTGCGACACGAGGTCGCCAGGATCCTTGATCTCGCCGTTCGTCATCTGGTCGACCAGCGTGTCGATACCCTTGAGCGGATGGAAACTCACCGAAATGGCGCGCCCTTCCTCCACCCAGACGCGGATCGAGACGAGCGTATCCTCGCCATTCTTCGCGCGTTTGTCGTCCGCCGAGGGCCCGCGCAGGTTGATCAGCGCGCCATGCTCGATCGCCTCGCTGCGGGGACGCGTCTCCATCGCGGTCAGCGCATAGATGACCGTCGACGGCATGCCGCCATGGTCCTGCAGCCACTGGAGCGTATCGCTCTCTCGCCCGTCGAGATGCACCCAGACGAAGAGGGCGGGCGAGCGGCGCGCGGCGCAGGCCTCGGCCGCGTCAACCGCATGACCCTTGCCGTCCGCCTTCAGTTCGAGCGCCCAGCGATTCATGATTCAGTCCAGACCAGGTGGAGAGTGAGGCCGGGTGCGGGAGTGCGTGGGCATGGCCCCGCGATCCGCTCCGCGTCGGCGCGCGCGCGGTCGAGGATCGTGTCCGGGACCGCGCCATCGATATAGAGCCGGTCCGCTAGGCCGAGCAAACGCGCGCTGCGCAAGGTCAGCGCATCGGGATCGGCGGAGGCGATTTCGACGCGCTCGACCCTGCCTGGCCCGGCGTCGGCGGCTGCGATCAGGGCGGCGGGGTCATCATGTTCAGCCAACGGATCGAGCGGCCCGCCGGCGGCGAGCAGCGCGCCAATCGTCCGGCGACGCGCGTCCATGGCGGGGAAACGCGCGCGCAAATCCTGGCGCGCGGCGAACAATGCCGTGGCGAGCTTGCCGAGCCCGGCTGGCAACAAGGATTCGAGCCGCTGGCGCAAGGCTGCCGCGAGGCCGGCGGAGGCGCCGCCGGTGCCGATCGCGATCAGCACCGGATCGCGGTCGATGATCGCCGGCAGTGTGAAGTCGCATAGATCGGGCCGATCGACCACGTTGAGCAACAGGCCGCGTGCGCGGAGCCGTTCGACGGCGGATTCATCGCCATTGGCGACCAAACCCAGCGCCGCGCCCGGGGCATCTTCCCCGACCAGGACCGCGCCCGCGCGCTCGAGCAGCCGCCGTTTCGCGTCGGCCGCAGGGCCGTCGCCGATCAGGACGACCGGCCGACCCTGCAGCCGGACGAAGATCGGCAGGCTGTGCGTAAAGCCCCGCTCAGATCGACCGCGCGTAGGCGCGGATCGTGTCGGCGATGTCCGCGCGCTCCAGCGCCAGCGCCAGGTTGGCGATGATGAAGCCGGCTTTCTCGCCGCAATCGTGGCGTACGCCGTCGAACGTCTGCGCGTGGAACGGCTGCTTGCCGAGCATCTGAGCCATCGCATCGGTGAGCTGGATCTCACCGCCCGCGCCCTTCTTTCCCTCGGCGAGAATATCGAGCACTTCGGGTTGAAGGATGTAGCGGCCCACCACCGCCAGCCGCGATGGCGCGGTCCCGGCTTTGGGTTTTTCCACCATCGATTTCACTTCGGTAACCCCGCCCTTGGAGGCGCCCGGTTCGACGATGCCGTAGCGGTTGGTATGCTCCTCCGGCACCTCGACCACTGCGACGACGTTGCCGCCTTCGGCCTCGTAGGTGGAGCACATCTGCTTGAGGCAGGGATTGGCCGGGTTCCAGAGAAGCTCGTCGGGGAGCAGCACCGCGAACGGCTCGTCCCCGATCAGCTGGCGCGCGCACCACACCGCATGGCCGAGCCCCGCCATCTGCTGCTGGCGCACGAACGCCGCCTGGCCTGGATCGAGCCGGGTCGGGCGCATCGCTTCCAATATCTCGGTCTTGGCCTTGGCGTTGAGGTCGTGTTCGATCTCGAACGCGCTGTCGAAATAATCCTCGATCGCATGCTTGCCGCGCCCGGTGACGAAGATCATCTGCTCGATCCCCGCCGCGCGCGCCTCGTCGATCGCATATTGGATGAGCGGTCGGTCGACGACGGGCAGCAATTCCTTGGGCACCGCCTTGGTTGCAGGCAGGAACCGGGTACCGAAGCCGGCAACCGGAAAGACCGCCTTGCGTACGCGTTTATGACTCATGCCTGATCCTCAAAGCCAGGGGGGAAGCCGGTCGGCTTCGATCAACGCCTCGACAGGCTGGCGGTCGCGTACGATCGCCCATTCTCCCCCATGTACCATCGCTTCGGGCACGAGCCCGCGCGAATTATAGGTATTCGCCATTGTCGCCCCATAAGCGCCCGCAGTCATGAAAGCGACCAGATCGCCCGCTTTCACCTGATCCATTTCACGTGCCCGGGCAAAGGTGTCGCCGGTTTCGCAAATCGGACCCACGATATTGGCGACGAACGTCTCCCCGTCCGGTTCCACCGCGCGGATATTGTGCCACGCGTCGTACAGGCTCGGACGGAGCAGATCGTTCATGCCGGCATCGACCACCACGAAAGGATAGGTCGCACCTTCTTTCACCCTGATGACACGCGTCAGCATGATGCCGGCATTGCCCACGATCACGCGACCGGGCTCGAACATCAGGCGCACATCCCAGCCGGACGTGACCTCCGCGACCATCGCGCCATAATCGGTGGGCGGTGGCGGCGCCGGTACGGCGGGATTGTAGGGGACGCCCAGGCCGCCACCAAGATCGGCGCGCAGGATATTATGACCCGCCGCGCGCAACTCCCGGATCAGCGCGCCCACCCGCTCGAACGCGGCCCGCATCGGGGCAAGGTCGGTCAGCTGGCTGCCGATATGGACAGCGACGCAGACCGGATCGAGACCGGGCAGTTCGGCGGCGCGCGCGAAGGCTGCCGACGCGCGATCATAGGCGATGCCGAACTTGTCGTCGGCGCGCCCCGTCGAAATCTTGCTGTGCGTGCCCGCATCGACATTCGGATTGATGCGGAAGGCGACCTTGGCGATGATGCCGAGGCTGGTCGCGACCTCCGATAGCATCTCGGCTTCCTCGAGCGACTCGAGGTTGAACTGACCGATGCCGCTCTGCAGGCCGATCGCCATTTCCTCGGCGGTCTTGCCCACGCCGGAGAACACGATCTTCTCGGCAGGGATGCCCGCCGCCAGCGCGCGCAAGAGTTCGCCGCCCGAGACGACATCCGCGCCCAGGCCGAGCGCGGCGAGCGTCGCCAGCACCGCGCGATTGGGGTTGGCTTTGACCGCGAAGGCAATCCAGGGGTCTGTTACCCCGGCCAGCGCCTCGCGGAATACGCGGACGTGACGTTCGATCGTCGCCGCGGAATAGACATAGATCGGCGTACCCGCCTCCGCGGCGATGCGCGTCAACGGCACGTCCTCGGCGTGGAGCACACCGTTCTTGAGCTCAAAATGGTCCATCTTATTTCGGCGGCTGATCGAAGGGATCGTTCTGGCGCGGCTCCGATTTGGTCAGCAGCTCGTCGCTACGGCCGGGCCGCTCGGACGACGGATGCTTGAGCAAGTCGTCGGCGGTCGGCGGCGCCGGCGCGGTCGCGGGCTTCGGCGGCAAGACGCCATTGGCCGGCGGCTTCAGGCTCTGCTTTTGCCCGCATGCGGCCAGCAAGAAGCAGGCAATGGCGATGGTAACGCGGCGCATCACTCGCCCTTCCTGGCTTCGGCGATGCGCGCGCGCACCTGTTCGGGCGCGGTGCCGCCATGGCTCGTCCGGCTCGCGACCGAGGCATCGACGGTGAGAACAGTGTAGACGCGCGCATCGATGCGCGCGTCGATCGCCTGCAGGGCCTCGAGCGGAAGCCCAGCCATCGGCACGCCCTCATTCTCGGCAAGTTTCACCGCGCGGCCCGTTATGTGATGCGCCTCGCGGAAGGGGATATTGCCCTCGCGCACCAGCCAGTCGGCGAAATCGGTCGCGGTCGAAAAGCCAGCCTCGGCCGCCGCACGCATCCGTTCGGGCACGAAATCGGTCGTCTCGACCATGCCGGTCATCGCGGCGATCGACAAAGCGAGCAGATCATGCGCCTCGAACACGGGCGGCTTATCGTCCTGCATGTCCTTCGAATAAGCCAGCGGCAGGCCCTTCATCGTCATGGTCAACGCGACCATGCAGCCTGCGATCCGCCCCGAATGACCGCGCACCAGCTCGGCCGCATCGGGATTGCGCTTTTGCGGCATGATCGACGAGCCGGTCGAATAAGCGTCGGGTAGCGAGACGAAGCCGAACGGCTGGCTCGCCCAGATCACGAACTCCTCCGCCATGCGCGACAGATGCAGCGAACATTGGGTCGCGCTCATCAGATAATCGAGCGCGAAGTCGCGGTCCGACACCGAATCGAGCGAATTGCCGGTCGGGCCGTCAAACCCGAGCGCCTCCGCCGTCATGTGGCGATCGATTGGAAATCCGGTACCGGCGAGCGCGGCGCTGCCGAGCGGCGACCTGTTCATCCGCTTGCGCGCATCCGCGAAGCGCGAGAGGTCGCGCCCGACCATCGCATGCCACGCCATCAGATGGTGGCCCAGCGTCACCGGCTGCGCGACCTGGAGGTGGGTGAAACCCGGCATGATCGTCGCGGCATGTTCCTCGGCGCGCACCAGCAGCGCGGCCTGAAGCGCATCAAGCCCCGCGATCACCGCGTCGATCGCATCGCGCACCCACAGCCGGAAATCGGTCGCGACCTGATCGTTGCGCGAACGCGCAGTATGGAGGCGGCCGGCGGCAGGCCCGGCCAGCTCCGCCAGACGGCTTTCGACCGTCATATGGATATCCTCGAGGCTTAGGTCCTCGGGCGGCCCGTTCGTTTCATATTCCGCCGCAATCCCGGCAAGACCCTGGTCGATCTTCTCGACGTCGGCCGGATCGACGATGCCCTGCTTACCCAGCATGGCGACATGCGCGCGGCTGGCGGCGATGTCCTGCCGCCAAAGTCGCTTATCGAACGGAATCGAGGCGTTGATTTCGCGCATGATCGCGCTAGGCCCGTCGGCGAAACGCCCGCCCCACATGGCATTGGAGTTCGACATGCGGCGTATTGCCCTTATTTCCCTAACGGTCCTGGCCGCTCTCGGCGGCTGCCATAAGCAAGCTGCGCCTGAGCCACAAGCTGTAGAGGCGCAACCCGCCGTTCAGACGCCCGCACCCGCCGCGCCGAATATGGCGCAGGCGGGCAAGCCGATCCCGACCGCCGAGATCAAAAATAATGATAGCCAGCCGGCCAAATTATCCGACCTCAAGGGCAAGCCCTTGTTGGTCAATCTGTGGGCGACCTGGTGCGTGCCCTGCATCAAGGAATTGCCGACGCTCGATGCGCTCGCCGCGCGCGACGCGGGCAAGCTGCAGGTTGTGCTGGTCAACGAGGATCTGGAAGGCGCGCGCGTGGTCGCGCCGTTCCTTCAAAAGCATCCGCTCAAGAACACCAAGCCTTGGCTCGACACCGCCAACGCGCTGATGATCCCGCTCAAGGTCGCCTCGCTGCCGACCACGATCCTCTACGATGCGAATGGCAAGGAAGTGTTGCGCGTCGATCGCGACCTGGACTGGACTGGACCGGAGGCGAAGGCACTGCTGGCGCGGGTGGAGGGGTAAGGCATCGCCGTCATGCCGGACTTGTTCCGGCATCCACCCATCCGCGAGCAATAAGCCAGTGGCGCGGTGGACCCCGGAACGAGTCCGGGGTGACGAAGTCTTTCAGCCAAAGCGACCTCGAAACAACCGCCCGTCGATCGCGGCCAGCCCGCATCCGATCAGCGCCATGCCTACGAAATGGCGCGGCGCGAGCTGCTCGCCGAGCAGGAAGGTGCCGAGCATGATCGCGGTTACCGGGATCAGGAAGGTCACGAGCAGGCTGTTGGTCGCGCCTGCCGATGCGAGCAGCCTGAAATACAGGATATAGGCGACGGCGGTGCAGAAGAAGGCGAGCCCGATCAAGGCCGCCCACGCCTGCCCGGTCGGCGCCGAAGCCCGCCATGGCGGCTCGAACAGCAGCACCAGCGGCAACAGCACGCACGCGGCGGCGGTGAGCGAGCCGGTCGCGACGCCGACCGGCTTAACCCCCAGCCCGCGGAAGCGGCGCGCATAGACGCCGGCCAGGGCGTAACTGAGCGTCGCGCCGAGGCAGGCGAGTTGGGCCAAAATGTTGGTGCCGATCTGACCGAGCAGGTCCGCGCCGATCATGATCGCGACCCCGGCGAAGCCGAGCAGCACTCCTACGATCTTGTTCGGGCTCATCCGCTCGTCTTGCGTGAAGATGTGCGCGACGATCACGCCCCAGATCGGCGTGGTCGCATTGAGGATCGAGGCGAGCCCGGACGGGATCGTGCGCTGTGCCCAGGCGAACAACATGAAGGGCAAAGCATTGTTGAGCACCGCCAACAGGGTCAGCGGGAAGGCAAGCTTCATCGCCAGCCCCAACGGCTCGCCCCGGATGAGGCGCCAGATCCATAGGAAAATCGAGGCGAATGCGACGCGGATCAGTACCAGCGTCAACGGCGCGACCGAATGGATCGCGATGCCGATGAAGAAGAAGGACCCGCCCCAGAGGACCGACAAAGCGAGAAGGATCGCCCAGTCGGCGCGGCTCATCTGCATGCTCATACCGCAGCCATAAAGCACAAGCGGCGGGAGGCCACCCCGCCGCTTGCGTTCAAATGCTCACCAGACGTGGACGCGGTCCTCGGGCGGCAGATAGAGCTTGTCGCCGGGCTTGACGTCGAATGCGGTGTACCAGGCATCAACGTTACGGACGATGCCGTTGACTCGGAAATAAGCCGGGCTGTGCGGATCGCTCAGCAATTGCTGACGGGTCGCGCCTTCGCGGCGCTTCTGGCGCCACGCCTCGGCATAAGCGAGGAAGAAGCGCTGATCGCCCGTATAGCCGTCGATAACAGGCGGCTCGCCATGCTGCGCGACGTAGCGGCGATAGGCCTGATAGGCCGCCTCGATCCCGCCCAGATCGCCCAGATTCTCGCCGAGCGTGAGCTGACCGTTGATCTTTGCGCCGGGGATCGGCTCATAGCCACTATATTGCGCCACCAATTTCTGCGCGTGCCCGGTATAAGCGTCGGCGGTTTCCTTGCTCCACCAGTCGCGCAGATGGCCGCTCGCATCGAATTTGCGGCCCTGATCGTCGAAACCATGGCCCATTTCGTGGCCGATGATTGCGCCGATCGCTCCGTAATTGACCGCCGGGTCGGCGGCCGGATCGAAGAAAGGCGGCTGCAGGATCGCGGCGGGGAAGGTGATCTGGTTCGACAGCGGGCTGTAATAGGCATTCACGGTCTGCGGGGTCATGCTCCACAGCGAGCGATCGACGGGCAGGGGAAAGCGCGACAGCTGCAGCTTCCATTGGAAATTGCCCGCCGCGACCGCATTGGCGAGCGGGTTGGTCGGGCTCACCACCATCGATGAATAGTCGATATATTTGACCGGGTGACCGGTGCGCGGCTCGAACGCCTTCAATTTGGCGAGCGCCTCGGTACGGGTCGCCTCGTCCATCCAGGCGGCATGACCGATCTTGTCGGCATAGGCCGCGCGCAGATTCTCTATCAGCTCGCCCATCTGCCGTTCGGCTTCGGGCGGATAATGGCGTTGCACATAGGCCGCGCCGACCGCCTCGCCCAGCGCGCCATTGACCTGCTGCACGCCGCGCTTCCAGCGGTCGCGCTGTATCGGCACGTCGTTCAGCGTGTGGCTGTAGAAATCGAACTGCGCATCGTCGAACGTCTTGGGCAGATAAGGGGCGTGGTCGCTGACGAAACGGAAAGCGAGATAGTCCTTCCAGGTCGATAGCGGCACCGTGTCGAGCAGTTTGCCCGCCGCGGTGATGGCGCTGGTCTCGCCCGCGATCACGGTCTGGACGTTGCCCAGGCCCAGCGCCTTCAGATACACCGGCCAGTCGAATTGCGGCGCCAGCGCGGACAGCGGCTGGATTTCCATCGGGTGGTACAGACCCTGGATGTCGCGGCGCTTGGCGCGCGACCATTGATCGGTCGCGATCCTCGTTTCCAGGTCGATGATCCGGTCGGCGCTCGCTTCGGCATCGGGAAAGCCCGCAAGCTGCTGGATCTTTACGACATAGGCGCGATACGCCTTGCGGATCGCGTCATATTTCTCGCCCTGAAGCAGATAATAATCGCGATCGGGCAGGCCCAGGCTGCCCTGGGTCGCGATCGCCGCATAACGGGTCGGGTCCATGAAGTCCGGGATGATGCCGACATCGACCGGCGCGGCGTAGCCGGGCGCCGCGAACAGGCGGATGAGGTCGTCGCGCGTCTTCACCGCATTGATCCGAGCGAGATAGGGCTTAAGCGGCCTGGTCCCCGCTTTCTCGATCGCGGCCGCGTTCATCCAGGCTTTGTAATAATTGCCGACCTTGCGATCGGTGGGGCTTGCATGCGGATTCTTGGCAATGCCGTCGAGCAGATCGCGCACATCGACCTCGGCCTGGTCGACCAGCTTGACGCTGACGCCCGCGCTGCTGCGGTCGGGTGCGAAGTCGGTCGTGTGATTCCAGGCGCCGTTGGCGTAAGCCCAGAAATCGTCCCCCGGCTTCACGGACTTGTCCATGCCGGCATAATCGAAGCCCCAGCTTCCATAGGCGGGCCTGGGGGCATCGGCTGTGGAGGCAGGCGCCGATGTCAATGCGATCCCGGCGGTTGCAACCGCCGCCCAGAGCAAATTCTTCATCTTGCGTCCCCGCGAAACATTATTGCCTATTTGTCTACGCAGAGCGGGAAAAGGACGCCAGCACCGGCGAAGCCATTCGGCTCCAAACCGGTGTCGTTTGTGGCTTAGTCCCAAAGACTGGTACCTTGGAAACAGGACTTCGCCTGCTAGCATCCAGCCGTGGCGAGCGAACGGATTCAGGCGGACGAACGGATCCGATCGGCGCTGGCTCGCCTGACCGCGAACGAGAAGGAATGCCTGCGTCGTCGCCTACTGCCGCAGACCGCCAAGGAAATGGCGATCGATCTCGGAATCTCGCCCCATGCAGTGGAGAAGCGCCTCAAGATGGCGCGAGCGAAATTGGGACTGGGCTCGTCGCTGGAGGCGGCCCGCCTGCTCGTGGCGGCAGAAGGGTACGGTCGATCGGGACCCCAGGCTTCGGACCTCGCGCCGCACCGACAAGCGGCGAATGATCCCGACCCTGCCGGGGTTTCTTCGCATGAGACAGGGATGGTCGCCCGGCGGACCCGCTTTGTCCTCGTATGGGGAACGATCCCAATGGTTCTTATCGCAATCGGCCTATTGGCACTTACCGCGCAAGACCCGGCCACGACGCCGCCGGCGTCCGGACTTCCGGTTATCCAAACCACGGATACGCCGCCCGGCAAAGCTGTGAATGTCGAGGATGTGAAGATGCGCCCCGCAACGCCTGACGAGATACGCGCTTTTGTCGCCGAAAGTTTCGACCTGATGGACAAGGATCATTCAGGCTTCATCGAACGCGGTGAAGCGCCCGCTGCGGGAATCGGCTTTACACGGCCACCGGGCAATCAGGCATCCGCTGGCGACACCCGGACAAGCTGGATCACGGGGACTGCCGGCCAGGCATTATGGATTTCCAACGGTGACAAGGATGGCGACGGCAAGGTGAGCAAGGACGAGTATATCGCGTGGATGTACCCGATCTGGTCGCAACGGCGCGAGCTTCCCGCCTTCTGGAAACCCCGGTCCTGATGCGGCAGTTTCCCGCTAGTCGCGCAGCAACTCGTTGATCCCAGTCTTCGAGCGCGTCTGCGCGTCGACCCGCTTCACGATCACCGCGCAATAAAGGCCGGGGCCGCCGTCCTTGCCCGGCAAGCTGCCCGGCACCACCACCGCATAAGGCGGAACCTTGCCCATGAAGATCTCGCCCGTCGCGCGGTCGACGATCTTGGTCGATGCGCCAAGATAGACGCCCATCGATAGCACCGCGCCCTCGCCGACATGTACGCCCTCGGCGACCTCGGAGCGCGCGCCGATGAAGCAATTGTCCTCGATCACGACCGGCCCCGCCTGGAGCGGTTCGAGCACGCCGCCGATCCCGACCCCGCCCGAAATGTGGACGTTCGCGCCGATCTGCGCGCAGCTTCCGACCGTGGCCCAGGTGTCGACCATCGTGCCCTCACCGACATAAGCGCCGATATTGACGAAGCTCGGCATCAGCACGACGCCCTTGCTGATATGCGCGCCACGCCGCACGGTCGCGCCGGGCACGACGCGGAAGCCCGCCGCGCGGAACCGCGCCTCGTCCCAGCCGGCAAATTTGGTCGGCACCTTGTCGAAGGCCGGGCCGCCCGGCGTGCCGTTCTCGACCACGACATTGTCATTGAGGCGGAAGGACAGAAGCACTGCCTTCTTGAGCCATTGATTGACCGCCCAGGCGTTGCCCTTCTTCTCGGCGACGCGGTAGGTGCCCGCATCGAGCCCTTCGAGCGCGGCCTCGACCGCATCGCGCACTTCGCCCTTGGTGGAAAGCGAGAGCGTGTCGCGTGCCTCCCAGGCGGCATCGATCGTGGCTTCGAGCGTCATTCTTCCCTCAAGATTTGGTCGAGCCATTGGCCCAGGTCGCTGGCCCGGTAGTCGATCCCATCGATTATGTCTGCCCCCACCTGTTCCGATCCGTTGTCGATCCACAGCGTGGTGAGGCCGAGCTCTTTGGCCGGCGGCAGGTTGCGCGCGAGATCGTCGGCGAACAGCGCGCGGCTCGGATCGATCCGGAAAGCCTGGATCATCGACGCATAGGCATCGGCATGTGGCTTGGGCTTGTAGGCCATGGCGTGGATGTCGTGGATCGCCTCGAAGCTCTCCGACAGGCCCACACTCGCCAGCACGCGCTCCGCATAAGGCACGTCGCCATTGGTGAAGACCAGCTTGCGCCCCGGCAGACGCGCGATCGCGTCGATCAGGCGCTTATCCTCCTGCAATACGTCCATCTCGATCGCATGCACGTCCGCCAGGAAGTCGTGCGGGTCGACGCCATGTTCAGTCATCAGCCCGTTGAGCGTGGTGCCATGCTCGCGGAAATAGCTCTTCTGGACCTTGTACGCTTCCTCGAGCGACAAGCCGGTGATGCGCGCCACATAGGCGGTCATCCTTTTGTCGATCAGCCCGAACAGGTCCGCCGACGCCGGATAGAGCGTATTATCCAGATCGAAGATCCAGGCATCGATATAGGCTAGCGCCGGGTGCATGGCCCGGCTGGTAAGCGGGCCCTCTCTCCCGTGCAACTATAGCGGCGACTTCTCGAAAGCCGGTTATGCCGCTATCATGAGGGCAGAAGCCGCCGCTCCAGCGTCTGGGTGACGGTGCGTGTATCGGATCGCCCATTCGGCGTGGTGATCTTTATCGTGGTGACCGTGATCCGCCTGCGCACTTCGCCCGCGGGATCCATCTCGAACCTGATTGCGATCGTTCCGGAAATCGCTTCGTCCGCATGAGCATGCCGCGCTTCCTCAAGGGTCAGTTTCTTGCGACTGATTTCGGCCACCGTGAGGTCGGTTTCCGCGCGCTCCTTGCGAACGCGTTCCGGGTCGATAGCCAGCTCCACGACGAAGGCCTTGTCGTCGGCGCTCTTTTTTAGGGGCGCGGGGCCCAGCGCGTCGGGATCGCGATACAGCGCGCCGTCGCGAAGCTCGGGCGGGGCTGGATCAAATCCTTCAATGATTTTGACCGCCGAGTCCGGATCGCAATCGATGCGGAATGCATTCCAGGTGAAGATCCAGTGCCCGCACGCGGCGCGAGCCATCCCCGCCTTTTTGAGCCATGGATCGACACGCATTTCCAATTCCGCGCGGTTGAGCAACTGGATCGGCCCGTGGGCCGGCCGAAAAACGCGGGCGGGAAGCTGCCACGTCGAGGCGCGCTCGTCGGGTTGTGTATCTTTCGGGAAATCATATTCCAGTGCCACGCCGCCATCGCGCACCGCCAGCACGCGGGCGCTTATCGCATCGCGGTCGCTCGAACTGCTCGTGGATCCGTCAGTGGATTGTTCGGATGACTCGCGGTCCGTCGCTATCTCATATGTGTCACCAACCTGGGGCGCCCGTGGGCCCGGTGGGGCGCATGCTGCCAGCGAGGGCAATATCGATGCGAGCGCCAGCAATGCCAGGCGCATTGCCGATGAGCTACGGTAACGCACGCCTATAAAAAGCTCGCCAGATCGCTCGGCTCGATCAGCACTTCGCGGCGGCCGACATGGTCGGGGGTCGAGATGATGCCCTGCTTCTCCATCCGCTCGATCAGCCGCGCCGCGCCATTATAGCCGACGCGGAGCTGGCGCTGGAGCCAGGAGGTCGAGGCCTTGCGATTCTCGACCACCAGTTGGACCGCCTTGCGATAGGTCTGCGTCTCGGGATCGTCGGGACCGGACGGCGCGCCCTCGATCTCGTAGCCGCCATCCATCGGTTCTTCGGTCACCGCCGAGATATATTCGGGTGGGCGTTGCGCCTTCCAATGATCGGCAACCGCGCGCACTTCGTCGTCGGCAACGAACGGCCCGTGCACGCGCACGATCTGCTTGCCGCCCGCGACATAGAGCATGTCGCCCTTGCCCAGCAATTGCTCGGCGCCCTGCTCGTTGAGGATCGTGCGGCTGTCGATCTTGGAGGCGACCTGGAAGCTGATCCGCGTCGGCAGATTGGCTTTAATCACGCCGGTGATGACGTCGACCGATGGGCGCTGCGTCGCCATGATCAAATGGATTCCCGCCGCGCGCGCCTTCTGCGCGAGCCGCTGGATCAGGAATTCGACTTCCTTGCCCGCGGTCATCATCAGGTCTGCGAGTTCGTCGACCACCACCACGATCATCGGCAGCGGCTCATATTCGAGCTTCTCTTCCTCGTAGATCGGCTGACCGGTGTCGGCGTCATAACCAGTCTGCACCCGCCTTCCGAGCGGCTGGCCCTTGGCCTTGGCGGCCTTCACCTTCTCGTTGAATGAGGCGAGGCTACGCACCTGGATCGTCGCCATCATGCGATAGCGATCCTCCATCTGCTCGACCGCCCATTTGAGCGCGCGGATCGCCTTGGCCGGTTCGGTCACCACCGGCGACAGCAGATGCGGAATGTCGTCATAAACGCTCAATTCCAGCATCTTGGGATCGATCATGATCATCCGGCACTGATCAGGCGTCAGCCGATAGAGCAGGGACAGGATCATCGCGTTGAGCCCGACCGACTTGCCCGACCCGGTCGTGCCGGCGACGAGCAGGTGCGGCATCGGCGCGAGATCCGCGATCACCGGATCGCCGCCGATATCCTTGCCGAGCACGAGCGCGAGATTGCCCGGCCCCTGGTTTTCGAAGCGTTCATGTTCGAGCAGTTCGCGCAGCGAGATCATCTCGCGCTTCTGGTTGGGAAGCTCGATGCCGATCACGGTGCGGCCGGGAATGGTCGCGACGCGCGCCGAGAGCGCCGACATGTTGCGTGCGATATCGTCGGCAAGCGCGACGACGCGGCTCGCCTTGACGCCTGCCGCCGGCTCCAGTTCGTACATCGTCACGACCGGGCCGGGGCGTACGCCGGAGATGCTGCCCTGGACCTTGAAATCTTCGAGCACGGTCTCGAGCAGGCGCGCATTGCGTTCGAGCGCATTCTTGTCGAGCTTCTCGGTGGTCGGCGGCGGGGGCGGGGACAGCAGGTCCAGCGTCGGCAGCGCCCAGGTATCGCCGAGCGCGAGCTTGGCCTGCCGTTCGCGCTGGTTGCGCGCGCTGGGCTGGGCCGCCTTGATCGGCGTGGTGATCGTCGGACGCGGCGGTTCGGGCGCCTCTTCCTCGTCCTCGACCAGTGCCGTGCGGGGCGTGCGGACCAAGACTTGCTTCATGGGCTTGGTGACCGAAATCCGCTCGGTGCGCTGTGCCTTCTCGCTCCGCCGGAGCAGAGCCGCGCGCTCGTCGGCATCCAGGCCGAGCGACCAGAGCGCGAGCGTGATCCCCAATATGCCGAACAGCAAAACGGCGGCAATGCGAATGCCGATCGCATAAGGGTGCTGAAGCGTATCGAGCCCGCGGTCGATCAAATTGGCGGCCCCGATCCCGATCGCGCCGCCCGCGCCCGCCGGCAGCGAACTCGACAGGCCAAGATGAACCAGCCCCATGCCGAGATCGCAGAACAGCATCGCGACAATGGTGATCGGCAACGCTCGCTTCCACTGGCCGGGATGCACGCCGCGCCACAGCCGGAGCGCGACCACCACCAAAGGCGGGATCAGGAGGACCGCCGGCAGGCCGAAAAAGGTCAGCAGCAGGTCCGCGCCCCACGCGCCGATCGGGCCGAGCACGTTGCGGAAGACCGGCGCCGCCGCGGTGTTCAATGCGGGATCGGTCGAACTGTAGGAAGCCAGCGCGAAGCCGATCAGCAGCGCGGAGGCCAGCACCGCCAACGAACTCAGCATCGCCCAGGCGCGCGCGCTGATATGCCGGACCTGGCCGCGCCAATTTCCCGTTCCCGCGATCCGTGTCGCCATTACTCGAAACCCCTCGTCACGCTCCAATTGTGCCCGAAATGTTCCGGGAGGGCAAACCTCGACGCGACGGGCTGCGGCCCTGAAAGGCCAAGCGGCTTGACTCGAAGATAGCTAAGCAGCTATATAGCGACATGGCTATCCAGACCGCAGTGCCTGACCGGCTCGACATGATCTTTTCGGCGATGAGCGACCCGACGCGGCGCGCGATCCTCGGCCGGCTCGTACGCGGCGAAGCGACCGTCGCGGAATTGTCGCAGCCTTTCTCTTTCAGCCAGCCGACCATCTCTCGGCATCTCAAGGTGCTGGAAAAAGCGGGGCTGATCGAAGGCGGGCGCGACGCGCAGCGCCGTCCGCGTCGACTGCGGGCGGAGGCGATCAAGGAAGCGGCCGACTGGATCGAGCCCTTCCGTCGGGAATGGGAGCAACGCTTCGACAATCTCGCCAATCATCTCGCCACGATGAACCAAGGAGAAAAGTGACATGCCCGCTGCCTTTCAGAACGCCACCGACTGCGTGATCGATCGCGCGACCCACACGATCCGCTTCGTCCGCGATCTCGACGCCGCGCCCGAACAGGTTTTCGCGGCCTGGACCAAGCCGGAGGAAATCGCCTGCTGGTGGGACGCGTCGGGTGCGCGCCTGCTCAATTGCGAAATCGATCTGCGTCCGGGAGGCGCATTCACGTTCGTTTCCGCGACCAATCCCGATCACGTCTTTTCGGGCATCTATGACGAGATTGCGCCGCCCCGCCGGCTCACTTTCGAAGCGAATGGCGCGCAGGGTCGCGTTCTGCTCGACCCCAGGGGCGCCGGAACGTGCATGACGGTGGAGATTGCCTGCATGTCGGCCGAGCATCTCGACCATTATCTGGAAGTAGGCGTCGAGGTCGGTACCAGCCAGACGCTGACCAACCTCGCTACCTATCTGCGCGAGCAGACCGTTCTGGCGGATTGATCCGGGAGCGGGCGACTTCGCGACCCTGCTTGCACCGGCTCGCGCCATCGCCCGCGGCCCAGGTAATTCCCGCCTCCAGCACCTGCACATAATGCGGCTCGGAGTAGCCTTCGGGCCGATGGCCGATCGCGGAAAAGAAGGACCGGCCATCGCCGACGCAGCGCGTCCAGGCGATCGGATGATCGTCGCCCATGCGCAGATCCTTCTCGCCCGATCGCGGCGAATAGGTCGTCTCGTCGAGCGCGAGCAGGACGTGCGCGCCGTTCGCGCGCGGGTTGGGCCGGAAGGAATACCATTCGTCGGTCATCCGCCAGCCGGGCGCCACAGCACGCACGATCGGGCTGGCGGGATCGGTCACGATCACGTGCGCCTCCTGGAATTGCGGCGCCATCGGGTGCCCGATGAAGCGCGCGCCGATCAGCGCATCGATGTACCAGTCCCAGAAATAAGCGGGATCACCGCCCGCGCCATGGACCGCGACGAAGCCGCCGCCATGTTCGATATAGGATCGGAAGGCGCGACGCTGCGCCACCGTCAGCGCGTCGCCGCTCACATTATTCCAGATCACCGCGTCGAAATGGCGCAGATTGGCGACCGTGATCGCGCCGCCCCGGTCGGTGGCGACGATCCCCCATCCCTTGCGCGGTGCGATCGCGAACAAAGCGGCATGCGCCGCGGCGACTGACGACTCATCCAGGAACCCCGTCATCTTTTCGAACACCAGGATGGCCGGATGGCGCGCGGGCAGCGCGAGCGGGGTCGCATCCTCATCGTAGCGCGCGCATCGCGCCTGCTTGTCGCCGGGCGTGATCGTCAGGCGCTCCAAATCCCGGTCGATCGTCGCCCAGACATCGTCGGGCAGCCCGTTCGTCCCTGCCGCGCTGCGGAGCGTGACGATGGAGCCGAAACTCGGTGCGGTGACGCTCTTCTCTCCGGCCCAGAAACGCGCGATCATCCCGGGCGCATCGCGCTCGATTACCGCCGTCGCCTCGGGCTTCAGCAGTAAGTCGATCAACGGTGACCGCGACGAATAAGGCTGATCGCGCAGAGGACAGGCGATCGTCGAAACGCTGCGCGCCGCGGCCGGAAGGGTGAAAGCCAGCGCGCCCAACATCGCCGTCAGAAGCTTCGCGATAGGCATGGACCCTCCTGCGCGGGGCCGGATTCACGACCGTGCCGATCTTGTCGGGAGTTCGGCACCTTCGGACAGGCAGTTCGGCCCGCCCGAACGCCATCCCGATCATGCTAGATTAGGCGCCGGGGCCGAACAACCGCCGCCTCCCCACTTTGGTCGATCGGGCTCCGACGGACTCAATGCCGGAAGTGGCGCATCCCCGTGAAGACCATCGCCAGCCCAGCTTCGTCGGCGGCGGCGATCACTTCGGCGTCGCGCATCGAACCGCCGGGCTGGATAACCGCGGTCGCGCCCGCCTCGACCGCGGTCAGCAGACCATCGGCAAAGGGAAAGAAGGCATCGGAGGCGACAGCCGAGCCGATGGTGCGCGCTTCGGCCCAGCCCGCTTTCTCGGCGGCATCCTTGGCTTTCCACGCGGCGATGCGCGCGCTTTCGAGCCGGTTCATCTGACCGGCACCGATGCCCGCAGTCGATCCGCCCTTGGCATAGACGATCGCGTTCGACTTGACGTGCTTGGCGACCGTCCAGGCGAAGCGGCAATCCGCCAGCTCCTGGGCTGTCGGCGTGCGCTTCGTGACGACCTTGAGATCGGTTTCGGCCACCTGGCCGTTGTCGCGCGACTGGACGAGCATCCCGCCTGCGATCGATTTGAGCTGCAGGCCTGGCCGCCCGGGATCGGGCAGTTCGCCCGTGATCAGCAGGCGCAGATTCTTCTTCTTCGCGAACACCTCACGCGCGGCCTCGTCGGCGGCGGGAGCGGCGACCACTTCGGTGAAGATGCCGGTCATCGCCTCGGCGGTCGGCCCGTCGAGCGGGCGGTTGACCGCGATGATGCCGCCGAAGGCCGACACGCTGTCGCAGGCGAGCGCCGCCTGATAGGCCTCGATCAGACTATCACCGGTGGCGACGCCGCAAGGATTGGCGTGCTTGACGATCACCACCGTCGGCGGCCCGTCGCGGAATTCGCTGACCAGCTCGAGCGCGGCGTCGGCGTCGTTATAATTGTTATAGCTGAGCTCCTTGCCCTGCACCTGCTCGGCCTGCGCGATGCCCCGGGCCGACGGGCCGAACGGCAGATAGAGCGCCGCCAATTGATGCGGATTCTCGCCATAGCGCAGCGCCGCTCCCTTCTTGAGCGGGACCGAGAGCGTTTCGGGAAAGGCCTGGCCCTGATCGGCGAAGGCGAACCAGGAGGAGATCATCGCATCATAGGCGGCAGTCGCCGCGAACGCCTTGGCGGCGAAGGCCTTGCGCTGCTCGATCGTGGTCGTGCCCTCCGCCACCGCGGCATAATCTGCGGGGTCGGTCACGATCGCGACATAGGCGTGGTTCTTTGCAGCCGAACGGACCATCGACGGGCCGCCGATATCGATATTCTCGATGATCTCGTCGCGCGCAGCGCCCTTCGCAACGGTCTGCGCGAACGGGTAGAGATTGACCACGACCAGGTCGATCGCGCCGATCTCATGCTCGGCCATCGAGGCAGCGTGATGCGGATCGTCGCGCACGGCGAGCAGGCCACCATGGACCTTGGGATGCAAAGTCTTGACCCGGCCGTCCATCATCTCGGGGAAGCCGGTCAGGTCCGACACATCCTTCACGGTCAGTCCCGCGTCGCGCAGCGCCTTTGCGGTGCCCCCGGTCGAGACCAATTCGACACCCTTTTCGGAGAGGGCTTTTCCAAGCTCGACCAGGCCGGTCTTGTCGGAAACGGAGAGGAGTGCGCGCTTGATCGGGATGCTGGTCATGCGCGCGCCCTTTAACGGCCCTGGCGCGGAAGGCGAGTCCCCACGTCGGTTTTGATAGGCAGAAGCGGATCGCTTGGCTTAGGCAGACCCGATATGAAACGCGATCGGCCCGCCAATGCCTTGCAGGCATTTCTCCAGGGGGAAAGCGCCGGCGGCGTCCTCTTGATCGGGGCCGCCATAGCGGCGCTGGTCGTCGCGAACAGCGGCCTGGGGCCAGCCTATCGGGCCGCGCTCCACGCCGATTTCGCCGGTCTTTCGCTGCTGCATTGGGTCAATGACGGACTGATGGCGATCTTCTTCCTGCTCGTCGGGCTGGAGATCAAACGCGAATTTGCGGTCGGTCACCTGGCGCGCTGGCCGGACCGGATCCTGCCGGCGGTCGCGGCACTTGCCGGTATGGCGGTGCCAGCGATTCTGTATCTGGCGATTGCCGGCCGCACGCCCGGCCTGATGCGCGGCTGGGCGATCCCGTCGGCGACCGACATCGCCTTCGCGCTCGGCGTGATCGCGATGCTTGGCAGCCGCGTGCCCGCCTCGCTTAAAATCTTCCTGACCACGGTCGCCATCGTCGACGATATGGGCGCGGTGGCGATCATCGCTTTGGTCTATACGAGCGGGATCAAGGCGGCGGCTTTGCTGGCGGCGGCGGCCGTGCTGGCCGCGATGTTCGTGCTCAATCGCGGCGGCGTGAAGGCGCTTTGGCCCTATCTGGTCTGCGCCGTTCTTTTGTGGGCGGCGGTCTTCCTGTCGGGCGTGCACGCGACCGTGGCGGGCGTGCTCGCCGCGATGATGATTCCTGTCGACGGATCGGAGGGGGAGACGTCGCCGCTCCATCGCCTGGAACATGCCCTCCACCCATGGAGCGCTTTCCTGATCGTGCCCTTGTTCGGCTTCGCCAATGCCGGCGTGTCGTTCGCGGGTATGAAGCTCGCCAACCTTGTCGATCCGCTCCCGTTGGGTGTCGCGACCGGGCTGTTCCTGGGCAAGCAGATCGGCGTCTCGGCGTCGGTCTGGCTCGCCGTGAAATGCGATCTGGCGGCAAAGCCGGACGGTGCGAGTTGGGCCCAGATTTACGGCGTCGCCCTGTTGTGCGGGATCGGCTTCACGATGAGCCTGTTCATCGGCGGACTTGCCTTCGGCAATGCGCTGCTGGTGGACGAGGTGAAGACCGGCGTGCTGCTTGGTTCGCTCGGCTCGGCCGGGTCCGGCTATGCCCTGCTCAGGTTGGCGGGCCGTCGCTAGCGTCGAGCGCGCGCTCCATCAGCCAGACCCGGACCGCGCTGGCAAGATTTACCGGATCGTCCGCCTCGATCCGCGCGAGATCGATCCGTGCGACGAGCGCGCTGATCGGCAGCGCTTCGGCCTCCGCCGCGCGCTTCAAGGCTTCCCAGAACACGGGTTCCAGGCTGACCGAAGTCGCATGGCCGGCAATCATCACAGAACGTTTTATCGGACCGGCCATGGCGGGAGATTAGGCCCGATCACACTGCTTCGTCACCCCGGACTTGTTCCGGGGTCTACCGGGCCGCGCCGGATTCGCTCGTGAATGGGTGGATGCCGGAACAAGTCCAGCATGACGGCTAGGCCCGAAGGCCTCAATACATATGCTGCCCGCCGTTGATCGACAAAGTCGATCCAGTGATGAACGCGCCATCCTCCGAGCAGAGGAACGCCACGCCGCGCGCGATTTCATGCGCCTGGCCGAGGCGGCCGACCGGGATCTTGGCGACGATCTTCGCGAGCACGTCGGCCGGCACGGCGGCGACCATGTCGGTATCGATATAGCCCGGCGCGATCGCGTTGACGGTGATGCCGAAGCGCGCGCCTTCCTGCGCCAACGCCTTGGTGAAGCCGTGAATGCCCGATTTGGCGGCGGCATAATTGACCTGGCCATATTGGCCCGCCTGGCCGTTGATCGATCCGATATTCACGAAGCGGCCGAACTTGCGGTCTTTCATGCCGGCGAAGGTCGCCTTCGCCATGTTGAAGCAACCGCCGAGATTGGTGTCGATCACCGCTTTCCAATCGTCATAGCTCATCTTGAGCAGGGTGCCGTCGCGCGTGATACCGGCATTGTTGACGACGATATCGACCGGACCGAGCTGCGTTTCGACCGCCGCCACGCCTGCCGCGCACGCCTCGAAGCTCGACACGTCCCACTTGAAGGCCTTTATCCCGGTGCGGTCGCTGAATTCTTTCGCGCGTTCGTCATTGCCCGCATAATTGGCGGCGACGGTCACGCCCTCTTCCTTGAGCGCAAGGCTGATCGCCTCGCCGATGCCACGGGTTCCGCCAGTCACGATCGCAACGCGCGCCATCTATCTCTCCATTAGTTCGAATCTGACGATAAGTTCGATTCTGGTGGAAAAGCCTAGGAAGCCTCGGTCCAGCCCGCAAGTTCCCGCCGCAGCAAAATGTGCAGCATTTCGATGCCGCCCCGATCGGCGTTGAGGCAGGGCAAATAGGCGAAGTCGGTTCCGCCGGCATCGAGAAAGGTCTTCCGTCCCCGGATGGCGAGCTCTTCCAGGGTCTCGAGGCAGTCGGCGGAGAAGCCTGGCGCAACCACCGCGACACGCTTCACGCCTATCGCCGGCAGGCCGGCCAGGGTGACGTCGGTTGCGGGTTCGAGCCATTTGGCGCGGCCGAAGCGCGATTGGAAGCTGACGGTCATTTCACGCCCCAGCGCCTCGGCCAGCAGGCGCGCGGTCTTCTGACAATGGCAATGATAGGGATCGCCCAGCGCCAGCGTCCGCGCGGGCATGCCGTGGAAGCTGGCAAGGATCGCGTCCGGCGCGAACGGCAAGGCCGCGAGCGCGGCCTCGACGCTCGCCTTGAGCGCCGCGATATAGGCGGGATCGTCATGATAAGGCGGCAAGGTGCGGATCGCAGGCTGCCAGCGCATTGCCGCCAGCGCAGCGAAGGCGGCATCATTGGCGGTGGCGGTCGTTGCCGCGCAATATTGCGGATAAAGCGGTGCGATCAGGATGCGCTCGCATCCCGCCGCCTTCATCGCCGCCAGCTTGTCGGCAATGGCGGGGCGGCCATAGCGCATCGCATGCTCGACCACGACATCGTCGCCGAAAAGCGCGCGCAACGCCTCGGCCTGCTGCGCGGTGATCGCGGCGAGCGGCGAGCCGTCCTCGCGCCAGATCAACGAATAAGCATGTGCCGACTTCTTCGGCCGCGTCGTCAGGATCAGCCCGCGCAATATCGGCTGCCAGAGCAGCTGGGGAATCTCGACCACGCGGCGATCGGACAGGAATTCGGCGAGATAGCGCCGAACCGCACTCGCCTCAGCGGCGTCGGGCGTGCCGAGATTGACGATCAGCACGCCGACTTTGGCCGACGGGATCGATGGATGGTCGGGCGGCGGGTTCATGCGAGGCTGAGCGGCAGGCTGCGCAGGCGCTTGCCCGTCGCCGAGAAGACCGCATTGGCGATCGCCGGCGCCGCGACCGGAACCGCAAGCTCGGCAACGCCGCCCGGTGCTTCGTTCGACGGAATCAGTTCGACCTGGATGTCGGGCATATTCTTGAGCCGCGGCAGGCCGAGCGCATCGAGATTGGCCTGATCCGGCAAGCCGTGCGTCAAGGTGACGCCATGCCCGAGCGCGGCAGCGAGCCCCCAGACCAGCCCGCTCTCGATCTGCTGGACGACGATATCGGGGTTGATCAGCCGCCCCGCATCGACCGCGGCAACCATTCGCGCGACCTTGATCTGGCCGTTCTCGTTCGATGCCTCGACATAAAGGCCGATATGGCTGCCGAAGGCGGAATGGATCGCGAGGCCCTCCCCCGATTGCGCCTCTCCGCTCCAGCCGCCGGTTGCGGCGGCGTGGCTCAAGCAGCGCGCGAGTCGGGGCGATCCCGCGAGCATCCCGATCCGGAAGGCGAGCGCATCCTGCCCCGCTACTGCTGCCAGCTCGTCGACGAAGCCCTCGGTGAAGAAGCCGGTATAAGCGTGCGCCGCCGCGCGCCACAGGCCGGTCTCGATCCCGATATCGGTAGGCGCATGTTCGATGGCGAAGGCCGGGATCGCATAAGGCGGGACCGCGCCGTCGACCGCGGCGGATTCCGCGCCTTGATGCCCATGCGCGCCGACAAGGCGTGTCACCAGTTCACCGGCAGTGGACGGCGCCGCGATCCGCGTGCGCCAGGCGACGATCTGATTCTGCGCATTGAGCCTTGCGGTCAGCCTTGCTTTGGCGGGCGGTCCGTGGCGCCCGCGGCGCATTTCCTCGCCCCGGCTCCACATCAATTGGACCGGCTTCTTCGCGGTGATGGCGAGCGTCGCCGCCTGGATCGCGGCATCGTTTTCGAGCTTCCGCCCGAAGCCGCCGCCGACCAGCATCGGGTAAAGCGTGATCCGTCCGGCGGAAACACCGGTCGCGGCGGCAATCGCCGCGCGCGCGAGGCCGGGGGCCTGGGTCGGCATCCAGATTTCGAGCCGGCCGTTGTCCATTCGCGCGGTCGCGACCAGCGGCTCGATCGTGGCGTGGGCCTGAAGCGGAACCTCGTAGATAGCCTCGATCAGGCCGGGACCGGCGAGGACCGGATCGGGCTTGCCGCTACCGGCAAAGAGCTTCGCCTTGCCGCCGAGCGCGGTATCGAGCGCCTTCGCGATACCGGCGCTGTCGGGCAGCGTTCCGCTGGTCGCGAAGCGCGGGCGCAATTGATCGAGCGCATGATCGGCCGCCCACCAATTGTTCGCGATTGCCGCGACCCAATCCGGGCCGCGCACGATATTGGTCACGCCCCAGACCCTGTCGGCCGCACCCGTCTCCTGGCTCACCAATTTGGTGTTGCCGAGCGGGCCGTGGCGCACGCTCGCATAGAGCATGCCCGGCAATCGCACGTCGCCCGCGAACCGCGCGGTGCCGTCGATCTTCGAGGGCAGATCGAGCCGCGGCATCGACTTGCCCGAGATATCGCCCTCGCCCGGCTTGCGTAGCGGGGGCTGTTTGGGTGGGGTGAAGGCAGCGGCTTCGGCGGCAAGCTCGCCGAAGCGGAATCGGTCATTGCCACGCACGACGAAGCCAGCCTCGGTATCGCAGGCCTGCCAGTCCGCGCCCAGCCTCTTGCCCGCCGCCATGCAGAGCAACGCACGCGCGAACGCCCCTGCGTCACGAAACGGCTGTTCGAACGCGCGGACCGAGGTCGATCCGGCCGTGATCATCAATGCATGGCTCGTCGCCCAGCTTTGCCCCGCCCAGCGGCCGAAGCCGCGCAGGAATTGGGGGACGTGCTCGGCCTCGTAATCACCCGCGATCAGGCGATTGGCGTAAAGCGGGTTGATCGGCGCGGGTTCGACCGCGACCTGGCGCCAGTCCGCACCCAATTCGTCAGCGAGCGCCTGCGGTAAGGCCGTCCAGATGCCCTGACCCATCTCCGCCTGCGGCACGATCGCGGTGACGCGCCCGGCGGTATCGATCTTGAGAAAGGCGCCGAGCAGCGTCTCGCCCGCCACGGTCGCGACATTGGGCGCATAGGTGCGCGGCCAGAATTCCCAGGCGAGCAAGAGGCCCACGCCGGCTCCGCCGCCGATCAGCAACGTGCGCCGATCGATCCCTTTCCTGCTCCTGTCCGCGGCGGCCATGACCGCCTGATAAGGCGGTCAGTCGAGCGCGTCACCCCTTCCTAGAGGTAAGACAGCCACCAATCGCGTCGCCGTGCCTTGACGCTCGCGAACCAGATCGAAATCGGCGTGAGCAGGATCAGGACCAGCAGCCAGACTGCATATACGACCGGCAAGTTGAAGCCCCACCCGTAGTCCATGACCTTGGTCGACAGGATGACGTCGGTCGCGGTCCCGAACGGAAAGCCTAGCGCGAGCACCGCCGCCAGCATCAGCAGGTGGAGGATGTAGATATGGCAGACATAGGTGAAGAGCGGGGTGCGGCCGTAGGCGAGCAGCACGCGCGCCAGCGGGCCACGCACCATGTCGAGCAACAGGAACAGCAGGATCGAGACGCCCAAAGTCGAGAAGGCATAATCGGGCGATGGCGGATATTTGGAGACGTTCATGAACGACATGAAGGTCCGCACCCCCGTCGCCTGGTAGCTCCACGGCGCGGGATCGCCATAGGTGTCGATCAGACGTACCAGCACGAAGGTCAGCAGCAGGCCGATCGCGATCGGCAGCAGCCGCCGCGTCCGCTCCGCGCGGTCGAGGCGGTAGATCGGGCCCAGGCCGAAGCCGAGGCACATGATCGAGAGCCAGGGGATGAAGGCATAATAAGCCAGCACGTGTGGGCCGAGCAGGCCTGGTGCCAGCGCGACCGTGCGGATCACGCCGAGCAGGTCGGTGGCGTCGGCACTCCCGGCCCGGGTCGCATCGACCGCGGCGTGCGCGGTCGCGGCCAGCGCGAACGGATAAAGAAGCAGGATCGCCAGACCGAGCCCGAGCACTGCGCGCGCGGGCAGGCGCGAAATCAGGCTCATGCAGATCATGCTCGCGCCGATTGCCCAGATCACCTGAAGGAAGACGAGGGGCTCGCCGAAGTTGAAGCCGAAGCTGATGACCGTGACTTCGAGCAGGATCAGCCACAGCCCGCGCTTGACCAGGAACGGGCCGAGCGCGGTCTTGCCGTTGGCTTTCTGGAAATAGATCGACACGCCCGCGAGGAAGACGAATGTCGCCGCGCAGAGATGCGTCACCCAGCGCGTCGCGAACAGCATGGGCCAGGTTTTCGCAGGGTCGGTCGGATCGAACCGGAGCGCATAATAATGGAAATAATCGCGACTATGGTCGAGCACCATGATCGCGATCACGAGCCCGCGCAGCATGTCGATCGCATCGAGCCGGGCTGCGCCGCCGCGTGTCAGCCCCTTCGGGGTCGGCTCGACCAACAGATCGCCGTCGCCCTGCAGCGTCACAGTCGCCATTTCGTCTCCCGTTCCCCCTGCCGTTTACCATTGCCGCGGGATGGGGGAAAGCGGCCGGGCCGGTATCTTACGACCCTCCCCATATCGTCACCCCAGCGAAAGCCGGGGTCCATCTCCTTCGGTTTGACCTTGGCTGAGCCGCCAGGAGATGGATGCCCGCGTGCGCCGGCATGACGAGCGATAGGAGACCTATTTCAGCGGCACGGACGGCGGCTCGGCCGGATCCATCAGTTTGCGCGTGAAATATGTGGTCTCGAGCGCGATCGCGCGCGCCGACTGCTTGAGGTTGGCGCCCGCTGCATGGCCGCCCTCGGTATTCTCCCAGAACAGATAAGGCAGGCCATATTCCTTCATCCGCGCGGCGAACTTGCGCGCCTGGACCGGGCCGACACGATCGTCCCTGGTGGTTGTCCAGATGAAGGGTTCCGGATAATTCCGATCCTTGCGCAACGCCTGGTAGGGCGAGGTCTTCTCCCAGAAAGCGCGCTCTGCCGGCACGCTCATGCTGCCATATTCGCCGACCCACGAAGAGCCCGCCGAGAGCTTCTCGTAGCGCAGCATGTCGAGCAACGGGATTTCGATCGCGACCGCGTGCCACAGGTCCGGCCGCTGCGTCATCTCGACCCCCATCAACAGCCCTCCGTTAGAGCCGCCATAGATCCCCAGACGCCGCGGCGAAGTGATGCCGCGCTTGATCAGATCCTCGGCCACGCTCGCGAAATCGTCGTAGATGACCTGGCGCTTGGTCTTGAGACCAGCCTCGTGCCAGGCGGGGCCGAATTCGCCGCCGCCGCGAATATTGGCAAGCACATAGGCGCCGCCTTTTTCCAGCCAAAGCTTGCCGCGCGTCGCCTGATAAACGGGCGTCTCGCTTATCTGAAAGCCACCATAAGCGGTCATGATCGTGGGCGTGCTGCCGTCATATTTGATGTCCGAACGGTGCACCACGAAATAGGGAATCTTGGTGCCGTCCTTCGACGTCGCCAGAAACTGTTCGGTCACCAGGCCTTTGGCGTCGAAGCGCGGCGGGATCGCTTTGATCTTTTGCGCAGCGCCTGTCGCGGCATTCACTTTCCACAAGGTGGTCGGTTCGGTGAAGCTCTGCACGGTCAGATAGGCTTCGTCGCTCATGCGGTCCGAGCTGGCGAGGTCGATCGAGCTGTTGTCGGGCAGCTTGATCCGCCTCGCGCTCCAGCCCCTGGGTCCGGCCGTGAAACTCCAGGCCTGGCCGCGCACATTGTCGTAGATCGCCGCGAGCACATGGTTGCGCGTCGCGAGCACGCCATCGATCGATTGGCGCGGCCCTGGCGCGAACAGCAGATGATGCTCGACCACGCGGCCATCCGCGATTTCGAAACCGACGAGCGAGCCGGCTTTGATGTCCTTCCAATCCTGGTCGACGCGCAGCAGCAACTGGTTCGCCGCGAAACCCTGAACCCGATATTTGCCGGGCATGTCGAGCTTGGTCACGCCTTGCGCGCCGACCGCGAAAATCTCGCCTTCGAAGAAGGTGATGTTACGCTCGATATAGGTCAGGCGATGGCCCTGGCCGTCGGTCAGGCTGGTGGGGCTGGCGCCGACATCGGTCGGCAGGCTGCGATAGATTTCGGCGGCCTGTTCGAGCGGCTGGCCGCGCTTCAGCCTTTTGACGACGAAGGGGTAACCGGATTCGGTCATCGTGCCCGCGCCCCAATCGCGTGCGACGAGCAGGCTGTCTTGTGTTTCCCATGCCGTGCTCTGCTTCGACGTCGGCAGCGCGAATCCTTGCTCGACGAACTTGCCCGTGCCCAAGTCGAATTCGCGCAAGGTCACCGCATCCTCGCCGCCTTCGGACAGGTTGAGCAGGCACAGACGCTCGGCGACCGGTTCGCAATCCGCCCCCTTCCAGACCCAGCTCGCTTTGTCGGCGGCGCTGAGCGCATCGAGATCGATCAGCGTGCGCCACTGCGGATCGGCGGCGAGGTAGCTGGCGGGCGTTGTCGTGCGCCAGAGGCCGTGCACATGATTTGCGTCCTGCCAGAAATTGGTGATCTGGCCGGCAATCTGGTTGGGCATCGGGATGCGGTCGGTCGCTTCGAGGATCTTGAGCGCATCCGCCTCCAGCCCGGCATAGCGCGGATCGCTCTCCAGCAAACCGAGCGTGCGCTTATTCTCGATCTCGACCCACGCCTGCGATTGCGGCGAGGAGACCTGCTCCAGCCAGATATAGGGATCGTCCGCAGGCGCGGGATCGGCGGCATTGATCATGATTGGTGTGCTGGCGAGCAGCGCGCCAAGCACCAGTGGGCGCGAGATGGACGACATGCGTTTTCCTTGGTCATTTCGTGACCTGAGGAGAGGCGTTTCCGGCAAGGCGGTCAAGCGTTTGCGGCTGCCTCTCTGGTCGGCTAGATCAGCGCCATGAGCCTCGTCACTCTCGCCGCCGCGACCGCGGGGCATATCCGGTACGCCGACCTTCCTCTGTCGCCGGTCGCGTTCCACGCCTGGATCTTCACGATCCGCTGGTACGGACTTGCGTATCTGGCCGGAATCGTCGTCGGCTGGTGGTATCTGATCAAGCTGATCGAGCAGCCGGGCGCCCCGATGGCGCGACGCCATGCCGACGATTTCGTCTTCTATGCGACGCTCGGCATCATCCTCGGCGGGCGGATCGGCTACATCATCTTTTACGGAGAAAGCCAGCGGATCGGCGAGCCGCCGCTCTGGGCGACGCCGCTGCAATGGTTCAAATTGTGGGATGGCGGCATGTCCTTCCACGGCGGTGCCTTCGGCGTGGTGCTGGCGATCTGGTGGCTGGCCCGGCGCAACAATCTCTCGATGGTGCGCTTCCTGGATTATGTGGGCTGCTGCGCGCCGTTCGGATTGTTCTTCGGCCGGCTCGCCAATTTCGTGAACGGCGAATTGTGGGGGCGGCCGACCGACGTGCCCTGGGGCATCATTTTCCCCAACACAGTAGGGCCGGGCCTTCCTGATCCTGCCCGTCATCCAAGCCAGCTGTATGAAGCCGGCTTGGAAGGCATATTATTGTTCGTGGTCCTGTCCTGGCTCTTCTGGCGCACCGATGCGCGCTATAAACCCGGGCTGCTTTTGGGCGTATTCCTTGTTGGATATGGCTGTTCGCGTTTCTTCGTCGAATATTTCCGCCAGCCTGATGCCCAATTGGGTATCCTGCCGTGGGGGATTTCGATGGGGCAGACCCTGTCCGCGCCGATGATCTTGGTCGGCCTGTGGTTCATTGTGACGGCGAAGACCATGCGGATTGGATCCACGAGCAATGCCGGCGCCGCCTGATATCTCGCGCGAGATCGCGCAGCTGATCGAAGAACAGGGGCCGATTTCGATCGAGCGCTTCATGAACGAGGCGAACCGGCATTATTATGCCACGCGCGATGCGATCGGCGCGGCGGGCGATTTCATCACAGCGCCAGAAGTCAGCCAGATGTTCGGCGAGATCGTCGGTCTGGCGCTCGCGGACGTATGGCAGCGTGCCGGACGTCCGGCCAATGCCGTGCTGGTCGAACTGGGTCCCGGACGCGGCACGCTTGCCGACGACATGCTGCGCGCGATGAAGGTTGTCGGGCTCGAGCCCGAGCTGCATTTCATCGAGACCAGCCCATTATTGCGCGAGAAACAGGCCGATCTGCATCCGCACGCAATCTGGCATGATACGATCCAGACGTTGCCGACCGATCGGCCGCTGCTGATCGTCGCGAACGAATTCTTCGACGCGCTGCCGGTGCATCAGCTGGTGATGACCTTCAATGGCTGGCGCGAACGCGTGGTGCGGATGGGGATGGACGGGTTCGAGGCTGCGCCTGGGGACACGACCAAATATGGCGATGTGCCGATGCATCTGCGCCATGCCGATCCCGGCGGGATCATCGAGAGCTGCCCCGTCGCGCGCAAGCTGATGCGCGCGATCGCGCGGCGGCTGCACGATCAGGGCGGGGCGATGCTCGTGATCGATTATGGCTATGACGGCGGCGCGCATGGCGACACGCTCCAGGCGGTGCACGCGCATGCTTATGCCGATCCTTTCGCCAAGCCGGGCGTCAGCGATCTGACCGCGCACGTCGATTTTGCCGCGCTGGCCGGATCCGCGCGCGCGGCGGGCACGCATGTCGAAGGTCCGGTCGATCAGGGGCAATGGCTGGTCTCGCTCGGCCTGTCCGACCGCGCCGCGGCGCTCGCCCGCAATGCCCCGCGTCGCGCCACGGAAATTGGCGAGGCCTATCGCCGCCTGACCCATCCCGACGAAATGGGCGAATTGTTCAAGGTGATGGCGGTGACCGGCCGGCGCTGGCCCAATCCCGGCGGCTTCTGATCCCTATCCGTCGCTGGAGTCCATCTCCCGCGCTGCGTAAGGCTGGACGCAGTGATGGATCCGGGCTTTCGCCGGACGAGGAGAATTTGTGACGATCGTTCCTTTCAAGGCCCGCGCGCTCGAAGGCGTCCCGCATGGCTTCCTCGGCCGCGAGGGCGGAGTTTCGACCGGCATCCTCGCGGGGCTGAATGTGGGGCTCGGCTCGAACGATGATCGCGAGGCGATTGCCGAAAACCGTCGCCGTGCGGTCGAGGCGGTATCGCCCGGCGCGGCGCTCGTCACCGCCCATCAGGTCCATTCCGCCGAAGCGGTGATTGCGACCGGCCCGTTCGCGGACGAGGCGCGCCCGCATGTCGATGCGCTCGTCACCGACCGGCCCGGCCTGTTGCTCGGCATCCTCACCGCCGATTGCGTGCCGATCTTGCTCGCCGATATCGCGGCGGGCGTGGTCGGCGCGGCGCACGCCGGCTGGAAAGGCGCGCTTCACGGCGTCACCGACGCGACAATCATCGCGATGGAAAAGCTGGGCGCGCGGCGCGATCGGATCGTGGCGGCGACCGGACCCTGCATCGCGCGCGCGTCCTACGAAGTGGATGACGCCTTCGTCCGCCGTTTCGAGGAGGCTGATCCCGCGAACGAGCGCTTCTTCCTGTTCGCGGGCAAGCCTGGCCACCAGCAATTCGACATCGAGGCCTATGTCGCCGCCCGGCTGGCGGCGGCCGGCGTCGGGCGGATTGAGACTTTGGGCCTCGACACCTATCCCGACGAGACCAAATTCTTCAGTTTCCGCCGCGCCACCCATCGCGGCGAGCCCGATTATGGCCGCGAAATTTCGTTGATCGGGCTTCCGGCCTGAGCGCCCGCAACGCTGATGCGCGATCGCCACCTTATCGGCCTTGACCATTTATATGATCATTGTGAATAGGGACGGCGCGCCCCGCCTCGAGAGGGCCGAGCTGGAGAAGTGATCATGAGCAAGGCCCGCGTGAACCCCTTGTCGGGATGCGGAAAGCACGTCCTACGCCTGTGCGCCGCGCTGCTTTTGACGTTCTCCACCGCTCCGGCCATGGCAGCAAAAGCCGGCATCGCCCCGACCCCGCCAATGGGCTGGAACAGCTGGGACGCCTATGGCCTGACCGTCACCGAGGCGCAGTTCAAGGCCAATGTCGAACGCCTCGCCACGATCCGCCCGCATGGCTGGTCCTACGCGGTGATCGACGAGGGTTGGTATATGGCCAATCCGCTCGGGACCGATCTCAAGTCGCGGCAATATCGGCTCGACGCCAACGGCCGGCTTGATCCGATCGTGGATCGCTTTCCCTCTTCGGCCGACGGCCATGGCCTGCGCGCGTTGGCGGCCTGGACGCATGCCAAGGGCCTGAAATTCGGGATCCACATCGTGCGCGGCATTCCGAAGGCCGCGGTGGAAGCCAACATGCCGATCGCCGGATCGCATTTCCGCGCGGCCGAAGCTGCAGACCGCTCCGATACCTGTCCCTGGGATGACGGCAATTACGGCATCGCCGACAATGAGGCGGGCCAAGCTTATTACGATTCGCTCCTCCGCCAATATGCCGAATGGGGCGTCGATTTCCTTAAGGTCGACTGCATCGCCGACCATCCGTATCGCCCGAGCGAGATCCACCAGATCCACCGCTCGATCGCCAAGATTTCACGCCCGATGGTGCTCAGCCTCTCGCCCGGGCCAACCGGGATCGAGCATGCCGCCGAGGTCGCGCAGCTCTCGCAGATGTGGCGCATCATGGACGATCTGTGGGACAGCTGGACCTTCCCGCACCCGGATCCCAAGACGACCTTCCCCAATGGCGTGCGCAACGCTTTCGACAGCCTCGCTTTATGGAATCCGCACGTCCGTCAGGGCCGGTGGCCCGATGCGGACATGCTGCCCTTCGGCCCGCTGCGCCCGCATCCGGGCTGGGGCGATCCGCGTCAGTCGCGCCTGACGCCGGCCGAAACGCGCACCGCTTTCACCCTGTGGTCGATCGCGCGCTCGCCGCTGATCCTGGGCGGCAACCTCACCGAAATGGATGCCGACACCTGGGCCCTCTTCACCAACGATGCGGTGACCGGGCTCAACCAGGAGAATCGCGTCAGCCATCCGGTGACGGTGGCGGATGCGGCGGACCTGCGCGTCTGGACGTCGCAGCGCGCGGGCCGGCCGATCGACACGGTCGCCCTGTTCAACCTGTCCGATCAGCCGCTCGCGGTCGATCAGGCCTGGTCGAGCCTCGGCCTGTCCCGGGGCGCCTTCGCGGCACGCAATTTGTGGACCGGTGCCTGGTCGGCGGCAGGCGCGCGCGCGCGCGTCACGATAGCACCGCATGACGTGGTGTTGCTGCGCGTGTCGCGGTGAAGCCGGATCGTTTTCGGTGGAAGCGCTTTGCGCCTCCGCTGAAAGCGTGATCAGGCTCTGTGAGATAGTTGAGACCTTGATCGGTTCAGGCTGAATCAGCCTGAACCGATCAAGGTCTAGCGCGTCCTGACCTCGTCCGGGTCGGTGAGCTGGGTCAGGATCCAGCCATTGCCGTCCGGGTCCTTGAGCATCGTGTAGCGGCCCCAGGGCTGTTCCTCGACCGGCGTGCAATCCACGCCGAGGCCGGTCAGGCGCGCATATTCGGCGTCGACGTCGTCGATTCCCAGCATCAGCCCCTGCTGACCGCCGGGCTTCAGTCCTTCGAACCAGGTGACGAGCGCGATCGTCGATCCGCCATCCTTCGGCTGAAACTGGATCCAGCGCATGTCGGGGCCCATCGCCTCGTCACGCAGCAAGGTGAGCCCGATCAGGTCGCGATAGAAATCGCGCGCCTTGATCGGGTCGGTGACGGGTATCGAAACGATCGCGATCGGCATGACCTGCCCCCCTTGTTCGGGGGCGGACAGCCTCAGAAAGGCAGCCAGCGCCCCTTTTCGGAGAAGCGCATATAGCCCAGATTGGCGCCCAGCCGCCAGCCGACGCCCAGCCGGATCGGGACGAGCACGATGTCGCCGCGGCGCAGATAAGAGGCGGTGAAGCCGCCGATCACGTAGACGTTGCCTTCGGCCGCGGGGAAGCGCTTGAACAGCTCCTGCGAATCCTCGAGATTATAGACCAGCACGAACGTCTTGGCGGCATTGGCGCCAAGGTCGAAGCCGACCGATGGCCCGGTCCAAAAGACCTTTCGCTGGCCCTCGATCTTATGGAACATCGTGCCCGATCCGTAGCGCAGGCCGACCACGACTGCTCCGCCCGCCTCGCGCCCGGCGATATAAGCGTTGGGACGACCCTGATCCTTGAAGATTTTTTCGATCAGCCCTGCGAGGCCGGCCGCCCCCTTGCCGAACACGCCCTCGGCCGCACCGACCACGTCGCCTTCGTCATAGGTTCCGCCCTTCACCTTCTCGCGCGCCTCGATCTCGGCATGGCTGGCGGCGGGCAAGGGCTGGGTTCCGGCGGGTTGTTCGGGCGCGGCGGCGGAAGCAGGCGCTGGCGCTGCGGGCGGCTCGTCCGCGGGGGCAGGAGCGGGCCGGCTCTGCTCCTGGACCGGGCCGGTCGCGGCCATGCTGCCGGCCGCATTGGGATCGACCGTCTTGACCTGTGCGGCCGCGGTCGATGCCGCCAATGCCGCCACCAGGATCATGCTTGCCGTCTTGCCGATCATCACCCGCCCTCTTGTCTGTTCGAAGTCGCATGATAGCCGTGCATGCGCTTTCCCCGCAATGAACGAGAACTTGCGTTGATCGGGCCAAAAGTCGCCGCTATAGCCGCGCTTCCGCCAGGGCCCGGAGACGTGGGTGAGTGGCTGAAACCAACGCTTTGCTAAAGCGTCATACGGGAAACCGTATCGAGGGTTCGAATCCCTCCGTCTCCGCCAAAGGGTCGTCCCGGATAGCTTCATCAGGCCCGGACGACCCGCTAACTCCCTGGAAAAATATATCTCTGTTCGACGATGTCTGAGGACGTCCAACCTGAGTCAACGTGCACTCGGGTACGGGCGGGGGCATCGGACATTGGCGGTGGGGGCCTCCAACGGAGCCTTTCAGGAAGCGCCGATCGATGATGACGGCAGTCGCCGCGAAGACCGCAGGACCCCGCGAAAAGAACTATAAGCTCGCCGATTCGCGCTATGCAGGTGGAGGTCTTGCCAGTCAGCCACGGGACGGATTGATGAGATACTTCCCGCCGGTAGCCCGGCGGGCAAAGCGAGCGATGACCGCAGGATCGAGCACCTCGGTCAGGGATATTTCTTCGGCGTAGCTGGTGGTGAAGGTCGTAGCCACTTCGGCTGCCGCTCGGTCGCGCAGCTGCTGCCGCATCTCCGGGCCGAGTTCCTCCAGGGCGGGCCATACCAGCCAATATCCGACATTCCATGCGACCCCGACATCCGCCCCGATTTCGGTGGGCTCCCGGCTGAGCCGCCCATAGAGATAGACCTGCCGCCTCATCGTCGAGCCGAACCTGCTATAGCCCGTCGATCGTCGGTCATTCGCCCGTCCCATCGCTGCGAGGACCTTCCCCGCGAGAGGCCCGCCGCCGACCGCGTCGAAGGCGAGCGTCGCCCCCACGTCGAAAATCTTGTCCGTGAGAGCGGACTCGAAATCCGGAGCAGTGGAATTGAGGATATGTTGTGCACCGGCGAGCCGCAGGATTTCGGCCTGCTCGTCGGTTCGCACTATGTTGATCAGCTCGATCCCGTCGCAAAGACAAAGCCGGTTCAGCATCTGACCCAGACTGGAAGCGGCGGCCGTGTTGATCAGCGCGGTATGCCCTTCCCGCCGCATCGTCTCGAGCATCGCCATGGCAGTGAGCGGATTGACGATCGCTGAGGCCGCCTGTCGAGGCAGGACCCCATGGGGGAGAACCAGGATATCCTCGACTTTGCCGAGGCGGTATTCCGCGTAGGTTCCTCCGCCGGCAATTGCGACGGTGCGGCCGATCAGGTGTTCACCACCCCTTCCCGCGGAGACCACAATACCCGCACCCTCGTTTCCTACCGACAGAGGCTTCCCGACCCTGCCTTGCAGGCTCGGAAGCAGATGCGGACGAATGGTGCCGATAGTTCTTTCGCCGGGGTGAAGGCGCAGCGAATCCAGATCGGCGTGCGCGAGCAGCGGAACGAGGTCCGATGGATTGATAGGAGCCGCCTCGATCCGCACGAGCACTTCCTGCTCCCTCGGGCCGGGAAACTGCTCCCGCTCTATGTGCAGATTCAGCGTTCCATCCGCGGAGACTGTGGAACGCAGCGATTTCCCATCGAAGATGGCCATGACTTCTCCTTGGCGGCGAGGCTGCTCCGAAAATCGTCGAGGAGGAGTCTTCCCTCATTCCATGCCCCGATCGGTGAGGCGGCATTGATGTGCCCCAGATAGCCCGCGTCGTGGATTTTGGCATCTAAGCCCCTGGCAAATCGGGCGGACCAATCGAAGGTCGCGTAGGGATCGTTTCTGCTTGCCACGACCAAAACCGGAAAGGGTAGCCGATTGACGGGAATTGGCGAAAAGGTTCGCAGTCGCTGATCGCGATCGCTTGCCGGATTGCAGGGCGCGACCAGAAAGGCCCCGGACAGCCGCGCCGCGAGATGGGGCTGAGATTGCGCCCACCACGCAACGAGTATGCATCCAAGACTGTGCGCCACCAGCGTGACGTTCGCATCGCGGCGCCTGCGCACTGCCTCGGTTAGCCGCTCCATCCAAAGGCGCGGTATAGGGCGGTCCCACGCGCCAAGCTCGACGCGTTCACAATCCTGGTGGGCGATTTCCCACAGCGTCTGCCAATGATCCGGGCCCGACCCGTCGATCCCGGGAATGAGGAGATTGAGCGAGCGATTTTTGCCGGTCATTGCCTGTCCTGCCGTGCCCCGCACCGTTGGTAGCAACGGTCGGAGCCGAAGCGTCACAGCAATTCCCTATCGACCAGATAGGAAATATTTGTTGGGGTCGCTTCATCGGGCCCACTATGGATGCGCTGAAGCAATTGGGTGGACGATGAGCGACTTGGCCGAACAGACCGGCGTTTACTGGGATCTCGATCGGATCAGCGCGCGCCTGAGCGAGGCGCGCGCCCGTTGGCGCGCCGCGCACCGGCGGCACGCCGAACATGGTGCGGTGAGCTTTCCGTCGCGCTACGATCTCACCAAGATCCTCGGGTCTTTGTGCGGCGCGCTGTTCCCGCTGCGTCTGGGGCCGACCTTCATTCGCGCGGAGAATGAGGAAAGCTTCGTCGCGGAGACGTTGCAGACCGCCCTGTCGCGCATCTACGGGCAGATCAGGCTCGAACTGGCTTATTCGATGCCCGAAGCCGGAACGCATGACATCGACGCCGAAGCAGCGCGGATCATCAGCCATTTTGCGGAAAGGCTGCCCGACATTCGCGAACTCCTGGACCGCGATGTCGAAGCGGCCTTTGCCGGCGATCCAGCGGCGCGCAGCGTGGACGAAATCCTGATCTGTTATCCCGGTCTGGTCGCCATCATTCATCATCGGTTGGCGCATTTGCTACACGGTCTCGGTGCGCCACTGGTCGCACGGATCATTGCCGAGATCGCGAACTCGGCGACCGGGATCGATATCCATCCCGGCGCCCGGATCGGCCACAGTTTCTTTATCGATCATGGCACCGGCGTCGTGATCGGCGAGACTGCGATCGTCGGCGACCGGGTGCGCCTCTACCAAGCGGTCACGCTGGGCGCGCGCGGATTTCCGGCTGACGAAGACGGCGCGCTTCGGCGCGGCCTGGCCCGTCATCCGATCATCGAAGATGACGTCGTCATTTATGCGGGCGCGACCCTGCTCGGCCGCATCACGGTCGGTCGGGGTTCGATCATCGGCGGAAACGTCTGGCTGACCGAAAGCGTCCCGCCCGAGAGTTTCGTGGGCCAGGCGCGCGCGCGCCGCATCCCTACAACGTCGGGGACCGAGACCATCGAGGTCGCGCCGATCCCGATCGCCGCAAGGGGTGGGCATTGAACGGATGCCGCGAAAGGAGGCGCGGACCTGAATCCTTCGACCCTGTTGCGAGCAGCTTTTCGGGAGCACCTAATGACGATCGCCTACGAACCGCCGAAAGTCTGGACCTGGGATAAGGCCAACGGCGGTCAATTCGCCAGCATCAACCGGCCGATCGCTGGACCGACCCACGACAAAGACCTGCCGGTTGGCCGACACCCGCTGCAGCTCTATTCGCTCGCTACGCCGAACGGCCAGAAGGTGACGATCTTGCTCGAGGAGCTGCTCGCGCTCGGTCACGCGGGTGCCGAATATGATGCGTGGCTGATACGGATCAACGAAGGCGACCAGTTCGGCAGCGGGTTCGTAGCGGTGAATCCCAACTCGAAGATCCCGGCGCTTGTCGACCGCAGCGGATCCGAGCCGGTGCGGGTGTTCGAGTCTGGATCGATCCTTCTCTATCTTGCCGAGAAATTTGGAGCATTCCTGCCCGCCGCAGGTGCCGCCCGGGCGGAGACGCTGTCATGGTTGTTCTGGCAAATGGGCAGCGCGCCCTATCTCGGTGGCGGATTCGGTCATTTTTACGCTTATGCGCCGACCAAGATCGAATATGCGATCGACCGCTTCGCGATGGAGGTCAAACGGCAGCTCGACGTGCTGGACCGGCGCCTTGCGGAAAACCGGTTTCTTGGCGGCGCGGACTATTCGATCGCCGATATCGCGACCTGGCCTTGGTATGGTGGCCTGGTTTTAGGCCGCCAGTACGGCGCCGCCGAATTTCTCGCGGTCCAAGACTATCGCCACGTCGTGCGCTGGGCGCAGGAGATCGATGCGCGGCCGGCGGTTCGCCGCGGCCGACGGGTCAATCGGATCAATGGCGATCCGGCCGAACAGCTGGCGGAACGGCATGACGCGTCCGACTTCGGGGATGATTAAGTGAACTGGCTATTCTTGGGCGGCGCGATCGGGCTGGAGATCGTCTCGCTGGTCCGGTGGCGCAAAGGACGGTACGTTCGACAGCCATGTTTGCCGGCCCGAAACGCCGATTGTTCCCGCTACGGTCGGAAGCCGCGCGCGATCGCATAGCTGCACAAGGCGGCCAGGCCGATGCCGGGCAAGGCTTTCCACAGCTGCGCGCCATGTCCGTCGACTGGCTCGCTTCTGCTCGGACCGCGGCCCGTGATCATCGGGCCGATCAGGTTGTGACGGAGCCGCACGATATAGAAGAGTATCGCGACGAGGTGCAGCGCGACCAACGCGAGCAGGATATCGAACACATAGCCATGGACGCCTGCGGCGGTGCGTCCCTGATCGAAACTCACATAATCCGCCAGCGGGCCGGATTCGAGGCCGTCTATGTCGACCGCGAATAGCCCCGCAACGACCATTGTAACGAGCGTCCCCAGCATCAGCACGACGCTCCAGCCGCCGATCGGATTGTGGCCCGGTTCGGCGATATAGGTCCCTCGAACAAGCGACCTTGCATAAGCGAGCGCAGCGCGCGGGCCCCGGATGAACTGAGAGAAGCGCGCCGTGCGCCCGCCAACGAAGCCCCAATAGATGCGAAAGATCAGCAGCGTGAGGATGCAATAGCCCGACAAGCGATGCCAATCCATCTCATGCTGCTTGCCGCTCCACCAGGAAAAGCCGAGCAGGCCGACCAGCAGCCAGTGAAACAGCCGCAGGGGGGCGTCCCAGATCCGGGCGACCATCGTCTTGGTCGCACGTGCGTCGTTGGATGACATGGCCTTCAGACCGGTCAGTTATCGGCGCGAAACTGACGGTGGCATCCGGCACAGACCGCTCCGGTCGCCTTGGCCTGTGCGCGGATCGCATTCATGTCTCCACCGTTCGTCACGGTAACAAGCTTGGCGGATTCGACCAGCAGCTTGCTCATCTGCGCGTCGAACGTGCCGCGATCGGTCCAGATATTTGGCAAGGCATCGGTCTTTATCCCGGCGGCGGGGCCGCTGCCGGCGGGGAATAGTTTCGCCTGTTCGCGCGCGGTCGGGGCGATCGTCTGGGCCGCGGCGACGACCACGTTCTTGGCCGGTGCGTTGCTCTTGAGCTGCTCGTTCAACGCCTTCATCGCCGCGCCCATCTTCTTGAAACCGGCCTGGCGCGTTGCAACGATAGCCTGGGGCGAAGGCGCTGGAGCGGCAGCCAATGATCCCGCCATGGCCAGAGCTGCCATCGCCGCCGCCATGGCCGTGAACTTCCTGATCGTGATGTTTCGGTCTGCTGTCATATCGGGTATCGGCGCTCGCATTGTTGTGGGGGTCAATTCTTGGTGATGGCCTGCACAGTCGCCGGCTTTCCGGCGGCGTCCGCAAGCTTGTTGCCTGGTGCCTCGGGAAAATGCTCACGGAAGATCGCCCGAACTTCGGTCAATCCGCCGTCGGCCATCTCTGCCGCCGTCATGTGATTTTTGCTCTTGATGTCCGTCCGCGCACCATGCGCGGCCAGAATTCCCATCATGGTGGCCAGCTCGGGGCGGACGCCCCCGCCGACGAGAAGGTGGAGCGGGGTCTCGCCATCGGCGTTCACGACATTGACGTCCGGCGCGAGACTGAGAGCCAGTTCCAGCACCGAAGCACTGCCGCCCTGCGCCGCAGCAAGCACCACGTTCGTACCGTCCGCAGCGACGAAGCGCGGATCTGCCCCGGCCGCCAACAATGCCTTCATCGCGACTTCCTGCCCGTTGGCGGCGGCGATCAGCAGCGGCGGAGTGGGGGGCACTGGCGGCGGCGGGCGGCCGAAATTGGCCTCGGTCACCCATTTGATACGCGAAGGGCCGGTCAGCCCATTGGGGTCGGCCCCCTTTGCGAGCAACAGGCTGACCAGCGTACCATCGCCGCTTGCGGCAGCGGCGTGGAGAAGCTGTTCGCCGGTGCGGTCTCGTTCCGTAAGGTTGGCCCCGCGCGCCACCATCAAGACAGCCGCGCCGTAATTCTTTTGATAGACGGCGAGTTGCGCGGCGCTGGTATTTTCGGGGCCGCGATAATCCGCCTTTGCCCCCGCGGCGAGCAGCATTTCCGTGGCAGGCACGACACCGCTCTTGATCGAAAAGAACAAGGGCGTGAAGCCGCCCTTCGATACCCTGTTCACATCCGCGCCGGCCGCGACTAGCAACCTCATCGCCTGGATGCGACCCGAGGAGGCAGCCCACATCAAGGGGCTCTGTCCGCGGTCGTCGACGCCGTCGGCCTGCGCACCCGCCGCGAGCAACGCCGCAACCGCACCGGCGGGACCGTAGCGCGCGCAAATGTGAAGCGGGGTGGTTCCATCCGGCCGCGCCGTGCGCACATCGGCATGAGCGGTCAGAAGTTGCGCGACGATGCTGGCATTGCCGAGCTCGCACGCAAGCGCGAGTGGCGTCACGCCGTCCGTATCGGTCGTGTTCGGCGTTGCACCCTTCGCCAGCAGCAATTCGACCATTGCCGGGTTCTGCGCATCAACCGCCCAGCCGAGCGGTGTCGCGCCAAATGCAAGCCGCTGGTTGGGATTGGCATGGTCGCTCAGCGCCGCCGCGGCGCCGGCCAGGTCATCGGCGCGGATCGCCTGCTGAAGTGCATCATCGCCGTCGACAGCCTTGGCGTGAACCGTGCCGCAGCCGGCGACAAGCGCGCAAGAAATCGCCAGTGCGCGACCAAGCTCAGGCATCCGCGAGTTCCTTGAGCGGGCCGGTACTGTCGCCGAGCGCGTTTACCGGCACGTCGAGGACACGCAGCGCCGCGAGCAAGAGATTGGACGCGGTCGTCCCCTTTTCGACGACGAGATGGCGATCGCCCTTCACCAGGCCGCCGGCGACGATGATCGGCAGATCCATGTGATCATGCTCGTTCGGGTCCCCGAACGCCGAACCGCGCAGCACCAATGTGCGATCGAGCAGCGAACCCTCGCCGTCCTTAACCTCCCGCATACGCTGCAGATAATAAGCGAAATATTCCATGTGGTGCCGGTTGATGCGCGCGAGCTTCACCATCTTTTCCGGATTGTGCCCGTGATGGCTCAGCATGTGATGTGAGTCGGGCACGCCGATTTCGGGATAGGTGCGGTTGCTGATCTCGCGCCCGATCATGAAGCTGCCGACGCGCGTAATATCGGCCTGCATCGCCAGCACCTGCAGATCGATCATCAGGCGGACATGGTCGTCGAAGGAGTCCGGTATCCCGGCGGGGCGCTCCAGATTGACGGGCTGCGCGCCGCCGCCGCTGGCCATCGCCCTCTGAATGCGTTTTTCGATGTCGCGCGTGGCGTCCAGATATTCATCGAGCTTGTGCCGGTCGTCCGCGCCAAGCTGACCGGACAGGCGCGCGGTATCGGCCATCACGAAATCGAGGATGCTCGCTTGCCGTCGCAGCTGCCCGAGCCGGGCTTTGGCATCGAGCGCGTCGCCATCGCCGAACAATCGCTCGAACACGTCGCGCGGATTGGCGGTCACCGGCAGCGGCACGGTCGGGTTCCGCCACGAGATGCCGTTGGTGTAAGCGCAGCTATAGCCAATGTCGCAACTGCCGAGCAGGCTCGCCTGATCGATGCCGAGTTCGAGCGAGCTCAGCTGCGTCGCCTCGCCAAGATGGTTCGCATAGACCTGATCGACCGAGATGGCGCAACGAATGTCCGTGCCCTCGGTTTGCTTCACATGCGTGCCCGTAAGGAAGGCCGGGCAGGAGCGTCCGTGGCCCGCGGGCCGATCCCCCATCGCCGCGGCGCTCGGATGGCCGAGGCCGCTGATGACGCTGACATAGTGGCGATGCGGCGCCAGCGGCTCGAGCGTCGAGGGCAGCACGAGGCCCGGCCCATGGCTGGTCGGCCGGAAGTTCTCCATCATCATGCCGTTGGGCGTATAGAAGATCTGGAGCCGCTTCGGCCGCGCGGCGATGTCGGCGGCTTTTGCGGCGGGCATCATCGCCTCCAGCAACGGAAGCGCCATCATCGTGCCCAGCCCGCGCAGCATCGTGCGGCGGGGCAGCGGCTTGCGCAGGAGGATCATGTCACCCGCCTCATGTTCGGGGTTTCTTTCTCAGCGTGAAGGGATCGCTTGCGACGATCCCCTTGATGATCGTCTGGACGCGATACTCATCGGTCGCGGCGCCGCGCACGATCTTGCGGATCGCGGGCATGTCACGCGCGCCGACGCCGCGGGCGAGTGCATAGGTCATAAGGCGTTCGGTAAAGGCGCCGGTGAACTGGTCCTTGCGCGCAAGCAATATCTGCTGGAGGCCCGCGAGCCCTGAGAATTTCGTCCCCTCCGGCATCGTCGCCGAAACATCGATCGGCTGCCCGGCATCGGTCAGGCGATAGCCGCCGATCGCGTCGAAATTCTCCAATGCGAAACCGAGCGGGTCCATCTTCACGTGACACGCAGCGCAACGAGGGTCGCTTCGATGCAGCTCGAGTTGCTGGCGCGCATTCAATTGGCGGCCGTCGTGCACCGTCACCAGCGCGGGCACGCCGGGCGGCGGAGGTGGGGGTGGGGCCGCAAGCATGTTTTCCAGGATCCACTTGCCGCGCTTCACGACCGACGTGTGGTTGCCGTAGGAGGTCACGGTGAGGATGCTCGCCTGGCCGAGCAGCCCGCCGCGATGTTCCGCGGGATCGAGGCTGACGCGCCGCATCGCGGTGCCCTTGACCCCGGATATGCCGTAATGCTCGGCGAGCCGCTGGTTGAGGAACGTATAATCCGCCGCGATGAAATCGAGGACGCTGCGGTTCGTACGAACCACATAGGTGAAGAACATCTCGGTCTCACGTGCCATCGCGGTGCGCAGGCGCGTGTCGAACTTCGGAAATACGGTAATGTCCGGCCGCTGCTGATCGAGGTTGCGCAGATACAGCCACTGGCCGGCGAAATTCCTGGTCAGCGCGTCCGCGCGCGGATCGGCGAGCATGCGCGTGACCTGGGCCTGCAGCACCGCGGATTGGTGCAGCCGGCCGCTCTCCGCATCTTTCAGGAGTGCGTCGTCCGGGATGCTGCTCCACAGGAAGAATGACAGGCGCGAGGCGAGTTCCACATCGCTGATCCGGTGGACGCTGCCGGGCGCACTGCCCTTGGGATCCTGCTCGATCAGGAACAAGAAGTGGGGCGACACGAGGATGGCTTCGACCGCCGCCTCAATCCCATGTTCGAAATCGGATGTTGCGCGTTCGGCGGCATAGACACGCATCAGAGGCGCCATGTCCGCGGCGCTGATCGGCCGGCGATAGGCGCGATGCGCGAGCGTCCCGACGATCCGCTTTGCGCACACCGCTTCGGCCGATGCGTCCGTCGGCCGACAGAGGAAGATCCGCTGGCGGCTGGGCGTATTGCCAGGGCCGCCGGGCGAGAACGGTCCTGCCACGTCGATCTGCAGCACATCACGCGGAAAGTTCTGCTGCGCATAGCGCGGCGACATGCGATAGGAAGGGACCGTCAGCGTCTTCACCCGCACGCCATCGATCGACACGTCGAGCGGCAGGGGCGTCGGCGCGGCAGTCGGTAGCGGGACCTTGTCCAGATCATTGCGGAGCGTCTGCACCGTCTCGTCGGGCGCGAGCTCGCGGTGGAACGACAGGCCGATCATATGGGCGCCGGCCTTCAGCGGCATGCGCACGCTCACCTTGTCCTCGTTGAGCCGGTCCGTCTCGTTGTTGGTATTCGCGTTCAGCCAGCCGCTGATCTCGTAAACGGCGTCGTAGCGCGCATAATAATTGACCGCACCGCCGCCGCGCGAGCCGAGCGGCAGATCGTCACTCGCGCGCTCGTTATAGGCCGGCCGGCCGGAGTTCATGACCGAGCCGTCCTTGGGCAAGTCGTATGACGTGACGAATTGGCGCTGCGAGGTCAGTCCCGTTGCCATCCGTCCGACCTTGCCCGCGACGGCGACATAGCGATCCATCAGTGTGGGCGAGACGCTGAGCACATCGGCGATATTGTCGAAGCCGTAACCGGAATTATCCTGTGGAAGCTCCCGGCTGATATCGACCTTGAGCCCGAGCAGATCGCGCACGGCATTGGCATATTCGACGCGGTTCAGTCGCCGGATCGTCGCGCGGCCGGGATCCGGGTGCGCGGCGGCATAAGCATCGCGCGAGGATTCGAGCCAATGGACGAAAGCGGCCCTGGCCGGGGCGTCGGGTTGCGGCTTATCGCGCGGCGGCATCTCACCGAGGCTCGCGCGGCGCAGGATCTTTTCCCACTCCTCGGCATGGGCCCCATGCGCCAGATCAGCGTCGCGCAGGTCCTCGATCGAAAGCCCGGCGACCTTGTCGTCGTCATTGTGGCAGCGCGAGCAATAGTCGCCGAGCATCGCCGCATGGTTACTCGGAGCGGGCGATCGCCCGGCATTCGGTCGCCGAGACGGATTCGCCGAATGGGCCAGCACGGCGGTCGCGGCGACGACGCCGCTGAGCGCGAGGGCAACGTTGCCGAGAGTTGGACGCCACCGTACGCGCATCGTTCCGATCAACCTGTTCCATCGGCCGCTGTCGAAGATGCCGCATCTGATCGCTGCGCAGCGGGCCCCGCATCGGAGCTATCGGGCAATCGTCATCCCGTCCATCGCAGTAAACGGAACGGGGGGAGCGCAAAATTAGGGCGTCCCGCCAAGGCTGATCGCGACGCAAGCCCTAAGCGGCGAGGCCGGCGCGGCAGCCCTCATTTCGGCAACATATCGTGCGGAATATCGCCATTGAACTCGCTCTTGCCGCTGGCCAGAAATGTCATGATTGGCGGCCGGTTGGGGGTGAGATGATGGGCAAGGCAGTTCTGATTGCGCTGCTGCTCGGCACTGCACCGGCAATGGCGCGTGCGCCGGTCGCGGCGGCAGCGGACGAGGCGCGGACGGCCGCCTATCTCGATCGGATCGCGGACAGTCCTCCGCGCCTGCGCATCTTCCTGCAGGCGATGCCCAAGGGCGGCGATCTGCACAACCATAATGGCGGCTCGATCTATGCCGAGGATTATCTGCGCTGGGCCGCAGTGGAAGGATTGTGCATCGCGACCGACAGCTTCCGGATCGTCGATCCGCCGTGCGATGTGCCGAACCGCGTGCCGGCAGCTGGATTGGAGCGCGATTATTCGCGCTACAGTCGTGCGATCGATGAACTGTCGACGCGCGGATTCGAGGCTGGTGTGGGGGACCCGATGGTGTCCGGTTACAACCGCTTCTTCGCCACGTTCGATGCCTTTTCCGCCGCGTCGCGCGGCAAGAGCGGCGAAGCGGTCGCGCTGACGCGCGAGCAGGCAGCGGCCGATCATGTCTCCTATGTCGAGCTCGGTACCGGATCCCACATCTCGGCGACAGTTGCTGTTGAGGTCGGCACCATGGATGCGACGGATTTTGCCGCGCTGGCGGCCCGGCTTGCGCCGTCATTGCCTGAAGCCGTCGCCAAGGTCCGGGCCGAATATGATGCGATCGAGGCGAAGGCAGCGGAAATCGACGGCTGCAGGTCCGCCGCGCCCAAGCCGGCCTGTGGGGTGGAGACGCGCTATCTTTATACCGCGCTGCGCACCGTGCCGCCCGCACAAGTGTTCGCGCAACTGGCTTTGGCCTTTGCCGTCGCCGAAGCCGATCCGCGCTTCGTCGGCGTGAACATTGCTGCTCCCGAGCATGATCCGGTGGCGGTGCGCGACTATGCGCTGCACATGCGGATGATCGCCTTCCTGAAGGCGCGTCATCCGGCGGTGCAATTGTCCCTCCACGCGGGCGAATTGACGATGGGTCTCGTGCCGCCGCGCGATCTCGCCTTTCACATTCGCGACGCGGTCGAGGTGGCGGGCGCACGGCGCATCGGCCACGGCGTCGATATTTCGTACGAGACCGATGCCCCAGCATTGCTCAAGCGGATGGCGCGAGATCGGGTGGCGGTGGAGATCAACCTGACGAGCAACGCCGTGATTCTTGGGGTGAAGGGGCGCGATCATCCGCTTTCGCTTTATCGTGAAGCGGGCGTGCCGGTGGTGCTCTCGACCGACGACGAGGGTGTTTCGCGCAGCGACATGACCAACGAATATGTTCGCGCCGTCACTGAACAGAAACTGCGTTATGCCGATTTGAAACAGATCGTGCGCGACGGGCTGCAATATTCTTTCCTGCCAGGCGCGAGCCTTTGGCGCGATCACGCGGGCGGCGCGCGTGTGGCGGCGTGCCTTGAGGCAAAGTCTCCGGCCTGCGCGGCCTTCCTCGCGGCCAATCTCAAGGCATCGAAACAGTGGCAGCTGGAGCGCGATTTGTCCGCCTTCGAGGCGATCAGGCGCTAGGCTCGGCCGCAGCGATCGGGTCCGGCACCACCAAATTGAGTATCACCGCGATGACCGCCGCAGGCAGCACGCCCGAGGTCAGCAAGATCCGCAATGTTTCCGGCAAATGCCCGACGGTAGCGGGCTCGAGTTCCAGGCCGACGCTGACCGACAGAGCGACGCCGAAGATCAACATGTTTCGCTGCGTCCATATCACGTCCGACAGGATCGAAAGCGCGGCGGACGCGACCATCCCGAACATCACGATCACCCCGCCGCCCAGCACTTCGATCGGGATGGTGATGATCGCTGCGCCAATCTTGGGCACCAGCCCGCACAGCACCAGAAACACCGCGCCGATCGTCACGACATGGCGGCTCATCACGCCGGTGATCGCGATCAGCCCCACATTCTGACTGAACGATGTGTTCGGCATTGCTCCGAAAATACCCGCAAGCGCGGTTCCTGTGCCGTCTGCGCAAGTCGCGCCGATCAGTTCGCGATTGGTCGCCGGGCGTCCGGCGGTCCCTTCGCAAATCGCCGAAACGGCCCCGATCGATTCGATTGCCGAGATGAACCCCATCAGGCAGAAGCCCGCAATCGCCGAAATCGACACGGCAAATCCGAAGTGGAAGGGGGATGGGAGCATGATCCATCCCGCCGCGCTGACCGGCGCGACCACCACCTTGCCCATGACGGCGGCGGCCGCATATCCGGCGATCAGGCCGATCAGCACCGCCGCGGTCGACCAGATGCCGCGGCCGTAAAAACTGAGGCCCAGCGTCACCGCAACGACGATCCCCGCGAGCAGCCAACTCGCGCCCGCGCCATAGGCTGAGGTTCCCTGCGCGGGGACGCCGCCAGCCGCATATTGGACGCCGATGCGCATCAGCGACATGCCGATCATCAACACGACCAAACCCGTGACCATCGGCGGCAGGGCGAAGCGGATGCGACCGACGAAGAAGCTGAGGAAGGTGTGGAACAGGCCGCCGCACAGGGCCGCAGTGGTCAATGCCGCCATCGCGGCCGGCCCCCGGCCGGCAACGATCGGGATCATGAGGGGCAGGAACGCAAAACTTGTTCCCTGGACGATCGGCAAGCGCGCGCCGGCTGGCCCGACCCCGATCGTCTGGATGAGCGTAGCGACGCCGGCGAATAGCATCGACATCTGGATGACGTAGATCATTTCGCTCGGATCGTTCGATCCATAGCCGAAGCCGGCTGCCCCGGCGACGATGATCGCGGGCGTCATGTTGCTGACGAACATCGCCAAAACGTGCTGGATGCCGAGCGGTATCGCCACCGCGAAGCCAGGGAAATAATTGGGATCGCGCGCCTGGGCGGGCGTCAGGATGCCGGTGCCGCGCGCCGGGGCGATCGGCAGCGGGGCGCCCTCCAACGGTACGGGAAAAACGCTCATCCGAAACTCCGCTGTGATGCGAGGAGAAGGGTGTCGGGCATCAGACCAGGCTCTTCAGCCGGATCAGCGATTTGTCCGCCGCTCGCAGGATTTCGCGCCTGCTCGCCCGAACGAGGTCGCCGTCCCGAACGATGGCGCGGCCTTCGACGAAGACGGTGCGGGCACCGCCTGGCGGGCTCAGGATCAGCGCGGCGACTTTGTCCCAGGCACCGGATGAGGACAGATCGGAAATATCCCAGATCGCGATGTCGGCGCGTTTGCCCACCTGCAGCGCGCCGCAATCGTCGCGGCCGAGCATTTCGGCCCCGCCACGGGTCGCGAGGAACAGGGCGTCTCTTGGATCGAAGGCCGCTGCGCCGCCGACCGCGCGCTGCAACAACAGCGCCTGGCGCGCCTCGAGCAGCAAATTGCCGTTGTCGTTGGACGCGGACCCATCGACGCCGAGCCCAAGTGGTACGCCCTTTTCCAACATGCTCCTGAGCGGCGCGATGCCGGAGCCGAGGCGGCAGTTCGAACAGGGGCAGTGCGCTACGCCGGTGCGGGTTCGTGCAAACAGGTCGATTTCCTGCTCGTTCAGTTGAACGCAGTGCGCGTGCCACACGTCCGGGCCAACCCAACCCAGGCTCTCGGCATATTGACCGGGACGACAGCCAAATCGCGCGAGCGAGAAGGCGACGTCGTCGGCATCCTCGGCGAGATGCGTGTGCAGCATCACCCCTTTGTCGCGTGCCAGCAAGGCAGCGTCGCGCATCAGCCCTTGGCTTACCGAAAAGGGAGAGCATGGCGCGACGCCGACGCGCACCATTGCGCCCGCATGCGCCTCATGAAAGCGGTCGATCACGCGGATCGTGTCGTTCAGGATCGCGGCCTCGTCCTCGACCAGGCTGTCGGGCGGCAATCCCCCGTCGCTTGTCCCCACGCTCATCGACCCGCGCGTGGGATGGAAGCGGATGCCGATCCCTGCCGCCGCGTCAATCGTATCGTCCAGCGTCACGCCATCGGGAAACAGGTACAGATGGTCGGAGCTGAGCGTGCAGCCCGACATTGCCAGTTCCGCCAGACCGAGCTGCGTGGCGGCGAAGACGTCCTCAGGTCGATAGCGCGCCCAGATCGGGTAGAGGCATTTCAGCCAGCCGAACAATGACGCGTTGATCGCGCCGGGGAGCGTGCGCGTGAGCGTCTGGAACAGATGATGATGCGTGTTGACGAGCCCGGGCGTGACAACGCAGCCGCGCGCATCCACGACCTCGTCGGCCTCGTCGATCAGTCGCGCGAAATCCGGCGTCGGTCCGACCGCCTCGATCACCCCATCGCGAAAGGCGATCGCGCCATCCTGTATCTCCCGGCGCGGATTATCCATGCAGGCCATCACGTCGGCGTTCCGGATGACCGTCAGGCTCATGCGTTCGCGCGGGCCGTCGTCGCTCGATCGCTCATTGCGGCACAGTCTTTTCGTAACGGTCCCAGTGCGTCGTCAGTTCGTCGATCACTTTGGATCCAACTTTGTACAGGCTCTCGAGCGCAGCGGTCAGCCCGGCATAGCCCTGATTCTCGCGCAGCAGATAATCGGCGGCGCCCACGCCCGGCGGCGGTATGGTGTAATTGCTGCCTGCACGCAGCACCATGAAGCGGCTTTTGTCGACGCGGCCGACGCGGTCGAGATAGAGGATCGACTGATAGGTGCCGGTCTCCTCCATCGCCGATGTGACGAACTCGCCCTTGCCCTCGGTCCATCGATGGACCCAGTCATTCGCCCAGTCGGTCATCAATTTGCCGTGCCAGAAGGTGATTGCCGCAAGCTGGTCGCCCTTCAGCACGAAGGGCGGGCGCTGCGCCATCGGATAGCCGGCAAAGCGCGCCCGCTCGGTCGCGATGCCCGCGCTGTCGGGGAGGACCATGTCCTTGGTCAGGCCGAAGGCCCAGTCGCGCAGGGCCGGATTGATCTCGAACACTTCGCCCTGCGACCTGCTTGGCCGGACGTCGTCGGGGCCGTTCGAATGAAGCGGAAAATAGCCCGATTTCCAGTTTTTGGGGATTTCGCGCGCATCGATCTCATGCGCAAGGTCGCCATCGACCAGGAAGCGCGCCCAGGCGGCCGAGCCGATCGATGCGTCGTGCGGGTCGATTCCCGCAATCCCGGCGACCAGCCAGTAAGCGTGTGACAGGTCGAAACGCGGATCGAGCCCCAGCGCCATCACTGCGGCGGCGGACTTGATATTGCCCATGCCCGTGACGATGCCGAGAATCTGACTGTCGGGATTATAATAGAGATCGTGATAGGATTGGGGGAAAGGGATGCGCGTGTCGAGGTGCCGCCTTTCCTTCCACAATTGAAACTCGCCGGGTGCATCGCCCGTATCCGCGCCGATCTCGAACATGGTCACGATCACGATGCGGACCGGGATCGGGTGGGCGCATGGCCGGGCAGGGGCGCATTCCTCGGTTATCGGCTGATCGGCCGCATATGCGGGCACGTGCCCCCACAGGCCAAGGACTGCGCCTATGCACATCACGGCGCGTCTCAGAAAACGCATGGCCCTGCCGTCTTCCCTCGTTGAGATCGTTCGAAATAAAGTTGGGGCGCCGGTGGCATGCCGGCGCCCCTTTGGTGCTTTAGAACTTGTAGGCAACACTCGCTTGGAAGCTCCGCGGCTTTTCGGGCAGCGCGATGGTGCTGCCGAACAGTTCGGTGAAGTTGGCGCGGAAATATCGCGCGTTGGTGGCGTTCTTGACCACCAGGCGGAACAGCCAATTGTCCTTGCTGTAGGACGCGCTCAGATCGACCAACGTGTAGGCCGGCAATTTGACCACACGCGACTGGCCCGAATAGACCGAGTCCACCTTGACCAGGCTGCCCGCGAAGGCGAGCCCATTGTCGAACGAATAGGTTCCCGTCAGCGAATAGAGGTTCTTCGGGATACCGGCGCGGGCGGCTGCCGCCTTGTTGGGGATCGGCACCAGGCCGCCAATCTGGCCGCCGAAGATGAGCGACGGGTCTTTGACATTCACCAGATCCTCGACACCGAAGAAGCTGAATGTCGATCCAGCATCGAGGAAGGTCAGGTTAGTGACCACGGTGTGGGTATAGGCGCTGGTGACGAGGAAGTGCTTGTCGACCGACCAGCGGGCCTCGGCCTCGACACCCTTGGTCTGCACCGACTGGTTCACCGTCGAGGACTGGATGTTGTGATCCGTCCGCTCCTGCTTGTAGACCGAAATCGCGGCATAGAGCCTGCCCTGAAGGAAGCTGCCCTTGACGCCGCCTTCATACAGCTTGGAAGCCGTCAGGAATGTATGGCTGTTTGCGGTCGCGGGATCGATTTCGGAGCCCTGCCCCGCAATCACCGTCGTCTGGCGCGATGCCGTGACATAGGGGATGAGCCCGAACGGCAGCTTATAGGACACGCTTCCGTTCCAGGACCAGCCGCCCTTGCCACCCGATCCGTTGACGACAGCAGGGGCAACCCGAAGCTTGCTGGGGACATTCGACGATGTGACGTCGATCTTGTCGTAACGCAGGCCACCGATCAGATCGAGCCCGAAGTCGAAGTCCAGGTCGACAAGGCCCGCCATGCCATAATCGGTATAATGGCCCTTCAGATAATTGCTGTAGTTGCAGTCGCACTCGGTTGAAAGAAGGCGATCGGACAGGGGCGTGTAGCTCTGCGTCAGATCGACGCGGTGAAAATATTCGAAATTGAAATCGTCGCCGTGCAGGAACTTTGTGTACCGGATCGACGGGGAGGCCTGGACCGAAAACTTGCCTGCGGAAGTGGTAAGGGTCTTGGAGGCGACGATCTTGTCTTCGATCACCCACGAGTGATGGAATTGCGAGAAGCCATAGGCGTTCTCGTTGATGTTCTTGATTCCGTCGTAGAATAGCTGGTTCTTGACCTCAAATTCGCCGTCCGACGTGAAGATCGTGTCGAAATAGGCGGTCTTGGCGATATTATCGAGGCGATCATTCTTGCCCGTCAGCACGTCCCGACGGCTCAGCGTGGTGGTTCCCACATTCTGCAGGGCAAGGTTGGGGTAGGCCTGTTTGAGGCAGGCGTCGGTGAAGCTGGCGGCCGACGTTGGAGAGGTGCCCGGTGCCGTCGTGCCGGCCGGGCAGCCGAAAGTGCCAAACGGATTGAAGTTGCCGGCCGCGAGGAACTCGGCAGGAGCAAGCTGGCCGTCGCCGTTCGTGTCGAGCGGCTTGGCGGTCCCGGTGATGTAGGTGCCATGATCGACCAGCGCCTGCGTCAGGCGGTTCCAGCCGCCATTCTGCTGACCCTTGTAATTATGGTACATGCCGCCGAATTCGATCCGCAGGTGATCGGTGATGTGATTGTCGAACGCCGCCTGCAGGATCGTCTGCTTGGTCGACATGTTACGGAAGTAGCTGCCGGAATCCTCCAGCTCAGCATATAGGCTGTAGCCGAATTCGGTTTGACCAAGCTTGAGCGGGCCACGAACCTGGCCCTTCAGGACATTATAATCCCAGCTGCCACGCGTGTAGCTCATCTCGCCTTCGGCATGGTCCAGCAGCGCGCCGCCTTTGACGCGCGCCGACTTCGGCACGAAGTTCATATAACCGCCGGTCTTGGACGGGCCGAAAATCGGCGAGGAGGGGCCGCGCACGATGTCGATCCGCTCCGATGCGCCAATCGGCGTCGGATAATTGCCGGGATTGTCGAGCCGGCGCACGCCGCGGAAATAAACCTCGCCCGGCGTGCCGCGAATATCGAGCGCGCCGCCGACGCCGAAGAAGGAGTTGGTGAAGGCGCCGGGCGCCTGCGCCACGAGATCGTAAATGTCGGTCACGCCGAAACGCTCGATCTGCTCGCTGCTGATCGTCGAGGCCGAACGCGGCGTTTCGACGAGCGTTTTGTTGAAACCGAAGATCGAACCGACGTCCTTGTTCGGCAGTGCGTTGAGCGATCCGGTGACGACGATCTCGGCGGGTTCGTCCGTGCTCGTGCCAGCCGGCGCCGGCTCGTCCGCTGCCCATGCCGGCGTCGTCATCGCGGTACAGCAGAGTAAAGTGGCGGCAAGCCCGATGAGGGACTTGCGAACCTCAATCCGCTGCGTCGCAGCATCGTTCGTTACGCCGAAAGATTGAACCCTTGCCATGCTACTGCCCCCTTATGTGCCCGCAGAGCTTTTCTCGCCGCTCTGCCTGTCGATTCCCTGAAATTGCCAAGCGATTCCCGCTTCCAATTGCTGCGCCGCACAACGTAATGGCCGCGTCACGATCCTGTAAAGAAAAACTTAGCGCTATCTGGGTTTGCGCAAAATCGTGATCAAAATGACACAAATCATCGGCACGACGTGGCTAACATCTTGCCTCGCTGTAATCCAATTTCGTGCTATTCGCTTGAGTAATTTAGCATTTTTGTACGGGCTGGTTTAGCGATGTTATCAGTCAATAGTTCAGATCATGAGATCTGAGCCTTTCCGATATTGGTACCGGTCAAGGTTTACGAGCGATGAGAGTCCGCTATTCTGAAGTAGCCTGATTTATCGCACCCTGCGCCAAAATTCCGCACGCTATGATTAGGGACTTGACGTTAACCGATCAAATGCAATGAATCCTACGCAGTGTTGCAAAAATTAGAGTGGGTTGATGCCGGCCTTTTCGCGCTTCCTCCGATATTTCGTCGCTGTCGGGCGGCTGGGTTCGATCCGTAAGGCGGCGGACGAGCTCAATGTCTCCGCGTCGGCGATCGATCGGCAGATCCTCAATGTCGAGGCCGATATCGGAATGCCGCTGTTCGAGCGTTTGCCGACCGGTCTTCGGCTGACCGCGGCTGGCGAGATCTTGATGGCGGCCGGCACCCGATGGCAGAAGAACATGCTCGACGTTCGCGCGCAGATCGAGGATTTGCAGGGCCTCAAGCGGGGACATGTCGACATTGCGATCATCGACGCGCTGGCCAAGGGCTATATTCCGAGCGCCATCCAGTCGATCCAGAGCCGTTATCCCGGCATCACGATCGGGATAAAGGTCCTCGAAAATGACGCGGTCCGCATGGCGATCGCGAGCGGCAAGGTGGATTTCGGAATTTTCTTCGAACCCCAGTCGTACCGGGACATCACCGTCCGCGCGTTTGCGGATGTGGTGCTCGGTTTTGTGACGCCGGTCGGCCATCCGCTCGGCTTGCGGCGTGAGGCCCGGTTTTCCGCTTGTGTCGGCTCTCCCCTGATCGTGCCCGCCGAACCGCTTGCCGTGTCTCAGCAGATCGTCGTGCTGGGCGGGATATTGGATGTGGTGCTCGACAAGAAGATCACCTCCGACAATATCCAGATGATCACCTCATTGGTGCTGCAAGGGATGGGGATCGGCATTCTGACGTCGCTCGATATCATCACCGAGGTGAAGCGTGGCCTATTGTCCTTCACCAGGATTTCGGACGCCGTCCTGCGCCCCATGACGCTCGCTTTGTGCACCGCATCGGCGCGAACACCCTCTTATGCTGCGGGATTGGTGCTGTCGGAGATCGAGAACAGCTTTGCACAGCTCAGCTATCCTGCCTCGATAATACCCGCGATCGGAGAGCAAGACGTCTGATGTCGGCTTGGCAGGTCGTGCCCATCCCCGAGGGCAGTTCGTATGGAGATCAATTTCGCCGCGTTCCACCGGCGCTGTTGGCGATGAGCTTGACCATCAGTGTCTCCAACCGCGCGGCATCGATCGTGCGCACGATCTCCGCGGATCGCTCTCCGACGCCCGGCTGGTAACCCTCCCGCCAGGACAGGAGGTCGCCATAGCCCGCGCCAAATTGCGTGTTGTAATCGACGTATAAAGCCTGCTTGTCGGTCACGATGGTCGGGTCGAGCCAGACCCCTGCGGCGATCTCGTCCCACAGTGGAAAGCCCGGCTCCAATCGCGAGATGAAGCGGGCAACGTCAGGGCTGGCAACCTTTTTCAACCGATCCAGCAGGTCGCCGCTCAATTGCGTTCCCGTCGAGGGATCGACTGGAACGATCGTGATCTTCTTCCAGGGACTGCGCGAGACGATGCTGGCCGCCTCTGGATCGAAGCGGATGTTGAACTCACGGCGGGGCGTATTGACGAATTCCCGCGCGAATTGCGCGGCCGACGCATTATCGAGAACCTGGTGCGGGTTCAGGCTACCCCCCATATAGACCAGCTCCTTTGCCAGACTGGCGAACTCGGGATCGAGCCGCTGGGCCAGCGCCAGGTTGGTCATCGGCCCGCACTCGACGATCGTGACCTGACCCGGATATTTCCGGACCATCCGGATCAGGAAGTTGGCGGCGATCTCCGGCGAAGCTTTCGTCGTGGGGTTGCCCCAGGGCAAATCAACCGGGTCGTTGGGCCCGTGGTAAGGCGGGGTGCTTTGGCGGGTGGGTTCGACCCATTGTTTCATCCAGGCGCCTTTCCAGACAAGCTTGCCGTAGAGCGCCTCCCAGCGATCGGTCAGAGCCTCGGAGTTGAGCAAAGGATAAGCCGCACCCGGTATGACCGGTACGTCTGTGCGGCCGACGATCTCAAGGCCGCGCAGCGCCTGCGCGGTGGCGCGGTTGACCCACACATTGCCGGACACGGTAGTGATTCCCAGCAGGTCGACGTCGTCCGCCTCCAGCACCATGATGTGCATCAACGCGAATCCCTCGTCGTCGATGATGACCTTTCGGCGCGCGGCCTGCGCATCAGCCGGGAGGAAGGCCATGATGAGCCCAAGGCAGAGACCGAGGAGCCGCAGGGTGCGCCGCCATTCCGCGCGCAATTTCCGTGTCGATGTCATGAACCGGCCGCCAGATGAAATTCGCTGAATCCGCTAATTCCTAGACGCGCCGGCGGATTGCTTCCAAACGCAATGAAACTGACACGCCACTGCAAAAAGTAGCGCGGCTCACAGCGCCTGCGCGGCAAGGCATTGCCGTTAGCCTGGCATGGGGAGATCGTCGCGATGACGCCGAGCAGATTGTCGAGGCCTGGGTCGATTGCTTCAATGCGGGCGACGTCGCCGGTCTCGCCGCGCTTTATCACGCCGACGCGGTCAACCATCAGGTCACGCAGGCGCCGGTCGAGGGGCGCGAAAACATCCGCGCCATGTTCGAACGGGAGTTCGCCCTCGCCGAGATGACCTGCATCGTCGAAGCCATTCACGAGGCGGGAGAGGTCGCTGCACTCGAATGGCGCGATCCGCTGGGTCTCAGAGGCTGCGGCTTCTTCACGGTGCGCGGTGGGCGCATCGCTTTCCAGCGCGGTTATTGGGACAAATTGTAGTTTCTCAAGATGCACCATTTGCCGATCGAATAGGGGCGTCCCTATTCCACGCACATTCGCCCAAAACGTAAGTGCGCGCGATCGCCCGGTCGTCGCCCAGGATCTGCAAGGCGAAGAGGCGCTCGGCAAGTCCGCGCCCGCGCGTGCGTCGCGCCAGCAACGGTGTCGCCGCGCAATCGAGCAGGACGAAATCCGCCTCCTGACCCGGTTCCAGGCTTCCGACCCGATCGTCGATATGGAGCAGGGCGGCGCTGCCCGCCGTCGCCAGGAACAAAGCGCGGAACGGATCGAGCGGATCGCCACGGGCGAGCGCCGTCTGATAGGCAAGCCCGGCCGTTCTAAGCATCGAAAAGGATGTTCCGGCCCCGACATCGGTGCCCAGGCCAAGCCGCACCTTGCGTCTGTCCGCCTGACCGAAATCGAAGAATCCTGATCCAAGGAAGAGGTTCGAGCTTGGGCAAACCGCAATCCCGGCGCCGCTGTCGTGCAGGCGGGCGCAGGCTCGATCCGACAAATGGACACCGTGGGCGAAGACCGATCGCGCGCCGACGAGGCCGAACCGTTCATAGACGTCGAGATAATCGCTCGCGTCGGGGAAGCGTTCGGCGACGGCGGCACATTCCCCCACATTCTCGGCGAGATGCGTGTGGAGGAGCAGACCGGGATGCGCGGCCAGCAGGGTGCCCGCGGCGCGCAATTGATCGTCGGACGAGGTCAGCGCGAAGCGCGGGGTGACCGCATAGCCCAGCCTGCCGCGCCCGTGCCAACGACGGATCAACTCCTCGCTCTCGGCGCGCGCGGACCAGGGCGTGTCGGCAAGACCCTCAGGCCCCAAGTCCATCAGAACCTTGCCCGACAGGAGTCGCATGGCGCGCCGCTGCGCCGCTTCGAACAGCGCATCGACCGACTGCGCGTGGACCGTCGGGAAGACCAGCGCGCTGGTAGTGCCGTTGCGCAGCAACTCGTCCAGGAAGGTGGCGGCCACCGCGTCGGCATGCGCGCGCTCGGCGAAGGCCCGCTCGGCCGGGAAGATATGGCGATCGAGCCAGTCGAGCAATTGGGCGCCATGGGCCGCGATGCTGTCCATCTGCGGATAATGGACATGGGCATCGACAAAGCCCGGAACCATCAGGCCGGGCATAGGCTCCACTGGAACCTGCTCGTACCGGCTAGCAAGCTCGGCATGGCTACCGCGCGCGACCACGATCCCGTCTTCCACGACGAGCATGCCGTCGGGCTCGTGGCGAACCGCATCGGCATGGTCGCGCGGATCGCGCGCGACCGACAGGATTTCACCGCGAAACGCGCGCAATGTCATTGGGGGGCCAGTTGCAGCAGTTGCGCGAGCGTCGCGATCGCGATCACATCCGGTTCCTTGCCTTTGACGCCCGCAATGCCGATGGGCGAGGTCAGACGGGCGCGTGCGTCCGGACAAATCCCGTCCGCGGTCAGACGCGCATGGAACCGAGCCTTCTTGGTCTCCGAACCGATCAGGCCAATGAAGGCGGTCGACCCTCGTTCCAGCGCGGCTCGGGTCAGCCGATAATCGAGCGCATGGTCGTGGGTCAGGATCAGGATCGCGGCATCGTCGGGCGCTTGGTCGACGCATCGCTCGATCGTCGCCTCATGCACGATGGCGACGCCGTCGATCGATTCGAAGACGGGGCGCGTGTCGAACCAGGCAAGCCGGAACGGCAGATTTTCGGCATGGCCCGCAATTGCCTGACCAACATGCCCCGCCCCGAACAAGTAGAGCGGCCGCCGATATTGCCCGATGATCTCGGCAAAGGTCGTGCCTTCGCGCGGGCGATCGCCGCGTGCGGACAGGCGGGTCGGAAGCGCGTTCACGCTCACGTGGCGCTCGATCCGGCCCGGCATCAGCGTGGAGACGAGCACGCGCTGTTCGGCCATGTCCGCAATCCAGTCCAGCCGGGCCGGATCGAGATGTTCGATCAGCAATCGCACGCGGCCGCCGCAGCATTGTCCGAGCAACGGGCCCAGCGGATAATCCTGCACACGCCAATCGCCGGCGGGCTGTCCAAGGATCATCCGCGCCTGCTCCACCGCGCGATATTCGAGCTGGCCGCCACCGATCGTACCGTGCAGCCCATCGCTCGTGACCAGCATTCGCGTGCCGGCGCTTCGCGGCGCCGATCCTTCGGTCGCAAGCACGGTGACAAGCGCGGCCGCTTCGCGCGGGACAATGTCCCGCAGCCATGTCAACCATTCGATCACGCGCAGTGCCCGGCAATGGCCCGGAGAATGGATTCGGGTGTCGCCGGTGCGTCCAGTGGCGGCAAAGCAAGCCGTTCGGGCGCCGTCGCCGCGATCGCCTGGGTCAGCGCGGAATAGACCGAAATGGCCAGCATGAACGGCGGTTCACCGACGGCTTTCGATCGGTTGATGGTCGGCTCGACATTGCCGCCGTCCCACAAGGCGATGGTGAAATGGCGCGGGCGATCGGATGCGGTCGGTATCTTGTAGGTCGCGGGCGAATGCGTGAGCAGCCGCCCCTTGCCGTCGAACACCAGCTCCTCGGTCGTCAGCCAACCCTGGCCCTGGAGGAAGCCGCCCTCGATCTGGCCGATGTCGATAGCTGGATTGAGCGAACGGCCGACATCATGGATGATGTCGACCGCCAGCACCTTGTGCTCGCCGGTGAGCGTGTCGATCGCCACTTCCGATACCGCCGCGCCATAAGCGAAATAATAGAAGGGGCGCCCCTTATGCGCCTCGCGATCATAGGCGATATCGGGCGTCGCATAAAAACCGGTGGCGGCGAGCGAGATGCGGCCGACATGCGCCTTGCGGCAGGCCTGGCCGAACGACATCCGCTCGACCCCGGCGATCACGCCATCAGCCGTGAAAAGGACCTCGCTTTCCGCGCAGCCGAAGGTGCGCGACAGAAAGGCTGTCAGACGCTCGCGGATGGTCATCGCGGCATTGAAGGCCGCCATGCCGTTGAGGTCGGCACCGGAGGATGCCGCCGTCGCCGAGCTATTGGGCACCTTGTCGGTGCGAGTCGCGGTGATCCGGACCTGCGAAATGGGCACCGCGAACACGTCGGCCACGACCTGCGCCACCTTGATGTACAGGCCCTGGCCCATCTCGGTTCCGCCGTGATTGATCTGAATGCTGCCGTCGGCATAAACGAGCACCAGCGCACCTGCCTGATTGAGATAGGTGGTGGTGAAGCTGATGCCGAACTTGACGGGCGTCAGCGCGATGCCCTTCTTGAGGACCGTGTTGGCCGCATTGAAGGCTGCGACCGCTTGACGTCGCGCATCATAGCCGGACTCCTTGCGCAACTGCGCGATCATCTGTGGCGCGATATTGTCCGTGACGATCATGTCATAAGGGGTGGTGTCGTGACCGGGACCATAGAGATTGGCGATCCTGATCTCGAGCGGATCGCGCGTCAGCCGGGCAGCCACCTCGTCCATGATCCGCTCGATCGCCAGCATCCCTTGCGGGCCGCCGAAACCGCGGAAGGCCGTGGCGGATACGGTGTTGGTCTTCAGCCGCTCGGAAACGATCTCCACGTTCTGCAGCCAATAGCAATTGTCGGCATGGAACATCGCCCGGTCGTTGATCGCGGGTGATAAATCGACCGTGGCGCCGCAGCGCGACGCGAGGCGAAGTTTCAGCGCGAGGATATGGCCATCATCGTCGAAGCCGACATCGTAGCGGACGCGGAACTCATGACGCTTGCCCGTCAGCACCATGTCGTCGTCGCGATCGCAACGGAACTTGGCGGGGCGCCCGGTCTTATCGGCAACCAGAGCGGCGGCGGCGGCAAACAAAGCCGCCTGCGTTTCCTTGCCGCCGAACGCTCCCCCCATGCGGCGCACCTCGACAGTAACATCGGCGGAGCTGCGCAGCAGCAGGTGCGCGACGATATGCTGGACTTCGCTCGGATGCTGGGTCGAACTGAGGACGTGGATCTGGCCGTCTTCCCCCGGCGTCGCGACGGCGACCTGTCCTTCCAGATAGAAATGATCCTGGCCGCCCATATCGAAGCCGCCGGACAGACGTTGCGGCGCGGTCTCGAGTACGGCGGCCGCATCGCCGCGGGCCATATATTGGGTGGGTTCGATTAGCGAAGCCGCCGCCTGTGCCGCTTCGATCGTCACAAGGGGAGGGAGCGGATCATAATCGACGCGCCCGAGCCGCGCGGCTTTGCGCGCGGCATTCTGGCTGGTCGCGGCGACGAGGAAGATCGCCTGGCCGACGTAGATCACCTCCCCATCGGCCAACAGCCGGTCGTCGTGGGCGACCGGGCTGACGTCGTTGACGCCCGGAATGTCGGCTGCGGTGAAGACAGCCACCACGCCTTCGGCGGCCCGGACATCGGACAGGTCCATTCCGACGATGCGTGCATGCGCTTCGCTGCTCATTCCGAAGGCGAGGTGCAGCAGGTCGTCCGTCTCGACGCCGTCGTCGGCGTATCCTGCCGCTCCGCTCACATGAAGATGCGCGCTGTCGTGCGGATGGGCCGGCTTCACCAGTGCCGCCGAAGGGAGATCATGCTCAGCCACCCACCGCGTCCAGTTCGAGAACGGACACGGTTTCGCCCTGTGCCGCGTGCCACATTCTCCGCAGCAGATTGGCCGCGGCTTCCAGCCGATAGGCGGCGGTACCGCGGACATCGGTCAGCGGCGTATAGTCGGCGCGGAGTGCGTCAGCGGCGCGCTCGATCGTGTCGATCGTGAAGGGCGCGTCGCACAACGCCGTCTCGCATGCGGTCGCGCGACGCGGTGTCGCCGCCATGCCGCCGAACGCGACCCGCGCGCCCACGATCCGTTCGTCGCGAATGCTCAGCTTGAACGCTCCGCACACTGCCGAAATATCGCTATCGAACCGGCGCGAAAGCTTGGAGATGTGAATCACATCCCCGGGGGCGGGCCGCGGAATCCAGAGGCTCTCGACAAACTCTCCGAGCCGAAGATCCTGCTTCCCATAGTCGATGAAATAATCCTCGAGCGGGATCGTCCGCCGCCCGGCTGTGCTGCGCAGCGTCAGCTCCGCGCCCAGCGCGATGAAGGCCGGCGGCCCGTCGCCGATCGGCGAACCATTGGCGATATTCCCGCCGACCGTTGCGGCATTGCGCACCTGCAAACCGGCGAAGCGCCGCGTCAGTTCGCCAAGCGCTGGGTGGAGGCGGGAGAAGGTCGCATGCGCATCGGCATAGCGAACCGCCGCCCCGATCCGGAGCCCTTCGCTGCTTTCCTCGATCGCGCGTAATTCGGGGATGTCGCCGATGAAGATCAGCTTTTCGATCGTCTTGAGGCCCTTCGTCACCCACAGGCCGACGTCGGTCGCACCCGCCACGATGCGCGCCTCGGGATGGTCCGCCAGCATGGCCGCCAGTTCGTCCGGCGTTCGGGGCGCGAACCATTGGCGCGTCCCGCAGGCACCGGCGGTAGCGCGTCCGGACAGGCCGTTCAGGTCCGCGACAAGCGCGGCATCGTCCTGCTCCAGGCTGCCCACCGTCTCCGCTGCCGCCAGGATGGGCCCATAGCCCGTACACCGGCACAAATTTCCCGCCAGGCTATCCGCCACCGGGAGCTCGCTGCCGCTGGCGCCGATGCAGCGCCCGTAAAGCGACATGACCATGCCGGGGGTGCAGAAGCCACATTGCGAACTGCCATTGGACGCCATGCAGGCCTGCAACGGATTGAGCCTTCCCGTGCGGGACAGGCTCTCGACAGTCATCAACGCCTTGCCGTCCAGCATCGGCAGGAACTGGATGCAGGCGTTGACCGCGCGCCATGCGACCGCCTCGCCGTCCGCTTCGCCGAGCAACACGGTGCAGGCGCCGCAATCCCCTTCGGCGCATCCCTCCTTGGTGCCGGTGCGACCCATCTTGTAGCGGAGATGATCGAGCAACGTCGCGGTGGGATCGACGTCGGTCAGTTCGTTCGTTTCGCCGTCGAGAATGAAGCGGACGCTCATGTCAGCTCCCCCGGTAGGTCGAATAGCCGTAGGGCGAGACGAGCAGCGGCACGTGATAATGGCCGCTGCCGGCGATGCCGAAATCGATCGCGACGACATCGAGGAAGGGCGGGTCCGGCAAAATGATGCCGCGCCCTCGGAAATAATCGGCGATGGCGAATTCCAGTCGATAGCGGCCGGGCGCCACCGCGGGCAATGCGGGGCAGCGGCCGTCGGCGTTGGTCGTGTCGGCGTGCAGCAATGTGCCATCGCCCGCGATCAAGCGCAGCGCGACGCCTGCCGCGGGACTTCCGTGGGTGGTGTCCAGGACATGAGTGGACAGACTGTTCATTCCGCTGCCTCCACCGCCGGCCGCGGCCATTCGCCGAGGAACTCCGCTTCATCATAGGCCAACAGATTGGCGATCAGTGCGTCGCGATCGTCCAGGAATAGCTGATCGGTCACGCCGCGCATGAGACGTGGCAAAGCGGTCTGCAGTCCCGACAGCGCCGCCGCCGACAGGCCCAGGCTGACGAGCGCGGAATAGTTGAAGGCGAACAGGCCGTGGAGCGCCCTGTCCCCGTCGTGGCGTGGCACCAGCTCGAAGCCCGATCCGAGATAGGGATGCGCATCGATCAGGGGGTTGGCGCTTCCCGGCGGTGGCGCGAAGCGATCGGACCAGCGTGCAATCTTGTCCGCGACCAGGCGCAGTTCGGGGCGGAGGCCGTGATCGCTGACGAGTCCTGTCGAAAGAACCAGGAAGTCGAAATCGTGCCGGCCCTGCGGCGTCTCCACCAGGGCGCGTCCGTCCGCAGCCTCGACCGACAGCCAGGGTGCACCCAGATGGAGCGAGAAGCCGGGCCATGCCGCCGCGCGTTCGAACGTATCGTTCGTCGGCGGCTGGTTATGCCCGAGGAACGACGTCATCACCCGATATTTGTCCGCGTCGCCCAGCGCCGGATAGCGCCCGGTGAAGCCGACCCGTTCCATGAAACGGATCGGGTTGATGCGGGGCAACCTTTTGCGCCGGATGAAGACATGCGCCTCGCCGACGCCTAGCGCGAGCGCGGCATTGGCATTGTCGAACGCGGAGGCACCGCCGCCCAATATGCCGATCCGCTTGCCGTGCAGCGCCGCATAGTCGATCGGCTCGCTGGTATGCGCATAAAGCCTGCGGGGCAGCGCATCCGCGATCATCGGCGGCACATGCCATTCGCCGCCGCCCTGGATGCCCGTCGCCAGCACCACCTTGCGCGCCAGCATGGGTGCCTGCCCGTCCAGGTGCAAGCGGTGGAGACCGTCGCCCAGCGGTTCGATCAGGGTCAGGCGGCTGTCGTTGCGAACGGGCAAGGCCAGCACCCGCCGATACCAGCGCAGATAATCCATCCAGTCGCCGCGCACGATCTTGTCGACCGCTACCCAGCCGGCCGCGCCATATTGCGCCTCGTACCAGGCGCGATAGCTGAGCGCGGGTATGCCGAAGTCGATCGGATTGAGATCCTTGGGCGTGCGCAGCGTGATCATCCGCGCATAGGTCGCCCACGGCCCCTCATAGCCTTCCGGGCTATCGTCGATGACGAGGATGTTGGACACACGCTCGCGCAACAGGCCGAACGCCGCGGCAAGGCCGCTTTGTCCGCCGCCGACGATCACGACGTCGAATATGTGACCGTCGGGATGGGTACGCGGCCTCGTCCAGTCGGGCCCGCCATGGCCGATCCGGGAAAGCTGCCGTTCGAGCTCGGCTTCCAGCGCCGCCAGACCGATCTTGTCGGGCGCGGTCATGACAGCGCCTCGAGCCGGAGGCGGACGATCTCACCGATCTGCCCGAGCGCCGTGGATATTTCCGCGTCACGATCATTTTGGAGGCGATCCTCGATCGCTGCCAATATCCCGGCCTTGTCGGTCAGGCGCACGCAGATGATGAAGGGGAAGCCGAACCGCTCATTGTAGGCCTGGTTGAGCGCATGGAACCGCGCATATTCGGCCGGCGTCAGGCGATCGAGGCCGGCGGACGCCTGCTCGGCGGCCGAAGCGTCGGTGAGAGTCCTGTCGATCGCGGCTTTCCCCGCCAGTTCGGGATGGGCGCGGATCAGCGAAAGTTTGTCCTCGGGGCTTGCCCGATGCACCGCGCTCATCAGCCCGCCCAACAGATCGTCGAAGGGCCTCAGCGCCGCGGCGCGCTCGACCACCCAGGGCGAATGTTCGAACAACGCGCCGAACCGTGCGACGAACGCCGCTTTGTCCAAAGCGTTGACCTCAGCCAGCGTCAATGACCACTCCCTTCGAGGCTGACATGTGCCGAAACGACCTTCCAGCCCTCGGGGAACTTGACCCAGGCCTGTGTCTGGCGCCCGCGGCGATCGCTGTTTTCGCGGAAGAATTCGGCATCAGCGGTCGCGAAGCCGTCGCCATAAACCGTGATCGCGACCTTGCCGAGCTTGCGCTGAGGGGAGCCACCGCGCCCTTCGCGGAACGCCCGGATCTCTTCGATGCCGTACAATACCTCGCCCACGCCGTAGCGGTTGGTGGTCGGCGCGTCGTGGAACAAGGCGTCCATGGCGGGCACGTCGTCCGCCATCAGCGCCTGCTCATAGGCATGAAAGGCGGCGGTGACTTCCCGCAGCGGCACCGGATCGTCGATCGTCATGCGGGGTGCACCTCCGTCCAGTGGCGCGCAATATCGATGCGTCGCGCGACCCACGCATCGCCGCGCGCCGTCACATGATCCAGGAAGGCAGCGAGCGCGCGGGCGCGGGCGGGACGCCCCGCGATCCGGCCGTGCAGGCCGACCGACATCATCCGCCCGCCTTCGTCATGAAGCTGGTCGAACGTGTCGCGCAGATAGCGGAAGAACTGATCTCCTTCGGTGAAGCCGTTGAGCGCGACCATCTTCATGTCATTCGCATCGAGCGTGTAGGGGACGATCAACTGCGCGCGACCGTGCCTGCGGTCCCAATAAGGCAGGTCGTCGGCATAGGAGTCGGCGTCATAGACGAACCCGCCTTCCTCGGCGATCAGCCGCGCGGTGTTGGGTGAGGTGCGGCCTTGATACCAGCCCAGCGGGCGGCTGCCCGTCAAACGGGTGTGGAGCGCGATCGCCTCGGATATATGCGCCCGTTCGACCGCTTCGGGCACATATTGATAATCGATCCAGCGCAGGCCGTGGCTGGCAATCTCCCATCCGGCCTCGATCATCGCGGCGACGGCCTGCGGGTTCATCTCCATCGCCTTGGCGACGGCGAACACCGTGACCGGCAGGTTGCGCTCGCTGAACAGGCGGTGGAGCCGCCAGAAGCCCGCCCGGCTGCCATATTCGTACAGGCTTTCCATGGCCATCGCCCGGTCGGCATGACTCGCCGCGCCCACCATCTCGGAGAGAAAGCTTTCGGATCGCTCATCCCCGTTGAGCACCGAATTCTCCGCACCCTCTTCATAGTTGATGACGAACTGCACCGCGACGCGCGCGCCTTCGGGCCAACGCGGATCGGGCGGCGTGGCGCCATAGCCGATCAGATCTCGCGATCCGGTCATGCGTCCCAGGCCTCGATCGCGGCCGGCACCGCTTCGCCCGCGGGCAGCGAAAAGCCCTCCTGCCGCAGACAGGCTTCGAGCGCGCCAAGCGTCAGCAGCACTTTGTGCTTCATGGCATTGTAGCCCATCGCCCCGATCCGCCAGATGCGACCCTGCAGCGGGCCAAAGGCGGATCCGATCTCGATCTCGAAATGCTCGCGCATCGCAGTGCGGACCCGCTCGCCATCCACACCTTCGGGGATGAGGATGCCGGTCACGTTCGTCATGCGGTGCGCGTCGCCGCCGAACAAGGTGAGGCCCATCGCGCGCGCGCCCGCTGCCATCGCGCGGCCCGCCGCCGCATGGCGGGCGTAACGCGCGGCCAGCCCTTCGCCGAGCATCACGCGCGCGCATTCGCGGGCGGCATACAGCATGCTCGTCGCCTCGGTATGGTGGTTGAGGCGCTTTTCGGACCAATAGTCCATGATCATCGCAAGGTCGAAATAATTGGAGCCGATGCGCGGCCCCGCGCCATCTTCCATGTCGTCGCGGCGGATACCGCGTTCGACATGACGGCGACCGGCAATGTGCGCCGCAGCGGCGTTGGAAATGGTGATGGGGGCCGAACCGGACGGGCCGCCCAGGCATTTCTGCAGGCCCCCCGTCACGATATCGACGTCCCAGCGGTCGGCGGCGATCTCCATGCCGCCGATGGTCGCGGTGGCGTCGATATAGGATAAGGCTCCCGCCGCCCTGCAGAGCGCGCCCAGCCCATCGAGCGGCTGCGCCATTGTGGTCGACGTGTCGCCGTGGACGCATGCGACGACCTTCGGTCCGAACCTGGCGATGGCATGCGCAATGGCATCCATCGGCACCACTTCGCCCCATGGCGCGTCGACCGTTTCGACCGTGGCGCCGATCCGCGACAGGATCTCGGTCAGCAACAGCCCGAAACGGCCGAAATTCACGACCAGCACGCGGTCGCCCGGCACCACGAGGCTGATCAGTGCCGCCTCGATTGCCGAACGCGCCGTCCCGTCGATCAGCATCGTCCAGCGATTGCCGGTCCCAAAGATCGGCCGATACAGCGCCATCACCTGGTTCATGTAAGCGGTCATTTCCGGGTCGAACTGTCCCAGCAGATCGGCCGACATCGCCCGCAGCACGCGCGGATGCGCGTTGACCGGCCCAGGCCCCATCAGGAGGCGCTGGGGCGGGTCGATCTCGCCGAAAAGACCTGCATCAAGGTCAGACGCCATGCGCCGCTCCCATTCGTTCGATAAAGCCAAGCATTACCCGCAGCGCGACGTCGGCATCGGCCGGGTCGACATGCTCCGCGGGATTGTGACTGACGCCACCTTTGCAGCGGATGAAAAGTATCGCGGTCGGGCAGAGCGCGGCCATCACCATCGCGTCGTGACCGGCCCCCGAAACGAGGCGACGAACCGGCTGGCCGGCATCCGCAATGGCCGCGTCCATGACGTCCATGAGCGCGGGATCGCATGGGCTGGCGGGCAGATCGTGGATGCGCTCGACGGTGAGATCGAGCTGACGTGCGTTTGCGATGTCGGCGATCCGATCGAGGATCGTCTCCGCCGCTTCGTTCCGGCGCACGATGTCGCCCGATCGGATATCGAGGGTGAAGCTTACCTTGCCGGGAATGACATTGGCAGCTCCCGGAAGCGCCTCGAGCCGGCCGACGGTCGCGACCAGATCGCCGCCATCGTCGCGCGCGATCCGCTCGATTGCCAGCACCATCTCCGCCGCACCCGCGAGCGCGTCGCGACGCAGCGCCATCGATGTTGTCCCGGCATGACCGGCCACGCCGTCAATCTGCACCTGATATCGCAATTGGGCGGCAATGCCGGTGACGGTGCCCACCGCAAGTCCCTCGGCCTCTAGGACGGGTCCCTGCTCGATATGCGCCTCAAGATAGGCGAGCGTCGAACCGCGCGCGCGCGCGGCGGTCAGAAAGGTCGAGACATCCACGCCGGCATCGGCGAGCGCCACGCCCTTCGGGTCCGCTATGTCCAGCGACGCCGCGTCGAGCGTTCCGGCAACCGCGCGACTGGTCAGCATTGCCGCAGGAAAGCGCGAGCCCTCCTCATCGCCAAAGGCAATGACCTCGATGGCGAAGGGCATCCGCCGGTCTGCCGCGCGCAGCGCATCCACCGCTTCGATGCCCAGCATGATGCCGAGCGGTCCGTCATAGCGCCCGCCATCGCGCACGCTGTCGAGGTGACTGCCGATCAGCAAAGCGGGAGCATCCGGGGTGCGGCCCTCATAGCGCCCAACCAGGTTGGCGGCGGCATCGCGACGGACAATCATGCCGGCATCCTCCATCCAACCTGCGAGCGCCGTCTGCGCGGCAGCATAAGCCGGTGTGAGGTAACCGCGATAGAGTCCGCTTTCCATGTCGCTATAGGGTGCCACCCCCAGCGCGTCGCAACGAGCGACCGCGCGCGCTCCGCCGGTTTGAAGGCCGTTCACCATGCCGCCACCTGCCCGTCGCTGCGTGGGTCAGTCGCGCCTTCGAGAAGGCCGTCGGCGTGATGGGCCAGGGCACCGGCATGGCCCATGATCGCGCTTGGCGGCCCGATCCGCTCAAGATCATGCCCGGCCGCAATCAGTGCGTCATAGAGTGAGACGTCGAAGCCATCTTCGATCTTCAGCGTCGTGCTCTGTTCGCCCCACGTGCGCCCCAACAGCCAGCGCGGTGCGCTCACGGCCTGCTGCAGACCGACACCGAAGCGCGCATAGCGCGTGAAGATCGCCGCCTGTGTCTGCGGCTGGCCTTCGCCCCCCATCGTGCCGTAGGCGATGGTCCGCCCATCGTCGAAGCGGGCGAGTGCTGGGTTGAGGGTGTGGAAGGGCTTGCGCCCCGGCTTCAACGCATTCCAGCCATCTTCGGAGAGGCGGAACGAGCTGCCCCTATTCTGCCAGGTGACGCCTGTCCGGGGCAGGACGACACCCGACCCGAACTCGAAATAGGTCGACTGGATCGCGCTGACCACCCGGCCCTCGCCATCGGCCGCGGCGAACCAGCATGTATCGCCCGCGCTCGGCGGTTGCGGCCAGGGGAGCGCGCGTGACGGGTCGATCGCGCCTGCCATCCGGTCCAGCGCATCTTGGTCGTCGAGCAGGGCCTGTAGGTCGACATCGTGAAAGGCGGCGTCGCCGACATGCCGGTCGCGCAGCAGAAAGGCCTGCTTGGTCGCCTCGACCAGCCCATGGACATGATCGAACCCATCGGGCGCGCCGACCGTCAGACGGTCAAACAGCGCAAGGATCAGCAGCGAGGCGAAGCCCTGGGTGGGTGGGGCGCTGTTGTACAGGTCGACCCCACGGATCCTGGCGCGCAATGGTGCAGGCCGGGTTGCGACGTGCGCGGCAAGATCGGCGCGCGCCAGCGGACTGCCCAGCGCCGCGAGATCATCCGCCAACAGTTCGGCCAGCGCCCCCCGATAGAAATCGTCGAAGCCATTCGTGGCCAGTATCCGCAACGTCTGTCCCAACGCCGGCTGCCGCAGCCTTTCGCCTTCGCGTAACGGCCTGCCCTCGGGTTCGAAGATCGCCGCATAGGCGCCCGGCTGTTCGCGCAGTTCGCCACCCTTGGTGGCCGCGATGTCCGCTCCACCGCGGGTGATGGCGACGCCTGCCTCGGCGTGGTGGATCGCATCCCGCAACAGCCGTTCGAGCGGCAATTTTCTGTCCGTGTCTGCCAGCGCCGCCGTCCAGGCCGAAATCGTGCCTGCAACCGTGTTCGCGGCCAGCGGTCCACGCGTCGGCACTGCATCGAGACCGGCGTAGAGTGCCAGATCCGCGCGTTCGGCCGCGCCGCCGCATCCGTGGATTGCGTGCACCCGCCCGTCAGGTTCGGCGATCACCCAGAATCCGTCGCCGCCGATACCGGTCATGTGCGGATAGACGGCCGCCAGCGTCGCCGCGACCGCGACCGCCGCCTCGATCGCATTGCCGCCGTCGCGCAGAACATCCAGCCCCGCCTGCGAAGCCAGGTGATGCGGCGCGGTCACCATGCCGCGATAGGAGCGTACCGAGTGGCGCATCAGTCGGGCAGCGCCGCGACGAACCTGCGGACGACTTCCGCCGAATTGGCCGCCGCGAGCGTCATGAATGTGTTCATCTGATTCGCACCCGCGTCTCCGCCGGCGAGATCCGAAAGACTGCGAAACACGATCACCGGCACGCCATTGGCGTAAGCGACTTGTGTCACGGCTCCGCTCTCCATGTCGAGCACGCGCGCCTTCCAGGCGGTGAACAGATAGTCGCGGAACTCGGCATTGTCGGCGTAAACCCCGGCGCTCACGCCGGTCCCGCCGATCACGACCTTCGGCATGTGCGAAAGGCAGCCCTGGGTCGCAGCCCCCGCGGGCACCTCGTTCCCGACGCAACGGCGTAACGTGACGCCGGCCGCAACCTTGCGAGCGAGATCGAGCAAAGCCGGGTCGGCGGCCAGCAGATAGTGGCGGCGCGACGGCTCGTTGGCATTGCCGAGCCGCACCCCACGCGGAAACATCATGTCCCAATGGGCCGGAGCATCGGCATCCACCGGTTCGGGGGGGACCCATCCGCTCGGCGTCTTCCGCGCGAAGGAGACCTCCAGATACTGCCCCCAATTCTCCGGCACGATAACGTCACCGATCGACAGCGACGGATCGACACCGCCCGCAATGCCGGAGAAAACGATCCGCCTCACGGTGAAGCGATCGAGGATGATCTGGGTGTTCATCGCCGCGTTGACCATGCTGACGCCGCTCTGCATCAGCAACACCGGCTTGCCCGCCATCGATCCGGTCACGAACGTCAAGCCATTGAACTTGTGTTCGACTGGCGCGTCGACCGAATGGATCAGCGCATCCCACTCGGGCGGGAAGGCCGTCATCACAACCGTGCGCGGCGTGGCGTCGAGCTTTTGCGCGAGCGCGGGGGCGCCGATGCTCGTCAGCAGCGCGATGAGTGCGAGGCGAAACAGACGCATCATGCCGCCGCGCTCATCCAGACGAAGCGCACGATGAACAAAGCTGCGAGCAGGAGGAGGAACCAGTCCGCCGGCTTCAGTTTGCCCCGCAAGAGCTTGAGCGCGGCATGCGCCGTGATGCCGAACGCTAAACCATTGGCGATCGAGAAGGTCAGCGGAATCATCGCGACGGTCAGGAAGGCCGGAATTGCTGAAAAAGGGTCTTCCCACTTCACTTCGGTCAGCGGCAGCAGCATCAGGCCGCCGACAATGATCAAAGCGGGCGCGGTCGCGGCGAGCGGCACGATCTGCGCATAGGGCGCGACGAACATCGTGATCAGGAACAATAGGCCGGTGACGATCGCGGTCAGCCCGGTACGCCCGCCCGCCTGCACGCCGGCCGCGCTTTCGACGTAGCTGGTGACGGTGCTTGTGCCCGCCATCGCCCCCACGATCGTCGCGACGGCGTCGGTCATCAGGATACGATTCAGTCCGGGGATGCGTCCGGCGGCGTCCATCAATCCGGCGCGCTTCGTCACAGCGACCAACGTGCCGATATTGTCGAACAGATCGACAAAGAGAAAGACGAACAGGATTTCGATCAGGCCCATGCCGGCCTTTCCGGAAAGGCCGAACACGCCCGACAGATCGAGCTTGAAGGCGGTGCCGGTCAAAGCGGCGAGGCTATAGGGTTGCGGCGTCACGACCACCTGGCCGGCGATCCAGGCGATAAAGGTCGTCACGATGATGCCGATCAGCATGGCGCCGCGCACGTTCCACACGCTGAGCACCCCGATCAGCAGCGTGCCGAACAAGGCGAGCGCGGCGCCCGGCGCCTTGAGATCCCCCAACGCGACGAGGGTCGCGGGATTGGCGACGACGATGCCGGCATTCTTCAGCCCGATGAAGCCGATGAACAGGCCGATGCCGCCGGCGACCGCGGCAAACAGATGGGGCGGTATCGCCGCGACGATCATCTGGCGCACACCGGTCAATGTCAGGATGAGAAAGGCAACGCCGGAAATCAGCACGCAGCCCAGCGCAACCGGCCACGGAACGCCCATCTGCTGGACCACCGTGAAGCTGAAATAAGCGTTGAGCCCCATGCCCGGTGCCAGCGCCAACGGCGTGTTGGCGACCAGGCCCATCAGGATCGACGCGAAGGCGGCCGCGAAGCAGGTGGCGGCGGCGACCGATGCGATCGGCATTCCCGCCTGGCCGAGGATCGCCGGGTTGACCAGCACGATATAGGCCATCGTGAGAAAGGTCGTGAACCCGGCCAGCACCTCGGTCCGGGCCGATGTGCCGCGTTCGGACAAGGCGAAGTAGCGGTCCAGTGTGCTCGGCCCGGGTCTGGTCTCGGCCGCGATTTCAGCCTGTGTCAAAGCTCGTCCCCCTGAAACGCCGCAACCGGCGGTGAAACCCCGATCAGCCCTTTTTCTTCCAGTTCCGCCGCAAAGCGGAACAGCATCGGCTCGCCCCCCGGCCTGCCGATCAGTTGCAGGCCCAGCGGCAACCGGCCCGGTCGCAAAAGCGGCACTGCCAGCGCCGGCAATCCGGTGAAGCTGATCGGCTGGGTGTGGATGCCGAGGTCCCTTCGTGCAGGCTCCAGCGCGCCGTTGATGACGATCCGGGGGTCCGCGATCGTCGGCGCGACGCAGGGTGCCGCCGGCGCGAGCAGCACGTCATAGTCGGCAAGCTGCTCGGCGATCGCCTGTTTGAAGGTCGAACGAAATAACTGCGCTTCATCGTAAAGCGCACGCGGCAGCAAGGCGCCCGCCATCAGGCGGTCGCGCGTCGCAGGGTCGAATGCCATCGCATCCTGTGCGAACGCAGCGCGGTGCACCGCACCACCTTCGGCCGCGGTGATGAGGAATGCCGCCGATCGCGCCCGTGTAATATCGGGGAGGCAGACGATCGGCGCATCGGGCGCGAGCGCGTCGATCGCCGCGATCTGATCGGGATCGGCGTTTTCGCGAAAGGGCCCACCGAGGCGCCCGACGCGGAGCGCCGATTGCTCGACCGCAACCTTGTCGTCCGCCAGCACTTCCCAGATCGTCTGGAGATCGGCCACCGACAGCGCGAACGGCCCGATATCGTCGAAGCTTGCGGCGAACGGAAAGACACCCTCTAGCGGCAAACCGCCATGTGTCGGCTTCAGGCCGTAAATACCCGTCAGGCTTGCCGGCACCCTGATCGACCCGTTCGTGTCCGATCCGAGCGAAAAGGGGAGCAGGCTCGCCGCGACGACGGCAGCCGAGCCACCCGACGAGCCGCCCGCCAGCCGCTCTTCGTCATGCGGATTGCGCGTGGTGCCATGGTGCGCGTTGATCGTGGCGAAGCCATAAGCGAACTCGTCCATATTGAGCGTCGCGACCAGGATCGCACCGGCCGCCTGCAGGCGCCGGATCGCCTCGGCATCCTGTTGTGCCGGCGGTGCATTGGCATAGAGCGCTGATCCGGCGGTCGTCGGCAATCCGGCGATATCGAACAGATCCTTCACGCCATAGGGCACGCCGGCGAGCGGGCCCGGATCCTTCCCGTCCGCGATTGCGGCATCGACCAGCTTTGCTTCGCGCCGCGCACGATCGGCCAGAATATGGGTAACGGCGACCAGCCTGCGCCCATCGGCCTTCAATGCCGCCAGGCAGCGATCGACCAGCTGCGCGGCGGTCACACGTCCCGCCTTGATGGTGGCGGCAATCTCGATCGCATGTCGCAAGACTATCTGCCCGCACCGCTGCCACGCAGCGTCTCGGCATGGCCGCCGAGCATTGCAAGGTTGGCGACGATGCCCGGCATGCAGGCATCGGGAACCGCAAAGCCAAGCGCAGCGGCCGCGTTCGCAATCTCGCCTTCGGTTCGCGGCAGTCGCGACGTACCGACGATGGGGCTGTTTGCATCAAGTGCTTCACGTCGTTCCGCCTCGCGCCGGAAACGGGCGGCCAGAGCCGCGCATACGAACAGTTGGAGTTGATGGAAGATCATCAGCGGCAGGACGATCAAACCGACATGCGCCGGCGGGAACAATGCGCCTGCCATCGGGACACCGGAAACGAGGCTTTTCTTGGAGCCGCAAAACAGCAGCACGATGGCGTCCTCGCGCGGCAGATGCACAATCCGGGCGACCAGCAGGTTCACGACCATGACGACCCCCAGGATCACGGCGCTGAGTGCCAGGAGCGTCAGCAGATCAAGCCAGCCGACGCGCGTCCAGATCCCGTTGATCACCGCGGCGCTGAAGGCGGAATAGACCACCAGCAGGATCGAGCCGCGATCGACCGGCAGCAGGATCGCCTTGTTGCGATCGATGAAGCCGCCGATCAGCGGGCGCAGAAGATGTCCGGCCAGGAAGGGCAACAACAATTGCAGCGCGATTGTCCCGATCGAATGCGACGCGGAAACCCCACCCGAGCCGCTGACCTTCATGACCAGACCGACGAGCATGGGCGTCACTACGATGCCGGCCAGGTTCGAGAGCGAAGCGCTGCAGACAGCCGCGGCGACATTGCCCCGTGCCATCGCGGTAAACGCGATCGACGACTGAACCGTCGAGGGCAGCAGGGTCAGGTACAATAGGCCCGACAGGAGCAGCGGATTCACGGTTCCGCCGACAAGCCAGACGATCGCCAGGCCCGCGATGGGGAACAGAATATAGGTCGAACCCAGCGTCGCCGCATGGAGGCGCCAATTGCCCGCGCCCTGAATAATCGCCGCACGCGAAAGCCTTGCGCCATGCAAGAAGAACAACAGCGCGATCGCAAGTTTGGCGAGCACGTCCGTCCAGGATGCTGCCCACCCGCGCGCGGGCAATAAGGACGCCGCCACCACCACGGCGATCAGGCAGACCATGAACCGGTCCATGGACAGAAGTAGTTTGACGGGCCGCCCCATGACAGACGTCATGCCCGTCTTCACCCTACCGATCCACTACAATGAACCGCATGGATTGTTGCAAAAAAGCGCGCGCCCGAATTGCGCTATTTAGCCTGCTGTCAGACGCGCTTGCGACCAGCCTGCCAGGCTGAGCTCCGGCTGCGCAGCAGGCCCGGTGATCGATCGCGCTGGCATCAAAGACGCGGCGACCAGCGGTCCGGAAGAAGTTGCTGGACCGGCGCCGAAGCGGTGCGGAATTGAGCGGCCGTCAATGTCCGCACAGGACCACCTGTCGATTTCCTCCCCGGTCACGGACCCTTTGGATGCGGGCGCGCGAGAATTCGCGCGGACTTGGCCCGATATGGTAACGCAGGGGCTGTCGGAACCACGCGTGTCCGATCGGGGCGGCGGGTCAGGTCATTGCAATCCACGGTTCGCAATAAGGCTGGTCGCTCGCGGGTAGCCGGATCGCGATTTTGGTCCCGAGTCCGAGTTCGCTGTCGATCGTAATCGACCCGCCGGCCTCGCGCACGAAGCGTTCCACCATGGCGAGCCCAATGCCGCCCACGCCGTCGCTCTTGGTGGTGAAAAAGGGATCGAGCGCGCGCCTGATCGTGTCGGGCGACATCCCGATACCGCGATCTTCGACCGCGATCTCGACCGCGGTGACGGTCGTGCCGGTCCGAATTGCTCTGCCGACAACGGACACGCTACCGCGGCCGATCGTGGCGTCGCGCGCGTTGATAAGAAGATTGAGGATGGCGCACTGGAGGCCGAGCGGATTGCACCTGACTGCCGGAAGCTCCGCCTCGACCTGCACGTGCAGCAGCAGGTCCGTGTCGTTCCTGGCGTCGAACAGGACAGCCACTTCTCGCAAAGAATCGGTGACATCGGCCGCCTCGCTCGGCGCGGCACGCCCCCGGACCAGGCCGATGGCTTCGCGGGCCAGCGCTCCGGCCTGTTCGAGAGAGGATCTGGCCCGGTCGAGCATCGGCTTGCGATGCGCTGCGGGCATGTCGGCATTGCGTGCCACGATGTTAACCGCGGAAATCGCCACCTGGATCAAGTTGCCGAGGTCGTGCACCGCGCCCGCAATTGCCAGGGCCGGCTGCATCGTCGTCAGGTCCGGTACCATAGGATCGGTGCTGCCGGCCGAAGCGCTCATAGCCGAAGTCATGGGCCATCCCTCTAGTTGCGCTGGATTTCAGTTGGAGCGCGGCGGCCGGCAGTTCCCCGGCCGCCGGAACCGCGGCTCATTTTCGCGGGGGTGGCACGTTCGCAAGCCACCAGTCGAACCGGGTCTTGCCACGCCGCGCGTCGTCCGCGGGTATCAAGCTACGTTCGCTGACTTGGACGCCGAAATAGGGCGCCTTCGGGTCGGTGACGACCGGCCGCGGGTCTTTATCGTGGGCTAGGACCAACCGTATTGCTTGATCGAGCGTGAAGATATCGGGGCCGCCGACCTCGATCAGTCCATTTTGCGGTTCGCCGAGCGCTGCCGCCACGACCGCCTCGGCCACGTCCTCGCCCGCCATCGGCTGGAACTTGACCGGGGGCAGCCGGACCACGCCGTCGACGGTGGAGAAGCCTGGGATCGAACGGATGAATTCGAAGAACTGGGTCGCGTGAACGAGCGTGTACGGGATCGGCGAGCTCCTGATCTGCTGTTCCTGGCTCTGCTTCGCCCGGAAATAACCGCTGTCCTGAAGCCGGTCGGTGCCTACGACCGAGAGCGCAACGTGGTGAGCAACACCCGCCTCGACCTCGGCCTTGGTGATGTTGCGTCCGGCGGTCTGGAAGAAGTCCATCGCGGCCTGCTCCTCGAAGGACGGCGAGTTGGACACGTCGATCACGACATGCGCGCCCGCAAAAGCCTCCCCAAGGCCCTGGCCCGTGATCGTATCCACGCCCGTGCTGGGGGCGGCCGCGATGGCCTCGTGACCCTGCTGCGTCAGCTTCGCGACGACTTTTGAACCGATAAGCCCGGTTCCTCCGATGACGACTATCTTCATGTCCGTGTCCTTTCTGCGAAAGCGGGGTTCAGGCGGGGATCAGGGATCGGCGCAGCCAATCCTCGAAGCGGGTCGGCCCGAAGCGGGGATGATCGCCGCCCACGAGTGACGCGTTGCCGATATGGGCGCCGAAATAGGCCGCGTCGGGGTCCGCGATCACGGTGCGGCAGTCCTCGTTCGCCGCGAGGATCTCCTCGGCGAGCGCGGGGAGTGTGAAGGTTTCGGGGCCCGCCACCTCGATAATTCCGTTTGCCGGCGGGGTCAGCGCGGCGTGAACCAGCGCCCTTGCGACGTCGTCGCCGGCCACAGGCTGAATCAGAATGTCCGGAAGCCGAAGCGTGTCGCCTTCGCCGCCCTGACCGACGACGTTGTACAAATATTCGAAGAAGGGCGTGGACCGGACGATCGTGAACGGAATCCCCGAATCGACGACGATATCCTCCTGGACCTTCTTCGCCGCAAAATAGCCGCTGTTGAGCTCGCCCACGCTGGCCGCAGACAGTGCCACATGATGGCGGACGCTCGCGTTACGCTCGGCGCCGAATAGGTTCGTGCCCGCTTGCTCGAAGAAAAGTTGCATCTCGCTTGCCTCCGAATAGCCGGAGTTGGAAACGTCCACGACGACTTCAGCGCCCAGAAGCGCGTCGGCAAGGCCAATGCCCTTCGCCACGTCGACGCCGGTCGAGCGTGCCGCGACAACGACCTCGTGGCCCGTCCGCGTGAACTGCTCGACTATCTTTGCGCCGATCAGACCCGTTCCTCCGACGACCACGACCTTCATTGTTCGATCCTTTCGCTAGAACGAAATGACCATCGAGGAAGGGCGGGTTCGGAGCCATCGTGCGCATGGATGCGCCGACCTCACCAATGGACAGGGCAACCTCGCCTTTGGCGTAGGGGAGCATCGATATTGGCCGGCGGCGGCCGGAATCGACGCGCCGATGGCCCGGAGTCGTGGCGTTCAGATTCTGGGCCCGCTTCAGCGGGTCCGCGAGTTTGACCGCGGGCCGATGTCTGCACCGACGGCCACCGGCAAGCTAGCCGACAGCAGGAAGGGTGAACCAGAAACGCGCGCCGCCATTGGGCCAATTTGAGGCGCCGATTGCGCCTCCATGCGCAGAGATGATGGACTGACAGATCGCCAGCCCGATACCCATGCCTTCCTCTTTGGTGGTGAAGAAGCTGTCGAACACGCGATTGATATCCTCTTCCGCGATGCCCGGTCCGTTGTCGCGGATGGCGAAGGTGATCGCGCCGCGCGCGTCGCTGTCGGTACTGAGGTCGATCGTGCCGCGCGCCGCGGCTTCCTGGGGAATGGCCTGGACCCCGTTTACCAGCAGGTTCACAATCACCTGCTGGAGCTGGACGCGGTCGCCGTACACGGTCGGCAAATCGCGGCGCAGCCGGACCGAAAGATCGATCGACCGCGTCTCGATGTCGTGACGCACGAACAGAAGCGCCTCTTCCACCACTTCGTTCAGGTCGAGCTTCTGGGGTCGCGGCACGTGCCGCGCGGTCATGCCGCGAATCCGGCGCACGATCTCGCCGGCATGTCGCGCGCTTTCCGTTATTCGCGCGTTGAGTTGCGCGACCTTCTCCAGATTGGGCTCGTCGCGGGAGAGCCAGCGCAGGCTGGTCTCGGCATTGGTCAGTATCGCCGAAAGCGGCTGGTTGACCTCGTGCGCTATCGACGAGGCGAGTTCGCCCAGCGTGGAAATGCGGGCGGCGCGTGCGAACTCGGTCTGTAGCTGGCGCAGCTGTGCCTCCGTGCGGAGACGATCGGTGACGTCCTCGAGCATGATCAGCGTCACGTCGAGACGCTCCGGCCTCCTCGGGTAGGTGACGGAAAGCGAGACATCGAGGATCCGGCCGTCAAGCGTCCTCAGCTTCATCACCTCGGAATAGCTCCTGTGGCCCTCGAAGTGATTGATCATCACACGGCGGGCGGTCCCCGGAGACGCTACGAACAGCGGATCTACCGGCCCGATCAACTCTGTCGCGTCGCGCGCGCCGAAAAGGTGCACCGCGCTCTGGTTCACATCGGTTATCCGGACGATGTCGCGCGCCCGGAGGATGTCGGTGGGGTTGCTGTCGAGATAGGCCCCGACATCCTTCAGTCCCTTCCGCCGCAGTTCGTCGAAAATCTCGGCCTGGGCCCTCGAGTCGACCTCCAGATAGGCGAACGGCAAATGATGGATCAGGTTGTTGTATCGTTCCTCGCTGGTGCGCAGCAGCCAGAACGACCGGTCATCCACCGGCTCCGCGACGATGCTGAGGAAAACCGTATCCGGCCGATCGCCGTCATCGCGCTGCCATCCAGCCAGCACCGGGTTCTGCAGCACCAGGGACTTTACCCGCAGCTTGCGGATGGATCGATGCGGCTCCGCGGCAACCGCCGTAACGATCAGATCCGCGACCATATTCCGGCCCTCGCGGGGCCAATATGCGGATATCGGCTGCCCAAGCATCCGATCGCGTCCGGCATAGGCACCAAAGAGATGTACGGCGTTTGAGTCAGCGTCCAGCGTGACCGTTCCGGCCAGCAACATCTCGACCCAGTTTACAGGCCGATGCCCCGCGGCGACGCTTGCGATAAGCTGCCGCACAGACGCGATATCAACCGCCCAATATGCGCCATCGGCGCGGCGAACGTGACGCGGATGGTGTGTTGCAAATTCGGGCCGATCGTCCCGGCGTGGAAGGGGAACCTCCATTCAGCTGCCCCGCCCAGGGCCGAGAATCTCGGCCAGGACCTTGATCAGCTCGGCGTTCGCCAGCGGCTTGGTGAAGTAGGCGGTGGCGCCGGACGCCATGGCAAAGGCGCGGGTCGCCTCGTCCTCGTCGGACGTGACGAAGATCACGGGCAGCGCAGAGCCGCGCGCGCGGAGCCGGCGCTGTAAGTCCACGCCATCCAGGCCCGGCATTCGGATGTCGGTGATGAGGCAGGCAGTCTCGCGTATTTCGAACTGCTCGAGGAATGCCTCCGCATCCGCAAAGGTTATGGCCCGAAAGCCCTCCACGCTCAGCAGATCGAACAGGGCCTCGCGCATCGCTTCGTCATCATCCACGATCGCGATCAACGATGACTCGGACAAGCGGAAGGTCCCTTACGAGGCGGCCGGTGCGGCCACCCCGGATGTCGCTGAAGAGGCGGCAAATTGTAACCATACCTTGGTCTAGGTCTGCCGGAGTTCGGCAGGTAACGCGTCCCACGCCCGAATGAGTTCGCCGACGGTCGCCACCTCCATCTTTCGCATGACACTGCTGCGATGGAGCTTCACCGTCACCTCGCTGATGCTGAGCTCGAACGCTATCTGCTTATTGAGGCGTCCAAGCGCGACGCGTGCCAGCACCTGGCGTTCGCGCGGCGTCAATGTCGCGTAACGCTCCTGCAGTTGCCCGACGAGAATCGCCTCGGCGCGCTGGGCAAGGTCCTTCTCGATACCCACCGTGACCGCATCAAGCAGGGATTGGTCGCGGACCGGCTTGGTCAGGAAATCGACGGCACCCGCCTTCATCGCCTGCACCGTCATGGGGATGTCCCCGAAGCCGGTGAGGAAGATCACCGGTTTCGAATTTCCGCTCGCGGCAAGGTGCTGTTGAAGGTCGAGCCCGCTTGATCCGGGCATGCGCACGTCAAGAATCAGGCATCCAGGCCTTTCCGGCACACCCGCGTCCAAAAGCTCGCGCGTCGCTCCGAAGCCGAGCGCGTCGATGCCGACCGACAGCATCAGCTCCTCAATCGAGGTGCGAACGGCCACGTCGTCATCGACGACGATAACCAGCGGTCTGGCCTGCATGATCTCGGCCGCCCCGAGGTGCGCGGGTGATGAGGGGCTTTGCCGGCTCATGAGAGAAGCCTGGAACATGGAACGAGCTCCCTGCACATGTGGCTGGAGGTGACCAAATATCTCATGACGTTTATCCAGTGTGGAATACCGAAGCCCGTTAGTCCGGCGTCCCTCGATCGGGGGGGCGCGGCTTAAGGAGGATCACCCTGCGGCCATATCGGTGCGCATCCGCCGAATAGGCCCCCGGCCCGAGCAGAAGCAGTGCCGCGAGGGTGAGGATAGAAGCGGCCAATATCGGCGCAGCCTGGGCTGGAGCGGACGACGCATCGAAAAGCAGTTTCACGGCGAGTAGGACCGCGGCTGCACGTGTGAGAGCGCCGGTGATGAGCGCCAGGGACAAGAACAGGCCGACGATCACTCCGATCGGTGCCTTCGCCATGTTCCAGGCAGGCGCGAGATCGCCGACCGCGCTGGCAGCGCAGGAAAGGCGGATCAGCAGCAACCCGACGCCGGGGGCGCCATCGGGGAAACCTCGGATGAGTTTGGACACCGCCCACCGATAGGCGTCCGGGCGTACCAGGCCAGCCTTTCTCCGGGGATGTTCCGATCCCCCATTCGGGGATACCATCCCCGGCGGGATGCAGCGAAGCGCGCTTCGGCTGACGGCGTGGAAAGTCCACCGGACTGCGAGGACGGCGAGTGCGGCTGATCAGGTTGCTAAAATTCGCGGCGCTCATTCTGCTCGGGCCGGTGGCCGCCCCCGCCGCGGTGCCGGAACGCCAGATCGCTCAATATACGCATCAGCGTTGGAGCGACGACAGCGCTGCGCCGAGGCCTATCGTCGCAATGGCTCAGGATCTGCGCGGCTACCTCTGGATCGCGGCGTCTACCGGCCTGTTCCGGTTCGATGGCGTGCGCTTCGAGCACATCAGTGCAGGCGTGGATTTGGTCGCCAACGGTCCCCCATCCGCAATTCTTGTGAGACATAATGGCGAGGTGTGGACCAACTTCGAGCGCTCGGGCCGCTTCGCGATATACGATCAAGGTCGTTTGCGCTTTCTCCGCGCTCCACGGGCGCCGCACCGCGTGTCGGCAATGCGGGAGGCTGCAGACGGAACCATTTGGGTGCTGACCGAGCGTGTCGGGCTTCCCTTGATGCGGTTTCGCGCCGGTCGATGGTCGTCGTTCGGAGCCGGGGCGGGGGCGCCTTTGGACAATCCCTACAGTATGGTTGTCGCCCGTGACGGCACGGTCTGGGTGTCCTTCAATGACTCCGTCGCCAAGCTGGCACCCAACGGCCGGCGCTTCCAGTTCGTGCGACACGACCATGGAGCGATGGGGCGACTGTCGATCGGCCCGGAAGGCCGGATCTGGCTGAGCGAACGCCGCGGGACCTTCCCCATTACCGGCCCGGACGGACGGGGCGCTCCGCCGCCGCTGCGACATGCCTATGCGACCGACGCGTCCGAAATTCGCGGCTGGCCCAACTTCGATCGCGAGGGCAATCTTTGGATCGCCACTTATTACAACGGTCTTGAGCGCGTCGCACACCCAGACCCGCGCGGGACGGCATCCAGGAAGGAAGCCGTTGACCGGGTGGAACGCTTCACCGCTCGTGACGGTCTTTCCTCCAACGCCACCGCGGCCACGTTCCAGGACGGCGAAGGGAATGTCTGGGTCGCGACCGAGAATGGCCTGGACAGGTTCTGGCCCGCGACCGTCCGCCTCGAGCCCGGGCTCACCCATCCGGCCGCCTTCGGCGATTTGCTGCTGCAAGCCTCCGATGGGACCATCTATATCGGTGAGGCATCGACCGTGTACCGCGTCCGGCCGGGTGGACGTCCCGAACCCATTCTCCGGATCAAAAACGAGCCGCGCACGATGTGCGAGGCGGCGGACGGCAGCCTCTGGATCAGCCTGTTCAAGGACAAGCATATTCTGATCTGGCGCGACGGCCAGCTACGCCGCCTGGCCGGCCGCATCCCGCTTGCTTACACCGAATATGACTGCGCCTTCGATGCCCAAGGGGATTATTCGGTTACGGCGTCGTTCGGCGGCATGGCACGGCTGCACGCCGGACGGTGGGAGCGAATGTTCGGACCAACGGGCGCGACCTTCCTTCCCAAGGCGATGCTTGCGGACGCTAAAGGACGCCTGATCGTGCATTGGAACGATCATATCGTCGCGACCCTGGACGGCCTGCGCCGTCGTGACCTGGCGATACCATTCGACGGTTATGCGCCGGACGACGTCACCCTCTACGCTGCCGCATCCGACAAAATCTACATCGCCGGCAGGTTCGGCCTTGGCCGGATACGCGCCGGACGCTTCCAGACCATATCCGCACGGCAAGTCCCCGCTTTCAGTGCCGTGAATGGGATCGTCGAAACGTCGGCGGGCGAAACCTGGATGGCAAGTCCGACAGGCATCCTGCGTCTACGAACCAGTCAGTTGGACCGCGCCTATTCGCCTGGGGGCTCCATGCCGCCCATCCAGACGTTCGACGCGAGGGATGGCCTTAGAAGTCTTCCGCACTCGCATAGCCGCCATGCGATCGTGCGTGGCGGCGACGGCCGCCTGTGGATCGCGGTTCAGGACGGAACGATGTGGCTCGACCCCCAGCAGGTGACGCGGAGCAATGTTCCTCCTTCGGTGGCTGTGGGCGCGCTTGTCGCGGACCGGACTTATCGTGATCCGACGAGAGTCGAGCTGCCTGCGGGCACGTCCGACCTCCACGTAGACTTCGCGGTCCTCAGCTTTTCTGATCCGCACGACGTGCGCGTGCGTTACCAGATCGAAGGGCAGGACACCGGATGGGTTGATGCCGGCGACAGACGACAGGCATTCTACACGAACCTCGCACCGGGCACGTACCGGTTCCGGCTGATCGCAGCGAACGAAAACGGGGTTTGGAACAATCGCGGCGCCATGGTCGAGTTCGTGATCCCGCCGACCTTCCTGCAATCATGGTGGTTCGCGGCGTTATGCGCGATCCTTGTTCCGCTCCTGCTGTGGCTGGCCTATCGCGTGCGCGTGGCCCAGGTGGCAGCCGGGATCCGAAGCCGGCTCGAAACACGCATGGCCGAGCGCGAGCGGATTGCGCGCGAACTGCATGACACGTTGCTGCAGAGCGTCCAGGGACTTGTCCTCCGCTTCCAGTCCGTGGCGAACAAGATGCCCCCCAGCGAAAGTTCCAGGCTCAGGCTCGAGGCGGCGATGGAGCGCGCGGACGAGGTCATTTCGGAGGGCCGCAACCGAGTCCAGGAGTTGCGGGCGGTCAAGGCCGGCGGCGACCTTCCCGAATTGTTGCGCGAGCGCGCCGCCGAGATCGATTTCGAGCCGCCTCTCCCCGTCAGGATCATCGTCGAAGGCCGTGTACGGAACCTGAGCCCCATCGTGTCCGACGAGTTGGTCCGAATAGTCGAGGAGGCGCTCCTCAATGCCTCTCGTCATGCGGATGCCCGCTCGATCGATATTACTGTTCGCTTTGGCCCGCGTCACTTGTCGGTCGAGGTCCGCGACGATGGCGTGGGAATTGCCTCGGACGTGCTTCAGACGGGATATAAGGACGGGCATTTCGGCCTTGTTGGAATGCGGGAGAGAGCTGAAAGGGTCGGTGGCACCTTATCGGTCGAAAGCCGCCCGGGAATGGGCAGTGCGGTTGCCGTTTCGATTCCCGCCCGCCTCGCATTCCCCGGTTCGACGCACGGTCGTTCGCGGATAAGGCGGTTTCTTGGGTTGTGGAGGATGGGTCATGACGGGTGAACAGACCGCCATTCGCGTTCTCGTCGTCGACGACCACCCCATGCTGCGCGAGGGCGTGATCGCAATCCTCGAGGACCGCGCCGATATCGAGGTGGTGGGAGAGGCATCCAACGGAGCGGAGGCTCTCGCCCGCTTCCGCGAGTTGCGCCCGGACGTCACCCTGATGGACCTGCAGATGCCGGTCGCCAGCGGTCTGGATGCAATCCTGGCGATACGCTCGGAGTTTTCCGATGCGCGCATCCTTGTGCTGACGACCTATGCGGGAGACGCGCAGGCGGTGCGGGCCCTTAAAGCGGGCGCGACCGGTTATCTGCTGAAGAGCAGCCTGCGGACGGAGATGCTGGATGCCATCCTGAACGTTCATCGGGGGCGCCGTCACGTCCAGGACGAGGTCGCATCCGGGATCGCGCGACACGTGACCGATGATCCGCTCAGTGCGCGGGAGATCGCCGTGCTGCGGCTCGTCGCCGAGGGGAAGGCCAACAAGGAAGTGGCTCACCTGCTGTCATTGTCCGAAGAGACCGTGAAGGCGCATTTGAAAAACATCTTCGCCAAACTTGACGTCGGCGATCGCACCCATGCCGTGACCATCGCCGTCCGGCGTGGGATCATGGATCTTTGATCGGCACATCCGCACGAGGTTGAAAAAGGGGAGCCGGACAGGTGGGACGCTCGACTGCCATTGCGTTGGCCGCAGGGTGAAATCGGAAAAACCCCTGCGTTCATCATCCCTGTCTCGTCCGATTAACACGGCCCTCCAGTGTGACGCGGCCCGGTGGAGCGAAGACCACATCGTTCGGTATCGGCAGCCCGCCGAAGCGCGGCCGCGGGGTCGCATTGGCCGCCGATTCATGCCCGGCGCCACCTGTGCCGAGGGCCGATCGGGTCCGCATATCGTCCGGTCAGGATCATGCCCGGTCATGGCGCGATGGCGCTAATCGATGCAGAGAACCTATCCTTGCGTAGGGGGTGATGATGCTTTGTGTGTATGGAAGAACGGCCTTGGAGCGCCCATCTGGCGAATGATGGATCAGATCAGGTGGGGAGATCCGGGTGCGCCGTTCTTGGGAGCCAACCCGGCAGGGATCGTATCGCCGATCGCGGCGAGCGGCCGATGATATGCGACACCAATCCTGGATTATACTTTCCCTTCCGAAGTGGCCGAAACCGTTGAGGACAAGATGATGAACAAGCCGCTGCGCATCCTGCTGCAGAGCACGATACCGACAACAGCGAACGACTGGCACATCGGCCGCTTTTCGCTACTGCGCGACTATCTGACCGAACAGACGGACACCGACGGTTCGAAACTATTCGACGTCGTGGCGCGCGATCGCGAAGCCACGGGACGCCCCGATCCGATCCTGTCGACACTCGACACTTCGGACTTCGACGAGCTGTGGTTGTTCGCGGTGGACACCGGCGATGGGCTGCATGCCGACGATTGCGAGGCGATCTCGCGCTTTCGCCATCGCGGCGGCGGCCTGCTGGTCGCGCGCGACCATATGGACCTGGGCTGCTCGGTGCGTTTCCTGTTGGGGGTAGGTTCAGCCAACCGCTTTCATACGCACAATGTCGACCCCGAACCGAGCAGGCGCAGGCCTGACGATACCGGCACGCCGGCCATTCTCTGGCCGAACTTTCATTCGGGCCGGAATGGCGATGCGCAGCAGATCGAGCCGACAATGCCCGTACACCCCTTGCTGCGCGCGCCCGATCTTGCGGGCGGTGTGGTCCGTTACTTCCCTGCGCATCCGCACGAGGGTGCGGTCTTCGCGCCGGAGGAGGACAGCAGCGCGCGGGTGATCGCCACAGGCACGAGCGTGGAGACCGGGGTCCACTTCAACCTGGCGGTAGCGTTCGAGGCCTCCCCCAACGCCGGCCCCGCAGTGGCTCAGTCGACCTTTCACCATTTCGCCGATTACAATTGGGATCCGGCACTTGGTGCGCCGGATTTCGTGGTCGAACCGGTCGGCGGCTCGCTGCGTACAACGCCGGGCGCGATCGAGTCAGTCCATCGCTACGTGCGCAACCTGGCATTGTGGCTCGGTGGACGCGCGCTTTCCGAGACCTGATTTCCGCTCCCTATTCCGGCAACACGCCATTCCAGCTGTGCGACCTGGAAACCCAAGCTGTGTTACTGACTGACCTGCTTGAGCGGCCGCGATCGCCAACCAGCGCGGATTACGTCTTGGGGGCGTCCTCGCCGGCGACATCCTCGAAGAATCGGTGAATCCGCTCCAGGTAAGCATCGGCGAGATTGAAGTGCGCGGCGGACGCTTCCCGCTTGGCCGCGCGCCTCGCTTGCCTGATCTCGATCCTGACGCGCCGCAGACAATAACTTATCTCGTCATGCACCCGCACGCTCGCTTTGGTGATGGCCCGGACGAAGATGGGCGCAGGCGCGGTTCACTTCGCCGGCACCGCGACCGGCTGGTGGCTGTCTTTCAGCAGGACGACGAGAAACTTGGCGGGCTTGGTCCGGCTGGCGTTACGGCCGACGGTGTGCACGTCCGTGGGGCCTTCGTAGAAAGTCTGGCCCGGCGTGAGCGTGACGGTCTTGCCACCACGCACCGCCATCACGATCGAACCTTCGAGCACGTAGACAAAGGCGTGCGCGTTGTGACGATGCACGGGGTCGGCGGAACCGGGCGGATACACGACCGTAAGCATCAAAGCCTCCTTGCCGGGATAATCGGCGAGCGCCTTGGTCATCAACTCCTTGACGATCGCGGTGGGCGGGGTCGCCGCCGCGGGCGCTGTGCCTGCGGCCAGCAGCAGCAGCGGGGCGAAATAGCTGGAAATAGCCATGGTTCGTTTCCTTGTTGCTCGCCTGCGGAGGCCTCCTGTGCATGCACGGGGCCACGAGACGAGCATCACATCGTCGGAAAACACGCCTCGCCGCTATCGTGCGGATGGATGCAGTCACCCTGCGAAATGACAGGCCAACCTGACCTTTGGTGCAGACTTATATGTTGAAGGGCGGGGGAAAGCCCGCGCACGACAAAAGCTGCCCCGCCGGCTGCCATGCGTCGCTCTGCCAGGAGCGCAAGCGCCGCGCCCGCGCGCTGAAGGTTCGGCCTCGCCGAAGGTCAGTAATCCGCCTTCAGCGCCAGGTAGAAGGTGTAGCGCCCCTCGCTGCGTGCATGTTCGACGCCGGGTCCCGCCGATCCGATCAGCGACCAATGGGCGTTCATCTTGTAGAGCGCGCCCAGATTGAGGCCGGTGAAGCGGCGCGCATCGTCCGCATCCGCCGTCTGCCGGTAGATTTCGGCGCCGAGCGTGAAGCGATCGGTCACAGCGCGCTGGACGCCGATGCCCGTCAGCCAGAAATCCCGCTGTCCCGGACCCGGATTGATGTCATAGCCGCCACCGCCGAAAACCGACCATTTGCCCAGATCCTTCTGCGCCCATAGCGGCAGCAGAATGCTCAGACGCCGCGGTCCGAAGCGATGCTCGGCGGTTGGCACGAAGGCACGCGGGAAGAAGGCGATATCGGGCAGTGGCGACCCGTCCGCCTGGTGCAGGAACTTATATTTGACCGCGAGCTCGACATTGCCGGGCCCGACCGTGCCATCCGCGCCCGTCTCATAATGGATCGGCAGGACGGCGGTCAGCTGCAGATCCTTCGCGCCGCCATAATTGATGTCCAGGCCGCCCGCGCCCTCGGTTTGGCCCGGTACATGCGTTCCTGCCGCGAAGCCGTAAATTTCCCAATGCCCTGCCTCGGTCGGCTCCGGATCGTCGCTGACGAACGGCGGCCCGGCTTGCGCGGAGAATGCGCACGCCGATCCGGCAAGCAGGGCGAGGAGCAGGCGCTTCGGAGCGGGCATGATATCCTGTGGAACCGAGAGAAGCCGACGCGTTTTGGCACCGCGTTCGCCAACCGGCAACGCCCGCGCAACTCCGGCCTGGCCGCCGAAGCCGCTTCGCGGCATCCGGCATTGCCGGTCCGCCGGCCGGTATCTCGAATTAAATAATACTATTCATTTTCCGGAATCGAGCGTGCCTTCGCCACGGCGCGCAATTCGTCCAGGAAAAGCCGCTGCAATTTCGTGGGATAGAAATCGCGGCGCGTGATCGCGCCGATCGTACGCGCCGTGTCGGGCGCATCGGACTTTATCTCGATCAGCTGCCCGGCATCGATTTCCGCGCGGACCTGGTCGGGCGAAAGCAAGGTGAGGAAATCGCTGCGGACCAGCACACCCCGGATCAGCGCCACCGAACCGCATTGGATCGGCGCGGTCGGGCGCTCCATCCCCGCTTTGTCGAACAATTGCTGCCAGCGGTCGAGCAGCCCCGACGCCCGGCGCGCGACGATCCACGGATACAATGTCAGGTCGTGGTAGCCGGCATGTCTGTCGGCCAACGGATGGCCCGCACGGCCGATCACGGTCAGCCGGTCGGTGAAGAGCGGTTCTTCGTGAAGGTCGCGGGGCGGGTCGACGCGCAACGCGCCGATGATCACGTCGACGCCACCGCTACGCAGCGATTCAACCAGTTCGAGATAGGAGCCCTCGACTACGTCGACATGCGCCGTCGGCGCCTTTTGCGAGAGCGCGGCGAGTGTGGCGGGGAGCAGCAGCGACCGCGACAATGCCATCGCCCCGATCGAAAGGCGCCCGCCCTCATCGCCGCTCTCCTCGAGCGCTGCGGAGAGTTCGGCAATTCCGAGCGCGAGCCCGCGCGCGAGCTTGTGGCCCGCAACGGTCAGCCCAACTCCGCGCCCGCGTCGCTCGACGAACGGTGTGCCGCACAGCAGCTCCAGTTCCTTCACCGCGCGATGAAGCGCCGGCTCGGACAGGCCGACCGATTGTGCGGCGGCGACGAAGCTGCCCGTTTCCGCCAGGCTCAGCATCCCGCGCACCTGCGCGCTGGTAAGCCGCGTTTCGGGCCGGTTCGTTCGCCCGTTCTTGGCGCCAGCGCGCACCGCGCGGGTAAGTTTGGCGATCGCCCGCGCCACCCGCGCGAGCACGCGCTTGCCGGCCGCGGTTGGTACCATTCCGTGCGGATGGCGGTCGAACAAAGCGGTTCCGAACTGCGCCTCCAATTTGGCCAGGCCCTGGGTCAAAGCGGGCTGGGAGAGGCCCGCGAGCCGCGCGGCGCCGCTGATATTGCCGCACTCCGCGATCGCGCCGAGCGCGCGCAAATGCCGCAGATTGAGGTCGAAAGGCTCGGCCATGAACGTCTTATAGCCTCAGCTTATAGGCCGAGCGCTATTCGAATTTGTTTATCCTCGCCAAGTCGCGATAGGCGAGGATCGGAAAATCGGCGTGTCTGGAGAGGCGAGGCCCATGCTCGATCAGTTGCTGGCCATACGGCCCGAAGAAGAGGCGATCAGCGCGCCGACCCGCCACCAGGCTTTGCTGGATTGGGTGGCCGAGGTAGCAGCGCTGACGCAGCCCGACGCGATACGCTGGTGCGACGGATCGGATGCCGAATGGTCGGAATTGAGCGAGCAGCTCGTGGCGGCGGGCACGCTCACCCGGCTCGATCCCGCGATCCGCCCCAACAGCTTCTATGCACGCTCGGATCCGCGCGATGTCGCGCGCGTCGAAAGCCGCACCTTCATCTGCTCGGAGCGTGAAGAGGATGCGGGGCCGACCAACAATTGGCGCGACCCGGCCCGGACGCGCGCGCATCTCGGCCGCTTGTTCGCAGGCTCGATGCGCGGACGCACCATGTATGTCGTCCCCTTCTGCATGGGGCCGTTGGGATCGGACAAGAGCGCGGTCGGGGTCGAGATTACCGACAGCGCCTATGTCGTGCTGTCGATGAAGATCATGACGCGGATGGGCCGCGCCGCGCTCGACATGTTGGGCGAGGACGGCTTCTTCGTCCGCTGCATCCATACGGTCGGCATGCCGCTCGCCAACGGCGCGCAGGACGTGGCGTGGCCGTGCAACGACGAAAAATGGATCGTCCACTATCCCGAGACGCGCGAAATCTGGTCGTATGGCTCGGGCTATGGCGGCAATGCCTTGCTCGGCAAGAAATGCTTCGCGCTGCGGATCGCGTCGGTGATGGCCCGCGACGGAGGCTGGCTCGCCGAGCATATGCTGATCCTCAAGCTGACCTCGCCCAAGGGGCAGGTCCACTATATCGCGGCCGCCTTCCCCAGCGCGTGCGGCAAGACCAACATGGCGATGCTCGAGCCGACGCTCGAAGGCTGGAAGGCCGAAACCATCGGCGACGACATCGCCTGGATGCGCTTCGGCCAGGACGGGCGGCTGTACGCGATCAATCCCGAGGCCGGCTTCTTCGGCGTGGCGCCCGGCACCGGGCCCGCCACCAATCGCAACGCGATCGAGACGCTGCACGCCAATTGCATCTTCACCAACACCGCGCTCACCGAGGAAGACGATGTCTGGTGGGAAGGTCTGACCGCGATTCCCCCTGCAGGTCTCACCGACTGGCAGGGCCGGCGCTGGTCGCCTGAACTCGGCACACCCGCGGCGCACCCCAACGCCCGTTTCACCGCGCCTGCGGAACAATGCCCGGCGATCGCGCCCGAATGGGATTCGCCCGAAGGCGTGCCGATCTCGGCAATCCTGTTCGGCGGGCGGCGCGCGTCCGCGGTTCCGCTGGTGACCGAATCCTTCGACTGGCAGCACGGCGTCTATCTCGCCGCCAACATCGCGTCCGAAGGCACCGCCGCGGCGGAAAACGCGATCGGTACGCTGCGCCGCGATCCGTTCGCGATGCTGCCTTTCTGCGGTTACAACATGGCCGACTATTTCGGGCATTGGCTGCGCATCGGCGCCGCTGCCCAGTCCGATCCGGGCCGGCTGCCCCGCCTCTATCTGGTCAATTGGTTCCGCAAGAACGAGCAGGGCAAGTTCGCCTGGCCGGGCTTCGGCGACAATGTCCGCGTGCTCAAATGGATCGTCGAGCGGATCGAGGGCGAGGCCGAGGCGGTCGACACGCCGATCGGCCGTTTGCCCGCGGCCGGCGCGCTCGATCTGGCCGGCCTGGATCTCGGCGACGCCGACCGCGAGCTTCTCCTGAGCGTCGATCCACGGGTCTGGCGGGAGGAGGCCGCGCTCAGCCGCGATTATCTCGCCGGCTTCGAAGAGAGCCTTCCGGGCGCTTTATGGCGCGAGCAGGAGGCGCTCGAAGCGCGGCTGGCGGGAGGCTGACCCATGGGCCGCAAGCTCGTCGCCGGAAACTGGAAGATGGTCGCGAGCCGCGGCCCGCTGGGCGAGCTTGAGGCGGTGAATGACGCCGCCGGGCGGCTCGATATCGATGTCGCGCTTTGCCCACCGTTCCCGCTGATCGGCCCAGCGCGCGATGCCGCGCCCCGGCTGGATGTCGGCGGGCAGGATTGTCACCATCTGCTCCAGGGGCCCCATACCGGCTCGACCTCGCCGGCATTGCTGCGCGATTTCGGCGCAGCATATGTGATCGTCGGCCATAGCGAACGCCGCGCCTTGGGCGAGACGGACGCGCAGGTCAGCGCCAAGGCCGCTGCTGCGGTGTGCGCGGGACTGATCCCGATCGTCTGCGTCGGCGAAAGCGCGGAGGAGCGGCGCCAGGGCGATGCGGCTGCGCTCATCTCGCATCAGGTGTGCGCCTCCCTGCCTGCGGCGATTATGCCCGGCCGGATGGTGATCGCTTACGAGCCGATCTGGGCGATCGGGTCGGGACGGACGCCGACCAGCCTCGAGATCGCCGAGATGCACAGCGCGATCCGGGCGAGTCTGCTGCGCTCTTACGGGTCGAGCGCGGCCGAGACGCGCATCATCTATGGTGGTTCGGTCAATCCGCACAATGCCGGCTGGATCAGCGCGATCGAGGGTGTCGACGGATTGCTGGTCGGCGCATGCAGCCTCACCGCCGCCGATTTCGTGCCGATCATCGAAGCGGCGGCATCTGCGGCTCGCCCCGTACCGGTCGCCGCCTAGACTATTTGAAAACGATCAGGCTCTAGACCCGGCCTTCGGGCACGATCCACTGCCGTTCGCGGACCGCCGCGATGCGGTTGCGCGCCACCGGCACGATCTGCCCATTGCTAAGCCGAAGCCGCCAATTGCGCCCGTCTCGTTCCGCACCAACGACCGCATCGGCCGCGACCCACCAGCTGCGGTGCACCTGCAGACCACCGCTGCCATAGCGCGCGATCGCATCCTGTAGCGGCATCAGCTCAAGCGTCGATCCGCTCGCGCGATGCACCCGGACATAATGGTCCTCCATCTGCAAACAGAGGATGGGGCCTGCGAAGGCCGCGGGTGTGGGACGATCCGCTTGTATCGGGCGGTGCCGCGCGCCGCGCGCATATTCGAGCAACAGCCAGCCCGCAGCGACGAACAGACAGGAGAGCAGGGTCTGCACATACCAATCGGGCGCACGCATCCGCGCGGTCTGCCAGGGCCACAGCCAGCGCGCCTCGATCGAGGAGAAGGCGCCTAACGGCATCGAGATGAGGGCGAGCGAAATCAGCAGCGCGAACCATAAGGGAAAGCCGCGCGCGCCGAGAAAGCGGATCATGTGCGGCACGGTCAGCCCGCCAACCGCGGTGCCGAACATGGTCATGAAGGTCCAATGCAGCACCAGGATCAGGAAGCTTCCGTTGAGATAGCTGCCGAAGGGACCGAACACGCCAAGCAGGGCACCCGCGAACGCGCCGAAGCTGAGCAGTCGCGCCCACCAGCGCGGTCCCCCAATCTCCCCATTCCAGCCTTCGATCCGCATCATGCGCGAATCTGCCAAGGCACACCCGCACACGCAACCCATCCGCCCGTCGCCGAACCCACTCGCCCATTCACGAAACGCCGCTGGAAGCGCCACGCGACGCGGACAATTGGGCAGATCGTCCTTGTTCCGGAGACGATCATGACCGCGACCACTTTCTCCCCGCCTGCCGCGAGGCTCGGAATCCCCGACCGGTGGCTCCTCACCCCCACCATCCTGTCGCTGCTCGCAGGCGCGTTGCTGGCGGCGAGCTATGCGCTGCACCCCTTATGGTGGGCAGCATGGCTCGCCCCGGTTCCCCTGCTCGTCGCGGCATCGGGCAGAGGCCATAACCTCTGGATCGCAAGCGCGCTGGCGGGTGCGACCGCAATCTTGCCGCTCATCCCTTATTATTTCAGCCTGGCGGGGCCGGGCCTAGTCGCGAACGTGATCCTGCTCCGGTTCGTCCTGTTCGCAATTGCTTTGTTGCTCACCCGTTTTGCCGCGACACGGCTGCCGCTCGGTTTGGCGATGCTCGTCTTCCCCGCCGCGGTGGCCGCGCTCGAGCAGATCACGCTGGCGACATCGGTCAATGGTGCGGCGGGCAGCATCGCCTATAGCCAGAGTGATATGCCCGGCCTGATCCAGGTCGCGGCGCTGGGCGGCGTGCCCGCCGTCGCCTTTCTGGTCCTGTTGCCCGGTTCGCTCGCCGGCCTGCTGCTGATCCGCGCCTGGCCCGCCGCGCAGCGCGTCGGCGCGGTCGCCGCATTGGTTCTGCTCGGCCTCGCGGTCGCGCTCTTCTCCGCCGCGCAAATGCGGCGCAGCCCGGGTGCGGTGCAGGCGGTGATGCTCGCCACCGACCGCTTCCAATATATCCCGACCGACTGGGCCAAAGTTTGGGCAGCCTATGCCCCCGCCGTCCTGGCGCAGGCTCCGCGCGGCGGCCTGGTCGTGCTTCCCGAGAAGATTGCGCTGGTTGATGCGGTGCAGGTGCAGGTCGCCGCGCGCGACGTGGCGACGGCCGCCAGACGCAGCGGGGCCACGCTTGTGGTCGGGCTCGAAGTCAAAGACAGCGTTTATCGCAACCGCGCGTTGATCGCGGCTCCCGATGGCCGCGTCGTCTGGTATGACAAGCAGCGCATGGTGCCGCATTTCGAGGATCGCGACGTGCCCGGCAGCACGCCCTTTTTCGGGGACGTTGGCGGCGTGCCGTTCGGCGTCGCGATCTGCAAGGACATGCACATCCCGTCGATCGGCCACGAATATGCGGGCCGCGTCGGGTTGATGGCGATCCCCGCCTGGGATTTCGGCCGCGACGGCTGGATGGGCGCGCGCATGACCGCGATGCGCGCGGTGGAAAATGGCTATGCAGTCGCCCGCGCGGCGCGCGACGGACTGGTCGGCGGCTATGACAGCGCCGGCCGCGTGATCGCCGAGCGGCGCTCAGCCGACGGCATGGCGGTCGCGCATGTGGTGATGCCGGTGGAGGCGCGGCCGACGGTCTATGGCCGGATCGGGGATGCGTTCGGCTGGGCCTGCGTCGCAGCAATGGCGCTGCTCGCCGGCTGGGGCGCATTCGCTCGTATCGTCAGCCGTCGAAACCACTGACGAACCGCATCGGTATGCTCGCTAATGCTGCGCGGAAAAAACGCACAAAACAGCTACTGGCAGGATCGTTTCATTCGTGTATCAATTACGCCGAAACGTGGCATTATGCTGCAGGCGGCGAAAGCCTTTGGCCACCGTCGCGAGACTGCTGAGGCGCAACCCCCAAGGCGCCTCGGGGGGGCCGGCCGCCACCGCGACCGGCCCTTCCGATTTTCGGAAATGCCAGCCACTGCAACCGCGATCCGGTCAGCCCTGATCCTCGTAGGCGAACTGCAATATGCCCCAGTGCCGCCCGCGCACATGGATCGACGCGATCACCTGCTTGAGCAGCACCACGCCGCCGCCGGCCACGCTGCGGCGATAGGCCTTGATGCAGAAAGGCTCGGTGATCAGGCATTGCTCTCGCGTGTCCTGATATTCGAAGATCATGCCCTGGCGCGCATGTTCCGCATTCCAGTCGTGCTGGCCGGGCCGCTGCGGCTGGGCACGCTCGGGCATGGCGACCGCGCCATAGGCATTGCGGTCGGTGAAGGTCATGCCGAAAAAGCCCTTATAGGCGCGCGCGGCCTCCTGATGCGGGCGCGCCGCCGCGACGACCAGCGCCTGCGCCGGGTGCGTGTAGAGCGCGGGATTGGTGCCTGGGATCTGCGTATAGTTCGCGCTGAACAGATCGGCCTCGTTCAGCCGCCCGTCCGCGATCGCCTCTTCCAATTTGGCCGATACGTCCTGCGCCGCGGCCAGACCGAAGCGGATATAGGGTGAGTCCGGAATCTCGGTTCCGCTGTGCGCAAAATATTGCAGCAATTCGTTGGTGTCGTTGCTCACGCCGGTGACGCGTTCAGACAGACGCTGCAGGCCGGTCGCATTGTCGGCCGAGGTGGCGCTCAGCGCGCCGAGCCCGGCATGAACATTGTCGACCGACGCGACCATCGACCCGATCCGATCGGCGACGCTGTCGCTGATTTCCGACAGGCCGCGCATCAGCGAGCCCAGCCGTTCGACCAGCGTTTCGATATCCTGCGCACCCTGATGCGCGGATCGTGCCTTGGCGGTGCCGTCATTGATCCGGTGGAGCATCCGGTCGGCCTCGCCGGTCAGCGCCACGATCGAATGCTCGATCGTCTGCGTCGCCTGCGCGGTTTCCTGCGCCAGCTTCTTCACCTCGCTCGCGACCACGGTGAAGCCGCGCCCGGCATCGCCCGCACGCGCCGCCTCGATCGTCGCGTTAAGCGCGAGCAGATTGGTCTGGCTGGCGATATCGCGGATCGCGCCGGTGACGCGTCCCACCGTCGACAAGGCGTTGGTAAAAGCTTCGAGGCCGGAATGGATCTGCGAAACCTGATCGATCAGTTCCAGCACGTTGGCGGTCGCGCCGGAGAGGCGGCGATTGGAATCGTCGATCACGCTGCGCGCGGCAGTGGCATTCTCGCGCGCTTCTTGCGCGGCGCCTGCGACATTCTGGCCATTTTCCGAAAGCCGGTCCGCCTCGCCACGAATCGTGGCGATAGTGGAGGCCTGCTCGGTCACGCGCGTCGCGAGTTCGGAAATATCGGCCTGGAGATCGAGCGTACGGATGCCGAGTTCACCCGACATCTTGGCCGCTCTCATGATCGTCTGGTTACTGGACATTGCGCACCGGGAGCCTCTTTGGGGCTGGTCTTAGCGCCTTTTCGTTAACAGCCCTTTAGCAAACGGCGGCAGACCCCCTTTCGCGAACAATTTCGCGCGTCACAAAATCGAAACGCGCCCGTCACCAAAATCCCATCCAGCCTCCGCTACGCGCCTCCGATCTTGCACTGCAGCAAATTGGGGTAAATATGGCTCGAACCACCGTCTCTCTCCTCGCCCTCGTCATCGCCGGGCTGGCTTCGGCGGCCCAGGCGGCCGATCCCGCGGGTGCGGCGCCGGCGGCCGACGCGGCTCCCGCGGTCGACACGGGCTCCGAAGGTGGAGACAGCGAGACGGTGATCGTCACCGGCGCCAAGACGACGCGTTCGGCCACCGCGATTTCCGAAGCGGAAATCCAGAAGATCCTGCCCGGCGTTTCGCCCCTGAAGGCGATCCAGACGCTGCCCGGCGTGCTCTACATCACCGCCGATCCCTGGGGGAATAACGAGCAGAACGCGCAGATCTTCATCCACGGCTTCAACTTCCAGCAGCTCGGCTACACGATGGACGGCGTTCCGCTGGGCGACCAGAATTACGGCAATTACAATGGCCTCTCGCCGCAGCGCGCAATCGTGTCGGAGGATGTCGGCCGCGTGATCGTGACCACCGGCGCGGGCGATCTTGGCACCGCATCGACCAGCAATCTTGGCGGCACGATCGAGACCATTTCTTCCGATCCGGCGCGCAAATTCGGTATCCTCGCGAACCAGACGATCGGCAGTTACGGCACGTCGCGCACCTATGCCCGGATCGACAGCGGTACGCTGGGCGGCAACAACGCGGTCTATGTCTCGGGCGTGCGCCAGCGCGCCCGCGCGTGGGATTTCAACGGCATTCAGGGCGGTTGGCAGGCGGATGCCAAGTTCGTTCACGACGACAGCGTCGGCAAGCTCACCCTCTTCTTCGATTATTCGGACAAGAAGGAGCCCAACGAGGACGCGACCGTCTTCCGCATTCCCACCACAACCCCGGCGCAGGCCTACACGCCCGGCACGCGTCCTTTCTTCTACGACGATCTGGCCGGCATGCGCGGCTACCTGGACGCGTTCGGCAACACGCCCGCGGCGCAGGGCAGCAATTACCGCAATTATTATTCGGACGCGCAGCGCACCGATTATCTGACCTATGCCCGCTACGACGCGCATCTCGCGCCGAACGTCACCTGGTCGACCACCGGTTATTATCACCATGACGACGGCGTCGGCGTGGTCGCGGGTCCGCTCGGTCAATCGATCACCGTGGTCCAGGCCTATCTCGACCCCAATTACGCGACCAACTGTCATTTCGGCACCAACGGCAACGGCGCGCTGCCGACCGGCTGCACCAAGATGACCGCCGCGCAGGCCGCCACCTTGGGCAATCAGCTTACCGCCGCCACGGGCGGCTCGGGGCTGCTCACCCGCACCACCGAATATCGCATCGATCGCAAGGGCGTAATCTCCACGCTCGTGGCGGATCTGGGGGCGCACCATGTCGAGTTCGGCGGCTGGTTCGAACGCAACAGCACCACCCAGTGGCGCCGCTGGTACGGGTTCGACGTCAACCATCCCGAAGCGAGCTCGCCTTATATCCGTCCGTCCAACCCGCTCTTCACCCAATATCAGGGCGAGGCGCGCGTGAGCGATCTGCAGTTTCACCTGCAGGATACGTGGAAGGCGACCAGCCGGCTGACGATCGAGGCCGGTCTCAAGACCAGCGCGCAATGGGCCGAGGGCTGGTTCCCGGTCCAGCCGGTCGCCGGCTCGTTGTCGGGCCTGAGCGGTGGCCTGCCGAGCGGCACGATCGATACCAAGAAGTGGTTTCTGCCCGCGGTCGGCGCGACCTACGAGCTGACCGATCACGAGCAATTCTATTTTCACGTCCAGAAGAATCTGCGCCAGTATATGGTCTATCTCGGCGGCGGCTCGCTTTCGCCCTGGTTCAGCGGCAGCCAGTCGGCTTTCAACGCCTTCCGCGATCAGGGTCGCCCGGAAACCTCGTGGACCTATGAGGGCGGGCTCAAGTCGCACCGCAGTTTCTCTGGCCTGCTCACAAGCTTCGACGCGCAGCTCAATTATTACCACGTCATATTCAACAATCGCCAGCTCGGCATCCCGACCAATCCCGGCGGCATCGCGGGCGGCGCGATCACCGGCGGCACGTCGGTGCTGGTCAATGTCGGCAGCGTCCATACCGACGGCGTCGACGCCGCCTTCACCATGCGCTTCGGCCCCACTTTCTCGCTCTACAATGCGACCTCGTTCAATAAGTCGACCTATCAGAGCGACTATACCTCCACCGCGAGCGGGATCGGCGCCGCAACCGGCACCTGTATCGGCGGCATGGTGGTGGTGGGCGGCGTCGTCCCGACCTGCGGCAAGCAGATTCCCGGTTCGCCCAAATGGATGAACAAGTCGGTCGCAACGCTCAACGTCGGCCCGTTCGAGGCGCAACTGGTCGGCGACTATGTCGGCAAGCGCTTTGCAACCTATGTCAACGACACGAATGTCGGCTCCTATTTTCTGACCTCGCTGCGGCTTGGTGCGGATCTGCCGGCCGACTGGCTACACCTGCACAAGGCCAATATCGCGCTCAACGTGACCAACCTGTTCCAGGAAAGCGGCTGGTCGACCATCTCGGTCGGTTCCGCCGCCAACAGCTATTCCGCCTATCCGATCGCGCCGCGCCAATGGTTCCTGACCTTCTCGGTCGGCTTCTGATATGAGCGGCTTCAGCCGCAGGGAGGCGGTCAAGGTCATGGGCGCTGCGGCGATTGCGGCGGGTGCCGGTGGGGCATTCGCCGCGCCGCCGACACGCAAGGTCGAGATATTCGGGCATCGCGGCGCCTCCGCGCTGCGGCCCGAGCACACGCTTGCCTCCTACGCCAAGGCGATCGCGGACGGGGCCGATTATATCGAACCCGATCTGTGCATCACCAAAGACGGCGTGCTGATTGCGCGGCACGAGAATGACATCTCGGCCACCACCGACGTCGCGCAACGCGCCGACTTCGCTGGCCGCAAGACGGTCAAGATGGTCGACGGCCAGCGGGTCGAGGGTTGGTTTACCGAGGATTTCACGCTCGCCGAATTGAAGACGCTGCGCGCGATCGAACGACTGCCGCAGTTCCGCCCGCTGAATGCGGCCATGAACGGTCAGTTCGACGTGCCGACCTGGGAAGAGATTATCGACTTCACCGCCGCCGAATCCGCGGCGCGTGGCCGCATGGTCGCGCTGGTGCCCGAACTCAAGCATTCGACCTATTTCGCGGGCGTGGGCCTGCCGCTGGAGGACCGCTTCCTCAGCACGCTGGCGGCGCATGATTATGTCCGCCGGTGCCCGCTCGAAATCCAGTCGTTCGAGATCGCCAACCTCAAATATCTGCGCGCCAAGATCGGCCGTCCGGCGCACGTCCGGCTGATGCAATTGGTCGAGCCCGACGCGGGCAAGCCCGCCGATGTGGTCAAGGCCGGCAATGGCCCAAGCTACGCCGAAATGGTCACCCCCGCCGGGCTGGCCGAAGTCGCGAAATATGCCGACGTGATCGCGCCCCCAACCCGCGCGATCATCCCGCTCGGTGCCGACAAGAAACTGGCCGCGCCGACCAGCCTCGTCGCCGATGCGCACAAGGCCGGCCTGCTCGTCCATATCTGGACCTTCCGCCCCGAAAACTACTTCCTCGCCGCCGACTTCCAGGACGCCAATGGCCCCGCCGCGCGCAACGAAGCCGGCTCGATCGCCGAGATGCAGACCTATATTCGCACCGGGATAGATGGCTTCTTCAGCGACGATCCGGGATTGGGCAGGCGGGCACTCGACACGCTCTAACCATCACCGTCATGCCGGACTTGTTCCGGCATCCACCGCGAGGTCGCCTCGCCGTGGAGTAGACCCCGGAACAAGCCTGTCTTGAGCTTGTCGAAAGTCCGGGGTGACGATCAATGCGGGAACGCCAGCCTCTCGCCCATCGCCCTGGCCCCGCGCCGCAGCCCGCGAAACCCCGTCAGGAATTGCGCCATCGTCTGCACCACGTCGCGCATCTGCCCGGGCTCGGCGGCAAGGCTCGCGCGCATCCGTGCCCGGTCGAAGCCACCATCGGGCCGCATCGACACCGTGATCGCATGCGGCAACAGATGATCGACCTCATCCGAGACGATCCGAACGATCGCGAACGGCAGGCCGTGCGCCTTAGCCACGCGCGCCGCGACATGGCTTTCCATATCGACCGCCAGCGCCTCATGATCGACGCCCAGCGCGCGTTTCTCGGCGATCGTGTCGATCATCCGTCCGTCGGCGAAGAAGCCGCCGATCCGCGCACCCGGCAGCCGCGCCGCGATCGCGTCGCGCCAGGCGGGATCGCACGCATGATCGATCCCGCCCGCGATGCGGCTGCCGACCACCCAGTCGCCGATCCTGAGCCCCTCGGCGAGGCCGCCGGTTAGCCCGTAACTGACGATCCCGGCGGCACCGTCGCGCGCGGCGGCGTCCAGCCTCTCCTCAAGCCGTTCGGCAACCCCGCCGCCCGCAATCGCGACGACGCCCGCCACGTCGACCGTGCGCACCTCGCGCGTGAAACCCGTGGCGAGAATGACCGGAAGCTTGTTCATCTCCCATCTCTATCTACCCCGTCATCCCAGCGAAAGCTGGGATCCAGCTCCCTCGCGAGCCGTTCGCGGAATGGTCAGAGGGGCCGGCTACGCCTTGAGGCAGGCGATCAGCCCCGTGACCACGGATTTGGTCTCCTGCACGTCGCGCACGCGCACTGTATCGAGGCCCAAAGTCTTCGCGGGATAATCGTTGCCGCCGGGGAAGATCGCGTCGCCCAGGAACAGGATCGCGTCCAATCCGACGCCAACCGTCTCGCTCAGCTTCTTCAGGCCATAGGCCTTGTCGACGCCCTTGCGCGTGATGTCGATCGAGGTCGACCCGCCGATATTGATCGACAGATCGGGCAGCATTCCTTGCAGGATGGCCTGCAACTTCTTGCGCTTCTCGTGATCCGGATCCCATTTGTCCTTGGCTTCGAGCGGCGCCTGCTGGCCGAGCGCGGAGAAGGTGATTTGCGAGCCGCGATCCTCGATCTGCTCACCCCAGGTCTGCTCGTGCGCATAGCCCGCCTGCTCGACCGCTTTCTGCAGGGAATCGCGGATCTGCTTGCCCTCGCCCTCGCTGAACAGTTCGGCATAGACGGCATTCCACGCACCATCCCGATGGCGGTACAGCTTGGTGCCGGTGGTCGGCTGGACGATGAAATTGTCCAGGTTTGCGTGCGCCGGCATGCGGCTGATCACCTGCTTTTCGAACTGCGGCCAGTCGCCACCCGAGATGATATCCACCATCGCCACCTGCGTAAGCTTGGCGAGCAATTCCGCCATCTCGTCGTCGAGCGCCTGCTTGCTGAGCGCGAGCGTGCCGTCGAGATCGAATGCGATGAGCTTTTTCATTATGTCCCCTTGAGCATCGGCAGGAGGATCGTGTCGATCGCATGCGCGACCCCGTCCTCATCATTGCTGGTGGAGACATAATCGGCTTCCGCCTTCACCGGTTCCGGCGCCTGGCCCATCGCGATCGCCAGCCCCGCGCGCTCGAACATCGGCACATCGTTATACTGGTCTCCCAATACCGCGACCGCATCGAGCGCCACATCCGCGATCCGCGCCAGTGTCGCGACGCCGCCGCCCTTGTTGGCGAGCGGATGCGTCAGGTCGAGATAGTAAGTCTGCGACATGCCGATCGTGGCGAGGCCGCCAAAGCCGCTACGCATCTTTGCCTGCAGATCGAGCAGCAGATCGTGATCGTCGCTGACCCAGGTGAGCTTGTCGACCTCGTCGAACAGCGGCGTCATGTCGCTATCGACGATGGGCTGCTGTGCGGACGCCAATATCTCATGCGGCACATGCGGATTGTTCGGATCGACGATGTGCCAGCGGCCCTCCGCGAAAATCCACGGCGTCGCGCCCGATCGGCCGGCGATCGCGAAGCTCTGCTCTACCGCCGCGCGATCCAGCCTGTGGCGTTCGACCAACGATCCATCCGGCGCGATGATCGTGCCGCCATTGAACGCCGCGATCGGCCCGGTCGGCTTCAATGCCTCGACCAGGAAGGCGATGCCCGACGGCGGCCGCGCGCTGATGATGGTGAAGGGAACGCCCGCCGCCTGCAGCCGCGCGACCGCATCGATCGTGGCTTGGGTGAGTTTCTTGTCGCGGTTGACGAGCGTGCCGTCGACGTCGCTGATGACGAAACGCAGACTCATGAAATGGCGTGCCAGGTGCGGCCGTCGCGTTCGATCAGTTCGGCCGCGCATTCGGGTCCGCGCGAGCCGCGCCTGTAGCTTTCCACTTTGCCTCTCCCCTTCGCCCACAAATCGAGGAACGGCTGCACCGCGGCCCAGCCCGCCTCGATCTGGTCGGCGCGCTGGAATAATGTCTGGTCGCCCATCAGCATGTCGTAGAGCAAAGTCTCGTAGCCGGTCCGCCCGCCGATCGTGAACTTGTCGGCATATTTGAAGTCGAGCGCGACCGGCACCGCCTGCATCTTAGGGCCGGGCTTCTTGACCATGAAATCCAGGTCGATCCCTTCATTAGGCTGCAATTGGAGGATCAGGCGGTTGGGCGGCAGATCGGCGACCGGCGTATCGCGGAACAAGGCAAGCGGGACCGGCTTGAACGTCACCACGACCTCGGTGTCGCGCGCCTTCAGCGCCTTGCCTGTACGCAGGTAGAAAGGCACGCCCGCCCAGCGCCAGCTGTCGACCCAGAATTTGAGCGCGACATAGGTTTCGACATTGCTCTTGGGGTTTACGTCGGCTGCCTTGCGATAGCCCTGATACTGGCCGCGCACCGCGTTGGTCTTGGCTTCGGCCGGCGTCGGCACGCGCACCGCCTGCAGCAATTTGGCCTTTTCGGTGCGGATGGAATCGGCGGACAGATCGTTGGGCGGCTCCATGCCGACCATCGCCATCAGCTGGAACAGATGGTTGGGCACCATGTCCCGGAGCGCGCCGGTCGCGTCGTAGAAAGCGCCGCGCGTGCCGACGTCGACCGTCTCCGCCGCGGTGATCTGTATGCTGTCGATATAGCGGTTGTTCCACACCGCTTCGAGCCAGGGATTGGCGAAGCGCGCGACCATGATGTTCTGGACGGTCTCCTTCCCCAGGAAGTGGTCGATGCGGTAGACCTGTGCCTCGTCGACCACGTTCAGTATCTGCCGGTTGAGCGCACGCGCGGACGCCAGATCGTGCCCGAACGGCTTCTCCACCGCGACACGCCGGAAGGCGTTCGGCTTCTCCTGCATCAGACCTGCAGCAGCGAGGCTTTCGATGATCGGCCCGAAGAATTGCGCCGGGGTCGCGAGGTAGAAGACGACATTGCCCGCATCGCCGAGCTTCGTCTTCAGATCCTTGAACAAGGCTGGCTTGGTGAAGTCACCCTGCATGTAGGTGATATTGTCGCGCAACGTGCGCCAGCATTCGGTCTTGGGCGCGAACTCGTCGAGGCTCGCGCGCAAATCTTCGTCGCTTCCCTCGCGCGCGCCGATGCCGATGATGCGAAGCTCGTCCGCGATCAGCCCGTCGCCGCACAGATGCGCGATCGCGGGCATCAGCAGGCGCCGGGCGAGATCGCCCGTGCCGCCGAAGATGACCAAAGTGGCGGGGGGCGCCTGCCTGGGCGCCGCTTGCGGGCGCCGTGCCATTATTGCGGGATCTCGACGTGCCCGCCGAAGCCGAACCGCATTGCGGACAGGACCTGATCCGCGAACGTATGCTCGATCCGGCTGCGGTAGCGCGCGAACAAGGCGGTGGTCAGCACGTTGGCCGGCACCGCTTCCTCCATTGCCGCGTCGACCGTCCAGCGCCCCTCACCCGAATCCGCGACATTGCCCGAGAAGTTGGACAGGGTCGGGTCCTTGGCGAGCGCGATCGCGGTCAGGTCGAGCAGCCACGAGGATACGACCGATCCGCGCCGCCACACTTCGGCAATGTCCTTGAGGTTGAGGTCGAACCTTTCCTCTTCAGGCAGGCGTTCCGAACTCTTGGTCTTCAATATGTCGAAGCCCTCGGCATAGGCCTGCATCAGGCCGTATTCGATGCCGTTGTGGATCATCTTCACGAAATGGCCCGCGCCCGCAGGGCCCGCATGGATATAACCCTTCTCCGCGCGCTGGTCGTCCTGGGTCAGGCCGGGCGTACGCGGGATCGTGCCGAGGCCCGGAGCGAGCGCGTCGAAGATCGGGTCGAGATTGCCGACCACATCCTCAGGCCCGCCGATCATCATGCAATAGCCGCGCTCCAGCCCCCACACGCCGCCCGATGTTCCGACATCGACATAGTGGATCTGCTTTTCGCGCAGGCTCTTCGCGCGGCGGATGTCGTCCTTGTAGAAGCTGTTGCCGCCATCGATGATGATGTCGCCCGGTTCGGCGATATCGGCGAGCTGCTGGATCGTGCCTTCGGTGATCTCGCCCGCGGGCAGCATCACCCAGAAGATCGCCGGCTTGGCCAGCTTCGCCTTCATGTCCTTGAGGTCGGATGCACCGATCGCGCCCTCGCCGACCAATGTGTCGATCGCCGGCTGGTCGCGGTCATAGACGACGCCTTCATGACCTTTCTGCATTAACCGGCGGACGATATTGCCGCCCATCCGGCCAAGCCCGATCATTCCGATCCGCATAATTCAGCTCCTGTCTGGAGACATGTTGAAAGATTCTACTGCGTCACCCCGGACTTGTTCCGGGGTCCACCGGACCGCACGGGATTCCCTCGCGGACGGGTGGATGCCGGAACAAGTCCGGCATGACGGTTCAAGCGACATCACTGTTCGAGAGCTTCGCCGACCAACGCCTCAAGCCGGCTTAGGTCACCGGTCTTGAGGTGAACGCGCAAGACACGCTGGCCGCGCTCGGCCAGCACATCGAGGTCGCCGCGCGCCTGTGCCACCTGGACTGTGCCGAAGCTGGCTTTGTGGTGGGGCACCGCCAGATCAGGATCGGCATGCCGCGTAATCTCCAGGAACACACCCGACTTGGGGCCGCCTTTATACGCCTGCCCGGTCGAATGGAGGAAACGCGGACCGAAGCCGGCAACGGTGGCGACGCCTTTCGCGTCGACCACCGCTTCGCGCATGCGCGCGATCGCGTCCTCATGTTCGTCGTTGCGCTCGACATAAGCGAGGAAGCCGAAATAATCGCCCGCCTCCAGGCTCGCGAAATGCGTGCGCAATATCTCGACCGGATCGCTCGGCGCGAAGCCGTGGTCGCCCGGCGCGAAGAAGGCGAGATCCGCATCCTCGTGAAACGCCTTTTCCGGCGCGAGGCTGCCCGATTTTTCATAGGCATCGATCAGCTGACGCGTCTGGATCTTGGCGTCCTCGACATCGGGCTGGTCGAACGGATCGATCCCGATCACCGCGCCCGCGATCGCGGTTGCGATCTCCCAGCGGAAGAATTCCTGGCCGATCAGCATCTTGTCGGCGAGCGTGAATTTCACCACCGGCTGGCCGGCGGCGATCAGCTCGGCGACATGCCTGTCGAGGTCCGGATCCTCATCACCGTCGAGGCTCAGCACCGCGAACAGGCGGTCCGCGCCATAATCCTCGGCGGGCGCGAGCGGCTCCAGATCGACCGGAACGATGCCCTTGCCATGCTTGCCGGTGGATTCGGCGAGCAATTGCTCCAGCCAGGCGCCGATCGGCTCAAGCTCGGGCGTGGTCAGGATGGTGAGCTTGTCGCGCCCCGCATTGGCCGCCGCGCCCATGATCACGCCCAGATGCACGCCCGGATTCTGCGCGGGCGGCGCGTCGGGGCCGCATGCCTGCACCATCGGTGCGGTCTTGGCGAAGAAATCCTCGACATCGATCCCCATCATCGCCGCCGGCACCATGCCGAACACCGACAGCACCGAATAACGCCCGCCGATCGCCGGATCGCCGAGAAAGATGTCGAAATAGCCATGCTCGCGCGCGAGCTTCTCCAGCTTTGAGCCCGGATCGGTCACCGCGACGAAGCGGCTCCCATCGTTGCCCGCCAACTCCCAGAAATATTCGCGCAGCAGCTCGGGCTCCATCGTCGAGCCCGACTTGGACGCGACCAGGAACATCGCCTCCCTGGGGTCGATCTTCGACGCGACCGTACTGATCTGCCCCGGATCGGTGGAATCCAGCGCGTGGACGGTCGGATAGCCGGGCGCCGCGCCGATGATCTCGGCCAGCACTTCCGGCCCCAGGCTGGAGCCGCCCATGCCGAGCAGCACCACATCTTTATGGCCCTTGGCCTTCTCCGCGACTTTCTTCAGCTGCGCGAAATCGACTTGGCGGCCCTGGCCCGCGGCGAGCCAGCCGAGCCATTTACCCTCGTCGCCGCCGGTCCAGACGCTCGCATCCTTGGCCCACAGGCGTCGCGACCAGGCGGCCGCGCGCGCCTGCTCGACCCCGTCAGTTACCGTTTTTTTTTGAGCCTCCGGCAGCGCCGGCTCCATTCCGTTCAATTTGTCGCCCGCCAATTTGTCCTTCTTGGCGGCGATCGCGCCGAGCAATGTATCGGCGGCATCGGCGAACAATTTCACGCCATCCTCGACCAGTTTGGTCGTGACGCCATTGAGGTCGAGCCCCAGCCGTTCGGCCTCCGCCAGAACCTTCCTGGCTTCATCGACATTGGCGTCGAGCGTGCGCGCGACGGTGCCATGATCGCGGAACGCGTCCATCGTCTTGGGCGGAATCGTGTTGACCGTGTCCGGCCCGATCAAGCTGTCGACGTAGAGCGTATCGGGGAAGGCCGGGTCCTTGACGCCCGTCGAGGCCCACAGCAGCCGCTGCGGCTGCGCGCCCTTCGCCGCGAGCTTCTGCCAGCGGTCCGACTTCACGAAGTCGAGATACCATTGATACGCCATCTTGGCGTTGGCGATCGCGACCTTGCCGCGCACCGCCTTGAGCGCATCCGATTCCTTGTCGCCCGCCGCGACGCGCTCGTCGATCTTCTTGTCGATCTGCGCGTCGATGCGGCTGACGAAGAAGCTCGCCACGCTCGCAAGCTTGTCAATCGGCTGCCCCTTGGCGACGCGCGCCTCCAGCCCTTCGACGAACGCCATCGCGACTGCGACATAAGATTCGTTGCTGAACAGCAGGGTGACGTTGATGTTGATCCCGTCCTCGATCAGCTGCCGGATCGCGGGGGCGCCCGCCACCGTGCCCGGCACCTTGATCATCAGATTGGGGCGGTCGATCTGCGCCCATAGCCGCCGCGCCTCGTCGATCGTGTCCTGCGTTCCGTTGGCGAGATAGGGCGACACTTCCATGCTGACATAGCCGTCATAGCTGCCGGTCTTGTCATAGACAGGGCGCAGCGTCTCGCATGCCGCCTGGATGTCGCTGATCGCCAGCGCCTCATAGGTGTCAGTTACGCTCGCTTGCGGGTTGGCTTCGACGAACGTCTTGAACTGCGCGTCATAGGCCTCGCCTTGGCCCATCGCCTTCTCGAAGATCGACGGGTTGGAGGTAACACCGGTCACGCCGTCCTCGGCGACAAGCTTCTGCAAGCCACCTTCATTCAGGAATTTGCGGTCGACGAAGTCGAGCCACGGAGCCTGACCGCTGGCGCGGAGCTGTTCGAGCAGAGAGGTCATTCTTACTTGCCCTTCCCGAGCATGTCGTTGGCGGTGTTCACGACGTTCTCGACCGTGAAACCGAATTTGTCCTGAAGCTTGGCGATCGGCGCGGACGCGCCGAAGCTGTGCATCGTAATCGTGCGGCCGGCGAGACCGACATAGCGGTCCCAGCCCACTTCGCTGCCCATCTCGACCGCAAGCCGCGCGGTGACACCCGGCGGCAGAACCTTGTCCTTATAGGCCTGATCCTGCTTTTCGAAGAGATGCCAGCTGGGCATGGACACCACTTGGGAACGCACGCCGGCTTCGACAAGCTTCTCGTGCGCCGCGACGACCATGCTGACCTCGCTGCCCGCGCTGATCAGCAGGATTTCGGGCGCGCCGTCGCTTGGCCCGGCAAGGATATAGCCGCCCTTGGTTAGCCCTTCCGCGCTCGCATATTTGCTGCGGTCGAGCGTCGGCAGCGCCTGGCGCGAGAAGATCAAGGCCGTCGGCTGGTTGTTGTTCTGGATCGCGACCCGCCAGGCCCAAGCGGTTTCGTTCGCGTCGCACGGCCGGATCACGTCGAGGCCGGGGATCGCGCGCAGCGAAACCAGCTGCTCGATCGGCTGATGCGTCGGGCCATCCTCGCCCACGCCGATCGAATCGTGCGTGAAGACGAAGATCGCGCCGATCTCCATGATCGCCGCAAGCCGGATCGGCGGGCGCATATAATCGGAGAAGACCAGGAAGGTCGCGCCGTAGGAGCGCAAATGCGACAGCGCCATGCCGTCGACGATCGACCCCATGCCATGCTCGCGCACGCCAAAATGAAGGTTGCGGCCGGCATAATTGTCCACCGCGAACGATCCGCCATTGTCGACCAGCGTCTTGGTCGAGGGCGCCAGATCGGCCGATCCGCCGACCAGCCAAGGCAGCTTGGGCGCGATCGCGTTCAGCACTTTGCCGCCCGCATCACGCGAGGCCATGCCCTTTTCGTCGGTGGGGAAGGTCGGGATGTCCGCATCCCAGCCGTCGGGCAATTTGTCCGCGAACAAGGCGTCCAGTTCCTTACCCAATGCGGGCTCGGCCTGCTTGTAGCGCGCCAGCATGGCTTCCCATTCCTCGCGTAGCGGCTTGCCGCGTCCCGAAATAGCCGCCTGGAAGCGCTCGGCGACGCCATCGGGCACCAGGAACTGCGCGTCGGGCCAGCCATAGGCCTTCTTGGTGCCGGCAATATCCTCGGCGGTCATCGCTTCGCCATGCGCCTTGGCGGTGCCCGCGATCGAGCTTCCGAAACCGATGATCGAATGGACGACGATCATCGTCGGCTTGTCGTTCGTCTTCTTGAACGTCTCGATCGCCGCCGCCACCGCTTGCGTGTCGTTGGCATCGTTCACATGGATCAAGTTCCAGCCATAGCCCTGGAAGCGCTTGCCCACGTCCTCGTCGAAGGCGAGATCGGTCAGACCCTCGATCGACACATGGTTCGAATCGTAGATCCAGCACAGGTTGGATAGCTTGAGGTGTCCGGCCAGGCTGCCCGCCTCGCTCGCGACGCCCTCCATCATGTCGCCGTCGCCGCAGAAGACGTAGACGTCATGATCGAAGATCGGGAAGCCGTCCTTGTTGTAGCGTGCGGCGAGCCAGCGCTCCGCAATCGCCATGCCGACCGAATTGCCGCAGCCCGCGCCGAGGGGTCCGGTCGTGGTCTCGACCCCGGTGGTGTGGCGATATTCGGGGTGACCCGGCGTCTTCGATCCGAGCTGACGGAAATTCCGGATATCGTCCAGGCTGACCGCGGGATTGCCGCTCGGCGTGCCGTTCTTGTCGATCTCCCTGATCCCCGCGAGGTGGATCAGCGAATAAAGCAGCATCGACGCATGGCCGACCGACAGCACGAAACGGTCGCGATTGGGCCAATCGGGCTTGTCGGGATCGATCCGCAGGAACTGCGACCAGAGCGTATAGCCGACCGGCGCCAGCCCCATCGGTGTGCCGATATGGCCCGAATGGGCCTTGGCAACCGCGTCCATCGAAAGCGTACGGATCGTATCGATGCAGAGCCGCTCGGGCGAGCCGTCCTCATGAACGCTGGAGGAGGCAGTGCTGGTCGACATGTGATTCCCTTCTTTGGAGGGTCAATTCGGGCTGGAGGGCCGATAGACCCGATACGAACGCATGCGCAACGGGTCGAGCCGCGCGGATAAGTTTCAAACTAGGCAGCCTGCCTTTAGCTCCCCTCGTTACGGCTCGTAAAGGTAGCGCTACCATCTTTTGCGCAATACAGGCCGGCGACTTCGGTCACGAACAAGCCGTGCCCGAGCATGCCCGGGATCGATGACAAAGCTGCGGCAAGCCCGGCCGGATCCGCAATCGGCCCGAAATGGCAATCGAAGATCAGATTGTCCTGATCGGTCCGATAGGGCGCCCCATCCTTCATGCGCAGCATCGCCCGCGCGCCCAGATCGGCCAATGCTCGTCCGACAAAGGCCTGTGCGAAGGGCAAGGTCTCGCACGGCACCGGCATCGTCATGCCAAGCTGTTTAACGGTCTTCGACGAATCCGCGATCACCACCATCCGCTTGGCCGATGCGGCGACGCATTTCTCGCGCAGCATCGCCCCGCCCGCGCCCTTGATCGCGCGCAAGGCAGGGTCGATCTCGTCCGCCCCGTCGATCGCAAGATCGATCTGCGCGACCTCCGAAAAAGGCAGGACCGGAATGCCGAGCGACTTCGCCTGGGTCTCACTAGCAACGGATGTGGCCACCGCCTGAAACTTCAGCCCCTCGGCAAAGCGCCGGCCCAATTCCTCGATCAGGAAAAAGGCGGTCGACCCGGTGCCGAGCCCAACCAGCATCCCGTCTTTTACCTCATCCGCGGCAGCAAGCGCGGCGGCTTTCTTGTCGACATCCTGGGACATGGTGCGTCAGATGCGCCGATGGCGGGTGACACGCAACTGACCGATCGCTCACGCCTTACCGCGCCCGCGAAGCGGAGGTTAGTGCGGGAAGCCTGCGCCGCGCACAACCGGCAATATCGCCTCACGCGGGCGGCTTTCAGCCCAGACGGTCGATCAGCGCCCCGCGCTCGATCGTGGCTAGATAGGCCGTCGCGATCTGCCGCGGGTTTTCGGGCATTTGATACGCGCCGGACTTCGCCGGAAGCTGCCTGGTCGTGTTACCGAACGAATGATCGGGCGGATTGTCAATGTCGTCGAGCGTCTTCCTGACTGCCGGAGCGTCGCTTGCAGCGAGATGGCCGGACGATATGTCGGAGTCGATCCGGGCCTCCAGGGCAGCACGCAACGACGCGAATTTGATGGATGGCGCGATGTTTCCGATCGGCCGAATCTTCGCCGACGGAGCAGGCTCAGCCTTTTTGGGCGCGTCGCTTGCGACGGCCTTCGCCTTGGCGTCCGACAGTCCGTCTGCCTGCAGCTTGCGCAGCGCGGGATCCGTTGCAGATAAGATACCGATATTCACGACGGACTCCCACGCTCAAGGGAGAGAACGCCGGAATCGGGCCGGGCTTTAGCGCCGCCCGGTCCGGCCCCCTTGGCCTCGGGTCAGAACAGCTGCCGGGTGGAGAGCGTCACGGTTCTGCCGAGCGGATCGAGATCGCCCGGCCGGTACCGATCGGCGTCGCCGTTCGAGCGTGCATTGTGGCCCGCAGAAACGACAATGAGTTCTCAATTGATGCTCTATCGTTTCTTAACCGTATCTAAAGGAATGTCGTTCGGTCGGCAGTTGGGGTGCCTTCATTGCCGTGTCGGATCCCCGTCTGTTTGCTGACAGAGGGGGTGGATGTGTCAACAGGGGACAAATGATGCGAAATCGGATCTTACTTACCGCAGCCTGCATGCTCGCTGCGTCGCCGGCTTTGGCCGGGCCGGGCTGGGAATTCACCTCGCCGGGCAACAGCTTCACCAACGGAACCTGGGATTTTGCGACGGCCTTCTCCGTCAACAGCAACGTCACTGTGTCCGGCCTTGGCTATTACGCCGATCCGGTGACCGGGAATGCCGACGGCAATCCGGTCGCGCTCTATCAGTGCGACGACGCGGCCTGCCTGACGACCGGCACCTTGCTGGCATCGGCAATTGTCACCAACATCTACCCGATCAACGGCCATTTCCGTTATGTGACGATCGCTCCGATCACGCTGGTTGCGGGCATGTCCTATGAAATCGCGGGCGTGAGCAATTCGGACAATTATACCTGGGCCGATCCGGGTTTTGCGACCGATCCGGCGCTCACTATCCTGGCGACCTCGGGGCAGTTTTCACGCTGGAAATCGATCGGCTCGCCCGATTTCCTGACCGGCTCTCCCTTCATCGATCTGGGTACGAGTGACGGCTATTGGGGCCCGAATGTCTTCCTGGGCGACCCGGTATTCACCCACGGCGTGCCCGAACCGGCAAGCTGGGCCCTGATGCTGGTCGGCTTCGGCGCAATCGGCGGCGCCCTGCGCGCCCGTCGCGGGCGCACCGCGGTCAGCTTCGGATAGAATATCCCCACAATTCTGGGGAGGGGAGTACGCCGCCGCGCCTTCGGGCTCGGCGGCGCTTTCCCGATTTGATCCGACTTGCGCTTGATTAAAGCCCGCCTTTTACGGGCACAAAGGCCTGGGAGCGCATTACCGAATCCATGCGGTACTTTTTTCATACGGCTGACGGATCCCGTGACCGCGACGAAACCGGTACGGAGCTCCCCGACTACGACGCAGCCCGCAAGCAGGCGGTCATGTTCGCGGGCGAATATATGGCCGACAATCCCGGCGTCGTCGCCGACCGCAAGGACTTTCGTGTCGAAGTGACGGACGACCGCAATCTCCTGTTGTTCACAGTGATCGCAGTGGCGGTGCCGGCCCGGCGCTTGCAATAAAGAGGACGTGCTGGCTCAGCCGGCGTTCGGACAGATGTTACCGTCCCTGCGACCGCCACCTCTTGATCGTGCGGTCGAGCTGGTCTTTCTCGCCGCCCGTGCGCTTCCACGCCTCGCTATAGACCGGGTCGTGTGACGCGGGCAGCTGGCTCTGGTCGAGCGGATCGAACGAGATGCGGATCGGGATCGGCACGCCTTCGCCGACCAGGATCGCCTCGCGGTTGCGCAGCGCCGGTATCGCATCGATCAGCCCGCGCGCACCCTCGGGCACGGCGGATCGCACATGCGCCTGGTCGCGTTCGTTGTTCAACCGCATCGCGATGATCGTACCGCATTGCGAGAGCACGCCTTCCGCCAGGTCGCATGGCCGCTGCGTCACCAGGCCGAGCGAAATGCCATATTTGCGGCCTTCCTTGGCGATCCGTTCCAGCACCGCGCGTGCCGGCGCTCGGTCGACCGCGGGGATATAACGATGCGCTTCCTCGCACACGAGCAACACCGGATGCTGCTCGTCGCCGCGCGACCAGACCGCATGATCGAACAGCAGCCGCGCGATCAAGGCGACCACCACGGCGGTCACCTCGGACGGCACGCCCGACAGATCGACGATGCCGAGGGGCTTGCCGCCGCCGGGCAGGCGCAGCAATTTGGCCAGCACGTCGGCCATCGTGTCGCCCGCCATCATGCCCGAGAACATGAAGCCATAGCGCGGATCGGCCTTGATCTCCTCGAACCGCGCCTTGATCCGCATATAGGGCGCGGCGCCGATCCCGCCTTTGTCGAGCTTGCCCATTTCGGCATTCAGAATCGCGGCCAGATCGGACAGCAGATAAGGGGTCGGGGAATCGACCGTGAGGCGGGTCATGCCCTCCGCACCGCGATGCTTGGCACGCGCGGCGAGGATGCATTTGGCGAGCACGTCGCGGTCGGTCTGATAATCGGCGCCGCCGGAATTCAGCAGAATCTCGGCATGCTCTTCCAGGTTCATCAGCCAATAGGGCAGAGCCAGGTTGGTGACGTCGAAGGTCGCGGCCTTGGCGCCGAACGATGCGGCATATTCGCCATGCGGATCGATCATCAGCACATGGCCGTTGGGCGCGGCGTCGCAAATGCGGTGCAGCATCAAAGCGGTCGCGCTCGATTTGCCGGTACCGGTCGAACCGAGCACCGCGAAATGGCGCCCGAGCAGGCAGTCGATATAGAGCGATGCCGGCACCTGGCCCGACGGATAGACCGCGCCGACCAGGATGTGCGGGCGCTCGTCCGGTGCGAAGATGGTGAGCAATTCATCCTCGGCGACCGCATGCAAGGCGGCGCCGGGCATCGGCAGCAAGGTCACGCCGCGCCGGAAATTGGCGAGCCGGTCGTTGACGTCCGCCCCCTCGCCGACAAAATCGATCATGCCGAGCACGAGGTCGCTGTCCGCCTGGGCCAGCCGCAGGCTGCGGATCTGGGCCAGCACCCAGCGGTTGCCGACGCGGATCTTAACATGACTGCCGATCGAGCCCGGAGGCGCGCCGATGCCGTTCGCCTTGCGGACGAGCGTCATCATATGGCCGTCGAGCGAGACCTGCGCGATCGCGCCGGTGATCTCGAGGACGCGGCCGAGCTCCATCGCGTCGCCCGCCGTGATGGCGCCTACGATCCGGTCGTGAATACCCATGGAGGCGGCTTTAATGGCCGTTGGTTAAAGAGTTCCTCACCGCATTAGGACGCCAGCGGATACGCGTCCGATCTTGCGTATATCTATCTGCGGACGCGTCCAAACCCCAGCGCCGCAGCCAGTCCCATCAGCAGCGAGATCAGGGTCGCGGCGAGGCCGTAGAGCAAAGGATAGCTTTCCGCCGCCTGCGCCACGAACCGTTCGAAGCCCGATTTGCCGATCCGGATTTCCCGCGTCGCGACCGCGACGATATGTCCGTTCCGGATAAGGTAGGTTTCCGCGGTATATTGGCCGACCGGCACGCGCGCCGGGATCGGCACCAGCGCGCGATAGAGTACGCCTTCGCGGACCGACACCGCGCCGACATGCTCGGCGTATAGGCCGGTCCTGCGCTTGAGGTCGATCAGCCCCGTCTCGAACCGCGCCTGTTCGTTCGCGCTCGCGCCGTTGGCGGGGGAGAGCAAAAGATTGTCGATCCCGATCTCGTAGATGGCGGCGGTCCGCGGCGAAACCAGCTGGCCGAGCGGGCGCGATGTCGCGACCGCATAGAAGCTCGGCACCGACCGGAAACGCTCGCTTGCATGGTTGATCCAGATGCCCGCCACCTTGGCTTTCTCGCGCACCAGCAAGGGCTCGGCCGGCCCCTTGATCACCACCGCGACGTCCGTGTCCGGCGCAGGCGCCCTCCCGCCGGGGTAAAGGATCGCCCCGAACAGCAGCAGCTCCGCTCCGGTGAAGCTGTAGGCGATGTCGACCTGCGTGTTCGACACGTCCGGCACCAGCCGCGGCTCGCTCGCGCCGAGCAGTATCGGCAGTGCCGCGGCCAGGGCAAACAGGTTGCCCGATCTCCGTTTGGGTGCCGCACCGGCCCGCGCCCCCACCCGGCCTTCCAGACAGCCTGTCCTGTGGGAGGCCGGGTGGAGGCGCGGGCCGGTGCGGTCACGGATTAAGGCTCGCGCGCTCATAACGGCTGCACCGTATAGATCGCGCCGGGCTCCCAGCTGAGCCCGATCGCCATCCTGAACGCGACCGTCAGCACGATCACCGCCAACATCATGCGCGCGCGTTCGGGCCGCACGCGCTGGACCATGGCGGAGCCGATCTGCGCGCCGATCACCGATCCGATCAGCAGCAGCCCCGCCAGCACCAGATCGACCGCATGCGTCGTGACCGCATGGACCAGGGTGGTCGTCGCGGTGACGAACAGCCCCTGGAACAGCGACGTACCGACCACCACCCGCGCCGACACGCCGAACAGATAGAGCATCGCCGGCACCAGAATGAAGCCGCCGCCGACGCCCATCAAAACCGTCAGCAGCCCGGTCACGAACCCCAGCAGCAAAGGTGCAAGTGGCGAAATGTAGAGGCCCGCCCCATAAAAGCGCCAGCGGAAGGGTAGGGCCGCGATCCATTTGCGGTGGCGCTTGGTGGTGATCGGCGGCGGTGTTTTGCCTTCGCGCGCCGCCAGCACCGCGCGCACCGATTCGCGCGCCATCGCCAGCCCGATCCAGCCGAGCAAGGCGACGTAGAGCAGGTTGATGATCGTATCGATCTGGCCGGTCTTCTGGAGCAGGTGGAACAGGAAGCCACCGGCGAACGATCCCACGCCGCCGCCCGCGACCAGCACCATCCCCATCCGGAAATCGACGCCCTGGCGGCGGCTGTGCGCCAGCACGCCCGACACGCTCGTGCCCGTGATCTGCGTTGCGGACGATGCCACCGCGACCGCGGGCGGCACGCCGTAAAAGATCAGCAAAGGCGTGGTCAGAAACCCACCGCCGACCCCGAACATGCCCGACAATATGCCGACCGCGCCGCCCAGCAGCACGATCACCAGCGCATTCACCGAAAGTCCGGCGATCGGAAGGTAAAGGTGCATGATCGGGTTAGACCCGCTTCGGGCCGGCGTTTCAACCCGCCCCATCACCCCACAGCCGTCATCCCGGCGAAAGCCGGATCCCAGGAGGTAAGGACACCGCAGGTCTTCCGAATCCCATCTCGTCATGCCGGACATGTTCCGGCATCCACCCATCCTCCAACTTATTGCACGAGGCTTAGCGGACCCCCGGAACAGGCTCGCCATGAGCTTGTCGAAAGGTCCGGGGTGACGGCAAGCGGGTGGGTCGTGCTAGACGCCCCACCATGCCCGATTTCCTCACCCGCCCCGGCCTCCCCGCACTCGCTTACGCGCATCGTGAAGGCGCGGGGCCCACCATCGTCTTCCTCCCCGGCTACGGCTCCGACATGGAAGGCAGCAAGGCGATCGCGCTCGATGCCTGGGCCGAGGCACAGGGTCAGGCGCTGCTGCGCCTCGATTATCGCGGCTGCGGCCAGAGCGAGGGTGCGTTCGCCGAGGCGACGCTCGACGACTGGCGCGACGATGTGCTCGACCTGATCGACACGCTCACCCGAGGCCCGCTGATCCTGGTCGGCTCCTCGATGGGCGGCTGGCTGATGCTGCTGGTCGCGCTCGAACGGCCCGAGCGCGTCGCGGCCTTGGTCGGGATCGCCGCCGCGCCCGACTTCACCGAATGGGGCTATGACGATGCCCAGCGCGCGACGATCGAGAGCGACGGGCTGATCGCGGTCGAGCATCCGGATTATGACGCGCCCGAAATCACCACCCGCGCCTTTCTGGACAGCGGCCAGGCCAATCTCCTGCTCGACGGCGAGATATCGATCGACTGCCCGGTGCGCCTGCTCCACGGACAGGAAGACCGCGATGTCCCGCCCTCGATCGCGCTCCGCCTCGGCCGCGCGCTTCGTTCAGCCGATGTGCAGACCATGCTCGTCAAAGGCGGCGAACATCGTCTGTCGCGGCCGGGCGATCTCGCCTTGCTGCTGACGACGGTCGGGGCCTTGATCGAGACCTTATGATCCCATTCCTGTTCCTTGCCGCCACGCTCACCGACATTTCGGGCAATGCCGCACGCGTTGCCGCCTGCCAGAAACTGATCGCGGCCGATCCCAAAGCGGCGCTCGATCAGGCCACCGTCTGGGTGGATCGCGAGAAGAGCGTACCTTCGCGCCAATGCCTCGGCCTCGCCTTCGTGGCGGTCGAGCGCTGGGGGCCTGCCGAGGCCGCGCTCGCGCAGGCGGCTGCTCAGGCCGAGTCCGATCGCGACGCGCGCAGCCTGAGCCTGTGGAGCCAGGCGGGCAATGCCGCGCTTGCGGGCGACCAGCCGGCTAAGGCACGCGAGGATCTCGACCATGTCCTCTCCGCCGCCGTTTTACCGCCTATGCTCGGCGGAGAGGCCTGGGTCGATCGCGCACGCGCGGATGTCGCGCTGGGCGATCTCGCGCAGGCACGGACCGATATGGACAAGGGCCTTGCGCTCGTGCCGCAGGATCCTTTCGCCTGGTATTTGTCGGCCTCGTTGGCGCGAAAGCAGAACGACCTCACGCGTGCGCAAAAGGATATCGCGACCGCGCTGAAATCGGCGGCGGACGATCCCGCGGTCCAGCTGGAGGCGGGCAATATCTTCGCCGCCGCGGGACAGGCCGACGCCGCTCATTCCGCCTGGACCCGCGCCGCCCAGCTCGCGCCCGACACGCCCGAAGGCCAAGCCGCCAAGGCCGCGCTCGCCGCGCCACTGAAATAATACTCACCGTTCGGGCTGAGCTTGTCGAAGCCCTGTCCTTTTCTATTTCGGAAAGAAGTACAGCGCCCTTCGACGCCGCCTGCGGCGTCGCTCAGGACAGGCTTGAACAGGCTCAGCGCGAACGGCTTAGAGGACCTGCGAATGACCAAATATCTCCACACCATGATCCGCGTGTCCGATCCGGACGCGACCATCCGCTTCTTCGAACTGCTCGGCCTGCGCGAAATTCGCCGGATGGAGAATGAACAGGGTCGCTTCACGCTCATTTTCCTCGCCGCGCCCGGCGACGAGGAGGCGCAGGTCGAACTCACCCACAATTGGGGCGAGGCCGGCTATGACGGCGGCCGCAATTTTGGCCATCTCGCCTACCGCGTCGACAATATCTACGAGACCTGCCAGCGGCTGATGGATGCGGGCGTGACGATCAACCGCCCGCCGCGCGACGGCCACATGGCGTTCGTCCGCACGCCCGACAACATCTCGGTCGAATTGCTCCAGGATGGCCATCTGCCGCCGCAGGAGCCCTGGGCGTCGATGCCCAACACCGGCAGCTGGTGATGGGCTGGCGCGACCGGCGCTTGCTCGACCTGTTCGGGATCGACGCGCCGATCGTGCAGGCGCCGATGGCGGGTGCGCAGGATGCGGAGCTCGCCATCGCGGCGAGCAAAGGCGGCGCGCTCGGATCGCTCCCCTGCGCCTTGCTCAGCGCGGAGACGGCGCGCGACCAGGTGGCGCAATTTCGCGCCGCCAGCCCCGGTCCGCTCAACCTCAATTTCTTCTGCCACCACCCGGTCGAAACCTATTACGAGAGCGCGTGGCGCGCGGCGCTTGAGCCTTATTACGCCGAATATCGGGTCGGCTATCCGCCCTCGCCCCCGCCGCTGCGCAGGCCGTTCGATGCGGCGATGTGCGCCTTGGTCGAGGAGGTGCGGCCCGAAGTCGTCAGCTTCCATTTCGGCCTGCCCGATGAAGCGCTGCTCAAGCGCGTCCGCGAGGCGGGCGCGCTGATCCTCGGCTGCGCGACCAGCCCCGCCGAGGCGCGCTGGCTCGCCGAGCGCGAGGTCGACGCGATCATCGCGCAGGGTTGGGAGGCGGGCGGTCATGCCGGGCGCTTCCTGCCCGCCGATCCCTCCTCGCATATGGGAATCGTCGCGCTGGTGCCGCAGATCGCAGATGCCGTCTCGGTGCCCGTGATCGCGGCGGGCGGCATCGCCGATGCGCGCGGGATCGCCGCCGCGTGCAAGTTGGGCGCAAGCGCGGTCCAGATCGGCACGGCCTATCTCTCCAGCCCGGAAAGCCGGATCAGCGACCTGCATCGCGAGCGGCTGGGCGCGGCCGACGCCGAGACGACCGTTTCGACCAACCTCTTCACCGGCCGCTTCGCGCGCGGGCTGGAGACGCGGCTGACGCGCGAGCTCGGGCCCGCCAGCAATATCGTCCCGCCTTTCCCGCATGGCGGCGACGCGCTCGCCGAATTACGCAAGGCCGATCCCGCAAGCTTCGCCAATATGTGGGCGGGGCAGGCGGCGCGGCTCGTGCGCGCCGAAGGCGCCGAAGCGCTCACCCGCAGGCTCGCCGCCGAAGCTCTGGAGCTGTTGATATGATCGAGGTCGTCCGCATCCCCGCGCGTCAGGACAATTATATCTGGATGGCCCACGATCCCGCGAGCGGCGAAACCGTCGTAATCGACCCCGCCGATGCCGCGCCCGTGCTGGCCGAAGCGGACAGGCGCGGCTGGAAAATCGGCCAGATCTGGAACACGCACTGGCACGGCGATCACATTGGCGGCAATGCGGAGATCAAGGCCACGACCGGCTGTATCGTCACCGGACCCGCTGCCGAGGCCGCGAAAATCCCGACGCTCGATGTCCAGGTGTGCGAGGGCGATCGCGTCCGCATCGGCGCGTTCGAAGCCCAGGTGCTAGAGGTCCCCGCGCATACTGCGGGCCATATTGCTTATTATTTGCCCGCCGCCGGCATCGCCTTCGTCGGCGACACTTTGTTCGCGATGGGGTGCGGCCGCTTGTTCGAGGGCACGCCCGCGCAGATGTTCGCCAATATGCAGCGCCTGGCGGCACTCCCGTCCGAGACGATTGTCTATTGCGCGCACGAATATACCCAATCGAATGGCCGTTATGCGCTCCATGTCGAGCCGGACAATCCTGCGCTCGTCGAACGCATGCGCGAGGTCGACGCGATGCGCGCTAGGGGCGAGCCGACCGTGCCGACCACGATCGCGCTCGAACGCGCGACCAACCCGTTCATGCGCGCGGACAGCGTCGATCAGCTCGCGCAACGTCGCGCCGAAAAGGATGATTTCTAGAGCCTGATCGTCATTGGCGAGGCGCTATGCGGCCTCGCCAATGACGTGAACCGAAGGTCGGCGCAGCCAATCAGGCGGCAACAAAGTGTGTGAACCTTGGCGCCGACAGGGGTATCAAAGCGTTATCGCCCCAGGAGGATATTCCCCATGCGCTCCCTGATTCACGCCGCTCTGATTGCCGGCCTCATTTCGATGCCGATCATGCCCGTCTCCGCCAAGGTTGAGAGTGCGGACGCGAAGCTGGCAAGGCTCACCGCGGGACGTGCCCCCGGCAAGACCGTCGACTGCATCAACCTCACATTCGCCAGCCGGGACAGCGAAAAACTGCCCGGCGTCGGCATGGCCTACCGCCAGGGCACGACCTGGTACGTCAGCCGCTTTCAGGGCGACTGCCCTCAGCTTAGGGAAGACACGATCATCGTGACCAAGCTGCATTCGTCGCAGCTTTGCCGCGGCGATATTGCCGATCTCCGGATGTCGGGTGCCAATATTCCGATCGGAAGCTGCATCTACGGCGACTTCACGCCCTATATCAAACAATGAGCGTCGCGCTGCGCCTGCTGGTCGCGCTCGCCACCGCCGGGCTGGGGGCGGCCCCGTCCGTGGCGGCTGGCCCGGACTATCTCGACCAATTGCTCAAGGGGAAGGTCGCGGGCACGCCGCGGCGCTGCATCTTCCCCGACCGCAGCGCGCAGCCGGAGATTATCGACCGCACCGCGCTCGTCTATCGCGATGCGCGTTTCACCTATGTCGCGCGCTTCAAGAGCAGCTGCCCGGCCTTGCGCGAGGATCGCCGCGTGACGGTCCGCAGCGCGGGCGGCCAATTGTGCGAGAATGATCCGGTTCACATTGCCGAAACCACGGGTCACGATTTCGGCTTCTGCACCTTCGACAAGTTCGTGCCGTACGGGAAGGCAGGGAAATAACCGTCATGCCGGACTTGTTCCGGCATCCACCCATCCGCGAAGGCATCCCTTGCGGCTTGGTGGACCCCGGAAGGAGTCCGGGGTGACGTCGGGCTAGCCCTTCCCCCCGTACAACGCATCCAGCCGCTCCCCGTACCGCTCGCGCAACACATGACGCCGCACCTTCAGCGACGGCGTCAGCGCGCCATTCTCGATCGTGAAGGGCTCGTCCGCGACCAGCACGCGGCGCACCTTCTCGATCACCGACAGGCCGCCATTGACCCGGTCGACCGCCGCCATCACCGCCTTGTGCAGATCGGTTCCCGGCGGCAGCGACGCCTCCCATTCCTTGTCGGGCACGACCAGCCCGACCAGATAAGGCCGCCGGTCGCCCACCACCATCGCCTGCGCGATTTCGGGCTCCAGCGTCAGCATCCCCTCGACCCGCTGGGGCGAGACATTGTCGCCCTTGTCGTTGACGATCAGGTCCTTCTTGCGGTCGGTGATGACGATCCTTTGCTGTTCGTCGAGATGGCCGACGTCGCCGGTATGCAGCCAGCCGTCCGCCAACACGCGCGCGGTCTCGGCGTCGTTGCGCCAATAACCGTGCATCACATTCTCGCCGCGCACGAGGATCTCGCCATCCTCGGCGATCTTCACTTCGCAGCCCATCACAGCGGGCCCAACCGTGTCGAGCTTGATCCCCGCACGCGGGCGGTTGACCGAGATGAGCGGCCCCGCCTCGGTCTGGCCATAGCCCTGGAGCAACGTCAGGCCGAGCGCCTGGAAGAACCGCCCCACCTCGGGATTGAGCGGCGCCCCGCCCGAGACCAAAGCCTTGTTGCGCCCGCCGAACCGCGCCCGCACTTTCTTGCGCACGGTCGCGTCGAGCAGCAGGTCGAGCGGCTTGTCGAGCAGGCTCTTCTTCGGCTTGGCATCCAGCGCGAGCGCCTGCGCGAGCAGCCATTGCGCAGCCTCACCCTGCTTCTCGAACTGCTTGAGGATCCGCGCGCGCAGCAATTCGAACAAGCGCGGCACCACCACCATGATCGTCGGTGCGGCCTCTTCCAGATTGGCGGCCAGTTTCTCGATGCTCTCGGCATAATAGATCTGTGCCGACAGGCTGATCGGGAAGTGCAGGCCCGCGGTATGCTCGTAGCTGTGGCTGAGCGGCAGCAGGCTCAGGAACACTTCCTGGCTCTCGTAGAAATCACCCAGGATGATGTCGCCCGCGCCCGCGCAATTGTGCAGGATCGCACCATGATGCTGGCGCACCCCGCGCGGGGATCCGCCGGTGCCGCTGGTGTAGATCAAACAGGCAAGATCCTCGCGCGTGAGGTCCGCGACCGCGCGCTCGGCCGCGACCACGTCGCCGGGGCAGTCCGCGACCAGGGCGTCCCATTCATAGAGACGGACATTGCCGACCCGCTCGCGGGGCAGATGTTCGAGCGCGATCACCATCTCGCATTCCGACGTGCGCGCGACCGCCGGAAGCAACGTCTTGGCCAGTGCGGCGGACGACACGATCGCGGCGCGTGCGCCGCTATCGTTCAATATGTGCGAATGATCGCGCTCGGTGTTGCTGGTATAGACCGGCACGGTGATGCACCCCGCCGCCATGATCGCAAGGTCGGCGATCGCCCATTCCGGCCGGTTTTCCGACACGAGCATCACCCGGTCGCATTTTCCCAGCCCCAGTCCGCGCAAGGCTTCGCTCAGCGCCGCCACCTTCCTTGCGGTCTCGGCCCAACTCAGCGAGCGCCATGCTCCGCCTTCCTTCCAGAACAGGAATGGCGCGTCGCCCTGCTCGCGGGCGCGCGTGAAGAACATCGTGACCAGGTTCGGAAAATGCTCGAGCGCCATCGTGTCTCCCGCGCCACTTTTTCTTCGTCACCCCGGACTTGTTCCGGGGTCCACCGGGCGGCTTGCTCATAATTTGCCTCTCTGTGGATGCCGGAACAAGTCCGGCATGACGAGTGATTATTCGTGCACGCCCGCCTTCATTTCTACCCGGTTCGGTCCCGACATCACGCCGTGCAAGTCCATCGCCACGCCCTCGCTGCGCGGATCGGCCGCGCCGCGCCAGCGGCCGCCGACCTGCTCGATCGCATTGGCCTTGAGGCCCATCGGCGCGACGCGCAGCCCCTCGCCAAGCTGGGTCAAAGCCGGCAGCATCGGCTCGAGCTGCGTACCCCGCTCGATCGCCCCGCCCGGGCCGGGCGCATAGATCAGCCCCATCGCGATCGCGTCCTGCGCGCTCATATGCCAGTCGAGCACGCCGATCAGCGCCTTCGCGACCTGTGCGATGATCGTCGATCCGCCCGCCGCGCCGATCGCGATCCGCACCTTGCCGTCGGGGCCATAGACGATCGTCGGCGCCATCGAGCTGCGCGGGCGCTTGCCCGCCTGCACGCGATTGGCGGCAAGGCAGCCATTCCTGTCGGGCACGATGTCGAAATCGGTGAGCTCGTTGTTGAGCATGATCCCGTCCACCGTCAGTCCTGATCCGAATATGCTCTCGATCGTGGAGGTGACCTCGGCGACATTCCCCAGCGCATCGACCGCCGCCATGTCGGTCGTGCCATGTTCGGGGATCGCGCTAGGTGCGGTACAGGGCGCCGCGCCGGCCGGATTTCCCGCGGTCGGAGCCGCTATCGTGCTGGTCGGCGAGATCAGGGCCGAGCGCCGCGCAATATAGGAAGGATCGAGCAGCCCCTTCGCGGGCACCGCCACGAAATCGGGATCGCCCATATGCGCGTCGCGGTCAGCGTAAGCGAGCCGCTCGCTCTCCGCGAGCAGGTGCCACGCAACCGGGGAATCCTTGCCGAGCTTCGCCATGTCGAACCGCTCGAGTTGCTTCAGGATCAAGAGCACGGTCAGCCCACCCGATGACGGCCCGCCCATCCCGCATACGCGATAGAGGCGATACGTGCCGCAGATCGGCGCGCGCTCCTTCGCCCGATAAGCGGCAAGGTCGGCCATCGTCATCTTCGATGGATTGCGCGGCGCGTTGTTCACCGCCGCGACCAGCTTCTGCCCCGGCTCGCCATGGTAGAAATAGTCCGGCCCCTGGGCTGCGATCTTCGCGAACAACGCGGCCTGTTCGGGGTTCTTCAGCAAGGTGCCGATGGCGAGCGGGCTGCCGTCGGCGTTGAAGAAATGCTTTCGCCCCCAGTCGGACAGGATCGTGCCGCCCCATTGCGCGAGAATGTTGTGCAGCCTCGGCGAGACGGTGAAGCCGTCGCGCGCCAGCCTGATCGCGGGCTGGAACAAGGCCGCCCACGGCAGCCGCCCATATTTGGCGTGCGCCAGCGCCATCATCCGCAAATTGCCCGGCACGCCCACGCTGCGTCCGCCCGGCACCGCCGCCCCGTGCGACAATGGCTGGCCGTTGACGTAGAACCAATGCCCGTCAGCCGCGGCCGGCGCCGCCTCGCGCCCGTCGAAGGTCGCGGTCTTGCCCGTTTTGGCGTCGTGATGGACCATGAAGCCGCCGCCGCCGATCCCCGAGCTTTGCGGCTCGACCACGTTCAGGGCGAGCATCATCGCGATCGCCGCATCCGACGCGCTGCCTCCCTGTTTCAGTATCGCCACCCCCGCGGCGGCCGCGCGCGGATCGGCGGCGGAAACGAGACCGGTGGTAGAGGTTTTGGCAGGGGCCTTGGCGGGAACCGCGCTCAGCGGAAGGGCGAGGGCGGCGAACAGGGCCAGGATAGGGCGGATCATGCCCCCTGATAGTGCGCGGGCCGCCCATCACAAAGACTTACGTCACCCTGAACTTATTTCAGGGTCCAACTCGCGGCGAGGCGCCCGGCGACAGGTGGATGCTGAAACGAGTTCAGCATGACGGAAAAGGATCAGGCCTCGTCCAGCTTATTGTCCGTGATCGTCGGTTTCTTGAACACCGCGATGCCGAGCAGGCTCAGGCAGGGCGTCACCAGTGCCAGCGCGATCGCGCCGATGGTCGAATGGGTCAGCCAGAACCCGATCCCGAACCCCGCCGCATAATTGACCGCCAGGAAAACCAGCAGGCTGAACAAGGCGGGCGCCTCGGACTGCTTGGGGGCCATATCCTTCTCCTCTCCGCCTCCCTGTTGCGGGAGGTCAGGGTTGATCCGACCCGATGGCCGATCGGATTGAATGATGGCCCTCGGATAGCATTAACGCAAGCAGCTCGCCTTCGATCCGACGCGCAAGCAAAGGTCCCTTATAAATCAATGCGCTATAGATCTGGATCAGGCTCGCCCCGGCCTTGATCCGGGCATAGGCATCCGCCCCGCTGGCGATCCCGCCCGCCGCGATCAGCGGCAGTTTCCCGCCCGTCGCCACGCGGAAATCCTTGAGCCGCCGCAGCGCCAGATCCTTGATCGGCGCGCCCGACAGCCCGCCGCTCTCGCCGGCATGTCCGCTGCGCAGTACCGGGCGCGAGATGGTGGTGTTGCTCACGATCAGCGCGTCGATCCCGCGCCCGATCGCGACCCGCGCGATATCGTCGACGTCCGCGGGCTCAAGATCGGGCGCGACCTTGAGGAAGATCGGCGGCCCGCCCGCCGGCCGCGCCGCCATCACCGCCTCCAGCAATGCGTCGAGCGCGGCGGCATCCTGCAGCGCACGCAGGCCGGGCGTGTTGGGCGAGGAGATGTTGACCGTCAGGTAGGAGGCGACCGGCGCCATCCGCGCCACCCCCGCGGCATAATCGGCGATCCGGTCGGCGGCATCCTTGTTCGCGCCGATATTGACCCCGACTATGCCGGGCCGGCCCGCGCGTTTGCGCAGCCGTTCGAGCGCCGCCGCCTGGCCCCGATTGTTGAACCCCATCCGGTTGATGATCGCCTCATCCTCGACCAGCCGGAACAGGCGCGGCCGCGGATTGCCCGCCTGCGGCAGCGGCGTCACCGTGCCGACCTCGACCAAGCCGAAGCCCAGCGCGAGGAACGCGTCCGGGGCGAGCGCATCCTTGTCGAGCCCGGCGGCGAGCCCGATCGGGCTCGGGAAAGTCAGCCCCGCGACCTCCACCGCCAGCCGCGGATCATGCCGTGCGGGCCGCGCCGGCATCGCCTTGAGCGCCGCGAAGGCGAGATGATGCGCGCGCTCCGGTTCGAGCGCGAACAGGAAGGGGCGGGCAAACGTGTAGAGCGACATGGCCGGCCTATAGGGGCTCTTCGCCCACCGCGTCACCCTCCGCCAGTCATTGCGCCTCGGACCAGCTTGCCGCGCCCCCTCGGCTCAATTCGGCCGCGTCTCGATCGCGCCCAGATAATCCATCTTGCCGATCGGCACGCCTTCCTTGCGCAGCAGCGCATAGGCCGTGGTGACGTGGAAGAAGAAGTTCGGGATGCAGAAATCCAGGATGTAGGATTTGCCCGTGAAGATCAGGCTGCGGTTGGGCGTTTTGATCTCGACCTCGGCATCTTCCTTGCCGTCGAACGCCGCGCGGTCCGCACTCTTCAGCACCGCGATCGTCTTGGCGATGCGCGCCTTGAGGTCGGCGATCGTCTGCTCCTCGTCGGGCATCGCCACATTCTCGGCGCCGCCGATCCGCGTCACCACGCCCTTGGCGGTATCGCTCGCGCGCTGGATCTGCGCGGTCAGCGGATGCATGTCCGCGATCAGCCGCGATCCCGAAAGCTCGCCCTCGGCGCGCCCCTGCTCGGCGAAAAAGGCCGCGCCTTTGTCGAGGATCGCATCCAGATTTTCCAGTGCGCGGATGAAGAGTGGAACGCTGACGTCGTAGAGCGAAAGCATAAAGGGAGACTCCCTGATCGCGGGCTGGATGCCCGTCGAGCGCGGGAGATGGTGCGCCCCCGTTATGACCGCAAGGTGCTTGGGCATAGAGCGGTACCGGCCCACACCCCCACCCGGCCTCCCAACAGGTTATTCTATGGGAGGCCGGGTGGGGGTGTGGGCCGGTGCCGCCAAGGCTCGACGGATGTCGAGCCGCACCAACAAAGATTCCCGCCACTCTGCTGACAGCCCTGCTGCCAACACGCTGTCAGCAACTTGTGCTAGGGCCGCGTCGTTCCCATCTGGGACAGGCTGGTCGAGCCCGGTGACGGGCGCGCTTGCCATCCGAACATAACTGGAACAAACTCGACCCATGAGTCTGACGCACATAAAGGTCCGTGGCGCGCGCGAGCACAATCTCAAGGGCGTGGATGTCGACATTCCGCGTGAGACGCTCACCGTCATCACCGGCCTGTCGGGTTCGGGCAAGTCCAGCCTCGCCTTCGACACCATCTATGCCGAAGGCCAGCGCCGTTACGTCGAAAGCCTGTCGGCTTATGCGCGCCAGTTCCTGGAGATGATGCAGAAGCCCGACGTCGAGCATATCGAGGGCCTCAGCCCCGCAATCTCGATCGAGCAGAAGACGACCAGCCGCAACCCGCGCTCGACCGTCGCCACCGTCACCGAAATCTACGATTATATGCGCCTGCTCTGGGCGCGCGTCGGCGTCCCTTATTCGCCGGCCACCGGCCTTCCCATCTCCGCGCAGACGGTCAGCCAGATGGTCGATCGCGTGATGCAGCTGCCGGAGGGCACGCGCTTCTATTTGCTCGCCCCCACCGTCGTCGGCCGCAAGGGCGAGTATAAGAAAGAACTCGCCGAATATCAGAAAGCGGGCTTCACCCGCGTCCGCATCGACGGCGAATTTTACGAGATCGAAAACGCGCCCGCGCTCGACAAGAAATACAAGCACGATATCGAGGTCGTGGTCGATCGCCTCGCCATGCGCGAAGGCATCGAGACCCGCCTCGCCCAAAGCTTCGAAACCGCGCTCAAGCTCACCGACGGCCTGGCTTATGTCGATCTTGCCGACGACGCGATCGTCCCTGGCCGTGAGGGCGACGAGGGCAGCGCCGGCAACCTCAAGGGTGCCGGCATCCCCGCCAACCGCATCATCTTCTCCGAGAAATTCTCCTGCCCCGTCTCCGGGTTCAGCATCCCCGAGATCGAGCCCCGCCTCTTCTCGTTCAACGCCCCCCAGGGCGCGTGCCCAGCCTGCGATGGCCTCGGCGAGAAACTCTATTTCGATCCGCAATTGGTCGTCCCCAACGAGACTCTCTCGCTCAAGAAAGGCGCGATCGTCCCATGGGCCAAATCGCAGCCGCCCAGCCCTTATTACATGCAGGTGCTCGCCAGCCTCGCCAAGGAATATGGCTTCAGCCTGGAGACCCCCTGGAACGAGCTGACCGAGGAACAGCAGAGCGTCATCCTGACCGGCACCAAGGGCAAGCCCGTCCCGCTCACCTTCATCGACGGCCGCAAGACCTACACCGTCAACAAGCCGTTCGAAGGCGTGCTCGGCAATCTCGAACGCCGCATGCTCTCGACCGAGAGCGCGTGGATGCGCGAGGAATTGAGCAAATACCAATCCGCCGCCCCGTGCGAGGTCTGCGGCGGCGCGCGCCTCAAGCCCGAGGCGCTCGCGGTCAAGATCGCCGGCGAGGATATCAGCATGTCCACCCGCCGCTCGGTCGGCCCCGCGCTCGCCTTCTTCCGCGCCATGCCGGACACGTTGAACGATCAGCAGAAGCAGATCGCGACCCCGATCCTCAAGGAAATCGTCGAGCGCTTGGGCTTCCTCGACAATGTCGGCCTCGATTATCTCAGCCTCGATCGCACCAGCGGCACGCTTTCCGGCGGCGAGAGCCAGCGCATCCGCCTCGCGTCGCAGATCGGCTCCGGCCTGTCCGGCGTGCTCTACGTGCTCGACGAGCCCTCGATCGGCCTCCATCAGCGCGACAATGATCGCCTGATCGTCACGCTCCGCCGCCTGCGGGATCTCGGCAACACCGTGATCGTGGTCGAACATGACGAGGATGCGATCCGCACCGCCGATTATGTGATCGATATGGGCCCCGGCGCGGGCGTCCATGGCGGCGAGGTGATCGCCGCCGGCACGCTCGATCAGGTGCTCGCCAACACCAACAGCCTCACCGCCGATTACTTGACCGGCCGCCGCATGGTCCCGCTGCCGGACAAGCGCCGCAAGGGCAATGGCAAGAAGCTCACCGTAAAGGGCGCGCGCGCGAACAACCTCAAGGATGTGTCGGCCTCGATCCCGCTCGGCACCTTCACCTGCATCACCGGCGTCTCGGGATCGGGCAAGTCGACCTTCACCATCGACACGCTCTACGCCAGCGCCGCGCGCACCTTGAACGGCGCGCGCATGCTCGCCGGCCATCATGAAAAGATCGAGGGGCTGCAGCATCTCGACAAGGTGATCGACATCGATCAGTCGCCGATCGGCCGCACCCCGCGCTCCAACCCCGCCACTTACACCGGCGCCTTCACCCAGATCCGCGACTGGTTCGCGGGCCTGCCGGAAAGCCAGGCGCGCGGCTACAAGCCCGGCCGCTTCAGCTTCAACGTCAAGGGCGGCCGCTGCGAGGCGTGCCAGGGCGACGGCGTGCTCAAGATCGAGATGCACTTCCTGCCCGACGTCTACGTCACCTGCGACGTCTGCCACGGCGCGCGCTACAATCGCGAAACACTGGAAGTGAAGTTCCGCGACAAGAGCATCGCCGACGTGCTCGACATGACGGTCGAGGATGCGGTCGAATTCTTCAAGGCGGTGCCTTCGATCCGCGAGAAGATGGCGATGCTGGCCGAGGTCGGCCTGGGCTACGTCAAGGTCGGCCAGCAGGCGACGACGCTTTCAGGCGGCGAGGCGCAACGCGTCAAGCTCGCCAAGGAACTGAGCCGCCGCGCCACCGGCAACACCCTCTACATCCTCGACGAGCCCACCACCGGCCTCCATTTCGAGGACGTCCGCAAATTGCTCGACGTGCTCCAGGCGCTGGTAGAGCAGGGCAATACCGTGGTCGTGATCGAGCATAATCTGGAGGTCATCAAGACCGCCGACTGGATCATCGACCTTGGGCCTGAGGGAGGAGACAAAGGCGGCGAAATTGTCGCCGTCGGCACTCCCGAACAGGTCGTAAGAGAACCGCGCTCTTATACGGGCCACTACCTCAAGCCGCTCTTGGCGCACCCCGTAGGGGTGGCTGCTGAATAAGGCGACAAGCCTGTCCTGAGCGAAGTTCGAGCTTGCCGAGAACGTAGTCGAAGGGGGCGGCGAGATCGTGGCCACCGGCACGCCCGAGGATGTGGTGAAGGTGGGCGGTCCTATCCGGGGGACTACCCTCAAGTCACTGCTGGAGCAGAAGCTCGAGGCCGTGGCGGCGGAGTAGCGTGTATTGAATGCGCATGCTCAAGACAGTCATCGCTCAAGGTCATATCGCCGTACGTAAATTTGCTCGAACTTCATTTGCTGGCATGACCCGCTTAGAGAGCGTAGAGTGACACGCTTGCCGGACGCGTTTCCTTGTTACTTTATCGCCCTGAATCGCGGCTTTGGTTGTAAAAATGGAAGCGTGCGCATTAGAATGCTCTAGTGCTGTGTCGTAAACAGCAAAAATACGGCTTCCATCTATATTAACGCTACGGATTGAAGCAGCATCGGCTAAACAAACTTTTTGAACAGCACGCTTTGGCTGATTGTCCGCTCTCCCCTGTATTAAGGTCTCGACAGTTTTGTCGAAGTCCGATTGGGTAGCCTTTTCTAATCTTATGAGCGAGAGATCCCGCCGAGTCAGCTCCTGAAATGCGTCTGGACTTATTGTTTCCGTTACGGGATCGTAGTGTACCGGCTCTACAAGAATAAAAGCCAAATCCTCGTCATTTGCTACAGGGCCTGGAGAATATGGACTGCATCTCTCGCACTCGCACGCAAAGCCCGGGAATGACTCATCTACTGCTATCTGAAGCTCGCTGCCCGACTTTCCGGAGTTCTGGAAACATTCCAGGCAAGACTGCGACACGGCTACTCGGATTTAGCGAGATGCTGATACAGGTGTGCGAGAAGATTAATTGGAAGAAATTCGTTGTTTATATTTTCCTCTCCATAAACCTCTTTGTCTTTACCATCATCTCTCCATCTGAGATAATATTCCGCTTTATTGTCCTTGATCTCTATGTCGCCATAAAAATTTGGCCTGTCGTAAAACAGGGTAGAATTTTCGTCGCCGATTGAAGCCACGGGTACCGGTAGGGGCCCCACGCATAAATTGTTTAATATGCCGATGGCGGTGTAGATGTTCCTGTCGCGCTCTGAATCCTGCTCGCCCAAGCTCAGATACGGCTTCAATCGGCCAATTTGGCGCGCAGCCTCTTCTGCCTTCGAAAAGGGACAGTTAACATATACGGGAGATTGTAGCTGCGTGCTGCTTCCAAAAGACCGGAAGCAATGTTCAACGGCATTCGACACGGAGGAAAAAACATGCGCGGCAGCGGGTGCGTATTGCTGCTGTGCATATTCTCGAACCGAGTGTCCAGCGAGCGTAGATGGCTTAGGGGCTTTTTTCACTTCGCGCCAATGCGTTCCAAATAAGGATCAGATAGCAACTCTGCTAATACTCGCTTTTCTAGTCCGTGGATATCATCAAAATGTTCCAAAAGGGTTCTTTCGAAGCCCTCCGTCGTCACCGGCAGAGGTGGAAGTCCAGGGATATCATAGTTGGCAGATATGAGGATACCCAGCCGGAAGACAGTAAAGAGGTCAGACTTGTCGGGCAGCGGCGTTATCTCTACGGCTGCATTTACGTTTATTAGATACCTAGAAATGGGGCTTCTGGGGACGAATCTTCCGACGTTGCAATGCCAGGCGTCATCGCATTCGTGTGCAAAAGGCGCGATCCAGGACGTTCCCTCTCGCAAAATCTCTGATGTTTGGTGTACGCCGGGTTCGACCGATCTAAATTCGTTCTGATAATATACCGTAAAGCTACGGAGCGCTGGGACCTCATCCAAATACGGTCGACCGACTTTACCAAATGTCTTAACGACCTGTGAGCAAACATCCTCCCAGCTTGAATAGTCGTGAAGGCTCAAAGATATATTGTCAGGCTCGCAGAGGAGGACAGTGTCCACCTCGCCCGATTTTGAAAAACTTTGAAACCCGAACCCCGCCAACGGAGCCGGCGGAGGCGACGTTGGCACTTGTCCGACCTGAAACTGCAAAACTTGTCGGTGGATCTGAGCTGGAAGGCCGAGATCCTTTGCTTCCTCCTCCGCAGCCGTCCGCACAGCTGAAAAGGCCGTGGGGCCGACGGCCGCGAAAAACCTCAGCGTGGCCGAAAACTCGCTGATTGCGTGCTTTGGCCGTCTAACTTCAAATTTGTTTGTCACTTAGCTAGCTCATTTCTCAAGAGCGCTGATGGTGGTTTGCAGGCTTAATATTGGTCTGGTTAGCGGGAGGTGTAAAAGCCAAGGGGGGGTAAATCAACCGCACGTCAGTCTCGATGTGCTGGCGGTCCGCGATGAAGCAAACTGACGGTCAGATCAGACCTAAATGGGGCGTTCCAATTCGGTCTTCCATAGCGCCATCCTCGTCAGCGGCGCCTCCCCGCCCTCACGCTGGCCCTCTCCACGAAGTCCCTCGCCCGCGACCGGCGCGTCATCGACACACGTCGCGTGCTCAAGATAATCGGATTCCGGTAACAGTACGCTCATCTCGCCCAACACCCGATAATTCCGACTCCTTATGGCGCCTGCAATGGCGGCAATTCGGCTTGTCGCACCCCAAACCCTCTCGCACACAGGCGGAAAGCAAGCGTGAGGGCTGATATGGCGGCGAGAAATTCGGGGACACTATACCAGTTGCCGCGCAGCCCGGTTTCCCTCCTGTCGGTGAGGGCGAGCCAGCGGCTTAAAATGAAAGCGCCCTCTGGCGCTCTCTGGATGAAACAAGCCCTTCAACGGCAAACGATCCGGCGATCAGCGGCAGCAATCGCGACGCGTCGCCCGTCTCCAGCCATTCCGTATGCGCGCCGCGACGGATCACCGCGCCCTGTCGATCCTGATACGGTCCAATGTCCGGATTGGCCTCGATCGTGATGATCGCAAACGCCTCTCGCCAATGGCACGTCGCCGGCCGCCACACGCCCGCGAGATAGAACCAGTCGCCATTCGCCAGCCGCGCACGAAACCGCCCGTTCGGCGTCTTCATGTGAAATTCCGACGCCGGGATCAGGCTTACGACCGATTGAAGACATCCGCCAATCGCGTATCGTCGTCGGCATGAGCGCTCGAGGCTTCGCATTCACGCTGCTAGCTATGGCGCTGCTTTTTGCGGCCATGTTCTACGGCGGCATGTTCATGCATGGGGATTGATTCGCACTTGCCGCATGTTCCATCTTTGTTCTAACTGAGGGCCCGCTTCGGCGGCTTCAGATTCGGAGAGCAACAATGCAGCACGACGTGCGGCTTCGCGCCGCCGCGCGGGCGATTTTCGACGCCTGCTATCCATCGGACGATTGGTCGCCAGTGCGTTTCGCGGAGGCGGAGCGCCACGGCACGATCCATTATCGCCAGGCCGTAGCGGCCGCGCAGCAGGCGCGCGCCGAACTTCTCGCTCCGGCGCAGCCGCCCTTGCTGTGAGACGGCGCCGCGCCCCGAACGACCCACGCAAAGATCGGCGCGCAACCGCAACGGCCCGGACGTCGCGCCGGCACATTCGCCATGGAACGGCCCCGCTCCCCAGGCGCTGTGTGCTGATGAAACATATCCCCAGCACGCAAGGCGCATCACCCGCCGCGCCGCGCACTCTCCCGCCGGCCTGATCCCGTGGCCGAACAAGCCGCCGGCGAAAAGGCGCCCTCCGAACATCTTTCGGAGGAAGAGGTGGAATCCGTCGCCGAAAAGACGGCCGAATCCTCGCGCGTCGTGCACGAAGCGATCCGCCTCCAGGGGCAGGACGAACTCAGCCGCCCAATCCTGTCGCTGCTCCTCTCTTCCTTCGCCGCCGGCGTCGCGATGAGCGCGTCGGTGCTGGCCGAAGCCTTTCTCAAGCTCCGTCTTCCCGACGCGCCCGCATCGGAGCTGATCAGCGCGTTCGGCTATTCGGTCGGCTTCGTGATCGTGATCCTCGGCAATCTTCAGCTCTTCACCGAAAACACCGTCACCGCCGTGCTGCCGGTTGCGACCCACCCGACCCTGCGCAACCTGCGTCGCCTGATGCGCTTATGGGCGCTGGTTTTTCTCGGCAATTTGCTCGGCACCTTGTTCGCGGCGATCCTGATCGCGAGCGGGCTGATCGTCTCGCCCGAGCAGCTCGCCGCCGCGGTCGAAGTGTCCGCGCGGCTGCTACAGCATGATTTCGCGCGAACCCTGCTGCTCGGCATGCCCGCCGGCTTCCTGATCGGGTCGATCGCCTGGGTGCTGCCCAGCGCCAAGGGGGGCGAATTCTGGATTGTCACCATGATCACCTATGTCATCGCGATCGGTGGCTTCAGCCATGTCGTCGCGGGCGCGGCCGAGGCGTGGCTGCTCTGGCTCACCGGCCATGCCGGTTTCGGGCGCGCGCTCGGCGGGTTCATCGTGCCCGCTTTGATCGGCAATATCATCGGCGGCACCGGCCTGTTCGCACTGCTCGCCCACGGTCAGGTGCGGCACGAATTGTAGGCGACCGGCGCGCAGGCTCGCGGCGCGCCGCCGAAAATAAATTGCGCCGGGCTTGGCCCCGCGCGGCCATGTGGCGGGTTGAGCCGCCACTTCCGCCCGATCTTTTCTGCCGCCCAGGTGGCTGAAAATCAGGCGGAATGTCTACCCGAGAGGATAATCATGAAGCTCATCATAATGGCGGCCCTTGCGGCCGTCGCCGGCACCGGCGCGCTGGCGCAGGACGCCCAGGCCGGCTCGCACAATCCCGCGATCAAGGACAGCAAGGTCCACAATGTCGCCGCCCCCGCCAAGGGCCACAGCAGCTTCACCGAAGGCCAGGCCAAAGGCCGCATCGCCAAGGCCGGCTTCACCGACATCGGCGATCTCACCAAGACCGACGCCGGTCTCTGGCAGGGCCGGGCGATGAAGGACGGCAAGCCCGTGACCGTCCTGCTCGACTATAAGGGCAACGTCACCGTTCAGTAAAATACGCTTTCAGGAGTATCGAGTATGACCAGAACCATCAGCCGTCTGTTCGACGATTACGACAATGCCGAAGCCGCGGTGAACGAGCTGGAGCGCATGGGCATTCCCCACAGCGACCTCAGCATCGTCGCCAACAATGCGCATGGCCGCCACGCGCTGGACCGCGGCGAGTCCGGCCTCCACGCCCACGACCATCACGATCATGAAGGGCACGATCATGACCATGACGAGATCGGCAAGGGTGCCGGCACCGGCGCGGCGATCGGCGGCGTTGGCGGCCTGCTCGCGGGCCTCGGTCTGCTCGCCATTCCCGGCCTCGGCCCGATCGTGGCGGCAGGCTGGCTCGCCTCGACCGCGGTCGGCGCGGCGATCGGCGGCGGCGTCGGCGCGGCTACCGGCGGTCTGGTCGATGCGCTCAAGCATTCGGGTCACACCGACGATGAAGCCAACGTCTATTCCGAAGGCGTCCGTCGCGGCGGCACGCTCGTGAGCGCGCGCGTGAGCGACGATCGCACCGGTGAGGTCGAGGCGGTTCTCGACGGCAATGGCGGCGTCAGCGCCGATACGCGCGGCAGCGATTACCGCAGCGCCGGCTGGACCGCGTTCGACAGCAACGCCGCGCCCTACAGCGCCGAGGAAGTGGAACGCGAACGCGACGTCTATCGCCGCGAACCCACCGGCGTCTGACCGATCGGGGGAGGCCGGCCGAAAGCGCCGGCCTCCTTATCCGCATTGCCGGACAATGCGCCGCCGTGCGAACAGGCCGCTCCCGCGCTTCCGGAGACCTGCATGCGCCTTGCTCTTTTCGCCGCCCTGATCCCTGCTTTCTGGGCGACATCGGTTTCCGCCCAGGCCCCGGCACTCGATCCGCGCGCCGCGGTCTATGAGCTGCGCATCTATTATCCTGCGCCCGGCAAGCTCGCCGCGCTCAACACGCGCTTCCGCGAACATACGCTCGCGCTCTTCACCCGGCACGGCATGCGCAACGTCGCTTACTGGAACGAAATCCCGACCGCCGAGGCGCCGGAAGGGCGGGTCGTCTACGTGCTGGCTTATCCCAGCCGGGCCGCGCGCGATGAGGCCTGGAAGGCATTCGGCAGCGATCCCGAATGGCGCGCGGTCGCGGCGGCGTCCGAAGCCGGCGGCAAGCTGGTGACGAAGGTCGACAGCATCTTCATGACCATGACCGATTATTCGCCACCCCTGACATTGCCTCGCTGACCTCGGGTGATGCCGTCCCGGCATCCGGCGGGCTTGCGGCGCGGCTGACCACCCCCTCGACCAGGTTCACGCCTTTCTCCGCCGCGAGCCCCACCACCGCGCCCGCCGCGACATCGGTCGGATAATGTTTCGATCGCGCGACCTGGATCGCACCCACCGCGGCTGCCGCGGCAAAAGCGCGCCCCGCATGTTCCGGATATTCCCGCGCATAGGCCCGCGCCACCGCTACCGCGCCCGCCGTGTGCCCGGACGGAAAGCTCGTCATCCCTTTCGCATGGTCGTTGCCCGGCTTCGCCTCGTAGCGTCCGCCCTCGGCCAACACATAGGGCCGCGCGCGATCGACCTGGTGCTTGATCACGTCCTTGGCCTTGGTCGCCAGCAGCTCCGCCGCCAGCATCCGCCCGCCCGCGCGGGCCAGCCGCCCGTTGCGCAGGATCAGCCCCGCCGCGAACGTCACCGCGCACAGGGTGATCAAAGGCGGCTGATCGGCGATATCGCCCACCCATCCCAATGCTTTCACCGCAGGGGATCGGCGGGCCGGCGCGGCCGCACGGGCAACCGCGATATCCGCGTTCTCGGGCTTGGTGCGCTTCCGCATTTCGCCCGAAACGGTCCATCGCGCGCTAGTTTCCGTGGCTCGCGCACTCGACCCGGTTCCTGCTCCCCCGGCGCGCTTCTGCAGAACGAAAGGATGAACCGGAAAAGGACCCGCCAAGCTTGAAATCACAATGCTCGATGGCGGCGATGGGTATCTACCGAGACGCAAGCGCTCACCGCCGCCTGATCGGCCGGGGGCGGTCACGCATCACGCCGCCGCCACCGCAACCTTGGCCGGCACCACAGGCCGCTTGCCCGCCCGCCATCCGGCCCAGCTCGTCACCGCACCGATCGCCAGGCCTGTCAGCCACAGCGCCGCACTCGGCGCATTGCCGATCGCGATCAGCACCGGCTTCAGCACGGGCAGGTCGCCCATAAGCCCCATCGCCACCATCTGCGCCGCGATGAACCCGCCCGCCACCAGGAACGGCGTCGCCTTGCCGCGATATTTGAGCCAGATCGCGGCGATCACCGCGAGCTCCAGCGCCATCGACCACAGGATGGACGGAATGACCCGGTTCAAATCCGCCGGCCCGTGAATGATGAAGGGCGGCACGAACATGCCCAACACGCGGCTGAACGGCGATTCGAACAGGATCAGCGGCGTCGTCAGCATATAGCCCGCATGGATCCACACCTGCCGCCGATATTTGAGAGCGCGATAAAAGACCGTGACATACGCGGCGGCGCCCAATGCCACCCCCACCAGGAACGAGCCGCCGAACATCAGGCGCGCCGGATCGTTCGCGACATAGCGTTTGCCGGTGATGTCGATGATCGCGAACAGCCCGGCGATCAGGAAGGGGAACAGGAACAGGCTCACGGTTCCGGTCACCCGGTGCACCGGCAACTGCCCTTTGTGATGCGCGGTCCAGCTTTGCGCCACCACCATGCACACCCAGATACTGGCGACGACGCCATGCGCGTGGAACTGCCAGGGCACATGGCCCAGCTCGCTGAAATAGCTCGGCCAGAAGCCCGCGGCGATCACCGCCAGCACGATCAGAACCAGATAATGCGCCCGTGGATATGGCATCGTATCCCCCCCGTCCCCAAGCCTCGAAAAGTCCCATGAAAAGAGGGGCTGTGCAACAGCAACGCCGCCGGGCAATCAGGATTGCCAACTGACCTGGCCCCAAGGAAATTCGGGGACACAATGCTATTTCGGTATCACGTGAGACGGCACACCTGCCTCCGCACCCCCGATCTTCCTCCGCAAAGTAGCAAAAGGCCACGAATCGGCGCATAATGGCCGGCAGCGGAGAGGCGCCAGGGGCGGCCCGCAAGCCGCGCCGGGCTATGGGGCCAAGGAGGCCAGCCATGACGGACATGCTTGTTGAAGACGATGTCGCGGACGTCGCGCATCGGTTGATCTCATCCCATCGGATCGAGGGCACGCCGGTCTTCGATCGCTACGCCAAAAAGATCGGCGCGGTTCATTCGGTCATGATCGACAAGGAAAGCGGGCAGGTCGCTTATGCGGTGCTCACCTTCGGCGGGTTCCTGGGTGTCGGATCCCGCGCCTATCCACTGCCCTGGTCGATGCTGACCTACGACCGCGATCAGCACGGTTACTGCCTCGATCTTCGCCTCGAGGACATCGAGCAGGCGCCCTACATGACGCTCGACCGGGCCGACCGTCCCCACGCGGTGGAAGAGCCCGCCTACCGCCATTGGGATGCCTATCTCTGAGGGCGCGCGTCGGCGCGTCGACGCCGGAAAATTGGTGGGCGGGCGGTGGATACTCACACCATCACCGCCCCACGTCTCCCTCCTTCGTCATGCCGGACTTGTTCCGGCATCCACAGGGAGGCAGGCGCCAAGGGCGAGGGTAGGCCCCGGAACGCGTCGGGGCGATGGCTCTTGACAAAGCGGAACAAACCGTGTACGCATGATGCGTTCGCTGACTAAGGTCAGGGGACATGACCGGCGCGAAGCTCCTCGGCATGCATGAGAGTGTAACTTCGCCCAAAGCGTACAGATCTCGGCGTGCGGCTTTATGGCCGCGCGGTGATGCCGGCGTCGTGTAGGGGAGCTATGCGGACGACGTTGAGGGGTAACCCCCGGCAAATCCCGCCGCTTCCGGGTGGCTGTCGCGTACCGTGGCTATGCGGGCGATGGCTGGAGGGACACCTCCAGGGGCCGCAAGGTTACCCGCCCAAAGCCGCAGCCGCCGACTGGATGCCTGCGCATAGGACGGTTGCAGGCGGGCATCCCGGAGCCACAAGCTCCAAGGTCGCCATGCAACGTCCCCGCTGCCGGGAGACAAGGGAGCGGAACCGCGCCGGTCACACATGCTTATGCCTGAGCCACGATCCCGCACGTCCAATGGACATGTGGTCGATAGCGCGTCCTCACCCCAACCCGTCATGCCGGACTCGTTCCGGCATCCACCGGGAGTTGCGGCCAAGCCGCCGGGTGGATCCCGGCCTGCGCCCGGATGACGGACGGAAGACGGCGACCGCCCACCCTGTCGCCCAGGCGCCCCCAATTCCCACGCGGCATCCCAGGCCGCTAAACCCTGCCCTCACGCACCCAAAGCAGGCTTATCCTTGCCATTCCGCCCCCCATCCGCGAAAGCGCCCGGCGAGGTAGAACAAAAATGGCGACGAACTGGACTCCTGAAAGCTGGCGTGGACACGAGGCCCGGCAGCTTCCGCATTATCCCGATCCGCAGGCCCTGGCCGCAGCGGAAGGTGAGCTGCGCCGGTATCCCCCGCTCGTTTTTGCCGGCGAAGCGCGTGCGTTGACGGCCGAGTTGGCGGAAGTCGCTAACGGCCGTGCTTTCCTGCTCCAGGGCGGCGATTGCGCGGAGAGTTTCGCCGAATTCCATCCCAACAATATCCGCGACACGTTCCGCGTGCTGCTGCAGATGGCGGTCGTCCTGACCTACGCGTCGAAGCTGCCAGTGGTGAAGGTCGGCCGCATGGCGGGCCAGTTCGCCAAGCCGCGCTCAGCCGACATGGAGGAAATCGACGGCGTCAGCCTGCCCTCTTATCGCGGCGACAACGTCAACGACATCGCCTTCACACCGGAGTCGCGCCGGCCTGACCCCGAGCGCATGGTCAAGGCGTATAGCCAGTCGGCGGCGACGCTGAATCTGCTGCGGGCCTTCGCACAGGGTGGCTATGCCAATCTCCAGCAGGTGCATGCCTGGACGCTCGATTTCATGGGCCGATCGGCTTGGGCATCGCAATATCAGCAGCTCGCGGACCGGATCGGCGAGGCGCTTGCCTTCATGGCGGCCTGCGGCGTCAATCCCGAGACCGTGCCGCAGCTGCGCGCGACCAGCTTCTACACCAGCCACGAGGCGCTGCTGCTCCAATATGAGCAGGCGCTGACGCGCCAGGACAGCCTGACCGGCGACTGGTACGACACCAGCGCGCACATGCTCTGGATTGGGGACCGCACGCGGTTCGTCGGCTCGGCGCATGTCGAATATCTGCGCGGGGTGAACAATCCGATCGGCATCAAGTGCGGACCGAGCCTCGAGCCCGACGTGCTGCTGCGCCTGCTCGACATACTCGATCCCTCGCGCACGCCGGGGCGCGTCACGCTGATCACGCGCTATGGCTATGACAAGATCGAGGCGGGCCTGCCCGCGCTCGTCCGCGCGGTGAAGCGCGAGGGGCGCCCGGTCGTGTGGAGCTGCGATCCGATGCACGGCAACGTCGTCAAGGCCGCGAATGGCTACAAGACGCGTCCGTTCGAGCGGATCCTGGCCGAGGTGCGCGGCTTCTTCGCGGTGCATCGCGCCGAGGGGACGCATGGCGGCGGCATTCATGCCGAGATGACCGGCCAGAATGTGACCGAATGCACCGGCGGCGCAGTCGCGGTGACCGAACAGGGCCTGGCCGACCGCTATCACACGCATTGCGATCCGCGACTCAATGCCAGCCAGAGCATCGAGCTCGCTTTCCTCTTGGCTGAAATGCTCAATCAGGAAATGCGCCAGCGGGAGAAGGATGCGGCCTGAGCCGCGTTTGAAGGGGCTGGCTCGCGGCCGCCGGCGCTTCCAGGGCAATATCGACGCCGACGACCGCTTGGGTCGGCGTTTAGCGAGTCGTGCATGAACATCGCCCTACCGCATCTGCAGTTTCTGTTCAGAAGGCCGACAGGATCACGGGCCTTAGATCGCGCCATGATCCGCCTCGCATTGACCTTATCCCTATTCGGCACGCTCGCCGCCCCCGCGCAGGCGCAAAATGCGGCCAGCCCAACGGGTATCTTCGCGTTGACGCCCGAGCAGCGCGAAGCCGCGCTCGAAGCCGGTGCGGCACAGGCGAGGGATTTGTCGATCCAAAATGGTGCAAGCGACCGCCGGGTTCATGGCGAGGTCGGCGTGGAGGTGGGCAGCCGCGGCGAGCGCGCGGCCTATGGCACATTGGTCGCGCCGATCGGTCAGAACGGAATCGTCGCCATTTCCTACGGTACCGGGCAGGGTCCGCGCTGGCATAGCCGTGGACGTTTTCATGGTTCGTCGATGCGCGGCGACATATCGAGCGAGGCATCGGCGGCGCCCGCTTTGCCCTCTGCCGACCAAGAAAACGTCAATCCGGATTAAGCTTAGTTAACCGTTAACTATCTGGGCTTAGCCATGCAGCGTCGCCCGCTTTCCATGGGCTTCGTGTAACGGGGTATGAGCTATGTTTATGGATTTCTATGCCGGTGGTGTCGGCGGTATCGACCAGCTTTGCTTCTATGATCGCGGTGTCGCCTGCGGTCTCACCGACCTTATCGAAGCGCATAAGTGGTTCAATCTCGCGGCGATGACCGGCGATGACCGTGCTCCCTCCGCCCGTCACGAAATCGCGATGGAGATGAGCGCGCGCGAAGTCCTCGAAGCGCAGCGCCGCGCCCGCGCCTTCATCGCCGAGCGCACCAAGCTCGCCGCCTAATTAGTCGACCAGCGACCGCACCTTGTCGCGATCGGCGCCGGTCGCGGGATTGTAGACGACCATCGCCAGATCGGGCCGTCCGTCGACCGTGAACGACGAATATTCGAAGGCGATCAGCCCCGCTTTGGCGTGTCTGATCTTCTTCACCCCCTCGCCATAGCTCCGGACTTCCTTGTCCTGCCACATGGCGGCGAATTCGGGGCTGTGGCGGCTTAGTTCCTCGACCAGAGGCGCCACCTCGTCCGATGCGCCGGCGCGCGCGGTGTCCGCACGGAATGCGCTGACCACGAAGCGCGCCACCGCATCCCAATCATATTGCGCCGCGCGGACCTGCGGATCGAGGAAGATCTTGCGCAGGATATTGCGCTCTTCGGGCGGCGACGCGCCGTAATCGGTGAGCACGACGGAGGCAGCCTTGTTCCAGGCCACCACATCCCACGCCGGGGTCTTCACGATCGCCGGACTATATTCGAGCACGTCGAGCAACTTCTGCAACCGCGGCGTCACGCCTTCGGTCGCGCGATAGCGCGCGCCGGGCGGTCGTCCGAGGCCGAGCAGGAAGAGATGCTCGCGCTCGACATCGGTCAGCATTAACGCGCGCGCGATGCGATCGAGCGCGTCGGCCGAAGCCGCGCCGCCCCGTCCCTGCTCGAGCCAGGTATACCAGGTCGGGCTGATATGCGCGCGCTGGGCCACCTCCTCACGCCGGAGGCCGGGCGTGCGACGGCGCGCGCCCGAATAGCCCAGAGCCGCCGGATCGAGCCGCGACCGGCGATCCTTGAGGTAGGTCCCGAGGGCATTTTGCGTTTCCGGCATCGGTCAGCCTATTAGTTATTTTAATAGGATAACGTCACTACTTTAACAGGATAACAGAAGCCCCGATCTGCGTCTCCACCAAATCAAGGAGACGCGAAATGCGGATATTCGTAACCGGTGCCACGGGGTTTGTGGGCTCGGCCGTGGTCCAGGAACTGCTTGCAAACGGCCATCGGGTATTGGGGCTCGCTCGCTCCGACGCGGGCGCGGCACAGCTTGAACAAGTGGGCGCGGATGTGTTGCGCGGGACGATCCAGGATCTCGACATCCTGCGTCGCGGCGCGTCGGAAACCGACGGGGTGGCACATCTCGCCTTCAATCACGATTTCTCCCGATTCGCTGAGAATGTCGCGGACGATGCCCGCGCGATCGAGGCGATCGGCGCCGCGCTCGAAGGAACGGACCGGCCGTTGATCGTGACTTCGGGCCTCGCGCTGCAGGCCGCCGGCACGATTGCGACGGAAAGCGACAATCCCGCGCCGCATTTCCCACGCCAGTCTGAGGCGGCGGCCGCCGCAGCAGCAGCGCGCGGCGTGCGCGCTTCCGCGGTGCGCCTGCCCCCGTCAACGCATGGCAAGGGCGATCACGGCTTCGTGCCGATCCTGATCAACATCGCGCGCGAAAAGCGCGTCGCCGCCTATATCGGCGACGGCCAGAACCGGTGGGCAGCCACGCATCGGCTCGACGCGGCCCAGCTGTTTCGGCACGCGCTGGAGCGGGGCGCCGAGGGTGGGCCGTACCATGCGGTCGCGGAGGAGAGCATTCCCTTCCGCCGGATCGCCGAGGCGATTGGTGAAGGGCTGAAGCTGCCGGTCGTCAGCCTCACGTCCGAGGAGGCGGAGGCGCATTTCGGCTGGTTCGCAACCTTCGCCGGCTTCGATCTCGCGGCATCCAGCGCGCGCACGCGGGTTTTGCTCGGCTGGGAACCGAGCCGGCCCGACCTGCTGACCGACATGGCCGAGAACGGCTATTTCGACGCTTAAGAAAAAGGCCCGGCGGCATCGCGCCACCGGGCCCTTTCGTTTCAGCGACCAGGCCGGATCAGAACTTTCCGGACACCGAGATGCCGAAGATGCGCGGCTCATTATAAACGGCCGCCATGTAGTTCTCGATCACGCCCTTGAGGTTCTTCTCGTTCGTGAGGTTGCGGACGAATAGGGCCACCTCATAGTGGCTGGCGCTGTAGCCGATCTTGGCGCCGCCCTCGAAATTGCCCTTCGAGGTGAACTCCTTCGTCTTATAGAGCACGTAGCTCGTGTAGCCCTGCACGTTCCAGTCGGTCGCGACGAACAGCTTGCCACCGTCCGTGACCGGGATGTCGTACCGGCCCGAGAAGTTCAGGTTGTACTTCGGCGCGTTCGGCAGCGGATTGCCGTCGATCGGCGCGAAATAGGCATTCGCCCCGAAGATCGTCTTGGTGATGAGCGGGCCGTTTTCGACCGTGCAGACGATCTGACCGTTCAGGGCACAGACCTGCGCATAGACGTTCTTGTCGTGGATCGCGCTATGCAGATAGCTCGCACCCGCGGTCAGCGTCAGGTTCGGGATCGGACGCAGCTCGGCATCGCCCTCCAGGCCATAAGCCTTGGCCTTGTCCGCATTGAACAGCACGCCATTGCCATTGCTGTCATTGCCGTTCAGCTGGATGTCCTTGACCGTATAGGCAAAGGCCGTCGCGTTCAGGCGCAGCTTATTGTCCCACAGGCTGCTCTTGAAGCCGGCTTCCCACGACAGGTTCTTTTCCGAATTCGCGGTGGTGAAGTCGGAATTGAATACCGCCGAACGGCCCTGGATGGTCGGGCCACGGAAGCCCTTGGCGACGCGGGCATAGACGCTGACGTTCGACTCGACCTGATACATCAGGCTCAGATCCCAGCTCGGCTGCGTATCCGACAGGCGGACGAAGCGCCGGCCGGTGTAGGTCGACGCCCCCGCAATCGTATCCGCGGTCTTGAGCAGCCGCGTGCTCTTGCTGTCCTTGGTCTCGCGCACGCCGCCGGTGATAGTCAGGTCGGGCGTGATCTTGTAGCTCGCCTGGCCGAAAATACCCCACGAAGTGTTCACGTCGTGCAGGCGCACCCAATTGTTCGGGTTATGCGCGGCGGTGTTCAGGAAGTAAGCGCGCTGGTAGAATTCGGTGATGTCGCGGCTGTCGAAATAGATGCCGCCGACCTGCCACTTGAACGCGCTCTCACCATTGCTGGCGAGGCGGACTTCCTGCGTCCATTGATCGAGATCGCGGACCCGGCCCTGCGATTCGCCGAAGCCGTTGGGTACGCCGTTGACCGGGAAATTGGCCGCGGCGCCGCCATCGGTATCGCCACGGCTGGAGCCCTTGGTCGTCTCGTACGCGGTGATCGAGGTCAGCGTCGCCGGCCCGAAATCGTAGGAGACGTGCGCCGAGCCACCATAGGTCTTGTAAGCCTGCGGATTGTCCTGGGCTTCGTCGTAGGAAACCTGATCGCGCGGGCCGACCGGCTTGTTCGAGCCCTTCTTGATATAACCACGCTCAAACAAAGTCGCCGTGCCGTCATAATCACGGGCGTGCCCGGACAGCAGAACCGACAGCGCATCGGTCGGCGTCAGAAGCAGCTGGAGGCGCGCATCCTTCTCGTTGAAGCCGCCCATCGCGCTCTTCTTGGGCGTGACCGTGCCGTCATCGCTCGCGCCGGTGAAGGTGTTGTCCACCCAATTGTCGCGATGCTGGTAGAGCGCGGATAGGCGGAAGGCGACCTTGTCGGCCACGATCGGACCGCCGACGCCGCCGTCGAAGGTGATCGTGTTGTGGCTGCCATAGCTGGCCTGGCCCTGCCCCTGCAGCGTCTGGGTCGGACGCGCGGTATCGAACTTGATGATGCCGGCGGTGGTGTTGCGGCCGAACAGCGAGCCCTGCGGGCCGCGCAGCACTTCGATCTGGTTCACGTCGAACACCGGATTGGACTTGAGCACGACATGCTCGAGCACGACGTCGTCCTGGATGATCGACACCGGCTGCGACGCGCCGAGATAGAAATCGATGTTGCCGAGGCCGCGAATGTAGAAGCGCGGGAAGATGCGGCCGGTGGTCGATTCCACATAAAGGCTGGGAACGCGGCCCGAGAGGCTCAGCAGCGTATCGTCGCCGCCTGCGGCGATCGTGCGCTGTTCCGCACCGCTCAGCACGCCGACCGAAACCGGCACCTTTTGCAGGTTTTCGGAGCGGCGCTGCGCGGTCACCGTGACTTCGCCCAAACTGTCATTGGACGCGGTCGGAGCAGCAGCGGCGGGCGCGGCATCCTGCGCGAAAGCGGCGGAGGCACACAGCAGCGCGCCAAGCGAGGCGCCGAGCGCGAATGCGGACCTGGTGGTAAGCTTCAAAAGAATTCCCCTTATAGACATGTGCGAAGGCCCCGTGACGCAGGAGCGCCCGGTGCCGATTGTCTGCTTTTACCTCTCACTTTTTTTGGAGCCGGCCTTGCTGGTCCGTGCCCGTAGAACGGCCGTAGGAAGCGATTGTGGCGCGTTCGTGACGGTTTAGTTACCCAGGAAGTCCAGATAGGCGACCACGTCGTTGCTGGTCTGGAGGAACAGGCCGGCCTGGATATCCTCCGGCTGCTGGCCGGCTGCGGCGAGCGCCTGGGCGAGCGTGCCGTATAGGATCGTGGTCGCCGCCCCGCCTTCCTCGTCGAGGTAATAGAGCCTGACCGGCACGTCGTCGGATACGGTGCGCATGCCCCGCTGTGACAGCGGCGAGCGGTAACGGCAAGAACAGGCCCAACGGCCGCTCATTTAAAACGGCGCTAACCATCCGATCCCGTCATTTCTTAAGCTTGCCCCTCTAACCGCATGAAAACACGGACGACATTCGCGTTACGCGCGCGATCCAAGGGGGTAGGTATGAAGAGCATCGTCGTTGCTTTGGTCCCGGCTATGCTCAGTCTTGCCGCCCCAGCCTACGCGGAGTCCAAGGCAGCGGAGGCCGCGGCCTATGTGGTCGGTGCACCGGCCGGACAGGTCACTTTGCCGAGCAACAGCATGGTGGTGCTGCAGGCAGACGACCAGATCAGCTCAAGCGCGCTCCACGTCGGCTCAAAGATCAACCTGTCGGTGGTGTATGACGTCAAGGTCGGCCGAACCGTCCTAATCCCGGCGGGCACCCGTGCCGAGGCCGAGATCAGCTGGCGGACGGGGCGCGGCGCATTCGGCAAATCGGGCAAAATCGAGTTCAACCTGAGTCACCTCTATATCGGCGATCGCGCGCTCGGCCTTAGCGGCCATTATCGCGTCGAAGGCCATGGCGCGCCGCTGGCAGCGGTGGCGACGGTGGTTGCAGCGGGCTGGCCCGGCATTTTCGTGACCGGCCATAGCGCGAAGATCGAACCGGGTACGCAATTCATCGCTTATACCGGCGAAAGCCTCGCGATCACGGTCCCCGCCGCGGCGCTGCTGCAGAAGACGGCGCATGAGCGCGCGCCGACCCAGCGCGGTGTGGTTCAGGCCTATGAGGGCCGCAAGGCAGTGCATGACGACGCGATCATCGTACCGATGTGAATCGCCCGTCAGCGAACGAGCCGATCGATCAGCGCCATCGCAGCCGCCGGCGCACGCACCTTCGCGCCAGCGATCATGAAGACAAAGGCGTCGCGCGGTTTGCCGATGCTCGCCGCCGGCGCATCGATATAGGCATAGCCCTGGGGTGCCTGCCCCGCCGCCCATGCTTTCGCAGTCTCGGCCCATGTATTCAGCGCATCGCGCGAATATCCGGTCGGCTCGGCCTCGCGCGTATTTTGCAGGCGGGCGTAGGTGAAGTCGGCGGTCAAATCGGCGAATTGCGGATATTTGTCGGCGTCGGCAAACACGACCGCCGCATTGGCCTTTCGCGCGAGCGCGACGAAGGCCGGGTCGCGGAAGCTTTCGTGCCGAGGCTCGATCGCGTGGCGTAGCGGTACGCCGGCGACGCTCTGCGGCAGCATATCGAGGAAGCCCGCGAAATCTTCCGGGTCGAACTGCTTGGTACCCGCAAACTGCCACAGGATCGGGCCGAGCTTGGGGCCGAGTTCGGACAGGCCCTGACTGATAAATTTGTCGATCGATTCCGCCCCATCGCACAGTATGCGGCGATTGGTGCAGAAGCGTGAGGCCTTGACCGAAAAGACGAAATCGTCGGGCGTGCGCTTGGCCCAGTCGGCCCAGGTCGCCGGTTTCTGCGTTGAATAGAAGGTGCCGTTGATCTCGATCGCGGTGACGTGGGTCGAGGCATATTCCAGCTCGCGCGCCTTGGCCCAGCCCTTGGGGTAGAAATTGTCGCGCCAGGGTTCGAACGTCCATCCGCCGATGCCGACCCGGATCTTGCCTGTCATTCCGCTCCTCCCAGCTTTTCGTCACCCCGGACTTGTTCCGGGGTCCACTCGGTGACTTGGCGCCTGCCTCACGGTGGATGCCGGAACAAGTCCGGCATGACGGGTTGATCCTATTCCGTCAGCACCTTTACATAAGCGGCCGGATCGACGTTCGATCCCGAGCATATAATCACCGTGTCGCCCGAAACTGGCGGCAGCTTGCCCGCGAGCCATGACGCGAGCGCGACCGCGCCGCCCGGCTCAACCACGAGCCCGAGACCGAAGGCGTAGCGCATCGCCGCGCGAACCTCCGCCTCGCTCGCCCAGACGCCGCGCGCGCCGGCGGCGTGGAGGGTCTCGAAGGTCAAATCGGCGACGCGCTTCGTCTGCAGCGCATCGCATGAGGTGTAAGGCGCATCGGCAGGCACTTCGACGATGCTGCCCAGGGCAAGCGAGCGGCCCATATCGTTCCAACCTTCAGGCTCGGCGACGAATATCTCCGTATCGGGCAACGCCAAAGCGAGGCCCGCCGCAAGACCGCCCCCGCCGCACGGTGTTACCAGGCGCGCGGGCGCGTGGCCGAGTTGTTCGACGATCTCGATCCCGGCCGTGCCCTGCCCCTCGATCACGTCGGGATCGTCGAATGACGGCACCAGCACCGCGCCACGCTCTGCCGCGAGCGCGGCGGCGATCTGCTCGCGGCTGTCGGTATGACGATCATAGAGGATGATTTCGGCGCCCAGCTCACGCGTCGCATCCATCTTCACCGCAGGCGCATCGGCCGGCATCACGATCGCCGCCGGCATGCCGAGCATCTTCGCCGCGCGCGCGACACCCTGCGCATGATTGCCGGAGGAAAAGGCAACCACGCCGGCGCTCCGCCCCGCCGCGTCGATCTGCGCCAGCCGGTTGTAGGCGCCGCGCATCTTGAACGCGCCGCCGAGCTGCAATGATTCGCATTTTATCCACAGGCGGCCCTGCGCGACGGGGACGGGCAGCAGCGGCGTGACCGTCACAATTCCGGCAAGGCGTTTTCGAGCGGAAAAGATCCCCTCCGAAGAGACCATTCTGCCCTCGTTATATCCCTGATTTTCCACGCTTTATCCTGACATGAGGGAACGACGAAAATTCTGGTGCGATTGCTGCTTTACAGGGGGGACCCCCGACCCTATTTAGCCCGTCCGCTGCCCCATGGGACTTCCACCGCAAGGCAGTGTTTTTTGAACAGTAGACCGTGGGCTTGCCTGCGGCATTGGAGGTCCCTTGAATTGCACAAGCACCATAGCGCGCTGGGGCTAGCTGCCTGCCCCGTCAAGGTCTCGAACAGCCTTGAAATCGCCCGTCAGCGTCCGGTTCAGCCGGTAACGCTCATTCGCCCGCACGCCGCGCGGCGAGCCGCCCGCTTCTTCGTGGAGAAGTTCAAGGGCCGCTCGCTCTATGCGGTCAAGGCGAACCCCTCGCCCGAGCTCATCAAGCTCCTGTGGGAAAGCGGGATCACGCATTTCGACGTCGCCTCGATCGCCGAGGTGCGGCTCGTCGCGGAGGTCGCTCCGCAGGCGACCTTGTGCTTCATGCATCCGGTCAAGGCCGAGGAAGCGATCCGCGACGCCTATTTCACCTATGGCGTCCGCACCTTCTCGCTCGATTCGCTCGAAGAGCTCGAGAAGATCATGCGCGCGACCGAGCAGGCGACCGACCTGACGCTCTGCGTACGGCTGCGCGTGCCCAACGATCATGCCAAGCTCAGCCTCGGTGCGAAGTTCGGCGCCGCGCCGGACGAGGTGAAGGCATTGCTGTTCGCCGCCCGCCAGGCGGCCGACGCGCTCGGCATCTGCTTCCACGTGGGTAGCCAGACCATGTCGCCCCAAGCCTATGTCCAGGCCCTCGGCCGCGTCCGCAACGCGATCGTCGAGGCGGCGGTCACGGTCGACGTGATCGACGTCGGCGGCGGCTTCCCGTCCATCTATCCGGGCATGGAGCCGGCGCCCCTCGAAGCCTATTTCGACGCGATCCACGACGCGTTCGAGGCGCTTCCGGTCAGCTATTCCGCCGAATTGTGGGCCGAGCCGGGTCGCGCCCTCTGCGCCGAATATGCGAGCCTGCTGGTGCGCGTCGAGCGTCGCCGCGGCGACCAGCTCTTCATCAACGACGGCGCTTATGGTGCCTTGTTCGATGCGGCGCATGTCGCGTGGCGCTTCCCGGTCGCGCTGGCGCGAGATGGCGGTTCGGATGCCAAGGATATGGCGTTCAGTTTCTATGGGCCGACGTGCGACGATATGGACCATATGGCCGGCCCGTTCCTGCTACCGGCCGATATCGGGCCAGGCGACTATATCGAGATCGGCATGCTCGGTGCCTATGGCTGTGCGATGCGCACCGGCTTCAACGGCTTCACCGCCGGCGAGACGGTGATCATGGCGGACGAGCCGATGGCAAGCGCCTATATCGAGGCTTTGCCGGAACGCCGGCGTCCATCGAACGTCGTCAAGCTGTAACAAGCGGCTGATTGAGATCGGAAGGCCGGGCGGCTAACCCCGCCCGGCTTTCTTTTAGGGTTTCCGCGTCCCCGATAACGACGCCGGCAAATTGCGAAATCGGGAGCTTTCCCATGAACGACGCCACCATCAACGACACCCGCAAGGCGGAGCTTCTCTCGACCACGGTCGAGCATATCGACATCCGCAGCTACGATGCGCGGCCGATCATCGACGCCATGGGCAAGATGAGCTTCACCAGCCGCGATCTGGCGCGTGCGACCGACATCTATAATCAGATGCTGGCCGACAAGGATTGCACGATCTTCCTGGTGATTGCGGGCTCGACCTCTGCCGGCGGTTGCATGGATGCCTATGCCGAGCTGGTCCGCTCCAACATGGTCGACGGCATCATCGCCACCGGCGCCTCGATTGTCGATATGGATTTCTTCGAAGGTCTTGGCCATAAGCATTACCAAGCGCTTGAAATCCCTGACGACGACACGCTGCGCTCGCTGCTGATCGACCGCATCTATGACACCTATATCGACGAGGAAGAGCTTCAGCACGTCGACCACACGATCTTCGAGATCGCGGAGACACTCGAGCCCAAGGCCTATTCGTCGCGCGCCTTCATCCGCGAGATGGGCAAATATCTGGTCGAGCACGGCAAGAAGGAAAACAGCCTGGTCAAGCTCGCCTATGAGCATGACGTGCCGATCTTCTGCCCGGCTTTCACCGACTCCTCGGCGGGCTTCGGCCTGGTCAAGCATCAGGTCGATGCGATGAAGGCGGGCAAGCCCTACCTCACGATCGATTCGATCGCCGACTTCCGCGAACTGACCGACATCAAGATCAAGGCAGGCGTCACCGGACTGCTCATGATCGGCGGCGGCGTGCCCAAGAATTTCGTGCAGGACACGGTGGTCTGCGCCGAAATCCTCGGTCATGACGATGTCGAAGTGCACAAATATGCGGTGCAGATCACCGTTGCCGACGTGCGCGACGGCGCCTGCTCCTCGTCGACGCTGCAGGAGGCGGCTAGCTGGGGCAAGGTCAATACGGGCATCGAGCAGATGGTGTTTGCGGAAGCCGGTTCGGTCGTGCCGTTGCTGGCGTCGGATGCCTATCATCGCGGCCATTGGAAGAACCGCCCGAAGCGGGGCTGGGCGAAGCTTTTCGCCTGACCCCTTCCCCACGGATAAATCCGCTCAAAGAGCGGGACCGTGACCGAACCTAACCACTTTCGGGCGCGGTTCATAGCCGCGCGCCCAACCGCATCGACCCGCTTGCCTCGCTCAACCCTTCGCGATCGGCCGGCGCGGATCGCTGGTCCACTCGCTCCACGACCCCGGGTAGAGACGGGAGCCAGCGAGCCCCGCCACTTCCATCGCGAGCAAATTATGCGTCGCGGTCACCCCCGATCCGCATTGATGTACGATCGTCCCGGGCGCCCGCTGGTTGAGCAATGCTGCGAACTCGGCGGCAAGCAATGACGCAGGTTTGAAGCGGCCCTCGGGCGTCAGATTATTCTGCCAGAAACGGTTGCCCGCGCCGGGTATATGGCCCGATGCGATGTCCAGCGGATGCGGCGTCCCGGCGAAGCGCTCCGCGGTGCGCGCATCGATCACCAGCAGATCGCCATCCAAGAGATTGGCTTCGATGGCTTCGACTTTAGCAATCGGCATCCGCGCTTCGGCAGAGACTTGGAAATCGCCGGGCGCGGAATCCGCCTCCCCTTCCTCAAGCGCGCGGCCCGATCCGGTCCAGGCGCCGAGTCCGCCATCCAGCACCGCGACCTGGCCATGCCCCGCCCAGCGCAACATCCACCACAGGCGCGAGGCATAATAACCGCCGGAGCTGTCATAGCAGACGACCAGCCGGTCGCGGCCCACGCCCAATTCGGCCATGCGCGCGGCGAAGGCGGCGCGATCGGGCAGCGGGTGGCGCCCATTGGTACCGTCTGGAATTGCCGACAGGTCGCGCTCCAGATCGACGTAGATCGCCCCCGGGATGTGCCCCGCGCGATATTCGCGCCGGCCCGCATCCGGATCGCCAAGGTCGTAGCGACAGTCGCAGACCAGCACGTCGCCTTGCCCGATCAACCGCGCGAGGTCTGCTGCATCGATCAACGTTTGATACGTCATGCTTCCCGCCCCGCACGTTCCAGGAGACGCCGCGCCTGCGCCAAATGCGGGGCGTCCACCATCTTGCCATCGATCGCGAGTACGCCCGCGCGCGGTTCGGCAGCGAAAGCTTCAACGATAGCGCGAGCTGCGGCGATTTCGGCAGCTCCCGGAGTGAAGGCGCGGTTGATTACCGCAACCTGATCGGGGTGGATCGCCATCATGCCCGTAAAACCATCTCGCGCGCCCCGCGCCGCATAAGCAGCCAGCCCGTCGAGATCGCGGAAATCCGGATAGACCGTCTCGATCGCGGGAACGCCGGCCGCATGCGCCGCCAACAAAGCAAGCGAACGCGCAGTCTCGATCGGCGCTGTGTAGCGGCCATCCGCCTCGCGCGCTCCGGTCGCCCCCATCGCCGCAGGCAGGTCCTCCGCGCCCCAGGTCAAGCCGAGCAGGCGGTCCCCGACGTCCTTGTAGCTGCCGAGCGCGAAGATGGCCGCGGGCGTTTCGGTCGCGATCGGCAAGATCGGCAGACCGGTCCAGGTCGACAAGGCGCGGATGCTCTTCGCGCCTTCGGCCTTGGGAAGCATGATCGCGTCGGCCCGGGCCGTGGTCGCCGCTACGAGGTCGGCATCGATATGCGTGCTCCCCAGTGGGTTGACCCGTACCAGCAACGGCACCTTACGCTCGGGGCGGTTGAGGAACGACACGATCGCGTCGCGCGCCTCGGTCTTTCTTGCCTCCGCGACAGAATCTTCAAGATCGAGGATCAGCGCGTCTGCGCTGGCTCCCAGCGCCTTCTCCATCCGGTCAGGCCGATCGCCGGGTACGAACAAGAGCGAGCGCAACCGCATCAGGACGCCGCCTTGCCCTTGAGCAAGGCCATGCGCAGGCAGGAGCAGACGATCTCGTCGCGCTGATTGATCGCACGATGCTCGAACGTGACGATGCCCGATCCGGGGCGCGACTTGCTCGGCCGCAATCCCACGACCTCGCTCTCGACGCGCAGTGTGTCGCCCAGAAAGACCGGCTTGGGCATGACCAGTTTGTCGTAGCCCAGATTGGCGACGAGCGTGCCGAGGGTCGTCTCCGCCACCGACAGCCCGATCATCAGGCTGAAGGTGAAAGTGCCGTTGACGAGGATCTGCCCGAACTCGCTCGCTTTGGCCGCCTCCACATCGATGTGAAGCGGCTGCGGATTATGCGTGAGCGTCGAGAAGAGCAGGTTGTCGGTCTCGGTCACGGTGCGGCGGATCGGATGCTCGATCCGGTCGCTCACCTGCCATTCGTCATAGTATCGGCCAGCCATAGCTTCTCCTACACGCCCGGCGAGCCAAGGTGGAGCTTCATCCCGAGGTGGCTCGGCTCGAAACCCAATCGCTCGTAGAAGGCGTGCGCACGTTCGCGGCTTTTGTGGGTGGTGAGCTGCACCATGCGGCAGCCACGCTCCTCGCAGCGCGCGATCGCCCACCGGATCATTTCGCGCCCCAGGCCCAAACCGCGCAGATCGCCGGCGACACGCACCGCCTCGATCTGGCCGCGCCACGCGCCGCGGAAGGAGAGACCGGGCAGGAAACTTAGCTGGAACGTGCCGACGATCGCGCCGTCTTGCTCCGCGACGAGCAAGCGTTGGTTCGGGTCGGCGGCGATCGCCGCGAAGGCGTGGATATAGCCGGGATGGAGATCCGGGCTTGCGTCCTCGCGCCCGCGGCCCTTTTCGTCGTCGGCGAGCAGAGTGACGACGGCGGAAATGTCACCCACCTCCGCATCACGGATCAGCAACTCACTCACGCGTCGGGTTTCACGATCCGCGCGAGCAATGTCCCCTCGCTCACCTGAGCGCCCGCAACCGCCTTCAATTCAGCAACCACGCCGTCGAAGGGGGCGGCCAGCCCCTGCTCCATCTTCATCGCCTCCATCACGATCAGTTTTTGGCCGGCTTTGACCGAGGCGCCCTCCGCGATGTCTACCGAGACGATCCGGCCCGGCATAGGGGCGGACAGCACGCCATCCGAACTGCCGCCGCTGGCCCGCCCACGCACGGCATGCGGCGCTGTCAGATAGGCTGCGCCATCCTCGAACAGCATTGTCTCTTGCCCGGTCTGCGCCCAGCCGGCCTCTTCGTTCCAATAGGGTCGCTCGCCGAGGAAATCATAATCGACGATGGTCTCCCGACCGTTGATGTCGAGACGGACGCGCATGTCGGGCTCTGCATTGAGACGGAAGCCCAACAGACCCGCAAAGCGATCGAAGGCGGGCTCGCCCGCCTGGCCGCGCACGAACCGTTCGTGGAATACCGCCCGATCGGCGGCGGCCTGGAGCAAGTCTTCGCTCGCTTCCGGCGCCTCCAGCAAAGTCTCGCCCAACTCGGCAATCGTGTTGGTGGTCATCGTACCCGCGCGGAACGGCTCGATATCGAGCAGGCGCGCGAGGAACCAGGCGTTGGTCTTGACCGGCTCGCATTTCACCGCACGGCACGCATCACCCAGCATGTCCGCTGCCTCGTCGCGGGTCTCGGCGTGCGCGATCAGCTTGGCGATCATTGGGTCGTAGAAAGACGAAACGTGCCCGCCTTCTTCCACCCCGCTTTCGACGCGGACCTCGTCGGACAAGCCCAGATAGTCGATCGCCCCGATCGAGGGCATGAAATCCCGCGCGGGATCCTCGGCGTAGAGCCGCGCCTCTATCGCGTGACCGTGGATTTCGAGCTCGTCCTGCCGCGCAGGCAGAGGTTCGCCGCTCGCCACACGAAGCTGCCATTCGACCAGGTCCTGGCCGGTAATCTCCTCGGTCACCGGGTGCTCTACCTGCAGCCGGGTGTTCATTTCCATGAACCAGATGCGGTCGGCGCGCAGGCCGTCGGACGCATCGGCGATGAACTCGATCGTGCCCGCGCCGACATAATCGACCGCCTTGGCTGCTTTCACGGCAGCAGCGCAGATCGCCGCGCGCGTCTCGGCGTCCATTCCCGGCGCGGGCGCCTCCTCGATCACCTTCTGATGGCGGCGCTGGAGCGAGCAGTCACGCTCGAACAGGTGCACGACGTTGCCTTGGGTATCGCCGAAGACCTGCACCTCGATATGGCGCGGGTTGAGGATATATTTCTCGATCAGCACACGATCGTCACCGAAGGACGAAGCGGCCTCGCGCCGGCATGACGCGAGCGCATCGGCGAAGTCGGCAGGCCGATCGACCCGACGCATACCCTTGCCGCCGCCGCCTGCCACGGCCTTGATCAAGACCGGATATCCGATCTCGTCCGCTTCCCTGCGCAGCGTCTCGGGCGACTGATCCTCGCCGAGATAGCCTGGCGTAACCGGCACGCCCGCTCCGACCATCAGCGCCTTGGCGGCGTCCTTGAGCCCCATCGCGCGGATGGCGGCAGGCGGTGCCCCCACCCAGATCAAACCGGCCGCGATGACGGCCTCGGCGAAATCGGCATTTTCGGAGAGGAAGCCATAGCCGGGATGGATCGCGTCCGCGCCGGTCTGCTTCGCCACCGCGAGGATCTTCGCCTGATCGAGATAGCTCTCCCGCGCCGGGGCGGGGCCGATACTCACAGCCTCGTCGGCCTCGCGTACGAACGGCATGTCCCCATCGACATCCGAATGGACCGCGATCGTTCGGATGCCCATGTCACGCGCGGTGCGCATGATGCGCCGTGCGATCTCGCCGCGATTGGCGATGAGGAGGGATTGAATCACGTTAGCTTTCGCAACCGGTTGTCCGGGATGACCAGGTGATGTTCTGTATCTTCCAGGCGCCTTTCTCGCGGATCAGATCGAAATGATCGACGCCGCAATGGTGGACCTTGTCGTCGATCGTGAAGACGTAGCGCCCCCACACCATCGCGATGTCGCCGTCGATCTCGACCGCGGGATCGAGCAATTTCTCGCGATAATGTTCTGGTCCGGACTTGATGCGGGCGGCGAAGTCCGCCCAGCTTTCGTGGCGGATGGTCCGGGTTCCGTCCGGCTTCTCGGACACGGCAGTCGCGCCGCCATCGGGGCGAATCTGGCCGAGGATCATCGCCGGATCGCGCGCCTCCAGGCCGGCGAACATCGCATTGATCGGCGTCATCACCGCGGCTTCGGCAGTGCCGTCCATCGGCAACGCGTTCCACTTGGGCAGCTTGGCCGTGTCGGCGGCAAGGAGCAGCGCGAGCAGCATATATCACATCCTGAAGATGCCGAACTGCGCCCGATCCGGGATCGGCGCGTTCAGCGTGGCGGAGAAGGCGAGGCCGAGGACGTCGCGGGTCTGGACGGGGTCGATCACCCCATCGTCCCACAAGCGCGCGGTCGCGTAATAGGGATTGCCCTCATCCTCATATTTCTGGCGGATGGGAGCCTTGAAGGCTTCGGCCTGCTCGGGCGTCCACGTCTCCGCATCGCGATGCACAGTGGCGAGCACCGAGGCGGCCTGTTCGCCGCCCATCACGCTGATCCGCGCATTGGGCCAGCTGAAGAGAAAGCGCGGGCCATACGCCCGCCCGCACATGCCGTAATTGCCCGCGCCGAAACTGCCGCCGATCAGCACTGTGATCTTGGGAACGGACGCGGTGGCGACGGCCGTCACAAGCTTCGCACCATGTTTTGCAATGCCTTCCGCCTCATATTTACCCCCGACCATGAAGCCGGAGATGTTCTGGAGGAAGAGCAAGGGAATGCGCCGCTGACAGGCGAGCTCGATGAAATGGGCGCCCTTTTGCGCGCTTTCGCTGAACAGCACGCCATTATTGGCGAGGATCGCGACCGGAATGCCCCAGATGCGCGCGAAGTCGCAGACCAAAGTGGTGCCGTAATTGGCCTTGAACTCGTGCAGTTCGGAGCCGTCGACGATCCGCGCGATCACCTCGTGCACGTCATAGGGTGCGCGCACGTCGGTCGGCGCGATCCCGTACAATTCCTCCGCATCGAACTTGGGCGGTAGCGGCTCGGCGAGATCTATTCCCGAATCCCCGACGCGGCCCAGAGTAGCGACGATATCGCGCACGATGGTGAGCGCATGTTCGTCATTCTCCGCGATATGATCGACCACGCCCGATTTGCGGCCATGCGTCTCGGCACCGCCCAATTCCTCGGCCGAGATCACCTCGCCCGTCGCCGCCTTCACCAAAGGCGGGCCGGCGAGGAAGATCGTCCCCTGCCCGCGCACGATCACGCTCTCGTCCGACATTGCCGGCACATAGGCGCCGCCCGCGGTGCAGCTTCCCATCACGCTCGCGATCTGCGGAATGCCCTGCGCGGACATGTTGGCCTGATTGAAGAAGATCCGCCCGAAATGGTCGCGGTCGGGGAAGACCTCGGCCTGGTGGGGCAGGTTGGCGCCGCCGCTGTCGACCAGGTAAATGCAGGGCAACCTGTTCTCCTGCGCGATTTCCTGCGCACGCAGATGTTTCTTCACGGTCAGGGGGTAATAGGTGCCGCCTTTGACCGTGCTGTCATTGGCGACGATCATCACCTCGCGGCCGGACACGCGGCCGATCCCCGCGATCAACCCAGCGCCCGGCACCTCATTACCATAGAGGCCATTGGCGGCGAGCTGGCCGATCTCCAGGAAGGGCGACGCGGGATCGAGCAGCCGCGTTACGCGGTCGCGTGGAAGCAGTTTGCCGCGCGACACGTGGCGTTCGCGCGAGGCTTCCGAGCCGCCGAGCGCGGCCCGCGCCACCTTGGCGCGCAACTCGGCTGCAAGCGCGCGGTTATGCGCGGCGTTGGTGCGGAACGATTCTGAAGATGGGTCGATGAGGGAGCTGAGCCGGGTCACGCACCACCTCCGTCACCGCGGACTTGTTCCGCAGTCCACCGCGCCACAAGCGAAAGCGCCCGTGGATGGGTGGATGCCGGAACCAGTCCGGCATGAAGACAGCTCGGCGTTTCCGATCGAACGACCACGCTCACAATCAACCCGCCGACCGCCAGCGCAAATGCCGCGCCGAGCCCAATGGTCAATGCGACAAGGTTGAAATTGCCGGGATGCGCCTGCGCCGGCTCGAACAGCTTGCCGAAGAAACTGCCGTACAACATGCCGACCGCGATCCCCCAACTGGCCGAGAAAAGCGCGCGATTGCTCACCGTCGGTCGCCCGACCCTGTAGGCCGCCACCAGCATGAGCGATCCGGCGAGCATATCGTCCATCCAGGCATAGACCGGTCGGCCGACACCCCATGAGCGATAGGCCTCGCCAGCCATGATCAGAATCGCGCCAACGGCCGCAATGATGCGCAGGGCCTTCATACCCCCAGCAATTCCCGGCCGATCAGCATGCGCCGCACCTCGTTGGTGCCCGCGCCGATATCGAGCAGTTTGGCGTCGCGATAATAGCGCTCGACCGGCCAATCCTTGGTGTAGCCCGCTCCGCCCAGCGCCTGGATCGCCTCGTTGGCGACCTTCACCGCATTCTCGCTCGCGAGCAGGATCGCGCCGGCCGCGTCGAAGCGCGTGGTCTTGCCCGCGTCGCAGGCGCGCGCGACCGCATAGGAATAAGCCCTCGCCGAATTGAGCGCGACATACATGTCGGCGACCTTGGCCTGCATCAGTTGGAACGAGCCGATCGCTTTGCCGAACTGCTTGCGCTCCTGAAGGTAAGGCAGAACCGTGTCGATGCAGGCCTGCATGATGCCGAGTTGCGTGCCGGACAGCACGACCCGCTCATAATCGAGCCCCGACATCAGCACCTTCACGCCGGCGTCGAGCGGACCGAGCACATTCTCGGCCGGCACGAAACAGTCGTTGAATACCAGTTCCGCGGTGGGCGAGCCGCGCATGCCCATCTTCTCGATCTTCTGGCCGATCGCGAAGCCGGGCATATCCTTTTCGATCAGGAAGGCGGTGATGCCCTTGGAGCCCGCGTCGGGCGTGGTTTTGGCGTAGACCACCAAAGTCTCGGCATAGGCTGCGTTGGTGATCCAGAATTTGGTGCCGTTGAGGCGGAAACCGCCTTCGACCTTGTCGGCGCGCGCCTTCATCGAGACCACGTCCGAGCCGGCTCCGGCTTCCGACATGGCCAAGCTACCGACATGCTCGCCCGAGATCAGTTTGGGCAGATATTTGGCTTTCTGATCGGCATTGCCCCAGCGGTGGATCTGGTTGACGCAGAGGTTCGAATGCGCGCCATAGGACAAACCTACCGACGCCGAGGCCCGGCTGACCTCCTCGACCGCGATCACATGCTCGAGATAGCCGAGGCCCAAGCCGCCATAGTCTTCGGCGACGGTGATGCCGTGCAGGCCGAGCGCGCCCATTTCGGGCCACAGCTCGATCGGGAACCAATCCTCCTCGTCGACGCGCCTGGCGAGCGGCGCAATCCGGTCGGTGGCGAAGCGCGCGGTCGTGTCGCGGATCGCATCCGCCATCTCGCCCAAAGCGAAATCGAGGGGTTCGGCCGTCATTGGATCCTCAAACTAGTATCGTTTGAAACTGCCTATGCCGCGTCGCGTCGCCGAATGCTACTCGAACTCCAGGATCACCGCATCCACCGCCAGACTGTCTCCCGGTGTGGCGTCGACCTTGGCGACGATACCGGCTTTCTCGGCGCGCAGGATATTCTCCATCTTCATCGCCTCGACCACCGCCAGCGGCTGACCCGCCTCGACCTTGTCGCCCTGCTTGACATGAAGCGCGGTCAGCAGGCCCGGCATCGGGCAGAGCAGGAACCGCGATAGATCGGGCGGAACCTTCTCGATCATGTGATGCGCCAGCTCCGCCACATGCGGCGGCAACAGGCGCAGATCGTGGCTGCGCCCGCGCGTTATCAGCTTCCAGCCCAGCCGGGTGCGTGTCAGGCGCATCGATAGAGATTCGCCGTCAATCACCGCTTCGATGAGCCGTTGGCCGGGCACATAAGGCGCGTCAACAACCAGGGCTGCGCCGTCGACCGTCACGGTCTCGTCCTCGATCGCCACGCGATGCTCGGCGCCGTCCATCGAGACGATCCATTCGCTGGTGGGTTGGATCGGCCCGTTGAGCCGTCCGTCGATCCCCGCGGCGCGCTGCGCCTCGGCGCTGGCAATGATCCCCGCCACCGCCGACAATTTGGCGGTAAGTGCCTCCGGCACCGGCGCGCCGTGAAAGCCATCGGGATATTCCTCCGCGATGAAGCCGGTCGTGAGCTCGCCCGCCCGGAAACGCGGATGCTGCATCAGCGCCGAGAGGAAATCCACATTGTGGCCGATTCCATCGATCTCGAACCGGTCGAGCGCGGCGATCTGGGTATCGATCGCCTCCTCGCGTGTCTCGCCATACGTCACGAGCTTGGCGATCATCGGATCGTAGAACATCGAAATGTCCGACCCCTCGACTACACCATCGTCCACGCGCACATCCGGGGTGGCTGCTGGAGGCCGGTATCGCACCAGCCGACCGGTCGAGGGCAGGAAGCCGCGATACGGGTCCTCCGCATAAACGCGGTTCTCGATCGCCCAGCCCTTCAGCTGCACGTCCTGCTGGCCGAAACCCAGCTTTTCGCCATTGGCGACGCGGATCATCTGTTCGACCAGATCGAGCCCGGTCACATATTCGGTTACGGGATGCTCGACCTGCAGCCGGGTATTCATCTCCAGGAAGTAGAAGTTGCGGTCCGCACCGGCGATGAACTCAACCGTGCCCGCGCTGTAATAGCCGACCGCCGCCGCCAGCTTTACGGCCTGTTCGCCCATCGCCCTGCGCATCTCGGGCGTGACGAAGGGTGACGGCGCCTCCTCGACCACTTTCTGGTGGCGCCGCTGGATCGAACATTCGCGCTCACCCAGGTAGACGATATTGCCCTGCTGATCGCCCAGCAGCTGGATCTCGATATGGCGCGGGCTCTCGACGAACTTCTCGATGAACACGCGATCATCGCCGAAACTCGCCAGCCCCTCGCGCCGCACGCTGTCGAACGTCTCGCGCACGTCCTGTTCCGACCAAGCGAGCCGCATGCCCTTGCCGCCGCCGCCGGCCGAGGCTTTCATCATCACCGGATAGGTGATCCCATTGGCGATCTCGACCGCATGGTCGGTGTCGCGAATCTCGCCGATAAAGCCCGGCACGACCGACACGCCCGCCGCCTGCGCCAGCTTCTTGGATTCGATCTTGTCGCCCATCGCCGCGATCGCCTTGGGCGGCGGCCCGATAAAGGCGATCTCGTTGTCGGCGAGCAATTGCGCGAAACTCTCGCGCTCCGACAGGAAACCATAGCCCGGATGGACAGCCTCGGCGCCAGTTTCCTTGCAGGCGAGCAGTATCGCCTCGGCGAGAAGATAAGATTGTGCCGCGGGCGGTGGGCCCAGCCGCACCCTCTCGTCCGCCATCTCGACATGCGGCGCGCGCGCGTCGGCGTCGGAATAGACCGCGACGGTCTTGATGCCCATCGTGCGCGCCGTGCGGATGACACGGCAGGCAATCTCGCCGCGATTGGCGATCAGGATCTTGGAGAACATCTTACTTTCCAAACAAGGCCTTGAGCGGCTTCAGGTCCGCATATTCAACCATGATCGACAGACTGTCGGGCGCCTTGCCCCGATCGACGACGATGTGACCCTCCGCGAAAAGGGACGGCTTCCAATGCCAATCGCCGGGCTGCGATTGGAATACGCCGCGATTGCCAACGTCGCGGCGCAGCGAAGTCTCCATGCGGTTGATCTGCGGCGCGACCGCCCCGTCGACCGCCACCTGGCAGCTCCACACATCTTCCTCGCGCGCGGTCACCGGGGTCATCGCTCGGACGAGCTGGACGTGCGGCCATTGCCACATGCTCAATTCGCCCTCGCCCTTACCCTGTGCCGTCTGGCGGCGTTTCCAGCCGATTTCGTCGATAATCTGCGCGGCATGCTTCGGCTCTGCCGAGGCGTCCACGCAGGCCCGCCGCACGAATTCGGCGAGGACCGGCGCATTGTCATAGCGGCCCGTCGTCGAAAGAGCCGCCAACGGATTCTGCCCGGTACGCGCGCATGACGCCAGCAAGGCCGTCCCTACCGTCAGGGCCAGCAATGCCGCCGGAGAATTCAAGCGTTCAGCCCCAATTTCTCGAACAGCATCGCGTCCCGGTCGCTACCGGCATTGCCCGTGGTCAGCAATTTGTCGCCGGTGAAGATTGAGCTTGCGCCGGCCAGGAAGCAGAGCGCCTGGGTTGCGTCCGACATGCTTTCGCGTCCCGCCGACAAGCGGACGACCGAATTGGGCATCAGGATGCGCGCGACCGCGACGGTGCGGACGAATTCGATATCGTCGATGCGCGCGGTCGGCACGTCCTTCAGAATGTCGCCGAGCACGGTGCCGGGTACCGGCACTAGCGCGTTGATCGGCACGCTTTCCGGCGGCTCCGGCAAGGTCGCAAGCGCATGGAGAAAGCCGACCCGGTCCTCGCGCGTTTCGCCCATGCCGACGATCCCGCCGCAGCAGACGTTGATGCCCGCATCGCGCACACGATCAAGCGTGTCGATCCGGTCCTGCCAGCTGCGCGTGGTGATGACCTTGTCATAATGTTCGGGCGAGGTGTCGAGGTTGTGGTTGTAATAATCGAGGCCAGCGTCAGCGAGACGCTGCGTCTGCGCGTCACTGAGCATCCCCAGCGTCATGCAGCTCTGCATCCCGAGCGCGTTCACGCCCTCCACCATCGCGCAGATCGCGTCCATGTCGCGATCTTTGGGTTCGCGCCAGGCCGCGCCCATGCAGAAACGCTGCGATCCAGCCGCCTTGGCCTCGCGCGCCGCCTCCAGCACCGCATCCACGTCCATCAGCTTGGACGCCTTGAGCCCGCTTTCGGCATGGACCGATTGCGAACAATAGCCGCAATCCTCGGCGCAGCCGCCGGTCTTGATCGACAAGAGCGTCGCGCGCTCGACCTGGTTGGGGTCGTGATGCGCGCGGTGCACTTCCGCGGCACGGAAGACGAGGTCCATGAAGGGCAGATCGAACAGGTCTGCCACCTGCGCGCGGCTCAACGCGGTGGCGGGTGGACGGGTCAGATCAGCAATGTCGTTCATTCAGCAGCCTCGCTCAGCCCTTCGGGCGGAAGATTATGTCCCAGCAGGCGCAGCACGTCGCCCGCCGCCTCGACCAGGTTGGTTCCGGGGCCGAAGATCGCCTGTACCCCCGCCTCCCGCAGGAAGGCATAGTCCTGCGCCGGAATAACGCCACCCGCGATAACCTTGATGTCGGCGCGGCCGGCCTCCCGCAGATGACGGATCAGTTCGGGGATAAGCGTCTTGTGGCCCGCGGCAAGGCTGGAGGCGCCGACCACGTCGACATCCTCCGCAAGCGCAAGCGCGGCCGCTTCCTCGGGCGTCTGAAAGAGCGGCCCGGGAATGATGTCGAAACCCAGGTCGCCAAAGGCGGAGGAGACAAGATTGGCGCCCCGGTCATGGCCATCCTGCCCCATCTTCGCCACCAGCATGCGCGGCTTGCGGCCCTGACGGTTGGCGACCGCCTCGACGCCCTTGACCAGCGCCACCCAGCGGCGATCATTCTCATACGCGCCACCATAGACGCCCGACACCGGCGTGGGCGTCGTGCCGTAGCGGCCGAACACATCCTCCAGCGCCTGGCTGATCTCGCCCAGCGTGGCGCGGGCGCGTGCCGCTTCCACCGCGAGGGCGAGCAAATTGCCCTTACCCTCCGCGCCCTTGCGCAGCGCGTCGAGCGCCTTTCGACAGGCCGCATCGTCGCGCGACGACTTCACCTGCTGGATCCGCGCGATCTGGCCCGCGCGCACGGCGTGATTGTCGACGTCGAGGATCGAAAGCGCATCCTGTTCGGCGAGCGGATATTTGTTGACGCCGACGATCACGTCCTCATGCCGGTCAACCCGTGCGGCGCGCGCGGCCGATGCCTCCTCGATCATCGCCTTGGGCCAGCCGGCCGCGACCGCATTGGCCATCCCGCCTTCGCGATCGACCCGGCCGATGATCTCGAGCGCGCGGTCGTGCAGTTCCTGGGTCAGCGCCTCGACATAATAAGAGCCGCCGAGCGGATCGACGACATGCGTGATGCCGGTTTCCTCCTGCAGCACCAATTGGGTGTTGCGCGCGATCCGCGCGGAAAAGTCGGTCGGCAGCGCGATCGCCTCATCCAGCGCATTGGTGTGGAGCGACTGGGTGCCGCCGAGCGCCGCCGCCATCGCTTCGACCGTGGTGCGGATCACGTTGTTGTACGGATCCTGCTCGGTCAGCGAGACGCCCGACGTCTGGCAATGCGTCCGCAGCATCTTGGAACGCTCGTCCTTCGCGCCCAGCCCATCCATGATGCCGTGCCACAATTTGCGCGCTGCGCGCAGCTTCGCGACCTCCATGAAAAAGTTCATGCCGATTGCGAAGAAAAAACTCAAACGTCCTGCAAAAGCATCAATATCCATTCCCGCCGCCATCGCGGCTTTGGCATATTCCTTGCCATCAGCGATGGTGAAGGCGAGCTCCTGCACGGCCGTCGCCCCGGCCTCCTGCATATGATAGCCGGAGATGGAGATGGAGTTGAATTTCGGCATATGGGCCGAGGTGTAAGCGATGATGTCCGACACGATCCGCATGCTTGGGCCTGGCGGATAGATGTAGGTGTTGCGGACCATGAACTCCTTGAGGATGTCGTTCTGAATGGTGCCGTCGAGCATAGCGCGCGGCACGCCCTGCTCCTCGCCCGCGACGATGAAGAAAGCGAGGATCGGGATCACCGCGCCATTCATCGTCATCGAGACCGACATCCTGTCCAGCGGAATGCCGTGGAACAGGATCTTCATGTCCTCGACCGTGTCGATCGCGACGCCGGCCTTGCCGACATCGCCCACCACCCGCGGATGATCGCTGTCATAGCCGCGATGCGTCGCCAGATCGAAGGCGACGGACAGGCCCTTCTGCCCCGCCGCGAGGTTGCGGCGATAGAAAGCGTTGGATTCCTCGGCGGTCGAAAAGCCGGCATATTGGCGGATCGTCCAGGGCCGCCCGGCATACATCGATGCGCGCACGCCGCGCGTGAAGGGTGCGAAACCGGGCAGGCCGGGATCGACCTCGGCTACATCTTCTTGCGTATATAGAGGCTTAACACCGATTCCTTCCGGCGTGTGCCAGGTCAGATCACGGCCTTTGACCTCTTTGTCGGCGAGCGCCTTCCAGTCGTCAGTGCGCGCCAACGGGCGTCTCCATCAACTCGACCAGCACGCCGCCCATATCCTTGGGGTGAACGAAAATGACCAGCGTGCCGTGCGCTCCAACACGGGGCTCACCAAGTACGGTCGCGCGCTTGGCCTCGAGTTCTGCCTTGGCGGCATGCACGTCCGGGACCTCGAAGCAGACATGATGCTGCCCGCCGGCAGGATTCTTGGCGAGGAATTTCGCGATCGGGCTGTTCTCACCTAAAGGCTCCAGCAATTCAATCTGGCTGTTGGGCGTGTCGATGAAGCACACCCGCACACCTTGCGCCGGCAGGTCGAAGGGCTCGCGGATCACGGTCGCGCCGAGCAGGTCGCGATACATCGCCACCGCCTGTGGAATGGAGGGCGTCGCCACCCCGACATGGTTGAGAGGGCCGAATTTCATAACGGAATGTTGTCGTGCTTTTTCCAGGGATTTTCGAGTTGCTTGTCCCTGAGCTTTCGTAAGCCCAGCGCGATCCTGCGGCGCGTCGAATGCGGCATGATCACCTCGTCGATGAAGCCCTTCGACGCGGCCACGAACGGATTGGCGAAGCGCGCTTCATATTCGGCGGTGCGTTGCGCCAGCTTTTCGGGATCCTTCGCTTCCTGACGGAAGATGATCTCGACCGCGCCCTTGGCCCCCATCACCGCAATCTCCGCGGTCGGCCAGGCATAATTGAGGTCGCCCCGCAGATGCTTGGACGCCATCACGTCATAGGCGCCGCCATAGGCCTTGCGCGTGATGACGGTGATCTTGGGCACGGTCGCCTCGCCATACGCGAACAGCAATTTGGCGCCATGCTTGATGATGCCGCCATGCTCCTGGCTGGTGCCGGGCAGGAAGCCGGGCACGTCGACGAAGGTGACGATCGGGATTTCGAACGCATCGCAGAAGCGCACGAAGCGCGCGGCTTTCTTCGAGGAATTGATATCGAGTACGCCGGCCAGCACCATCGGCTGGTTGGCGACGATCCCGATCGTACGTCCCTCGATCCGGCCGAAACCGCACAATATATTGCCGGCGTGGGTCGGCTGGACCTCAAAGAAGTCGCCCTCGTCGACCACCTTCGCGATCAGCTCCTTCATGTCATAAGGCTTGTTCGCGCTGTCGGGGATGAGCGTGTCGAGGCTCGGCTCAGCCCGATCCCAGGGATCCTGCGTCGGCCGCTCGGGCAAATCGTGGCGGTTGGAAAGCGGCAGGAAATCGAAGAAGTCGCGCGTCGCGAGCAACGCCTCGATATCGTTCTCGAACGCGACATCGGCCACGCCCGATTTGGCGGTGTGCGTGACCGCGCCGCCAAGCTCCTCCTGCGTCACGACTTCGTTGGTGACGGTCTTGACCACATCAGGGCCGGTCACGAACATGTAGGACGAGTCCTTCACCATGAAGATGAAGTCGGTCATCGCAGGCGAATAGACAGCACCCCCGGCACACGGGCCCATGATCAGACTGATCTGCGGCACCACACCCGAAGCAAGCACGTTGCGCTGGAACACCTCTGCATAGCCACCCAGGCTGGCGACGCCTTCCTGAATGCGCGCCCCGCCCGAATCGTTGAGGCCGATCACCGGAGCGCCATATTTCAGCGCCATATCCATGACCTTGCAGATCTTCTGCGCGTGGCGCTCTGACAGCGAACCGCCGAACACGGTGAAATCCTGGCTGAAAACGTAGACCAGCCGACCGTTGATCGTGCCCGAGCCCGTCACCACGCCGTCGCCGGGAATGACCTGATCGGCCATGCCGAAATCGACGCAATTATGCTCGACATACATGTCGAGCTCCTCGAACGAGTCCGGATCGAGCAGCACCTGCAACCGCTCGCGCGCCGTCAGCCGGCCCTTGGCATGCTGCGCATCGATGCGCTTCTGACCACCGCCCAATTTTGCCCGGGCCCGCTTCTCTTCGAGCTTCTGCAGGATCTCCAGCACGTCTCACTCTCCAAGTGGAAAGTAACGCCTGAAACTTTATTGCGCGGAAGGTCAAGCCGGTTCGGGCGGCCCAACGACCGTGCTTATGCCGCTACCACCGCCAAAGCCGGTGCCCGCTTTCCCCGCCAGCCGATCAGCACCAAAGCCGCCGCGACGCCGAACGCGCCTGCGACGAAGAAGGCCGGGTCATAGGTTCCGACCATTGTCCGCACCCACCCCGCGCCGAATGCCGCTACCGACGCACCCAATTGATGGCCGACGAACACCCAGCCGAAAATGATCGGCGCATCGCGTTCCCCGAATGTCAGGCTCGCCAGTTTCACCGTGGGCGGCACGGTCGCGATCCAGTCGAGCCCGTAGAAGATCGCGAAGGTGGTGAGACTGCCGGCGCCGAAATCGAGGAAGGGCAAGGCCATCAGCGACAGCCCGCGCAGGCCATAATAGACGAACAGCAATTTACGCGGGTCGTACCGGTCGGTCAGCCAGCCCGAACCGGTGGTGCCGAACAGATCGAACAGGCCCATCAGCGACAGCAGGCCCGCGGCCTGCACCGGTGGAATGCCATGATCGCCGCAATAAGCGATCAGATGCGTGCCGACGAGGCCGTTGGTGGTCAGCCCGCAGACGAAGAAGGTGCCGAACAGCAACCAGAACATGGGCGACCGGCTGGCGGTGCGCAGCGCGGTGAAGGCGAGGCTGACGCTGGGCGCGCCGCGCGGCGGCTTGGGCGGCGGTGATTCCGCGGTGGCCCCGAACCGCTCCGTGCCGATATCGCCGGGATTCTCAGGCAGGAACAGCCAGACGATCGGGATCAGGAGCGCACAGCCGACGCTCACGAACCAGACGACAGGCTGCCACGCACCCTGACGTGACAGATAGGCCATGAAGGGCAGGAAAATCAGCGACCCGGTCGCGGTCGAGGCGGTCAGCGCGCCCATGATCAAGCCCTGCCGCGTGGCGAACCAGCGATTGACCACGGCCGCGCCCATCACCGACGCGACCGCCCCGCTGCCGATGCCCGAAATCACGCCCCAGGTTGCGATATAGTGCCAGGGCTCACGCATCCACAGGCTGGCGAAGGTCGCCGCAGCCATCAGTGCAAGGCCGCCCATCATCGTGCGGCGAATGCCCAAGGTCTGCATCAAGGCGGCCGCGAACGGCCCGACCAGCCCATAGAGGCAGATACCGACCGCAGCCGCGGTCGAGACGGTCGAGCGGCTCCAGCCGAAATTGGCGCCTATCGGCACCATCAGTACGCCCGGCGCAGCGCGCAGGCCCGCCGCCACCAGCAAGGCGGCGAAGGTCACGCCGGCAACAACGAAGGCGTAATTTCGTCCGAACGGGCGACGCATGATGCTTCCCCTCTTGTGAACGGAAGAGGTGGAAGCCACGCTTTGCCCTGTCAACGTGAAGGGCGCGATAGTTTTTCCTGAGATCCGAAACGAAAGTTTTGGCGGCGAGGACTTCGGAAGATCAGATCGCCAGGTCGAGTTGCGGCAATGCCTCGTCTTCTCCATCCGACAGCGCCGAGAGCGTGATCCCGAGCAGGCGGATGCCGAGTGGGACCGGGCAGAGTGCCGCCAGCAAAGCATGCCCGGCCGCGCCGATCGTCGCTCGGTCATTGACCAAAGCGGCGAAACTGCGCGCACGCGTAATGATGCGGAAATCGGCGAACTTGACCTTGAGCGTCACCGTCCGCCCAGCGGCGCCGGAGCGCTCGATGCGCGGCATCAGGCCGTCCAGCACCGTCTCGAGCGCCTCGGCCAGTTCCCGGGGATCGGTCATGTCGTTGAAGAAGGTTCGCTCCGCTCCGACCGATTTCAGGATCCGGTTCGCCCGCACCGGCCGATCGTCCATCCCCCGCGCGGCGCCGAACAGATAATCCGCAAAGCTGCCGAAATGGGCCTTGAGAAACTGGATGCTCTGCGCCTTCAGGTCCGCGCCGGTTTCGATCCCCAGCGCCTTCATTCGCTCGGCGGTCTTGGGCCCAACCCCATGGAAGCGTGATACGGGCAGGCTTTCGACGAAGCGCGGGCCGTTGGCCGGCGTGATCACGCACAGCCCGTCGGGCTTGTTCTGGTCCGACGCGAGCTTGGCGATGAACTTGTTGTAGGAGACGCCTGCGGAAGCGGTGAGGCCCAGTTCCGCCTTAATCCGCGCCCTGATCTGCTCGGCGACCGCGCGGGCGGAATCGACTCCACTCACGTCGAGATAGGCCTCGTCGAGCGAGAGGGGCTCGATCAGGCTGGTATAATCGGCAAAAATCGCCCGGATCTGGCGGCTGATCGCCGAATAGACGTCGAAGCGCGGTTTGACGAAAATCAGATCGGGGCAGCGCCGCCGCGCGGTGACCGACGGCATCGCCGATCGCACGCCATATTTGCGCGCCTCATAGCTTGCGGCGGCAACCACGCCACGCTCGCGCGCGCCGCCAACCGCGACCGGCTGGCCCCGGAGCTCCGGATTGTCGCGCTGTTCCACCGACGCGTAAAAGGCATCCATATCGATATGGATAATCTTGCGCGGCTGCGTTTCCTCCATGCGTTCAGTTTAGCGCGGCCGGAACAGCATGGGAACGTCACACAACTAGAAAGCCGTCAGGCGAGACGTTCGGGCACCGCCTCGGCCTCTTCGAGCAAGGTGCGCCGTTCGGCCATCGCCTCCCAGGGAAAGACGAACCATCTCTTGTCGGTCGAACGGTCGATCGTCCGCGAACGGTAATCCACCTTCGCGGGCGAACGCAGATTGTCGATCAGCACCGCGACGCGGACGCAAGTATCGGCGCCCCCATGGCCGATCAGCGACTTGCGCAATGCCTCGATCGTGCTGCCGCTGTCGTTGATATCGTCAACCAGCAGGATTGCCCGCCCTTCGCGCGTGGCAGCCGCGAGTTTCTCCATCAGTTTCTCAGCAAAACTCGGCACGCCGGAACTATAGTCGACCGAGAGCAAGGGGATGCTGGTCCGGTGTGACAGATAGACGGCTGGCACCAACCCCCCGCGCCCAATTCCGACGACATAATCGGGTTTCCACCGGTCTCCTTCCAGCGCGGCGGCGACCGCCTGCACGTCGGCGACGAATTCGGGATAGGGGATGAAGGCGAGATCAGGCGATGGGGTCATGCTGCGAAAGTGTCGATGGTCTGGAGGTGATGGGTAACCGCCGCGTCGGGCAGGAAGGAACCAAGAAAGCTGTTGCGGGCGAGCGTGATCAGGTCCGCTTTGGTCATGAACGGCGCCACCGCACGGTAATTGTCCGCGACATAGCCACCGAAATAGGCCGGGTCATCCGAATTTATCGTGGCGCGTAGGCCAAGCTCGAGCATTTTGGGAATGGGGTGCGCCGCCATATCCTTCACCACGCACAATTTGAGGTTGGATAGAGGGCAGACAGTCAATGTCATGGCGCTCCGCGCCAAGCGCGTTGTGAGCTCGGGGTCTTCCAGCGCCCGATTGCCATGGTCCAGCCGGTCGATGTGCAGCAGGTCGAGCGCCTCGCGGACATAATCGGGTGGCCCCTCCTCACCCGCATGCGCGACGCGTTTCAACCCTTCCGCACCCGCCGCGGCGAAAACGCGCGCGAATTTTTCCGGAGGATGGCCGACTTCCGAACTGTCGAGGCCGACGCCCGCTATCCGGTCGAGCCAGGGCTCGGCGGCCTGCAGCGTCGTGAACGCAGCGGACTCATCGAGGTGACGCAGGAAGCAGAGGATCAGCCGGGACGTCATCCCGAACCGCTCTTCGGCCGATTTCATCCCGGCGAGCAGGCCATCGGCCGCGACGGCAAAGGGCAAGCCACGGTCGGTATGCGTCTGCGGATCGAAGAAAATCTCCGCATGAGCTACGCCGTCCGCGTGCGCGCGTTCGAAATAGGCGAGCGCGAGGTCGTGAAAATCTTCCTCGGTGCGGAGCACGTTGGCGCCTTGATAGTAGATGTCGAGGAAGTCCTGCAGCCGCGCGAAGCTATAGGCGGCCCGCAGGTCCTCGACCGAGGCGAAGGGAATGTCGATGCGGTTGCGGCGCGCAAAGGCGAACATCTGCTCGGGTTCGAGACTGCCCTCGATATGGAGATGCAGTTCGGCCTTGGGCAGGCCGGTGATGAAGGCGTCGAGATCGGTGTCGGGCATGGAGCTCCCCGGCTGGTGTGGCCGCAAGCCTAGACCAGCCCACAGGCCCGCGTACAGTCACGCTTTTCTGATCCCGGCCGCATCGTTGCTGATCGGTGCGCACAAGTCGCAACCAGCCACGGGCGACCTGCTATTGGATGCTGCCGATCCGGTGATCGCGGTCGAGATTCAGAAAGTGCCGATGCGATTGCGGGTCGACCTCGATCGGCAGGACAGTATCGAACTCAACCCCGCGGCGGCCGCACGTCTGCCTGTGCAATGGTTTGCGGGCGATCCCACCGACGTCGGGCGCGTGCGGCTGCCCAGCCAGGTCGCGGGTGTCGTACTGAACGTCCACGGACGCCAGCTTCCCGCCGAAGTCTCGCAACATGGTCGCGATTGCTGCATCGGTACGGATGGCGTGATCGGCCCGGATATGTTGCCGTTCGCAACCGTGCGCTGGCGCAATGCCGCGGCGCCCACCTCCACCGACAGCCGCGTCCTGCCGCTTGAGGCCAGTGAAACGACCGGCCTTTCAGCAGCGAGCGATGCCCGCGATGTGCGTGTGCGTTTTGCGTTGGGAGCGCCGGAAACGATCGCCACCGCGGCCGCCGGTGCCACGCTTGCCCGGCTCGGGGACGGGCGGTGGAGCGGGGCGGAGCGCCGCGTCGACCTGGCGTTCGGCATCGCCCGCCCCGCCCGTCCGATGGCGTTCGCGCGACCTGGCCAGATGGCAGGCTTCCGGTTGGACAATGTGCTGGTCCGGCTTTCGGACTTTGCCGGCGATTCGAAATTGCCCACCGAGCCCGCGCACGCGGGCGAATTCGTGATCGCGCACCATCTCAAGCACCAGCCCGCCTGGCCGGCCGTGACGATCGGTGCGGATCGTCTCTCACGCTGTGCGGAGATCATCTACACCGCGGTGCCACGCACCCTGACGCTGCGTTGCGCGTTCCAGATGCCATGAAGAAGCTGGTCGCATCGCTCTTTCTGATCGCAGCGCCGCTGAAGGCGGCGACCCCGGCCTACACGTCCGACCTTGAAGCGCGCGTGTTCGATCGCGCCTGGGATCTGGTCGCGCGACATTATTGGGACCGCGCCAAGACAGGCGAATCCTGGGCCAATGCGCGCGATCATTTCCGGCCGATCGCGCTCAGAGCCCCTGACCGCCCGGCTTTCTACACCATCCTCGGCGAGATGCTCGCCTCGCTGGGCGACAGCCACGTCTATGCGATCGACCCGCTGCAGATCGCGATCGGCAAGGCGCGCGATGCCGGCAAGGCGGCGCAGGGCTTCGGCTTCAGCATGATGCCCGACGATGAGGCCCACTGGCTGGTGACACGCGTCGCTGCCGGCTCGTCCGCGGCCAAGGCCGGCGTCGAAATCGGTTGGGAGGTGAAGGCGGTCAACAGCAAGCCGATCGATATCGATTATCAGCCAATCCAGGACGAGACGGCCCAGGTGGAGTTCGCCGACGAAAACGGTGCCGAACATCTACTCCGCCTGGCCGCCACGATGCAGGAACCGCAGCCGGTGCGGCGTGCGGTGCGGCTGACCGGCAATGTCTTAATGGTCGCGCTCGACGGGTTCGACCGTGGCGACGACAAATGGTTCGCCCGGACACTGGAGGACGGCCCTCCGCCGTCCGCCGTGATCCTGGATCTGCGTGATAATGACGGCGGCGATGCCGACGTGATCGCCAAAGTGGCAGGCCTGTTCTTCGCCGAAGACCGGCCTTTGGTGCGGCGGATCGAGCGTAAGGAGAATGTCCAGAAGCTGCACGGCACAGGGCAGCGGGCTTATCAGGGGCCGCTGGCGGTGCTGGTCGGCCCCGACAGCGCGAGCGGCGCCGAAGCCTTGGCGGCGCTGATCGATGAGAGCGGCCGTGGCACCACGCTCGGCGAACGCACCGCCGGCGCGCTGACGGGCGCGTCCGAATATAAGCTGCCCGATGGCGGCCAGCTATCGGTCGCCGAATTCGACATTCGAACGCCCGCTGGCAAGAGGCTCGAGGGCGTGGGACTCGAGCCGCGCATCCCGATCAAGCCGACGCTGGCGGATCGCCGCGCAGGCCGCGATCCGGTGCTCGATCGCGCGTTGCTCGTCGTGAAAAAACCGCAGCTAGCGTCGCGGAGGTAATTGCGCCTCCGCCGGAACGGGCGTCCAGCTGCCGCCGATCGCCTGGATCAGGCTGACCGCCGCCATCTGCCGATCGACCATCGCCGCAGCCTCGGTCTGGCGTGCGGAGAGCGCGGTCGTCTGCGCGGTGATAACATCGGAGTAGCCGATCTGCCCGGCAACATATTGATTCTGCGTGAGCGCCTCGACCCGATTGGCGGATGCGGCCGCATTGCTGCGCTGCTCCGCCACGTAGGCCAGGATGCGGGCCGCAGCCAGTTCATCCTCGGTCTGCTGGAAGGCCGTCAGCACGGTCTGGCGATATTGCGCCGCCGCCTGGTCATAGGCCGCCCGAGCCTGTGCCACCCGCGCCGATCGCGCACCGAAATCGAGCAGGGTTTCCGCCGCGGTCACTCCCAAGGACCACAGGCTGCTCGCGGCGCTGAACAAAGATCCCAGACGGCTGGCCTGCGTACCGATGTCGCCGCTCAGGCCGACCGTTGGAAAGAAAGCCGAACGCTGGATGCCGATATTGGCATTGGCCGCCGCCACACGCCGTTCTGCCGCCGCCACGTCTGGACGCCGTTCGAGCATCGCGGAGGGCAGAATACCGGGGACATCGGGCACGGTCGGCGACCACGGTGCCGCGGCAAGCGTGAAGGTCGAGGGATTCTCGCCCACCAGTACGGCGATCGCATGTTCGAATGTCGCACGCTGGCGTTCGAGATCGGCGGCATTGGCGCGCGCGCTGTCGAGCTGCGTCTGCGCCTGAAGCACGTCGACCTTGGCGACGACGCCCTGATTATAGCGGTTGGTCGTGATCTGCAGGTTTTTGCCATAGGCGGTCACAGTCGCATCCAGGATCGCCTTCTGATGCTCGATCCCGCGCAATTGCAGATAATCCGCCGCCAGTTCGCCTTGCGCCGAGAGCGTCGCATTGGCGAGATCGGCCTCGCTTGCCTGCGCCAACGCCTTCTGCTGGCTGACGGTGTTGCGGATGCGTCCCCACAGATCGGGTTCCCAGGTTGCGCCCAAGGTCACCGAATAACGGCGGCTGCCGTTGGAACCGGTGGTCACCGTGTTACCGCCGATGATCGTGGTCTGGCCCTTGCCGAACGATCCCGCGCGCGTCGCGCCCGCGCTCAGATCGACCGTGGGGAAAAGCGAAGCGCGCGCCTCGCGCACGGCCGCCCGCGCCTGTTCATAGGCCGCGGCGGCGGCCGCGACATTCTGGTTGTTGACCGAAACCTTGCTCTCAAGATCGTTCAGCACGGCGTCGTTGAACAGCAACCACCATTGCCCCTTGGCGACCGCGTCGGCGGGCGTCGCCGCAACCCAGCCGGGCGCTTCCTTGAAGGCGGCGGGCGTGGCCATGCCGGGGCGCTGGTAAGGCGGCGCCAAGCTGCATCCCGCCAGAGCCAGGACGAGGGGTAAGGTGATGAGCGGGCTGGGTCGGGTCATACGGGCTGGATTCCGTGGGGCTGGTCGTGGCGCGCGAGGTCGCGCTCGTGCGGCGAGCGGCGCCGGAAACGATCGAGCGCGAGATAGACGACCGGCGTGGTCAGGAGGGTAAGGAACTGGCTGGCGATCAGGCCGCCGATGATCGCGATGCCGAGTGGGCGCCGTAATTCGGCACCTTCGCCAAAGCCGATTGCGAGCGGCAGCGCGCCGAACGCCGCGGCCATTGTCGTCATCAGGATCGGCCGGAAGCGGAGCAGGCTCGCCTCGCGGATCGCGGCCAACGCGGACAGGCCGCGCGAGCGTTCGGCATCAAGCGCGAAGTCGATGATCAGGATCGCGTTCTTTTTGACGATACCGATCAGCAGGATCAGCCCGATCAGCCCGATCAGGTCGAACTCCGAACCCGTGACCATCAGCGCGATCACCGCGCCGACGCCGGCCGAGGGCAAGGTCGACAATACGGTAAGCGGATGGATCGCGCTTTCGTAGAGGATGCCTAGCACGATGTAGATCACAATGATGGCAGCGGTGATCAGGATCGGGTTGGACTGGGTCGATTGCTGGAACACCTGCGCGGTGCCTGCCGCGCTGCCGTGGACCTGCGTCGGCAAATGCATGTCGGCCATGGTCTGCCGAATGCGCTGGATCGCGTCGCTCAGCGCATAGCCGTTGCCAGTGGCGAAACTGATCGTCGCGGAAGGCGCCGCATCCTGATGATTGACCTGGGCTGCGGTGGATCGGGTCGACCAGGTCGCGATACTCGAAAGCGGCGTCATCTGGCTAGCCGTGGTGTTGACCGCGGCGCCTGCTGCGGCGTCCCGTCCTTGTCCGGTAGCGGACACCGGCGTCGATCCGCTCACGCCCGCGCTGGTGCCGATCGTCGTTGGGCTGGCGGTCCCCGATGTGCTGCTGGCGTTGCCAGAGGTCGACCCTGTGGAAGCAACGGTCCTCCCAGCGGGAATGTAAACGCCATTCAGCGCATCGGGTGACCCGGTATAATCCTGCGCGACGCCCATGATGATGTGATATTGATTGAGGCCGCTATAGATGGTCGCGACCTGGCGCTGGCCGAAGGCATCGTAGAGTGTGTTGTCGATCGTCTGCGGCGTGATGCCCAGTCGCGTCGCCGCGTCGCGGTCGACATTCACATAGACCTCGGCCGCGCCGTCGGCCTCGTCGATGTCGACATCGGTCAGCTCGGGATATTTCTTGAGTTGGGTCGCGAGTTCGGGCCCCACCTTGGCCAGCAAAGCCGGATCGTCGGCCTGCAGCGTATATTGATAGGACGAATTGCCCCCACGCCCCCCGACGCGCATGTCCTGCACCGGGCTCAGGAAAGTGGAAACGCCCGTGATCCGGGACAATTTAGGACGCAGCCGGTTGATCACTGTGCGCGCATCGTCGCGCTGGCTCTTGGGCTTCAGCGTCGCGAACATGAAGCCGCCGCCCGCGCGGCTGCCGCCGGTGAAGGCGACTACGTTCTGGATCGCAGGATCCTTTTTGATGATCCGCACGATCTGGCTGAGCTTGGTCTGCATGTCCTGGAAGGAGATGCTCTGGTCGGCGCGCAACCCGCCCTGGAGCGAGCCGGTATCCTGCTCCGGGAAAAAGCCCTTCTGAACATTGATCAGGAGGAAGATGTTGAGCGCGACCGCGCCCGCGAGCAGCAGCAAAGTCGCACCGCGATTGGCGAGCGCCCAATCGAGGCTCCTGGCATAGCGCACCTGCAGCCGATTGAAGCCACGCTCGGCAAAGCGTGAGAAGCGGTTCTCCTTGACCTCGCCCCGCTCCCTGAGCAGCCGCGCGGCGATCATCGGCGTCGTGGTCAGCGAGATGACGAGGCTGATCAGCACCGCGACCGTCATCGTGATCGCGAATTCGCGGAACAGCCGGCCGATAATCCCGCCCATGAATAGGAGCGGGATGAACACCGCGACCAGGCTGATCGAGATCGAAAGCACTGTGAAGCCCACTTCGCGCGCACCGCGCAGGGCCGCCTGAAGCGGCTTCATGCCCTGCTCGACATGGCGCGAGATATTCTCAAGCACCACGATCGCATCGTCGACCACGAAGCCGGTCGCGACCGTCAGCGCCATCAGCGACAGATTATTGAGGCTGAAGCCCAGCAGATACATGATCCCCAGCGTGCCGAGCAAAGAGGTGACAACCGCCACGGCGGGCACGATCGTCGCCCGCAACGAGCGCAGGAAGACCGACACCACGACCACCACCAGAATGGTCGCGATCACCAGAGTAATCTCGACCTCGTGCAGCGAGGCGCGGATCGTGGTGGTGCGGTCCGATGCCACTGCGACCTTGATGTCGCTCGGGATCGCCGCCTCGATGATGGGGAGCTGCGCCTTTACCGAATCCACGGTCTGGATGATGTTCGCACCGGGCTGGCGGCTGACGATCACCATCACCGCGCGCTGGCCGTTGAACAGGCCCATTGTGCGGATGTCCTCAGGCCCATCATAGACGGTGGCGACATCGGACAGGCGCAGGGCAACCCCGTTGCGCCACGCGATCACCAGACCGGAATAATCGGCCGCCTTCAGGCCGGGGACATCGCCGTAGATCTGCCAGGCGGTCGCGCCATTTTCGACCACGCCGCGCGGACGATTGGCGTTGGTGGCGGAAATCGCGGTGCGCACATCTTCCAGCGGGATACCGAAGCGCGCGAGCGCGAGCGGGTTCAAGTCGATCCGCACCGCAGGCAGTGCCGCACCGCCAAGTTCCACGTCACCGACGCCCTGCACCTGCAGAAGTTTCTGCGCGACGACGTTGGAGACCGCATTGTAGATTTCGGCGGGAGCGCGCGTCTTGCTGGTGAGCGCTATGATCATGATCGGCGCGTCGGCCGGGTTGATCTTGCGATAGCTTGGATTGCTCTTGAGCGTGGCGGGCAGATCCGCGCGCGCTGCGTTTATCGCAGCCTGCACGTCGCGTGCGGCGCCATCGATGTTGCGCGACAGATCGAATTGCGCGGTGATCCGGGTCGATCCGATCCCGGACTGCGACGTTAGCTCGGTCACGCCCGCGATCGTCGCCATGCGCCGTTCAAGCGGCGAAGCAACGCTGGTCGCCATCGTCGTCGGGCTTGCGCCGGGCAAGTTGGCGGACACGCTCACGGTCGGAAAATCGACCTGCGGCAAGGGTGAGACCGGCATCACGAAGAAGGCGGCAATCCCCGCCAGCATCACACCGACCGTCAGCAGCAAGGTACCGATCGGCCGCCGAATGAAGGGGGCGGAGAGGTTCATGCCCCCTGCTCGAGCGGCAACAAGGGTTCATTCTCCCGCCGGCGGCGTATGCGTGCCGAAAGGCGCTCGAATGTCAGGAAGATCACCGGCGTGGTGAAAAGTGTGAGCGCCTGGCTAAGGATCAGGCCGCCGGCGATGGCGAGGCCGAGCGGACGGCGCAACTCCGCGCCCATACCGCTGCCGAAGATCAACGGTAAGGCCGCGAACAAGGCCGCGAAGGTCGTCATCATGATCGGGCGGAAGCGAAGCCGTGCCGCCTGGCGGATCGCGCTGTCGGAATCCATGCCCTCGGTCCGTTGCGCATCGATCGCGAAGTCGATCATCATGATCGCGTTCTTCTTCACGATGCCGATCAGCAGCACGATACCGATGATCCCGATCACGCCCAGATCATTGCCCGTCAGCCACAGCGCCAGCAGCGCACCGACGCCGGCGGAGGGCAGGGTCGAAAGGATCGTCACCGGGTGGATGAAGCTCTCATAGAGCACGCCCAGCACGATATAGACGACGACAATCGCGGCCAGAATCAGCCACACCTCGTTAGACAGGCTGGCACGGAAGGCGTTGGCCGCGCCGAGGAAGGTGGTGGTGATGCCCGCGGGCACGCCGATCCGCGTTTCCGCACGCTGGATCGCGCTGACCGCACCGCCGAGCGAGGTGTTCGGCGCAAGATCGAAGCCGATCGTACTCGCCGGGAATTGCGCAACGCGCGTCACCTGCAGCGGAGCCTCACCCTCGATGAAGGTCGCGACGGTCGACAACGGCACCGACGTTCCCGAGGATGTCTGAACGTAGAGTTCGTTCAGCGCCTGCGGGTCGGTAAGCATGCCCGGCTGGCTTTCCAGGATGACGCGATATTGCGTGGTCTGGGTGAAGATGGTCGAGATGATGCGCTGGCCGAACGCATTATAGAGCGCACTGTCGATCGCGGCGGTGCTGATGCCCAGTCGCGCCGCGACATCGCGGTTGATCTTTACAGTTACCGCACGCCCCTGGTTCTGCATGTCGGAGACGATATTGCGGACCTGGTGGACGCCCTTGAGCTCGTCCATCAGCTTGCGCGTCCACAAGTTGATCTCGGCCTGGTCAGCACCCTGGAGGGCGAAGCGATAGGCGGTCGGTCCGCCCTCGGCATCGATCGTCAGATCCTGGACCGGACGGACAAAAAGTGTAACGCCGGCAATATCTTGCGCGCGCTGTTGAAGGCGGCGAATGAGCGCGGACTGACCACTGGTGCGATCGCCCTTGCCCTTCAGATTGATCAGCATCCGGCCCTGATTCATTGCCGGGTTCTGTCCGTCGACGCCGACGTTCGAACTGAGACTGGCAACGTCGGGGTCATCTAGGATCGCATCGGCGAGCCTGCCCTGTAACCCGGACATGCGCTGGAACGACACGCCCTGCCCCGTCACCACCACCGCCTGGAGCTGGCCCGTATCCTGCTCGGGGAACAGGCCCTTGGGGATCAACACGAACAGCAAGGCGGTCAGCATAAGCGAACCGGCGAAGACCAACAAAGTCAGCTTCTGCCGCACCAGCACCCAGTCGAGCGCCCAGCTGTAACGATGCGAAAGCTGGTCGAACTTCTCCATCGTCCAGGCGGAAACGCGGAACGTCCGCATATCATGCTCGGCCTTGAGCCAGCGCGCCGACAGCATCGGCACCAAAGTCAGCGCGACCACCGCCGAGATCAGGATCGTGACCGCCAGCGTGACCGCGAATTCGCGGAACAGCCGGCCGACCACGTCGCCCATGAACAGGAGCGGGATCAGCACCGCGATTAGGCTGACCGTGAGCGAGATGATCGTGAAGCCGATCTCCCGGCTCCCCTGGAGCGCGGCCGCAAGCGGCTTCTTTCCCTCCTCCAGATGGCGCGCGATATTCTCTGTGACCACGATTGCGTCGTCGACCACGAAGCCCGACGCGATGGTGAGCGCCATCAGGGTCAAATTGTTCAGGCTGAACCCCATCAGATGCATGACCGCGAAGGTGCCGACGATCGAGAGCGGCACCGCGAGGCTTGCGATCAGCGTCGCCTGCCATGATCCCAGGAACAGAAAGATGGCGAGCGTGACGAGCAAGACAGCGAGTACCAGCTCGACTTGCACGTCATGGACCGAGGCACGGATTCCGGTCGTGCGGTCGGTCAGCAAGGTGACGTGGACGTCCGCCGGCAAGGCCGCTTCCAACCCCGGCAGCGCCGCCTTGATCGCGTCAACCGTGCCGATCACGTTCGCGCCGGGCTGGCGCTGGACGTCGACCACGATGGCCGACGTGCGGTTCATCCATGCGCCAAGCCGGGTGTTTTCGGAGGAGTCGACGACATTGGCGACGTCGGTCAGGCGCACCGGCGCATTGTCGCGATAGGCGACGATCAGGTTCTTATAATCTTCAGCGGTCGCGAGCTGGTCGTTGGCGTCGATCGACCAGCTGCGCGTCGGGCCGTCGAAACTGCCCTTGGCGCCGTTGACGTTAGCGGCGGCGATCGCGCTGCGGAGCTGATCGAGCGAGAGACCACGCGTCGCCAGCGCCTGCACATTGGCCTGGATCCGCACCGCCGGCCGCTGCCCGCCCGAAAGCGAGACCTGGCCGACGCCCGAAATCTGCGAAATCTTGTTGGCGACGCGCTGATCGACCAGGTTCTGCACCTCGGCCAGCGTGCGCGTGGGCGAAGTCACGCCCAGGCTCAGCACAGGGGCGTCGGCTGGGTTGACCTTGGCGTAGATCGGCGGCGCGGGCAGGTCGGATGGCAGTAATGTGTTCGCCGCGTTGATCGCCGCCTGCACCTCCTGCTCGGCGACATCGAGGGTCAGATCGAGATTGAACTGGAGCGTGATCACGGACGCGCCCGCCGACGATGTCGACGACATGCGCGCGAGACCCGCCATCTGGCCGAACTGTCGCTCGAGTGGCGCCGTCACCGTCAGGCCCATCACGTCCGGGCTTGCACCCGGATAGAGCGTCGTTACCTGGATCGTGGGATAATCGACCTCGGGCAGGGCCGAGAGCGGGAGGAAGCGGTAGGCGACGATGCCCGCCAGCAGGATTGCCAGCATGAGCAAGGTCGTCGCCACCGGACGCATGATGAAGGGGCGCGAGGGATTGACCCCCTCCGCACCCAGCACTTCATCCTCGGCGCCGAGGCTGGTGCCGCTGGCCGATTCCTCGGTCACTGGCTGTTTTCGCCGCCCTGCCGGCGCCGATGACCGCCTCTATGCCCGCCTGGCCCGCTACCGTTGGTGTCGGCACCATTACCCGGCCCGGAGGCGCCGGCGGCATTGTCGCCACCATTCTCACCGCCGCGCCGGTGACCTCCCTCGCCGCCGGAGCCTCCGAACAGCCAGGAGAAAAGGCCGCCCTTCTTGGGGCGCTGGAATTGCGGTCGCTCGCCGGGCAGCACCACCTTGGAGCCGTCCTCGAGATTGTCGGCGCCCTCGGTGATCACGGTCTGGCCCATTGCGAGGCCCGAAAGGATCGCAACATTGGTGCCGACCGAAGGACCTTGTTTGACGGGCTGCATCTTCACTGTGTGGTCGCCCTGCAGCACAAACACGAAGTCGCCCTGCGTGCCGTGGCGTACCGCGGTAACGGGAACGGTAGGCGCATCCCTGAGCGTATCGACCAGCAAGGTCACGTTGACGAACTGATTGGGAAAGAGCGTGCCACGCGGGTTGGGAAAGCGCGCCTTGGCCTTGACCGTGCCGGTGGTGGTGTCGATCTGATTGTCGAAGGTCAGAAAACTGCCATGCGCGATCACAGTCTGGCCGCTCTGATCGCTCGCGGTGACGGGCAAGGCGGCGCCGGTCGAACGGCGCGTGAGGATGCCGGGCAAATTGCCTTGCGGCACCGCGAAGCTGACATCGATCGGATCGGTCTGGGTGATGACCGCGATACCGTTCGCATCGCCGGGTGATACATAATTGCCAATATCTGCCTGGCGCAGGCCGATCCGCCCCGCCACCGGTGCGGTGATCGAGGTATAATGAAGATTGAGCCTCGCAGTGCCGATCGCGGCGCGGTCTGCCGCGACGATGCCTTCCTGCTGCTTGACGGTGGCGGCCTGCGTATCGACCTGCTGGCGTGCGATCGAATCCTGCGACAGCAACACCTGATAGCGATGCAGGTCGACGCGGGCGAGATTGAGCTGGGATTCGTCGCGGGTCAGGTTGGCCTCAGCCTGCGCGAGCGCGAGCCGATAGGGTCTGGGATCGATCTGGGCGAGCAACTGCCCTTTGGCGACGACCTGACCTTCGCGAAAGTTGATCGTGAAGATGTTGCCGGAAAGCTGGGGCCGCACGGTTGCGGTCACGATCGGCTGAACCGTGCCGATCTGCGATATCGACTGCGGCACGTCCATTGCCGTGACCTTGGCGATTCCGACCGTTGCCGCCACGCGCCCTCGGCCGCCGCGACCGCCACCTGGCCCACCCGGCCCCTGGCCCGATCCGCCGCCGCGCGTCATCGCCCAGGCGAGGCCCGCGACCACGATCAGCACCAGCAAAACGATCAGCATATTTCGGCGCGCGTTTGGCAAGCGCTCCGCTGGCTCCGCGCCGTCTATCTCGTCAGTCATGCATTTGCCCTGGGCTGGAACGAAGGAACGCGATTATGCGAAGGCGGAAATCTGGCAGGTGCAACACGCCAACGCCCGGCATGATCCTTTCGGATACGAAATCGACCGCCCTGCACTGGCAGGCCTGCGCGCCAGGCGCCTGATGGGATCGCTCAACCTTCCGCTCCACATTCAACCGATTCGACGTAGAATCGGTTCAACGCGCGAATGGCGGTGATCCGTCTCTAAAAAATCCTATATGATATTTTTCCGCCGGTTCAAACCGGGATCGCGCTGGTCGATTTGACCTCTTCCAGCACGGCATAGGTTCGCGTTTCGCGAATGCCGGGCAATGCGACCAGCGTATCGCCGAGGAAGGCGCGATAGGCCGCCATGTCCGCGACGCGCACCTTGAGCAGATAGTCGAAGCCCCCCGCCACCATATGGCATTCGATCACGTCAGGGAGCTTGCGGACGTGCGCTGCGAAGGCAGCAAAGGCGTCGTCGGTGGTGCGATCGAGCAGCACCTCGATGAAGATCAACAATTCACGGTCGAGCTTGGCCGGATCGAGCAAGGCGGTGTAGCCCAGAATCACCTTATTCTCGCGCAGCCGTTTGACGCGTTCGAAACAGGCAGCATTCGACAGGCCGCATTTCTGCGCCAGCGCGCTGTTGGTGATGCGGCCATCTTCCTGCAAGACACGGAGGATTTTGCGATCGATCTGATCCACCGATATTCCTTCGGTTATAAGTCCTGATTTGACAAACATATTCCGCGAACGGCGCGTAAAACAAAAGCACATTCTGCAGAACGACCTATATACCCCGCGCATATTTGGTGAGAGGTTTGGAATGTCGGACCGGCTGGACTGGGATCGTATCGACGGGCTCAAATATCAGGATGAGACGGAAGCCTGCCGCGCCTTGCTGGCGCGCACGCCGCTGTCGGCCGAGGAGCGGCGCACGGTCGAACGCGATGCGGCCGACATGGTCCGCGCCGCGCGCAGTTCCGCCGAAAAACAGGGCGTGGTCGAGAGCTTCCTTCAGCAATTCTCGCTCGGCACGCGCGAGGGCCTCGCGCTCATGTGTCTGGCAGAGGCGCTTCTGCGCACCCCCGATGCCGAAACGCGCGACCGGCTGATCGCGGAGAAGATCGGTTCGGCCGACTGGGCGAGCCATCTCGGCCAATCCGACAGCCTGTTCGTCAACGCGTCGACCTGGGGACTGATGCTCACCGGCAAATTGATCGACGTCGACGAGGAGGCGAAGACGGATGTCGGCGGCTGGCTCAAACGGCTGACCGCGCGCGTCGGCGAGCCCGTGATCCGCCAGGCGGTCGGCGCAGCGGTCAAGATGATGGGCGAGCAATTCGTGCTCGGCCGCACGATCGAAGCGGCGCTGCAGCGCGCGAAGAAGGAAAATTATACCTGCTCGTTCGACATGCTGGGCGAAGGCGCGCGCACTGCGGCCGATGCCGACCGCTACGAAGCGATCTACGCCAATGCGATCGAGACGGTCGGTCGCGCCCGCGCATCGTCGACCGCGCCCGAGGATGGACATGGCGTGTCGGTCAAGCTGTCCGCTTTGTGCCCCCGCTACGAGGCTGTGCAGGAAAAGCGCGTCTGGGCCGAACTCTATCCGCGCATGAAGCGGCTCGCTTTGATCGCGGCCAAGCACGACCTCAATTTCGCGATCGACGCCGAGGAGGCCGACCGGCTGGTCCTGTCGCTCAAGATGATCGAGCGGCTGGTGCGCGAGCCGCAACTGGGAAGCTGGACCGGGCTCGGTGTCGTGGTCCAGGCCTATCAGAAGCGCGGCCTAGCGGTGATCGAAGCACTACAGCACCTGGCGGAGGAAAGCGGCCGCCGGATCATGGTCCGCCTGGTCAAGGGCGCTTACTGGGACAGCGAGATCAAGAAGGCACAGGTGGCCGGGCGTCCGGGCTATCCCGTCTTCACCACCAAACCCGCGACCGATTTGTCCTATCTCGTTTGCGCGGACGCGCTGATCGCGGCCTCTCCTGCCCTCTATCCGCAATTCGCGACGCACAATGCGCATACACTGGCGGCGGTGCGGCTGATGGCGGCACGCCGGAATGTGCGGATCGAGCATCAGCGCCTGCACGGTATGGGTGAGGCGCTCTACAAGGCCGCCGGCACCAACAATTCGGTATTGCGCGCTTATGCCCCGGTCGGTGGGCACGAGGAGTTGCTGCCTTATCTCGTGCGCCGTCTGCTCGAGAATGGCGCCAATACCAGTTTCGTCCATGCCTTGCTCAACGAGCGCGTGCCGGCCGAGGATGTGGTGCAGGATCCCATCGCGCTGGTCGAAGCGCGGCCCTTCCCCCATCCGCGCATTCCGGTTCCGGCGGACATTTACGGCCCGCAGCGCAAGAACCCGCTCGGCCGCGATTATTCGATCGCCGCAACGCGCGATCGCGCCGCGCGCGCGATTCGAGGCATCGCGGCTGAACCCCTCTCCGCCGGCCCGATCGTCGGCGGGCGGCTGCAGAAAGGCGCAGGCCCGAAGCCCCTGGTCAGCCCGGTCGATCGCAACATCGTGATCGGCGGCATTTCCGACGCCACGACGGCCGATATCGACAAGGCCGCCGGTCGCGCCGCCCAGGCCCAGCCGGCGTGGGATGCGCTGGGTGGGCCGGGTCGCGCACGGACATTGCGCGCGATGGGTGACGCGCTCGAAGCCGACTTGGATCGGCTGGTGGCGTTGCTCGCACGCGAGGGCGGCAAGACGCTCAACGATGGCGTTGCCGAGGTGCGCGAGGCGGTCGATTTCTGCCGCTATTATGCCGCGCTGGCGGAGAAGCAGTTTGCCGGCCCCGAAACGCTTAAGGGGCCGGTCGGCGAAACCAACCAGCTCGAACTGCGCGGGCGTGGCATCTTCGCCTGCATCAGCCCGTGGAATTTCCCGCTCGCCATCTTCACCGGCCAGATCGCCGCAGCGCTCGCGGCGGGCAATGCGGTCCTGGCCAAGCCGGCCGAACAGACGCCGTTCGTCGCCGCCGAAGCCGTGCGCCTGTTCCACAAGGTGGGGCTTGATCCCGACCTGCTTGCCTTGCTGCCCGGCGACGGCGCGACCGTGGGCGCGGCTCTGGTCGAACATCCGGAGATCGACGGCGTCGCTTTCACCGGCGGCACCGACACCGCGCGCGCGATCAACCGCACGCTCGCCAATCGCGATGGCCCGATCCTGCCCTTCATCGCGGAGACCGGCGGGCTCAATGGCATGTTCGTCGACACGACCGCACTGCGGGAACAGGTGGTCGACGACGTCATCCAGTCAGCGATCGGTTCGGCCGGACAGCGCTGCTCCGCTTTACGGGTCCTTTTCGTGCCGGAGGATTCGGCGGACGAGCTGATCGCAACCCTCTCCGGCGCATTGGATACGCTCGTGATCGGCGATCCGGCCAATCCGTCGACCGATGTCGGCCCGGTGATCGACGCGGAAGCGCTCGCTAATCTCGAGGCGCATGTCGAGCGGCTGAAGCGTGAAGCGAAGATCATCCGCCAGCTCGATCCCGGCACGACGCACGGGACCTTCTTCGGCCCGATCATCGCCGAAGTCCCCACGCCCGATTTCCTCGAGCGCGAAGTGTTCGGGCCGATCCTCCATATCTACCGCTACGACCCAGCAAAGATCGAGGATGTCGCCGGCAAGCTCGCCGATCGCGGCTATGGCCTGACGCTCGGCGTGCACAGCCGGATCGAGCGTTTCGCGCAGGAAATCCGCGCGCTTGTCCCGGCGGGCAACGTCTACGTCAACCGATCGATCATCGGCGCGGTGGTCGGCGTGCAGCCGTTCGGCGGCGAAGGGCTGTCGGGCACCGGCCCCAAGGCCGGCGGCCCGCATTCGCTGCTGCGGTACGCGACCGAGCGGGCTTTGTCGGTGAACATCACCGCCCAAGGCGGTGATCCGGCGCTGCTCAACCTTTGATCATCGCCATCATACCGGACTCGTTCCAGGATGGCGGTCAGATCAGGTGGTGACCAGATCGTGCACTACCCATGTCCCGCGCCGTCTGAGGACGACCCAATAATAGCCCGCGGCTATCGCGATCTGCGCGCCGGTGGCGATCATGCCTGGCCGCCCCTCTTCCACGTCCTGCCAATTGGCATAGACCACATAGACCAGCGCCAGCAGGGTGAAAACCGGCGCGAGCGGGAAGAGCGGCATTTTGTAGAAAGCATGACCAGTGCTGCCGTTACGGCGCCCAGCGAGCGCACCCAGGCTGATCGCGGCATAGGTCACGATCAAGCCGCCGCCATTCAGGATCAGCAGGAATTTGAGGCTGATGAAGCAGCAGGCGACGCCGATCAGGCCGATGATCAGCGTTGCGATCCACGGGCTCTGCCATTTGGGATGGATCGCGCCGATGAGTTCGTCGAACCGATAGCCCCATACGCAATCGCGCCCCGTGCACCAGAAGAAGCGTGCGGACGCGAGCACGGTGACGATCGCGGCATTGACGATCGCGATCACCACACCGACCGCGACCATTTGCGACAGCAACGTCCCGCCACGTCCGGCCACGAATTGCCCGAACGGATCGTCCGCGCCGAACAGCACCTTGAGGTCGGGCGCGCCGATCAGCACCGCGACCACGGGCACCAGCTCCAGGCAGAGCGACAGACCGAACGAGGTCAGGATCACACGCGCGATCTTGCGATGCGCGTCGTGCATCTCCTCGCCGAAATAGACCGCCATGCCATAGCCGTTGAGCGCGAAGATCGCGACGGTGGTGGCCAGCCCGATCGAGCTACGCGTGGCGGGCACGAGCTGATTGCCCGCCAGCGCGACCGGATGCGCCAGCATCGGCAGCAGCGAGCGCGCCGGCTCGGCGAGGCCAAGCACGACCAGCGCGCCCAACGCGGCGACCTCGACTGCGAGGAAGATGCCCGTGACGAGCGCGTTCACGCGGATGTTGAGCAAGGCGCATAAGGTCGAGCCGACCACCACCACGATCGCGGTCGGAATCTGCGGCAGGCCGGGAATGACTGTGCCGAGCACCGCGCTCACGCCTAGACCGACCACGGGCGGGAAGATCATGTTGTTGAAGACATTGATGCCGAGGATGACGAAGCCGGGCAGCGGGCCCAAGGTGCGCGCAACTGCGACATATTCGCCGCCGGCGACGGGAAAAGCCGAAGACAGTTCGGCATAGACATAAGCGGTCGCGACGCAGACCAGCCCCGCCAGCCCAAACGCCCATAAGGTGCCCGTCCCGGCCGATTGCAGCATCCCCGGAACGATGATGAACACCGACGATGCCGGCGTGGTCGCCGACAGGGTCAGGAACAATATGCCGAGCACGCCCAGGCAGCGCGCAAGCGGACGCGGTGCCGGCGGCAATTTCCCCGCAGGGCTCGCCAATTACTCCGCCGCCTCAGGAAATTCGGGCAGACCGGGCGCGGCGAGTTTAGTCAGCGGGCGCACGGCCGTATCCACCACCGGCAGCGGATCGATCGTCTTGCCGCTCGTCTCGACGCTCAGCGCCTCGAAGCGCCGGGCCTGGGTTAATACCTGGCTTTCGAGGCTGCCGACGAAATCGTTGTAGGCACCCGTCGCCTGGTTGAGGTTGCGCCCCAGCCGCTCGACGTGGCGGCCCATCGTCTGCAGCCGCGAATAGAGTTCCTTGCCGAGCTTGCCGACTTCCTCGGCCTGCTTGGCGAGCCCCTCCTGCCGCCACATGCCCGCCATCACCTTGGCAAGCGCGAGCATATTGATGGTGGAGGCTATGATCACCCCTCCCCGGAAAGCCTGCTCGATCAGATCGGGCGCGCGTTCGGCGGCGGCGGACAGGAAATGTTCGCCGGGGATGAACATGATCACGAAATCGGGCGAGAGATCGAACTGGCGCCAATAGGATTTGCGGCCGAGATCGGTCGCATAAGCCTGCATCGCCTTGGCATGCGCCAGCAGCAACTCGCCGCGCCGCGTCTCGTCTTCCTCGTCGAACGCCTGCTCGAAGGCGGTCAGCGGGCATTTGACGTCGATCACGATGCAACGCCCGCCGGGCAACTTGATCACGCAATCGGGGCGAAGCTGGCGCTCGCCGTCCGACACCGCGCTTTCCAGCTCGAAATCGACATTTTCAGCGAGCCCCGCCGATTCCAGGATGGTGCGAAGCTGCTCCTCGCCCCAACGCCCACGATGCTTCGGGCTCGACCGCAATACATTGGTCAGGCGCGCGGTCTCTTTTCGAACCAGGTCATTGCCTTGCGTGAGGTTGCTGACAGCCTCTTTCAGCGCCTCATAGCTGCCGACGCGTTCCTTCTCGACCTTGGCCAGGCCCTCCTCGTACCGCTTGAGCGTCGTCTCGACCGGCGTCAGCAGCGCCTTCAACTGCGCTTCGCCTTTCTCGTTCGCCTGCGCGAACCGCTGGTCCGCGCGTTCCAGAAATGCCTTCTGCGCCTCTCCCAACAATTTCGCCCCGACCTCGCTGAACTGGGCCGAAAGTGCGTCCTTCGCCTCCCGCAACTCGGTCATACGTGCCTCGAACGCCTGCATCCGTTCATTCGTGGACGCGCGCTCGACCGCCAGCTCGCGCAAGGCCACATCGCGCGCTGCGATGACCGCGCTGAGCTGGTCGCGAAGCGGTGCGACCTCGGCCGCCTGGGCCTCCGCCGTGGCCGCCGAGCCGGCGCGCGCGAACCAGCCGATGGCGAGCCCGGCGAGCAGCGCGACAATACCGATAACCAACGTCAGGCCCATACAAACTCCCTGGAACGAAAAGCGAACTTAACGGAGAGCGGTGGCTTGCTCAAGCGGCATGAATAAAGGCGGCTGGACGGAACGACGCGGCGGGCGCAGGGTTGCGCCACAGAACATATCGGGAGAGCGCCCAATGTCCGTCCGCAAGATGATCGCAGCCCACCCCCTCGCCCACGGTCACGTCAACGAGCCGATGGCAGAGGCCGCCAAGCATGCAATGTATTGCGCGATCATCGCCACCGCCTGCGCCGATGCCTGTTCGGGCGAAGAAATGGACATGCGCCAGTGCATCCGTACCTGCCTCGACTGCGCCGATGTCTGTACCGCAATGTCGCGCATGGCGGTCCGCCAGACGGGTGAGGACAATCAGGCGCTGCGCGCCATGTTCCACACCTGCATCGAGATTTGCGAGATCTGCGCGGCCGAGTGCGCGAAGTACGACCACGACCATTGCAAGCGCTGCGCGGAAATGTGCCGCGAATGCGCCGACGATTGCCGCAAGGCGCTGTCGACGGTCAGCGTCTGAGTCGTCATGCCGGACCTGTTCCGGCATCCACAGCGAGGCGAGCGCCAAGACCAAGAGTGGACCCCGGAACAAGTCCGGGGTGACGGAGACCTTAGGCCGCGTTCTTCTGACGGCGCGCCTTTTCCAGCTTCTTGAGCACCATCTCGCGTTTCAGGCGCGACAGGTGGTCGATGAAGAGAATGCCTTCGAGGTGGTCCATTTCGTGCTGCAGGCAGGTCGCGAGCATGCCGGTGATGACCTCGTCATGCTGGACACCATTCTCGTCGAGCCAGCGTGCGTGCGTCGTCGCCGGCCGATCAACCTCGGCATATTGATCCGGCACCGACAGGCAGCCTTCATTGTAGGTGTTCATGTCGGCGGAGGGATCGGACAATTCGGGGTTAATGAAGACCATCGGCTTGCGGATCGGCTGACCGTCCTCGCCTTCCTCTTCCTGCAGGTCGATCACCAGCACGCGCTTGGGCACGCCGACCTGGATCGCCGCGAGACCGATACCAGGCGCTTCGTACATCGTCTCGAACATGTCGGCGATCAGCACGCGCAGATCGTCATCCACCTGCTCGACGGGCGTGGACTTGACGCGCAACCGGGGATCCGGCGCCTCGATGATCGGACGAATAGCCATATCGCGCCGATTTAGGCGGTGAGTGTCCCGCCTTCAAGCGGGCTCCCACAGTTCGATCGCATTCCCTTCCGGATCGTGGATACGTGCGAACCGGCCGACCTCCGGCATGTCCCATTCGGGATTGGTGATCACCGCCACGCCCTTCGCCTCCAGCGCCGCCTTGAGCGCATCCAGTCCCTCGACCCGGAAATTGAGCATGACCTGTTTTTCTGCCGGGAAATAATCCGTGTCGGCAGCAAAGGGCGAGAAGACCGTCTGGCCCGCCTGCTGATCCCACAGCCCCCATTCGCCCCCGCCGACGCCCAGATGCTCGGCATACCAGGCTGCGAGCGCCTTCGGATCCTGCGCCCGAAAGAAGAAACCGCCGATTCCCGTCACGCCCATGACCGTCTCTCCAATCGGGTCAGGCGACCGGGCGCCTCGCCCGCAGCGCCTGCGCCAAAGTGCCCTCGTCGAGATAATCTAACTCACCGCCCACCGGCAGGCCATGCGCCAATTGGGTCACGCGCACCGGAAAGCGTTCGATCCGCTCGGCGATATAATGGGCGGTCGTCTGGCCTTCGAGCGTAGCGTTCATCGCCAGCACCACCTCGTCGATCCCGCCCCGCTCGATCCGGCCGACCAGCTGGTCGATCGTGAGATCCTCGGGCCTTATCCCTTCCAGCGCCGCCAGCCGGCCGCCCAGGACGTGGAAGCGACCTGGGAACAACCGTGTACGGTCGAGCGCCCACAGATCGGCCACCTCCTCCACCACGCACAGCATGCGCGCGTCCCGGCGCGGATCGGCGCAGATCTGGCAGGGATCGGATGTGTCGACATTGCCGCAAGTTGAGCAGGTTGCGAGCTTTTCGCTGACCGCGTCGAGCGCACGCTGGAGGGGCGCCAGCGCCGCCTCGCGCTTCTTGAGCAGATGGAGGACGGCTCGCCGCGCGGAGCGGGGACCGAGACCCGGCAGTCGGGCCAGCGCCTGCGTCAGTGCGTCGATTTCGGGGGAAGCCATGGTTCAGAGATAGGAAGAATGCACTCCTTCGTCACCCTGAACTTGTTTCAGGGTCCACCGTGTCAACCGCTCCGTCCGTGCGGATGCTGGGTGGATGCTGAAACAAGTTCAGCATGACGGGTTGCCAAGATGTGCGAAGCGACACACACGCACCGCCATGCGGATCATCTTCATGGGAACCCCGGATTTCGCCGTGCCGACGCTGGAGGCGCTGCATGAGGCCGGACACAATATCGTCGCGGTCTATACCCAGCCGCCGCGCCCGGCCGGCCGGGGCAAGGCGGATCGCCCCTCGCCCGTCCAGGTCCGCGCCGAAGCGCTCGGCATCGAGGTGCGTTCGCCCAAATCGCTCAGGAGCGAAGACGAACAGGCCAAAATGGCCGCGCTCGAGCCCGACGCGCTGATTGTCGCCGCCTACGGCCTGATCCTGCCACAAGCGGTGCTCGACATACCGGTTTGGGATTGCCTCAACGTCCACGGCTCGATCCTGCCGCGCTGGCGGGGCGCCGCGCCGGTGCAGCGTGCGATCCTGGCTGGCGACGAAGAAACCGGCGTCACGATCATGGCAATGGAGGCCGGCCTCGACACGGGCGACATGCTGGCGGTCGAGCGGACGCCGATCGGGCGCAAGGACGCGGGCGAGCTCACTGCCGAACTGGCCAGAATGGGCGCGCGGATGATGGTCGGGGTGCTGGCCGATCCCGGCGCCTTCCTTGCCGAGCCCCAGCCGAAGCAAGGCGTCACCTACGCCGCCAAGATCGACAAGGCCGAATCGCGGCTCGACTTCACCGCGCTCGCGCCCCAGGTAGAACGCCAGGTCCGCGCGTTCGCGCCCGCTCCCGGTGGCTGGTTCGAACATGACGGCGAGCGCGTCCGCATCCTGGCGGCGGACGTGATGGATTTCGAAGGCCCGGCAGGGGTTGTGCTGGACGACCAACTCACCATCGCCTGCGGCAACGGTGCGATCCGACCGCTGACGGTGCAGCGCGCCGGCCGCGGCGCGATGACCGCGGCCGAGCTGTTGCGCGGCTTCGCGATTCCAGCCGGTGCAAAGCTCGGATGACGCGTTTCCGCCTGACGGTGGAGTTTAACGGCAGGCCCTTCATGGGCTGGCAAAGGCAGGCACACGGCCCTTCGGTCCAACAGGCGATCGAGGAAGCTGTCGCGGCGGTCACGGGCGAACAGGTTGTGTCGCACGCCGCCGGCCGCACCGACGCCGGCGTGCATGCGCTGGCGATGAGCGCGCATGTCGATGTCGAGAAAGCGATCACGCCCTTCCGCCTGATGGAGGGTGTCAACGCGCTTGTCCGCCCCAATCCGATCGCGATCATCGGCTGCGAGATGGTGCCCGACGATTGGCATGCGCGCTTTTCCTGCGTCGGGCGCGAATATCTGTATCGCATCATCAATCGCCGCGCGCCGCTGACGCTGGAGCTCGGCCGTGCCTGGCGCATCGCCAGGTCGCTGGACGCAGAGGCGATGCATGACGCCGCGCAGCTACTGGTTGGCCATCACGACTTCACCACCTTCCGCTCGGCGCACTGCCAGGCCGAGAGCCCGGTCAAGACGCTCGATCGGCTAAATGTGCGCCGTGAAGGCGATCAACTGCTGGTCGAGGCCGCCGCGCGATCCTTCCTGCATCATCAGGTGCGGTCGATGGTGGGGTGTCTGGCGATGGTCGGACAGGGGCAATGGAGCGCGGGGGACTTGAAGGCCGCGCTGGAGGCGAAGGACCGCGCCGCTTTGGGCCTCAATGCTCCGCCCGACGGGCTGTATTTCGTAAAGGCCAACTATTAGCCCTCGCGCAACCTCAGTGGCAGTCGCCGAGCCGGCGCGCGGACATGGTGGTCGTCATCCGCATATGCTGGGCGCCGCTCATTTCGGCGCTGCTGGTGACATCGAAGCTCACCGGAGTGAAACGTCCCTCGCTGCGCGCGGTCGTCGTCATGCCGCGCTGACTGCAGACCATCTCCGACGAGAGATGACCGCCGGTCATCGCATAACGGGTGAAGTGGCAAGCCTTGGAGGATTTGAGCATTTCCTGCGGGCCTTGCGCGACATCCTTCGCGGTCGCGCAATGCTTCACGACTGTCTTATGCCCGCGCATCATCTTGACGACGGACGGAGGAGCATTCGGCATATCCACCGAGGTCACGGTGACCGTGGTCTCCCACAGGCCGGGCAGGATCGGCGCCGCCGCCCATGCTATTGCGGGAACAGCCAGCACGGCAATCGTCGACAAAGCCAATATACCGCGCATTCCCGTTCTCCCTTAGTTTGCGATCACTCGGCGGCGATCGTCTCCGCTTCCTCTTCGTTTACCGGGAAATCCTGTTCCTGCAGGAAGCGCTCGGCGTCGAGCGCGGCCATGCAGCCCGTGCCGGCGGCGGTCACCGCCTGGCGATAGATCTTATCCATCACGTCGCCGCAGGCAAACACGCCCGGAATGCTGGTCTTCGACGTCCCCGGCGTGACCTTGATATAGCCCTCGTCCAGTTCGAGCTGGCCGGCGAACAATTCGGTCGCGGGATGGTGGCCGATCGCAACGAATCCGCCATCAACCTCAATCGTCGACAGTTCGCCCGTCCTGGTATCCTTGAGCTCGATCGCGACCAGCCCGGTCTGCTGATCGCCGATGAAGCGCTCGACCGCCTTGTTCCACAGCGGCGTGATCCCGTGATGCGCGAACAGACGATCCTGCAATATCTTCTCTGCACGCAGCGAATCGCGACGGTGGATCAAGGTCACGTCATGGCTATGGTTGGTCATGTAGAGCGCTTCCTCGACCGCGGTATTGCCGCCGCCGATCACCGCGACCTTCTTCCCGCGATAGAAGAAGCCGTCGCAGGTCGCACAGGCCGAAACGCCCTTGCCGCCCAGCTCGATCTCGCCGGGAACGCCCAGCCACTTGGCCTGCGCGCCGGTCGCGATCACCAACGTGTCACAGACGTAGAGCGCGCCACCATCGCCCTTGAGACGAAACGGCCGCTCGGACAGATCGACCTCGACGATCGTGTCCCACATCATCTGCGTGCCGACATGCTCGGCCTGCGCCTGCATCTCCTCCATCAGCCACGGGCCCTGGATGACGTCGCGGAAGCCCGGGTAATTCTCCACGTCGGTGGTGATGGTGAGCTGGCCGCCCGGCTGCAGGCCCTGGACGACGATCGGGGCCAAGCCGGCGCGCGCGCCATAGATGGCGGCGGACAGGCCGGCGGGCCCCGAGCCCAGGATCAGCATACGCGTGGAATGAACGGCGGACATTATTCTCGAACCCCTAAAACTGTCGGGAAACAGATAGGGGCTGGATACGCCTTTTATCAACCCGCCGATCAGCGGCGTCGCTGCAGCCGTTCGAGATAGGTGTTGCTGTGCGGCTTGTAGGGGGTCTCCTCCAGCTCCGCGCATTCTTTTTCGAGCTCGGTGCGTATCTCCTGAATCTCCTTGTCGGTCTTATGCTCGATGCCGATGAACTGCCCCCGCGCCTGCTCCAGCGCACGGATCAGTTCGTCGAGCTTGGCCTGCATCGCGGCGGCATCGCGATTCTGCGAATTCTGGATCAGGAACACCATCAGGAAGGTGACGATGGTGGTGCCGGTGTTGATCACCAGCTGCCACGTGTCCGAATAATGGAAAAGCGGGCCGGTGATGGCCCACACGGCCACGGTCGTAACCGCGAGTACGAACGCCACGGGATCGCCAACGAAGCGCGCGATCGTGTTTGCAATCGAGGTAAAGAATCGATCCATTTCGGTCCCCTTGTTCGGGACGGGGACGAAACATGCGGGAAAAGGTTGCACGGGCGCAGCGTCCGGACACACCCGCAGGTGAGACGGCAAGCCTTTGCTCTGCCTCCGCCGTTCGCCTGCTCCCGGCCCCATTGTGGGCGATCTGAAATCTGTTAGCTTGCCGCCTGTCCGGGGGCCGGCCGAATGCATGTTCACCTACCTAAACCGCTGCACGGCTGGCGCGAGTTCGCTGGCGAGGTCGGCATCATCGTTCTCGGCGTGCTGATCGCGCTCGGCGCAGAGCAGATCGTCCAGTCGATCCACGAGCGCGGCCAGGCACGCGATGCCGAAAGCGAAGTTCGAGGTGAGCTGGCGCACAATATTGCGATGCTGCGATCGCGCTGGGCAGTCCGGCATTGTGTCGAGAACCGCATCGATGAGCTGCAGAAACTGATCGATTCGGCGCGCCACGATGGAACGATTGCCACACCGAACTGGGTCGGGCGGCCGCAATTCTGGACGATGCAGCTGGCGCAATGGGGAGCCACTTCGCAATCGGGCCGCGCGACTTTGCTCCCGCCGGAAGAACTTGCGCTCTACGCCGGCCTCTATTCCTTCATGAATAATGTGAACGCCCTGTCGGCGGAGGAACAGATGGACTGGGCCAGGCTTCGGGCCCTCGAGCATATGCAACGGCTGACACCCGAAATGATGTTCCAGCTGACCAACACGCTACAGGAGGCGCGCTATATCAACTGGCGGATGGGCATTTGGACGCTTCAGATCGGAGTGCTTGCCGACCGTCTGCACTTGCCGGCCGGGCGGAACGACATTCCGGCCTCACGCTCGGCGTGCATGCCGATGAGCACGCCGCGCGAGCAGGCCATAAGACAAAGCAACTCGGCCTTTGGAAGCGAGCCCTGATGCGCACGCCATTGGTCGCGCCGGCAAGAGGATGTCGCCATGTGCGCGGCCAGCCGGTTAGCCCGAACGACCCTGGCGCTGAATGCACGGCCAATACCCAGTCGCGCTGGTAGCGGAGGAGGGACTTGAACCCCCGACACGCGGATTATGATTCCGCTGCTCTAACCAGCTGAGCTACTCCGCCCCGATAAGCGAGTTCGCCAGCGCGAGGCGCGCCTATAGCAGCGCGTCGAAGCGGGTCAACCGCGGCTTTGCATGTGACCAAGGAACCGTGCTCTACTTTCCACGTTCGCGTATCGAAACAGGGAGGATGGGCTCAGATGGACCTGTCGACGCCGCTTGAAACGATTTGCCGCCTGATCATCCGCGCCCGCGAGATGGAGGCGCAGGTTCCGTCGATCGAGAATGACGACGAGGACGACCCCACCGATTCCGACGACGAATTCGCGGTGCTGGAAGATGAAGCGAACGAGGCGGTCGAGGAGGAGATCGTCGCCTTGCTCGACGATCTAGGCGACGACCAGGTCCAGGAAATCCTAGCGCTCGCCTGGGTCGGGCGCGGTACCTATGACGCCAGCGAATGGGAGGAAGCGCTGGAATCCGCCGCGGATCCCGACGCCGAGGATCCGGTGGACCAGTTGCTCGATATGCCCACCCTGGCCGCCTATCTCGACGCGGGCCTCGCTGCATTCGACATGAATTGCGAGGGCATTGGCCAGATCGATTAGATTCCGCGAAACATGCAGCGCGACAGCGGCTCCCACAGGCCGTCGCGATAGGCGAACACCGCCAGACCATCGATCCGCACTCGACGAGGCCGGAAATCGGCTTCCAGGCGGCTCTTGAGCGCGCGCGCTTCGGCGGGAGCGACCTTGTTCTGAATAGTGACGTGCGGCCGCCAGCCAGCCTGGTCCTGCGGGGTGAGCAAGCCGTGGAACAATTCCGCCAGGTCGGCGCGGATGTCTTCCAACTCGGGTGATGCAATCCGTACCGCCACCCCGCCGCCCAGATCGATCAGCCCTGCCGCCTCAGCGCGGGGAGGCGCGATCCGCGCGGCGTCGCTCAGCCTGCGCTTCAGCTCGCCAAGCAGGCTTGGCGGCAGGTGATGGAACAAGGTCAGATGCGCGGGGAGCCGGTTGCGTTCCGGCGGGTAATGCGCGCGGCGCAGCCCGTCGAGCCAGGCAAAGTCCTCCGCGCCCAATAGCGCCGAGACAATCAGCGGCGCGGTGTCAGCCGACACCGGCCGCCGCCGCGCTTGCAGGCCATTGTCCGGGCGCCAGCACCGGTCGGCGCGCGAGCAGGGCCAAAGAGAGGTTGCTCAGGAAGGCCCCCTCCCGCACCCGCACCTCATCCCAGCCGAGCGCGTGAAGACGCTCGCCGACCCCGCCAACGCCACCTTCGCGTATGACGAGATAGGCGATCCGGCCGTCCTCGCAGCTAGCCATGGCATCGACCGTGGTCGCGATCGTTTCTCCACTCGCGTCACGCACCGCCATCCCCTCGAGCCCGGCCAGCGGAAACAAGGTCGGCGTGGACGTGGACGCGCTCCGTTCGCTCGCCGCCTCCGCGGCTGCGTCGTAACGAGCCCGCTGGCCGAGCCAGCGCCACACGCCGATCAGATCGACCAGCAGTAGGAAGGCGTTGCTCCATAGCAAATTGTGCTGACCCGTCTGGGCGCCGACTGTGATCCAGGCCAGCGCGCCTATCGAGAACACCGCGAAGCCCCATCCGGTAACGCGCGCACCCAGATTGGCGGCGGTCATGATCGCGGCGATCATCGTGGCGGCGGGCGCGATCCATCCGGCGGCATCCAGCATCGCAATCTCCTCAAAGCTCAACGCCATTGCGAACGCCGCCTGCCGCTGTACGATCCCTGGCGCCGGGCGAGGCGGAGCGCGTGCGGCGTATCGACGTCCAGAACATGGTCGCGCGCGCCACGCACGAGGGCGGTGCGCAGCATGCGGCCGAGGCCGGTATCGCCCCTCCCCACTCTCTCTTTGGCGACCGAAGTGCGCACCAATATCGGGTGACCCGGCTGCCCTCCGAAAACGGGCCGGACCGCGTCCATTCCCGGCTGAAGCCGCAGGCGCGGCGCGCATGCGAAGGGCATGTCGGCGAGGAAGATCAGCACCTCGCGTTCGATCGGACGCAGGGCCGCGAGGCCTGCGGCGAGGCTGACGGCCATGCCCGATCGCAGATCGCGCGCACGAACCGGGATCACGCCTTGAGCTTGCACCGGCCTGGATGTGACCAGCAGCACGCGTTGCACGCCCGACGCGCGCGCATTGGCGATTGCGTGATCGATCAGCCGCCGTCCCGCCAGCCTTTCCTTGAGCTTGTCGCGCTGTCCGAAGCGGCGCGAGGTGCCCGCCGCGAGCAGGATCGCGGCGCGCATGCCCGGCCTAAATCTCGACCTGGCTGCCGAGCTCGACCACGCGATTGGTCGGCAGGCGGAAGAATTCCATCGCGCTTTCGGCGTTACGCAGCATCCAGGCAAAGAGCTTCTCGCGCCAGATCGCCATGCCCGGCCGGGCCGAGGCGATCAAAGTCTGCCGGGCGAGGAAGAAGCTCGTATCCATCATCTTGAACTTGGCGCCGCATTCGGTCGCCAGCGCGAGTGCCGCGGGCACGTCGGGCTCCTCCATGAAGCCATAGCGCACGACCAGCCGGAAAAAGCCCGCCTCGAGATCCTCGAACCAGATCCGCTTGATCGGATCGACATAAGGCACGTCCTCGATCTTCACGGTCAGCAGGATTACGCGCTCGTGCAGCACCTTGTTGTGCTTGAGATTGTGGAGCAGCGCATGCGGCACCCCGCCCGCGCTGGACGTCATGAACACCGCGGTGCCGGGCACGCGCGTCGCCGAATTGACCGCCGACTTGATGAAGACCGGCACCGGAATGGCGGCCTCGCGCATCCGCTCGATCATCAGGCCGCGGCCGCGTGCCCAGGTCGTCAGCAAGGTGAAGATGATGAAGCCCATCAGCAGCGGGAACCAGCCGCCGTCGGGCACCTTGGTCATGTTGGCGGCGAAATAGGCGCCATCGACCATGAAGAAGGCGGTCACGGCGAGACCCGCGACGACCTTGTTCCACTTCCACAAGGTAAACAGCACGGTCGCAATCAGGCAGGTGTCGATCAGCATCGCGCCGCTGACCGCGATGCCATAGGCCGCTGCCAGGTTGGAGGAGGTGCGGAAGAACAGGACCAGCAGCATGACCATGATCATCAGCGCCCAATTGACCGCCGGGATGTAGATCTGCCCGGCGGAACTGGCGCTGGTATGCTCGATCCTGAGGCGCGGCATGAAGCCGAGCTGGATAGCCTGCTGCGTCACCGAGAAAGCGCCGGAGATGACCGCCTGCGAAGCAATGACTGTCGCCAGGGTCGCCAGGATCACCAGCGGCAGCCGCACATTTTCGGGCGCCATCAGGAAGAAAGGATTGTGGATGATGTGCCGCAGGCTTTCGGGCGACGCCGACAGGAACATCGCGCCCTGGCCGAGATAGTTCAGCATCAGGGCCGGGAGCACGAAGACCAGCCAGGACATGCCGATCGGGCGGCGGCCGAAATGCCCCATGTCGGCATAGAGCGCCTCGGCACCCGTCACCGCCAGCACAACCGAACCCATTGCGAGGAAAGCGCGGATGCCGTCGTCGACGAAGAAGCGGAAGGCATAATAGGGATTGAGCGCGGCAAACACGCCGGGCGCGGCCATGATGTTGACCACGCCGAGCACTGCCAGCACCAGAAAATAGAGCAGCATGATCGGGCCGAACAGCAGGCCGACCTTGCCGACTCCGCGCGACTGGATGGCGAACAGGCCGACGAGAATTCCGACCGCAATCGGGATCACGAAACTGCCGAAATGGTGATTGACGACGGCAAGACCCTCGACCGCGGTAAGCACCGACATCGCCGGGGTGATCATACTGTCGCCATAGAATAAGGCGGTCGCGAAAACGCCGAGCAGGACCAGCCCCTTGGTCCAGCGCGCCTTTGTCGATCCGGAGCGTGAGATCAACGCCAGCAAAGCGAGGCTTCCGCCTTCGCCCTTATTGTCGGCGCGCATGATGATGGTGACATATTTGATCGTCACCACGATCATCATCGACCAGAAAATCAGGCTGAGCACCCCCAGCACATTGTTCGGAGTCGCGTCGAGCGTGTGGTGCCCCGCAAAGGTTTCGCGGAAGGCGTAAAGCGGGCTGGTGCCGATGTCGCCGAAGACGACCCCGACCGCGCCCAGCGCAAGGCGCACGAAGCTCTGATTGCCATGACCATGCGACTCCGAGCCGGTAGTCGGCGCGAGAGGATCGGCTTGATTCTGAACGGCGGTGCCGGATGTCATTGAAACGAGGGTACCTTAAGTGAAGGCGGCTGCTTCATTCACGCCCGGGCTTCCCTCTCCGGTGGCAGCGGGGGCGCGCGTTAGCATTTCCATATGGGGGCCGCAACCGCAGCGCGGAAGGGCCCCTCCTGAACGTCATTTGAACAGCGCGTCCGCTTCGCTGCGTGTGGGCACGGCGCGAAGCACGAAGCTGCTGCTGATGGTGGTCACGCGCGGCAGGCGGCCGAGATGTTCGCGGTGCAGCCGCTCATAATCGTCGAGGTCGCGGCAGATGATCTTGAGCCGGTAATCGTGTGCGCCCGAAACCAGCATGCATTCGACTACGCCGTCAATCTCGGCGACCGCGCGCTCGAACTGCGCCAGTTCTTCCTCGACCTGGGTCGAAAGCGTGATGTCGACCAAAGCGGTCACGTGGAAGCCGAGTGCCCGATGGCCGAAACGTGCGCCATAGCCTTTAAGCCGCCCCGAAGCCTCCAGTGCCTGGATGCGGCGCGTACAGGCGGATTGTGACAATCCCACCTCTTCGGCGACACGGCTGACGGGTGTCCGGGCGTCGCGGGCGAGCGACAGCATGATGGCGCGGTCGGCGCGATCGGCTTCCTGCATAGATTTCTCCTCAATCGTACAAGCGGCGCCAGATCCATGCGCGGATATGCCGAATTGCCGATGTCTTTGCACGGATTTGTCGCGTAAAAATGCTTATGATCGCGGCCAACCGAATTTAGGAGCGGATCAGATGCGCATCGGCGTGCCCAAGGAAATCAAGAATCACGAATATCGCGTCGGCCTGACGCCCCCGTCCGTGGCCGAGCTGGTCGCGGCCGGCCATCAGGTGGTGGTCGAAACCGGAGCGGGCAAAGGCATCGATTTCGAAGACAGCGACTATGTCGAGGCCGGCGCCACGATCCTGCCCAATGCCGATCAGGTGTTCGAGCAGGCCGAGATGATCGTGAAGGTGAAGGAACCGCAGCCGGTAGAGATCGCCCGCCTACGCCCGCACCATCTGCTCTTCACCTATCTCCACCTCGCCGCGGACAAGCCGCAGGCCGAGGGCCTGATGAAGTCGGGCGCGACGTGCATTGCTTATGAGACGGTAACCAGCCCCAAGGGCGGCCTGCCCTTGCTCAAGCCGATGTCCGAGGTTGCCGGCCGCATGGCGGTGCAGGTCGGCGCGCATTATCTGGAGAAGGAGCAAGGCGGGCGCGGCGTATTGCTCGGCGGTGTACCTGGCGTAGCGCCCGCGCGCGTCGCGATCCTGGGAGGCGGCATTTCCGGCGTGAATGCGGCGCAGATGGCGGTCGGCATGCGCGCCGACGTCACCATCTACGACATCAACAACGACCGGCTGGCCGAGCTGGACATGTTCTTCTCGAACCAGATCAAGACCGCTTACGCCTCCAAGGCAGCAATCGCCGCGGCGGTGGCCAAGGCGCATCTGGTGATCGGCGCGGTGCTGATCCCGGGCGCGGCCGCGCCCAAACTGGTCACGCGCGACATGCTCAAGTCGATGAAGCGCGGATCGGTGCTGGTGGATATCGCGATCGACCAGGGCGGCTGTTTCGAGACCAGCCATCCCACCACGCATGACGACCCGGTGTTCGAGGTCGACGGCATCATCCATTATTGCGTGGCGAACATGCCGGGCGCGGTCGCGCGCACCTCGGCCTTCGCGCTCAACAACGCGACTTTGCCGTTCGCACTGAAGCTCGCCAAACTGGGCGCGGAGGCGGCGATGGCGGCCGATCCGCACCTCGCCAACGGCCTCAACGTTTCGGGCGGCAAGATCCGCCATGCGGCGGTGGCGGAAGCGCTGAACTTGCCGCTTAATTGAGGAACGGTGCCGCCGGTCAGCCTTGCATGAAGGGTGCGATCGGCGGCGCTTCCACATCGCCCGCAGCGACGAAACCGGGATTGAAGAAGCGCGGCTTGCCGTAGGACATCGGGCTTCCGTCCGGGGCCGAGAGCGTGCCGCCGGCGGCACGCAGCACCGCATCGCCCGCAGCAATGTCCCATTCCATCGTCGGCGCGAGGCGGGGATAGAGGTCGGCCTCGCCTGACGCGACCATGCAGATCTTGAGCGACGAGCCACGCGAGACGCGCGAGGCGACATCGAACTGGTCGAGATAGGCCTCGGTCGCGGGCGAGTTGTGCGAGCGCGAAGCGACCGCCGCCAGCCCTTCCATGGGAGCGCTGCGGATGCGCAGCGGCTCGGGCGCGCCGATCACACCAAGCGGATCGACCGCCGCGCTCCATGCGTGCCCGGTCCGGACGTCGCCCGCGAACAGACGCGCCTCGACCGGTGCGAACACCACCCCGAGGCTAGGCGCGTGATCCTCGATCAACGCGATATTGACGGTGAAGTCGCCGTTGCGATGGATGAATTCCCTGGTGCCGTCGAGCGGATCGACGAGGAAGAAATGACCGTCGGTATCGGGAATCCGGCCGGCGGAAGCTTCTTCTTCCGCTACGACCGGGATGTCCGGCGCCAGTTTCGCGAGCGCCTGCAGGATGACCGCTTCGCCCGCGGCATCCGCTGCCGTCACGGGCGAGGCGTCTTCCTTCATCTCGACCGCGAAATCGCTGTCGTAGATCGCCATGATCGCCGCGCCCGCGGCCACCGCCGCGTGCGCCAGGCCCTGCAAAAGTTCGTTCCGATCCCCGTTCATCCTTATGCGCGTAGGACATAGGACATTGCCGCCGCAAAGATTTTGTGTTGCGACAAGCGCGGATGATCATGCTTGAGACCGCCGCAACATGACTGCATCGCTTACCCACCTGCAGCGGCTTGAAGCCGAGAGCATCCACATTTTGCGCGAGGTCGTCGCCGAGACCGAGAAGCCGGTGATGCTCTATTCGATCGGCAAGGATTCAGCCGTGATGCTGCACCTTGCGCGCAAGGCCTTCTACCCCTCGCCCCCGCCCTTCCCCCTGCTCCACGTCGATACGACCTGGAAGTTCAAGGCGATGTACGATCTGCGCGATCGCGCGGCGCGCGAGGCCGGCATGGAATTGCTGGTCTATCAAAATCCGGAGGCCAAGGAGAAGGGCATCAACCCGTTCGACCATGGCAGCCTCCACACCGACATGTGGAAGACCGAAGGCCTGAAGCAGGCGCTCGACCTCTTTGGCTTCGACGCGGCCTTCGGCGGCGCGCGACGCGACGAGGAGAAGAGCCGGGCCAAAGAGCGCATCTTCTCCTTTCGGTCGGCCAACCATCGCTGGGACCCCAAGAACCAGCGGCCCGAATTGTGGCGGCTCTACAATGCGAGGAAGTCGAAGGGCGAAAGCATCCGCGTCTTCCCGATCTCGAATTGGACCGAGCTCGACATCTGGCAGTATATCCATCTCGAAAATATCGAGATCGTGCCGCTCTATTTTGCCGCGCCGCGGCCGACGGTGGAGCGCGACGGGTTGATCCTGATGGTGGATGACGACCGTTTCCGGCTGAAACCGGGCGAGGTCCCGGTCGAACGTTCGGTACGCTTCCGCACGCTGGGTTGCTATCCGCTGACCGGCGCGGTCGAGAGCGAGGCCACGACCTTGCCCGAGGTCATCCAGGAAATGCTGCTCACCACGACATCCGAGCGCCAAGGCCGCGCGATCGATCATGACCAGGCCGCGAGCATGGAGAAGAAGAAGCAGGAGGGCTATTTCTGATGGCCAAGCCTTCTTCCTATGAAGCCGACGCGCTGATCGCCGAGGATATCGACGCGTATCTGGAGCGGCATCAGCATAAGAGCCTGCTGCGCTTCATCACCTGCGGCTCGGTCGACGATGGCAAGTCCACTTTGATCGGGCGGTTGCTGTACGATTCGAAGATGATCTTCGAGGATCAGCTCGCCGCGCTCGAAGCGGATTCGAAGCGGGTCGGCACGCAGGGGCAGAATATCGACTTCGCGCTGCTGGTGGACGGCCTTGCCGCCGAACGCGAGCAGGGCATCACGATCGACGTCGCCTATCGCTTCTTCGCGACCGACCGGCGCAAGTTCATCGTCGCCGATACGCCCGGCCACGAGCAATATACGCGCAACATGGTCACCGGCGCCTCGACCGCCGATCTGGCCGTGATCCTGGTCGATGCGCGCAAGGGCGTGCTCACCCAGACGCGGCGGCATAGCTACCTCTGTCACCTGCTCGGCATCCGCAACATCGTGCTGGCGGTGAACAAGATGGACCTGGTCGAGTATGACCAGCATGTCTTCGATCGCATCCGGTTGGCTTATTCGGCCTTCGCCCAGTCGATCGGCATCACCCATTTCACCCCGATCCCGATATCGGGCTTCATCGGCGATAATATCACGGCCAAGAGCGACAAGACGCCCTGGTACGATGGCGCGCCGCTGATGGAATTGCTCGAAACGGTCGAAATCGATGCCGAGGCCGATCGCGCCAAAGCCTTCCGCCTGCCGGTGCAATGGGTCAACCGGCCCAACCTCGATTTCCGCGGCTTTTCCGGTTTGATCGCGGGTGGCACGGTCAAGCCCGGCGATGCGGTGCGGATCCTGCCGTCGGGTAAGACCTCGACCGTGGCACGCGTGGTCACGTTCGATGGGGATCTGGAAGAGGGCGTCGCGGGCCAATCGGTCACGCTGACGCTCGCGGATGAGATCGATTGCTCGCGCGGTGACGTGATCGCGGGGGCCGCTAACCCGCCCGAGGCGGCCGATCAGTTCGAAGCGACGATCGTGTGGATGGCGGACGAGGCGATGCTGCCGGGCCGTTCCTATTGGCTCAAGCTCGGCACGCAGACCGTGACTGCCAACGTCCAGCAGCCCAAATATCAGGTCAACGTCAACACGATGGAGCATACAGCGGCGAAGACGCTGGAACTCAACGCGATCGGTGTGGCGAACCTGTCGACCGACCGGCCGCTCGTGTTTGAATCCTATGATGCGGGCGGCAATGCGTCGCCCAACCGCGATCTGGGCGGCTTCATCCTGATCGACAAGTTCACCAACGCGACGGTCGCGGCGGGGATGATCCATTTCTCGCTGCGGCGCGCGCAGAACGTGCATTGGCAGGCGACCGACATCACCCGCGAGGCGCGCGCGGCGGCGATGCGGCAGAAGCCGGCAGTCCTGTGGTTCACCGGCCTTTCGGGTGCGGGCAAATCGACCATCGCCAACCTGGTCGAGAAGAAACTGGCGCGGATGAACCGCCACACCTTCCTGCTCGACGGCGACAATGTGCGGCATGGCCTCAATCGCGACCTGGGTTTCACCGATGCCGACCGGGTCGAGAATATCCGGCGCGTGGGCGAGGTTGCCAAGCTGATGACCGACGCGGGGCTGATCGTGATCACCGCCTTCATCTCCCCCTTCCGCGCCGAGCGCGAGATGGTGCGGCAGATGCTGCCCGCGGGCGAATTCATCGAGGTGTTCGTCGATACCACGCTGGCCGAGGCGGAGAAGCGCGACGTGAAGGGCCTCTACGCCAAGGCGCGCAGCGGCCAGCTCAAGAACTTCACGGGTATCGACAGCCCCTATGAAGCGCCGGACGACGCGGAAATCCGGATCGATACGACTAAATTGTCACCCGACGAAGCGGCCGACCGGATCGTGGACTACCTACTCGACCGCTGATCCGGCACGGCGCCAGCGGGCGAAATCGACGACCTGCCGCGCGACGAGGCCGATCTGGTCGCCGATCTTGGAATCGAGCGCCACGCCGTCATTGTCGAACACCTGGCCCTGCGCGAGGAAGGCGGCGCCATAGGGCGTCGGCCAGGCACGCAACGCATGCGCGATCGAGCGCAGCGTGACGAGCGTGGTGCCGCAGGCGAGCCAGCCGAAGGCGCCGACGATCGCGCCGAACGCGCAGCCGTCGAGATAGGGCCGGTCGTCGCGCGAAAGATCCTCAAGCAGATCGAGCGCATTTTTGATCGGGCCGGTGATGCTGCCGTGATAGCCGGCCGAGGCGACGATCACGCCGTCGCATTGGCGCACCGCTTCGATGAAAGCGCATTCGTCGGGCGTGCGCTCGGTGCGACCCGGCACATATAAGGGAAGGCCCGAAATCAACGCGCCGTCGATTAGCTGCGTGCGCGCACCAATCGCCTCAGCCGCGCGCAACGCGCACCGGACTGCAAGCTCACTGGTCGAATTGGGCCGCGACGTGCCGCCGATACCAAGAATGAGGGGTGAAAATGAGCTCAAGGCGGCCTCCCTCACCCGCCTAGCCGGGCACCTATCGGCGTGCAACCGCCGCTACAGCGTAACGCGTCCATGTTGGCGAACAACGCCACAGCGTCACACGCTTTGTTGGCGAACAACCCTACAGCGTCACGCCCCTTGTTGGCGAACAACGCTACAGCGTCACGCCGCGCTTCCAGATTGCGATTTCGCGCTCGCCGTTGCGTTCGGCGGCGGTTTCCCGGCCCGAGGCGATCGCCACGACGGTATCCAGCAATGCGTCGGCGGCCTTGTCCATTCCCTCGTCCAACACCTTACCCGCGTCGAAATCGATCCAATTGGGCTTGCGTGCGGCGAGCGCGCTGTTCGAAGCGACCTTGATCGTGGGCACCGGGAAGCCGAGCGGGGTGCCGCGACCGGTGGTGAAGAGGATCGCGGTCGCGCCCGCCGCCGCGAGCGCGGTCGAGGAGACGGCGTCGTTGCCGGGCGCTTCGAGCAAGGTCAGCCCGCTCTTGCGCACGCGTTCGCCATAATGGCGCACGTCGGTGACGATCGCCCGGCCCGATTTCTGGACCGCGCCGAGCGACTTCTCCTCCAGCGTGGTTATGCCTCCGGCTATGTTGCCAGGAGAAGGATTTTCGGAGACCGGCTCACCATGATCGGTGAAGTAACGCTTGAAGCTGTTCACAAGACCGACGACCTCGCCGAACACCTGTTCATCGGCGGCGCGCATCATCAAGATCTGTTCGGCGCCGAAGATTTCGGGGATTTCCGTCAACACGGAAACACCCCCTGCCCCGGTCACCGCATCACTCATCCGGCCGACCAGCGGGTTGGCGGTGAGGCCGGAGAACCCGTCCGATCCGCCGCACTTCACGCCGAGCACCAGTTTGGACAGGGGAACCTCGGTCCGCGGCGTTTGCGCGGCCTGTTCGATCAATTGCTCGACCAAAGCGACGCCCTCGTCCACCTCGTCGCCGGCAAGCTGCGCGGTGAGGGTGCGGATATGGCCGCGCGCCTGGGGATCGACCTCTTCCAGCAGCCGTTGGATCTGGTTGGATTCGCAGCCGAGCCCGACGATCAGCACGCCTCCGGCATTGGGGTGGCTGGCGAGCGCGGCGAGGATGCTGCGCGTACCGTCCAGATCCTCGCTCAGCTGCGAACAGCCGAAGGGATGCGGGAAGGCATGGACGCCATCGACGCGCCCCGCCGCTGCACGGCCGGATATCTCGGCGATCTTGGTCGACGTGCGCGCGACGCAGCCGACGGTAGGCAAGATCCAGATCTCGTTGCGCGTGCCGACGCGCCCGTCAGCGCGGACATAGCCCTGGAAAGTCGGCGCCGCGCCGGTCTCGGCCGGGTCGAGCGCAGGACGATAGAGATAGGCGCCGGTGCCTTCGAGCGAGGTCGTGACATTGTGTGTATGGACATGCTCGCCGACCGCGATCGCTCGCGTGGCGTGACCGATCGGGAAGCCGAATTTGAGCACGGGCTGCCCTTCGGCCAAGTCGCGAAGCGCGAGCTTGTGCCCCATCGGAATGTCCTGGAGTGCGGTGACGCCGAGCACAATCTCGCCCGCCTTGATCTCGCGCAAGGCGGCCGCGACGTCGTCGCGCGGGTCGACCTGAAAAGCAGCGAGCGTCATTTTACCAACATATCCCGATTGAGGTCGCCGACCGAGGTACAGCCGGTGAGCGCCATCGCCACCTTCATCTCGGCCTCGAACAATTGTAGCACATGCGCGATGCCGGCCTCGCCGCGCGCCGCCAGCGCATAGACCCAGGCGCGCCCGAGCAACACGCCTTTTGCGCCGAGCGCCATCATCCGCAGGACATCAAGCCCCGATCGCACCCCGCCGTCCGCAAGCACCGTCAGCCGGTCGCCGACCGCATCGGCGATGGCGGGGAGCGCGCGCGTCGTGGAGGGAACGCCGTCGAGCTGGCGCCCGCCATGGTTGGAGGCGACGATGCCGTCGATGCCGACGCTCACCGCGGTCCGCGCGTCATCGGGGTCGAGAATGCCCTTGATCACGATCGGGCCGTCCCAATGCTGGCGGAGAAAATCGAGATCGGCCCAGGTGCAGGTCGGATCGAAATTGTCGCGCATCCAGCCGAGGAAATCCTCAAGCCCCGAATTCTTGCCAAGCAACGGCGCAACATTGCCGAGCTGATGCGGCCGGCCGTGGACGCCGACGTCCCACGCCCAATGCGGCTTACCCAGCGCCTGCATCGTCCGTCGCATGCTGCCGCGCAGCCCGGGCGCGCCCGCCAACCCCGAACGCAGATCGTGGTAGCGCGAGCCGGGGAGCGGCATGTCGACCGTAAAGACCAGCAAGGTGCAGCCCGCCGCTTTCGCCTGCGCGATCAGATTGATCATGAAGCCGCGGTCGCGGATCATGTAAAGCTGGAACCAGAAGGGTGCCGGGCTGGCCTGGGCAACTTCGCCGATCGGACAGGCGGAGACGGTCGAGAGACAGAAGGGAATGCCCGCCTTGGCAGCGGCGCGCGCGGCCTGGGTTTCGCCCCGGCGCGCGGTCATGCCGGCAAGCCCGATCGGCGCAAGCGCGATCGGGAGGCGCATGTCCTGCCCGAACAAATTGGTCGAGAGATCGATCGCGGAGACGTCGCGCAGCACGCGCTGGCGGAGCGCGACCGCCTCCAGATCGGCGACATTCCGGCGAAGCGTCACCTCCGCATAGGAACCTCCGTCGACATATTCGAACAGGAAGCGCGGCAGCCGGCGGCGGGCGAGTTCGCGATAATCAGAGGCGGAAGCGGCTTTTGCCATGCGCGCTTGTTGGGTGGGTCGCACGGATAGATCAAGCGAAGATCATAATATGATTGGAAAGAGCCGCGATGAGAGGCGCAGGATAAGCAGTTCAGCCCGCCGCGCGTTGCTTGCGTATCGACCCGATGAGCGCGAACAGCTTGTCCATCATCACCGGCTTCTCAAGGAAGTCAGTCGCGCCGGCGGAACGGCACATCGACTTGACGCCTTCGCTGGGGTCTGCGGTGACGACCACGATCGGAGTGGCCTGCTGGCGGCTGCCGCTCGCGCGCAACTGGCGGATCGCGGTGAGCCCGTTCATGTCGGGCATGCGGAGATCCATGAAAATCAGATCGAAGCGGCCCTTGTCGATCAGCTTGAGCCCCGTCCGCGCGTCGCCCGCCTCGGTCATTTCGATCCCTTCGACCGCCAGCATCTCGCGAAGCAGCGCCCGATTGGTCGCATCATCATCGATGTAGATTATATTCACGCTTACCCACTCCAACACGCCCCACGCCAGAACGGGCCAGCGTCCGTAACAGGTCGAATATTTACGATTGATTGCCGCGCATGCAATCACCCACCTCAGAGGAAAAGTATTTCTTCATGGTCGTTCGATAGGAACCGCCGCTTCCAAGCAGCAAGCGGGTGGGGAATGAGCGCAGACAGGCCGCCAATCGACGGTAAACAGCCTGGTATCCCGGCCTGGCGCAGGCATTGGGCCGAACTTTGTCTACTAGCGTTCCTGGCCATGTCCGGGGCGGTGGTGATGTTCCAGCACCAGCTATTCGGCCGCGATATCGTCGTGCAGCGCGGCGGGGATCTGACCGGGTTCGGGTTCGATTCCTATTCCGATAAAGTCATGGCGGGCAAATCGACCGTTGCCTCGGAGAAGCCGCTGAGCTGGACCTGCTCGATTCGCGCCGGCGCCTCCGCGCTCTTCTGCGGTTATGAGATCGGTCTCGACGACTTCGGCGCCAAGCGCGGCGCCGATCTCACCAACCTCGAGTCAGTAGAGCTGGTGATCGATTATCAGGGGCCGCCCACCACGTTGCGCTTCCATCTCAAGAATGAGGATCCGCGCTACAGCAACCATGGCGACCGCGGCACTGCCAAGATCAACCTGGCCGAAATCTCGATCCTGCCCGGCCGCAACCGGATCGTACTGCATCCCAATGATTTTGGCGTACCCGAATGGTGGCTGAACCGGCGCCATGTGACGCCCGAGCTCGGCCGCACGCAGTTTGACAATATCGTCTCGATCGAATTCCAGACCGGTACGCATGCAGGACCGGCGGACTATCATTTCGCGGTGAAGAGCGTGAAGGTGGTGCGCCCCGCAATAGCACCGTCGCAACTGTATCTCGCTATCCTCGGCCTCCTCGGCCCGGCCCTGTTGCTATATGCGGCGCACCGCTATCGCCGGGTTCAAGCCGAGACACGCGAAAGGGAGGCCCTGGAAGCGCAGGCGCGCGACGCGCTTGCCCAGGCTGCGGCGGCCGCCGAGCAGGCTAGCCAGGCCAAGTCGGATTTCCTGGCCAATATGAGCCACGAATTGCGCACGCCGCTCAACGCGATCCTGGGCTATGCGCAGCTGCTGCAAAGGGCGCCGCTCCAAGACAAGCACAAGAACGCCGTGCGCGTGATCAACCACAGCGGCAATCATCTGCTCTCGCTGATCACAGATATCCTCGACCTTTCGAAGATCGAGGCCGGCAAGATGGATCTCTACGACGCTCCGTTCGATCTGCGCGCCGCGATCGGCAGGGTGCACGAGATCGTACGTTTTCTTGCCGAACAAAAGGCACTGCCGCTCTCCGTCGCGATCGCGGACAATGTTCCCCGCGCGATCAAGGCCGACGAGAAAAGGCTGCAGCAGGTGCTGCTCAATCTGCTCGGCAATGCGGTGAAATTCACCTCTTCCGGCCGCGTCGCGCTGGTCGTCTCGGTGCTCGATGCCGCCACGGACAGCGCGCTCCTGCGCTTCGAGGTACAGGATAGCGGATCGGGGCTGTCCGCCGAGGAAATCGAACGTATCTTCCGCCCGTTCGAGCAGGCCGGATCGGTCGCGCGCCGCGAAGCCGGCACCGGCCTGGGACTCGCCATCAGCCGCCAGCTGACGCGGCTGATGAACTCGGAAATCCACGTGCAGAGCCGCGTCGGCCAGGGCAGCAGCTTCTGGTTCGATGTCCGCGTACCGGTGTGCGAGCTGACGAACGGGGAAAATGCGGTCGATGTGGCGCATGTGACCGGTTATGCCGGCGCGCGCCGCAGCGTACTGGTGGTCGACGATGGCGAGGATAACCGCGCTTTGCTGTGCTGCATGCTCGGCGAACTCGGGTTCGACTGTCGCGAGGCAGCCGACGGGCTGGAGGCGCTGCAGAGCGCCCAGCGTGACCGGCCCGACCTGATCCTGATGGATCTGAAGATGCCGGGCATGGACGGGGTGGAGGCGACCCGATTGATCCGCATCATCGAACCGCTGAAAGATGTGCCGGTGATTGTGATCTCCGCCAACGTCGCCGAGGATATGGTCGCCCAATGCCTCACCGTCGGTGCCGATGCCTTCCTCAGCAAGCCGGTCGAGCAGGCCGAACTGCTTCGCACCGTGGCACGCGTGGCGGGGGTTAAATGGGTGACGGAGGCGGAGGGCACGTCGAACGAGGGCGATACGTCGCTGGTTGCGGCCTGAGGGCCGGGAATGATGAGATTGGGGTGACCTTCGCTCCGTCATCCCGGCGCAGGCCGGGATCCACCCGGCGGCTTGGCTTCAACCTCCCGGTGGATGCCGGAACTAGTCCGGCATGACGGGTGGGGATGGGTTGAGGCGGGTCCTTTTGCCTCCTGAGATCCCAGCTTTCGCTGGG